>SXGT01004944.1_pt1 | contig 14304 bp, 6 predicted proteins | sample 3176221 | NCBI WGS metagenome assembly SXGT01 (sample SAMN11356862, study PRJNA531348) | freshwater metagenome | isolation source: freshwater sample F1-120 | place: China: Fuxian Lake, Yuxi | collected 2017-12-25
CCTGTCTCACAAAGAGTTGCAGAGATTAGTGAAGCGATTCTTAAGCATCAAGTCATTATTTTATGTGGTGAAACTGGTTCAGGTAAAACCACACAGCTCCCAAAGATATGTCTTCATTTAGGTCGCGGTCTTAGAGGCCTTATAGGGCATACTCAGCCCAGGCGCATTGCTGCAAGATCAGTTGCAACTCGAATTGCATCTGAATTAAAGTCCTCCTTAGGCGATGCGGTAGGTTTTAAAATTCGATTTGCAGACAAAGTTTCCAATCAGACACTTATAAAAGTCATGACAGACGGTGTGCTTTTGGCTGAGACACAAACAGATAGGGATCTTAAACAATACGATACTATTATTATTGACGAAGCGCATGAGCGAAGTCTTAATATCGATTTTCTTTTAGGCTACTTAAAGCAAATAACCCTAAGACGTCCAGATTTAAAAATAATTATTACCAGTGCTACGATTGATGTGGAGAGTTTTTCAAAACACTTTAACCATGCACCTATTATTGAGGTGTCAGGAAGAACATACCCCGTTGAAATTCGTTATCGACCTTTAGAAGTAAAAGATGAAGATGATCAAGAAGAAAAAATTGAAGAAGCTATTCTGGAGGTGGTGAAAGATTTTTCAAAAGTCGGTGGCGATACCTTAGTTTTTTTACCAGGCGAGAGAGAGATTCGAGATACCGCTGAATTTTTGAGAGTGAAGTTACCACCACACTACGAAGTATTGCCTCTCTTTGCAAGACTCTCACATGATGAACAACAAAAAATATTTAAGAATTCAAATGGACGGCGCATTATCCTATCGACTAATGTGGCTGAAACTTCATTAACTGTGCCTGGTATTAAATATGTCATTGATCCAGGCATCGCCAGAGTCAATCGATATAGTCCGAGGAATAAGGTTGAACAGTTACAAATTGAAAAAATCTCCCAAGCTTCAGCAAAGCAGCGCAGTGGGCGATGTGGACGTATCTCAGATGGTATTTGTGTTCGTCTATACTCAGAGGATGACTTCAATGCGAGACCTTTATTTTTAGATCCTGAAATTTATCGGTCATCACTCGCATCCGTCATTTTAAAAATGGCATCTCTTCGATTAGGTGATGTATCAAAATTTCCTTTTATACAGTCACCTAGTCGACGTTTCATCCAAGATGGTTATTTACTATTAAAAGAATTAGGGGCGATCAATGATCAGTATGAATTAACAGTCATTGGTCATCAGCTAGCCAAACTTCCGATGGATCCAAAATTGGGTCGTATGTTACTTCAAGCTAAAAAAGAAAATGCACTTCATGAGCTGTTAATTATTGTTAGCGCTTTGAGTATTCAAGACCCTAGGGAAAGACCCATGGATAAAAAAACTGAAAGTGAGGCAGCACAAGTTCGATTTTTTGATGATAAATCTGATTTTGTATCCTATTTAAAACTTTGGGCATTCTTTGATGAAGCGATTCAACAAAAGACCTCACAAAATAATTTAAGAAAAATTTGTCACGGATATTTCTTGTCCTATCTTCGTATGAGAGAGTGGCGTGATTTGCATAATCAAATCCATGAACTCTTGTTAGATATGGATTTTAAACTCAATGAGAAGCCCGCTAATTATGATCAAATCCACCGATCAATACTTGCAGGGCTTTTAGGTAATATTGGCACTAAAGCAATTGAGGATGATTCATATATGGGTGCACGAAATATCCAATTTCATTTATCAGCTCAATCTAATATTAAAAAAAGAAAATCAAAATGGGTCATGGCAGCTGATCTTGTGGATACCACAAAACTTTATGCCAGGGTAGTTGCTGAGATTGATGTGACATGGATTGAATCTTTAAGCTTAGATTTGGTGGAGCATCATCATACTGATCCTTATTGGGATACTAAGCTCTCCCGTGTAAACGCGCATGAAAGAATTTCACTTTATGGGTTGACTATTGTACCCAAACGAAATGTGCACTTTGGACCCATCAATCCAGAAATCGCACGTGATATTTTTATTAGACAAGGCCTAGTGTCAGGAGGCTATGTTTCAAAAGGATTATTTCGGCAACATAACCAAGCTCTTATTGATGAGGTTGAGCTTTTAGAGCATAAAGCAAGACGGCAAGATGTCTTGGTAAATGAAGAAGACCTTTTTCAATTTTATGATGAAAGAATTCCTCAAGGCATTATCAATGGAGATAGTTTTGAGCATTGGCGTCGTGAAGTAGAAGTAAAAGATCCTCAAGCCTTATTTCTGACCAAAGCACTCCTCATGAAAAGAGATGCAAAAGAAATCACAGAGGTTCAATATCCAGAAACCTTAAATATTGGCGGCGTTACCATTCCATTGAGATACCGGTTTGAGCCCGATCATCCTGATGATGGGGTGACTGCTTCTATTTCTGAAATTGATTTTCATCAGCTAGATTTAAAAATATTGCAGTGGTTAGTCCCAGGTATGATTCGTGAAAAATTGAATTGTATCTTTAAGTCACTCCCTAAACCTATTCGAACAAAACTTTTACCCCTTTCAGATACTGTGACTGAATTTTTAACCCTCTATACAAAAGAAAACCCATTATATAAAGCGCTCAGTGATTTCATTTTAAAGAAAACAAAAGAACCCTACCTGATTGATGAGATCACTTTTGAAAGTCTTCCCCGTCATTGTTTTATGAATATTGAAGTGAGCAATCAAAAGCAAGAGATTATTTCACAGGGCCGAGATCTAAATTCTCTTAAGGATGTCATCAGGCCTCAGGTTTATGTCAAACAAAATGACAAGACAAACACAATTGAGCGATTTAATCTTAAGCGATGGGACTTTGATGAGTTACCCCATGATATTGAATTAAAAGAATCTCAAAAAGTCTATAAAGGGTTTATAGCATTATGTGATGACGAGGAGTCCGTATCGATTCGTATTTTTCTATCTGAAGAGGAGGCTCTTCAATCCCATCGTCAAGGTGTTTTAAGATTATTAAATTTTGAATTAAAACCACAACTCAAACAACTCGAAAAAGATTTAAATAAACTCAAGGAAGCTCAACTCCTATTAAGAGATATCATTGAGCCAGAAGAATTACAAGGGGATGTGATTGAAATGGTGTTAGATGCTGCTATGAGCTATGAGGAGGCTATGCCTCGAACTTCCATTAATTTTATAGCGCTTCTTAAAAGAATTAAACAAGTGTTACCAAACACTATGAGCTCAATGTTAGAAACCATCCATTTAATTGCGACGCATTACCACCAATTAAAAGGACTATTAAATGCACTCACACCCATACAAAAAAAGGTAGAGAATATTTTTGTAAGTCGTATGAATTATCTGATTCATAATGAATTTATTTTAACGACACCATCCAATATATTTTCGCACATACCTCGATATCTAAAAGCTCTGATTATCCGTATTGAAAAGTATCCCCAGAGAGTTGATAAAGATTTATTGATGCAAAAAGATATCGACCGCATTCATCAATTACTTGATGAGCGACTTAAGCCCTATATCTCAAAAAAAATTGCAATTCCTCAATCACTCAAAGATTTTCAGTGGCAGATTGAAGAGCTGCACGTATCACTATTTGCACAAGATTTAAAAACGGCTTACCCCGTTTCACTTAAGCGATTAGAAAAAGTTTTAAATGATATTCCTTTCTACCAATGAGAGACTTATTACAAAAAATATTTTGTAAGGGGATTTCTATTGATGATATCAGTATTGATGTCAGTGAGTCAGGGGGTGTACGTTCACTTCATTTTGCGTCGTTTGCGATCCAAAGTTCGATGCGCATAAAAAAACCCTTTGATTTAGAGCTCACTTATACACGTGCCATGATGATGTTTTTACTGTTTCATCAGCGCCCCCGTAAAATTTTATTGATTGGTTTAGGGGGCGCATCTATTCCTAAATTTATCCATCGTTTTCTACCTGAGATGAAATCAATTGTGCTTGAGATTCACCACAAAGTGATTAATGTTGCTCAGCAAATGTTTCATCTTCCGCCCAATGATAAGACACTCAAAGTCATCCATGGAGATGGCATCTCTTTTATGAAGAAACATACTCAGTCGACAGATATTTTGATGATTGATGCTTTTGATGCTGAAGGTGTCCCACGAAACTTTAGGAGCCTTACTTTTTTCGATATATGCAAATCGACTTTACGGAAAGACGGGATCTTCGTCATGAATATATGGGCAAGTGACCCTCATTATGATCTTTATATTGATCGTATCAGTCGTATCTTTGAGGGCTTAATCTTGGTAATCCCCACAGGGAAGCCTGGCAATCAAATCGTGCTGGGTTTCAACGATAAGCCAAAAGAGCTTGATATTAAGACATTACGATTAAAAGCTAAAGCACTTGAAAAAAAATATGCACTTGAATTTAATACATTTTTTAATCAACTTATGCTTCATAATCACCAACCATTACATTCACTCTCATTTGATCGATAATGTTTAAAGGCTGAGACATTTGAATTTTCAATTTTTTGCGACCTGCCCGCGAGGCTTAGAGAATTTATTAGCTGACGAGCTTTTAATACAGAATGCTTCAAAGATTGAGGTCACTGATGGCGGGGTATCTTTTGAAGGCAATTTAGAAACGATGTATCGTGTCAATCTTCATAGCCGAATCGCGACACGTGTTTTATCGCGCGTGGCATCAGGAAGCTATGAGACTGAGGAAGATATTTATAAGGCAACATTCAATCTTAATTGGCCTACATGGTTTAAAGTCAACCAAACAATTCGTGTCAAAGTAACAGGGGTAAAATGCCCTTTAAAGAGTTTAGATTTTGTAACTCTCAGAATTAAGGATGCTGTGTGTGATCGTTTTCGAGAAGAGGGGGCTCTAAGACCTTCAGTGAGTGTTAGAGATCCTGATGTTCGCATCCATGCCTATCTTGCGCAAAATCAATACCAACTTTATTTAGATACTTCAGGCGCACCGCTTTATCAGAGAGGTTTTCGTGATGTAAGTGTGATCGCACCTTTACGTGAAAACTTAGCGGCAGGGATACTAATCCTGACAGGTTGGAAACCAGGCATACCCCTTTTAGATCCCATGTGTGGAAGTGGAACTTTTTTAATCGAAGCAGCGATGATGTCAGTGAACCAACCCCCTGGTATGAAGCGCACATTTGGATTTCAAAAACTTAATTTCTTTAATGAGTCACTTTGGAAAAAAATTGAAAGTGAAGCATTTCAAAAAATGAAGCCGATTACATTTTTAGATATCTTCGGATCAGATATCGATTTAAGAGCGGTTCGAGTGACTCGTCATAATCTAAAAGTGGCAGGTTTAGAAGAGGCTGTGAAAGTAATGCAAAGTGATTTTGTAAAACTTGAAGCACCAAAATCCAAAGGAGTTCTTGTCACCAATCCACCCTATGGCGAGCGTATCGGAGAAGATGCAGATTTAAAAGAAGTCTATCCCCTTTGGGCTTCGCATATGAAGCAATCCTTTAGTGGCTGGGATACTTATTTCTTAACGGCAGATCTTGAGATGCCAAAAGAGATGCGATTAAAACCTTCAAAAAAAACACCGTTATTTAATGGTGCTCTTGAATGTCGCTTATTTGAAATAAAAATGGTTGCAGGAAGCAACCGAAAACTCAAAAATTAAAGCACGCTTAAAGCGGCTTCGTAGTTTGGTTCTTCTGTAATTTCTTTGACGAGTTCGCTATGAAGTACCATATCATTTTCATCAAGGACGATCACAGCTCTTGATGTTAAACCTGCTAAGCTCGTATCCTCAATAGATACCCCAAAATCGGTTGCAAATTTTTTCGTATTACGGAAGGTGGAAAGGGTTTGTACGCTCTCTATTTTTTCAGCACCACAAAAACGATTTTGCGCAAAAGGTAAGTCTGCTGAAATACATAACACCACAGTATTATTTAGTTTAGCCGCAGCCTCATTAAATTTTCGAACCGAAGTCGCACATGTGGGCGTGTCGACACTTGGGAAAATATTTAACACTTTACGTTTGCCTGCAAAATGGGCCAAACGAACATCAGCGCGCGTTTTATCTGCAAGATGAAAGTCAGGTGCTTTTTGTCCCTTGCCTAAAAATTGACCACCAATTTTAACTGGACCGCCTTTAAGTGTGACTGACATGATGTATTTCCTTAAAAATTTATTTATACTTGACAATATACATCAGTTATTTTTCTATGGGTAGCGTAAGCAATTTTTTTATGGATAAGCCTTAAGTTTTAGGTCATTCATCCTATAAAATAGAGTCATGTCAGAAGCCCATCCTGTCTCTTTTGTTCATTTAAGATGTCATAGCGAATATTCCATCACCGATGGAATTGTTCGTATTGATGACTATATTGATAAAGCTGCATCCCAAAATATGCCAGCTTTAGCCCTCACAGATTTAAATAATGTTTTTGGTTTATTGAAGTTTTTTAAAAAAGCACGCGACAGAGGTATAAAGCCTATTCTCGGCGCTGACCTTTGGATAGAAAATGAAATTAATCGTGATCAACCCTATCGCATATTAGTACTTTGTCAAAATGACAGAGGCTACCTCGCGCTCTCTGAAATACTCACGCGTGCTTATTTAGAGAATCAATATCGCGGTCGCGCTGAAGTCAAAAAAACATGGCTTCTAGAAAAAAATGAGGGACTTATTATTCTCTCTGGAAGCATGATGGGAGATGTTGGACAAGCCATACTTCAAGAACATATGGACATCGCAATCTCGGCATTAAAGAGCTGGTCAGTTCATTTTAAAAATCGTTTCTATTTAGAAATTCAGCGTGTGGCAGAGGGCGATCATAAAAAAAATGAAACACTCTTTATTGAGCAATCTTTGAATCTAGCTCAAAGTATGGGTTTGCCTGTGGTCGCAACACAGCCCATTCAATTTATAGATCAAGAAGATTACCGCGCACATGAGGCGCGAACATGTATTGCTGAGGGTTACATCATGGCTGATCGTCGTCGCCCTAAATTATTTTCTCATGAGCAGTATTTTAAAACTGAAGCTGAGATGGCAGCATTATTTAGGGATATTCCAGAGGCGCTTCAAAATTCAGTTGAAATTGCAAAGCGTTGTAATTTTGAATTTAATCTAGGCAAAAATTATTTACCTAATTTTCCAACACCTAACCAAGAAAAACTCGAAGACTTTTTGATTTCTGAATCTAAAGAAGGACTCGAGCTTCGTTTAAAAGAACTTTTCCCTGACGAACAAAAAAGAAGTGAAGTAAGGCCGCAATATGACGAACGTATTCTTTTTGAAACCTCCATCATTAATCAGATGGGTTTCGCAGGTTACTTCTTAATTGTCGCAGATTTTATTAATTGGGCTAAAAAGAATCATGTCCCTGTAGGGCCTGGTCGAGGATCAGGTGCAGGATCACTGGTAGCCTATAGTCTCGGTATTACCGACCTAGATCCTATTCGGTATCAACTTCTTTTCGAACGTTTCTTAAATCCTGACCGTGTATCCATGCCTGACTTTGATATCGATTTCTGCCAAGAGGGGCGGGATCGTGTCATTGATTACGTAAAACAAAAATATGGTGCAGCATCTGTTTCACAAATCGTCACCTTTGGGACGATGGCAGCTCGTGCGGTGATTCGGGATGTGGGCCGTGTTCTGGATCTTCCTTTTAATTTTGTGGACGGTATCGCTAAATTAATTCCCATGGAATTGGGTATCACATTAAAAGACGCATTGGACAAAGAACCCCAGTTACAAGATCGTTATCAGAAAGAGGAAGAAGTAAAAGAGCTTTTTGATCTTGCATTGAGATTGGAAGGTGTTGTTCGTAATGTCGGTATGCATGCAGGAGGTGTTCTAATCGCACCAGATAAGATTTCTAACTTCACACCTATTTATTGTCAGGCAAATGGGGAGAGTTTAGTCAGTCAATTTGATAAAGACGATATCGAAGCTTTAGGTTTAGTAAAGTTTGATTTTTTAGGGCTCCGCACACTTACGATTTTGGCGATGGCATTAAAGCATGCAAATATTTTACGCGCAGAAAATGATTTACCATTCATAGATTTAAATCATCTAGCGCTTGACGATAAAAAGGTGTTCCAGCTTTTAAAGAGTGCGAATACTACCGCTGTCTTTCAACTCGAATCAAGGGGTATGAAGGATATGTTAAAACAAGCAAAGCCTGATTGTTTTGAAGATATTATAGCTCTCGTGGCCCTTTATCGCCCTGGCCCAATGGACTTGATTCCAGATTTTTGTAAACGTAAACATGGACAACAGAGTATTCAATATCCTCACCCCTCAACCGAAGGGATTTTAAAAGAAACTTATGGGATTGCAGTCTATCAGGAACAGGTGATGCAGATTGCGCAAAGAGTTGCAGGCTTCTCTTTGGTTGCAGCTGATCTTCTTCGCCGTGCAATGGGTAAGAAAAAAGTGGAGGAGATGGATGCTCAGCGTGAGGTATTTGTCGCAGGGGCATCAAAAAATGGCTTGTCGCAAAGACAGGCGCGTGAACTTTTTGTGTTGCTTGAAAAATTTGCTGGTTACGGTTTTAATAAATCTCATGCGGCTGCATATGCGATGGTAGCTTATCAAACAGCATATTTAAAAACGCATTATGCTGCAGCATTTCTCGCAGCCTCAATGTCAGCTGACATGAATAACACTGATAATATTCAAATCTTTTTTGAAGACTGTAAACCGAATGGTATTGAATTACTTCCCCCTGATATCAATAAGAGTGGTTTTGAATTTATACCTATTAATACCACGCAGGTACTTTATGGATTGGGTGCTATAAAAGGTACCGGCCTGGCAGCCATTGAGCTTATTTTAGAATCTCGTGAAAAATTAGGTCCCTTTAAAAATCTTTTTGATTTTTGTGCGCGTCTTGATTTAAGAAAAGTAAATCGTCGAGTGGTGGAGTCCTTGATTAGAGGGGGTGCATTTGATAATCTGGAACTCAATCGTGCCTCACTTTTGGCGAGTGTAAATCTTGCAATTACAGCTGCCGAGCAAGACAAAGCCAGTGCGGGACAAAATAGTTTATTCGGTGCTGAAGATACAGAGACAACTGAATTGGTCAAAGTAGAAGCTTGGTCACCGCAACAAAAACTTCAAGAAGAAAAGGCAGCCCTCGGATTTTACTTTAGTGGCCACCCGTTCACTTTCTTTGAGAAGCGTGTCAGACCTTTCATCAAAGCACAAATCAAGGAATTAAAACCTCAAGAGCAACCTTATTTAATTGCAGGGGTGATTGTTGCCATTCGAATTCGTATGACAAATCGCGGAAAGATGGCCATTGTCACTCTGGATGACGCGATCTCCCGTATCGATGTCGTCATCGGAAATGAAATACTTTCACAATCACAAAGACTTGTTCAAGAAGATCAGCTTTTAATTGTTGAAGGTCGAGTCAGCCATGATGACTTTACAGGTGGGATTCGTTTTACGGCGAGGAAGCTTTATGATTTAGTCTCAGCTCGAAATCAATTTGCGCATCACTTAAGGATCTCTTGTAATGGGCAGTCGGATGCGCAGAAATTAAGAGATATCCTAAAACCTTATTGTGGTGTTTCCCAAAATAATTTAAAACGCTGTCGCGTTAAAATTGACTATCATAATGATCAAGGTTATGTGGAACTCCTTTTGGGTCGAGAGTGGCAAGTCGATTTACATGATGAACTGATCGATGGTTTAACCCAATGGTTGAGCGAAGAAAACGTAAAAATCCTTTATAATTAGCCCCCCGATGTTGAAAGATTTGTCGTAATGAACCTTACTTATTTAGACTTTGAAAAGCCGATTTCTGAGCTTGAGGCTCAGACTCAAAAGCTTAAAGAAACCCATGATAAGAATAAAAACCTAGATATTTCAAAGGAACTGAGTCAGTTAGAAGGTAAAACCGACAAACTCATTCATGAGATCTATCGCAATCTCAGTGCATGGCAAATTACCCAGGTGTCACGTCATCCGCAAAGACCCTATACCACGGATTATATTGAGAAACTTTTCACAGACTTCGAAGAGTTGCATGGGGATCGCACATTTGCCGATGATTCTGCGATTATTGGTGGTTTAGCCTCCTTTGAAGGTATGCCTGTGATGGTGATTGGGCATCAAAAGGGGCGTGATTTGAAAGAAAGACAGCATCGCAACTTTGGCATGCCAAAGCCCGAAGGTTATCGAAAAGCCTTACGTCTTTTTAGACTTGCAGAAAAATTCAATGTGCCTATCGTTACATTTATTGATACCCCAGGGGCTTATCCTGGCATTAATGCAGAAGAGCGTGGCCAGTCAGAAGCGATTGCACGCAACCTTTACGTGATGTCGGAACTTAAGGTACCTATCATAGGGATCGTCATCGGCGAAGGCGGTTCGGGAGGGGCTTTAGCCTTAGGCGTGGTGGATCATCTCATCATGCTCCAATTTGCGACTTATTCCGTGATATCTCCTGAAGGTTGCGCATCCATTTTATGGAAGACTGCGGATAAGGCACCGATTGCAGCGCAAATATTGGGAATTACTGCGACCCGTTTGAAAGAATTAGGGCTCGTCGATACCATTCTTCCTGAGCCCCTCGGGGGCGCTCATCGCAAACCAGACGAAATCATGGAAACGTTGCGAAAATCATTAAAAGAGCACTTCACTAAACTCAAAAAGAAATCCTTAAAGCAACTCCTCGACATCCGATACCATCGTCTACTTAGCTATGGCAAGTTCAAAGAAACCGCTAAGTAAAAAAGCTAAAGCTTCTAAACCCAAACAAACCAAACAACTCAGCTTAATCGAGACAATCGAGAAGGCTTTGTTAGGTTTAGCTCAGTCTCATAGAAAAATAAAGAGCATGACAGTCGCATTAAGTGGCGGTATGGACTCGGTGGTACTTTTACATCTTTTACATGCAATGCAAAAGAAACATGGATTCATCTTAGAAGCGTGCCATGTACATCATGGATTAAGCAAAAATGCAGATAAGTGGGTGAAGTTTTGCGAGAAGTTATGTAAAAAACTTTCCATTTCCTTGGAAGTTCATTACATCAAACTACCCCAAAAAAAATCTCTTGGTATTGAGGGGGAGGCAAGGCACCTTCGCTATGAAAAACTACTCCAAGCTAAATCCGATTTGGTCGTTTTGGCACACCATGAAGATGATCAAGCTGAGACGTTTTTATTGCAATTGATTCGAGGGGCAGGGGTAAAAGGTTTGTCATGCATGGCACATTTTGATGCAGAAAAAAAACTCTGGCGACCACTTTTAAATAGCGCGAGAATTGAAATTGAATCTTACGCTAAACAACAAAAAATAAAGTGGGTTGAGGATGAAAGTAATCAGAATAATGACTTTGATCGAAACTTTATCAGATTAAAAGTTTTACCGATACTAAAGAATAGGTTTAATCATATTATTAAAGTGATTTCTAGATCAAGTGCACACCTTGCTGAGATGCAGATTTTATTAGATGATTTAGCAAAAAAAGACTTAAAAAATTGTTTTAAATCAACTATATATATCCATAAACTTAAAGTAGAAACTTTAAATAAATTATCTCAACCTCGTGCTAAAAATGCCTTACGTTTTTGGCTAGAAAAAAACGATCAATTAATGCCATCTAAAGACCTCTTAGATGAGTTATTAAGGCAGGTTTTATATGCAAAAAAAGACGCCACATTGAAAATTGAGCTGTCTCAATCTCATGAAATTCGGCGTTATAAAAATGAAATTTATGTGTTAAAAAAAAATATAAAAATTCATAAAAGTTATGAAATTTTTTGGCAAGGTGAAAAAGAGATTTTATTGCCGAATGGCACAAAATTACATTTCAAAAAAGTCAAGGGTAGGGGTATTGATTTAAAAATTTTAAATAATCAAAAATTAAAAATTATGAATCGTGTGGGCGGTGAAAATTTTAAGCCCGATTCAAAAAGGCCTTCTAGAAAATTAAAGCAACTACTTCAAGAATCAAATATTCCCCCTTGGGAACGAGAAAACTTTCCTCTTATTTTTTCAAATGATGACCTAGTATGCGTGCCTAATTTTGGGGTAGACGTGAAATATCAAGTGAAGCCCTATGAAAATGGTTTAGAGGTAATTTGGCTTACATAGTCATTTCATGTAGTTTTTGCACAACATTTAATAGATAAAATTGGGTTTTTTATTGCTTGTAAGTTATTGTTTTGTAATATTCTTTTGTATTAAAAAGGAGGAAGCTTTCTTCGGGAAGTTTTCCTAGTCATTTTAAGCCTTAAGTGATTGTAATTCATGCCCTGTTTCATTAAAGTTTCAGCATCTTCATTATGTGCAGGTGCCTCATGAAACTCACATTACCAGCAATGGTTGCTCTTGGTTTAGCGACCTCATTATCTATCAGTGCTGCTGAAAAATTAACCACCGGCACGATTAATGTTTTCAGTGCAACGCCATTGCCTTCTCTTGGATTACCTTTAAATATCATTCCTGCCAATATTCAAATAGCGACGCCTAAAGCAATCAATGCACAAACTGGTGTGAGCTTAGCGGATTACATGAGCAATAACTTGCAAGGCGTTTCTGTCACAGAAATGGGGGGCAATCCATGGCAACCTGAAATTAATTTTAGAGGTTATTCTGCTTCAACGTTATTAGGCATGCCACAGGGGATATCGACTTTTGTGGATGGTGTGAGGGTAAATGAACCCTTTGGCGATGTAACACTTTGGGACAAAATCCCTAATTTTGCCATTGGCGGTATGCAACTCATCCCAGGTTCTAACCCAATGTATGGCCTTAATACTTTAGGCGGTGCGATTGCTATCCAAACGAAAAGTGGACGCCAAGCGCAAGGTGTTGGTATCGAGGCTGAATATGGTTCTTGGAATCGCCAGCGTGCGTTAGTGGAATATGGGGGTGTTTCTAAAGATGGCTCAATGGATTTCTATATCGGACACCAAACCACTAAAGAAGATGGCTGGCGGAATTTTTCTCCCAGTCACTTAAATCAAACTTTCGCTAAAACTGGCTGGCAGAGTGAGAAATCAAAAATTGATTTAAGCTACATCGGAACAGATAATAAGTTGATTGGTAACGGCTTTACGCCTGAACATATGTTGTCTGGCGATCGCGATCAGATCCACACAAGACCCGATTGGACAAACAATTACTACCATCACTTGGCTCTCAATGGTTCGCATTGGATCAATAATGACGTGATGCTCTCAGGAAATACTTACTGGAGAAAATCCAATCGACATACTAAAAATGGTGACTTGTATGAGAGTGACATGGATGAGGGAGCTAGTGCAAGGCACGATACATACTCAAGACTTCGCTGTATTAATAAAGCAGCTAATGAGGATGAATGTGAACTCAAAGGCTCGGTTCTCAATACCTCCCATACGAAGCAGGATAACTATGGACTTGCAGGGCAGATTACCTTTAATCAGGACTTCATGGGCATGAAGAATCAGTTCATTGCAGGCACAGGCTTTGACTATAGCCTCATTAGATTTAGACAAAATGAGAGAGTAAATCTTTCTAATCAGACTGAAGGAACTGTTACTTTTGATACCATGACCACTGGTACATCAGCAGAGTCGTCAACACCTGTATGGGATGCATCAAGGGAGGCAATACTTGATGGTGCTGGATCTCTTCCTCAGACACAAACTGTGGGTTTAACAGGAAAACAATGGACAGCGAGTTTATTGGCGACTGATACCCTCTCATTAAATGATAAATGGCATTTGAACGCGGGCGCTCGATATAACCATACCAAGGTAGACAATAATGATATCTTGAGAGGCCCGTATTCAGCCTCAAACGTGAGATCATTAACAGCGACAGACGATTATAAACGTCTAAACCCATCGATTGGTATCACTCATACGCCGACAGAAAAATTATCTATCTTTGCTACCTATAGCGAATCAAGTCGCGCACCCACATCGATTGAAGTGGGTTGTTCGAATCCTGATACGGGTTGTTTGCTTCCTTCGGCGATGGCGGATGATCCGCCTTTAAAACAAGTGGTAGCTAAGACCTATGACTTTGGCACTCGAGGCTCACTTACAGAAGAAGTTAAATGGAATGCCTCAATTTATCAGGCAATGAATCATCAAGATATCCAATTTATTAGAGTAGACGGATCCACATCTCGCGGTTACTACTCGAACGTGGGTAGAACACAAAGACAGGGCTTAGATTTAGGATTGAGTGGTCAGCATGATCGCTTTAGATGGAGTTCAAGCTATAGTTATATCGACGCTACTTTTGATAGTAATTTTTCTCTGGTAAATGGATCTAACTCATCAGCACCTGATAGTGGCTCCAATAAAAATATTTTCGAAGTTCAAAAAGGTAAC
>SXGT01338049.1_pt1 | contig 14304 bp, 12 predicted proteins | sample 3176221 | NCBI WGS metagenome assembly SXGT01 (sample SAMN11356862, study PRJNA531348) | freshwater metagenome | isolation source: freshwater sample F1-120 | place: China: Fuxian Lake, Yuxi | collected 2017-12-25
ACCAGCACCTACGACGGCGTCTCGCTGGCGTGGGCGATGACCGAGTACCTGCACAACTGCGGGTGCCGCGCGCTGTTCGCGACGCACTACCACGAACTCGCGCAGCTCGCGACCGGCCTGCCGCGACTGCGGAACTACAACGTGCTCGTGCGCGAACTGGACACGGAAATCATCTTCCTGCACAAGATCGCGCCGGGCAGCGCGGAGCGCAGCTACGGCATCCACGTCGCGCGACTGGCCGGCGTGCCGGAAACGGTGCTCGCCCGCGCGACCGCGGTTCTGGAATCGCTGGAGAAGCAGCACGAATTGCCCGTGAGCGCCGCCCCGCCGACCGCGAACGGCAAACTCACCCTGCCGCCCGAAGCCCCGCGGCGCAAGCCCAAGCTGAAGCCGCAAATCAGCGGCCCCAGCCTCTTCGGGGACGCGGAAGAGACACCGTTCTGACGGGCACTTATCAACGAGCCGCGACCGCGAGTGAGGGGCTTTCGCCTCTCTACTCGCGGTCGCGGCTCGTTCAGGTGTTGCACGTTTCGCGAAGCCGCGCTACGGCAGCGTGGGCGGAATGATCGGCGGGAGCGGGGCCACCGACGGCGGCGGCGCGAACCCGGTCGCCGGCGGCAACGGTACGGGGGCCGGCGCGGGCGCTCCGCCCGGTCCCCAGATCGGCTCGCCCGTCCGCTTCGGCAGCGTCACGCGGCCGTCCGGCACGAAATCGCCGCCCGATCCGCCGGGCGTTCCGGTCGGAGGGATCGCGGTGAAGGGCGGCACGGTGTTGGTCCCGCCCGACAGCGGCTTCGGCGGGGGCGGCAGTGTCACGGTGCCGCCCGGCACGAAGATGTTGCCCGATGTGCCGGTCGGCAGCGGTTCCGGCGTGCCGGTGTACGGCTTCGTGCCGATCGGCTTTGCCGGCAGCGTCACGGTTCCGTTCGGGGTGAAGGTCGGGTCCGCGCCGCCCGCCGGCACTCCGCCGGCCGGTACGCCACCGGGAAGGCCGGTCGGCAGCGGGCGCGGGTCGGTGTCGAGCGGCTGACCGATGCCCGGCGTGCCGGGCCAGGGGCGGACCGCGCCGCCACCGCCCACCTTCGGGTCTTTCAGCTCTTTCGGGTCGCCGGGGCGCGGGGCCGGTAGCTCCGGCAGCGGGTCGCGCTTCTCCGCGAACGCCGGCAGCTTGAGCAGCGAGTTGGTGCCGACAGCCGGAGCCACCGGGTGCCCGCCCGCGGACGGGGTCACCGGCTGGGCCGGGGCCTCGCGCAGCTTGATCGCGGCCTCGGTCCGCTCGCGGATGTGGTCCGCGGCCCGCTTCTGCACCCACGGCGGCAGCGCGCCCTCGCCGATCGACACGTTGTTGTACTGCTGGATCGTGCCCTTCGCGAACTCGAACGACGCCAGCGCGATGTTGTAGTTCGAGATGGCCTGCGACTCCGCGGCGATGGCCGCCGCGAGCTGCTGCTGAACCGTAATCAGGTTCAGGAACTCGTCCTGCGTGTACGAGCCGATGCGGATGCGCTCGCGGATGCGGGCGATGAACTTCTGGAGCGCCTCGCGCTCGGCGCGGGCAGGGGCGATTTCCGCGTGCGACTGGATCACCCGGCGGTACTGCCCCGCGAGGTACTCGACCGTCTTCAGTTCGGCGTCGCGCAACTGAACGTAGCTCTTGGTCATGTTCAACTGCGCGGCCCGCACCAAGCCGTTGGCGTCGCGGAAGCCCAGTGGCATGTCGAGGCGGAACCCGAGGGTCCAACTGTTGAACCGGTTGTCGATGAAGCTGCCGTAGGCGTTGCCGGGCGTGGGCGCGCCGTTCGCCCCGATGTCCTCGGTGGCCCCGCCGATGCGGGTGCCGAGGCCGGCGACGTCGTAGCTCATGTACCCGCGCAGGTCGGGCCGGCGCAGGTTCTTCTGCAGGCGCAGGTCGAGGCTGCGGAACATGAGGTCCTGCCGGGCCAACATCAGCTCCGGGCGGAGCGTGATGGCGTCGTTGGCGGCCTCGTGGAAGTCCGGCTTGTACGGCGCGAGGTTCGGCTCGTCGATGGGCACCAGACGCGCGCCGTCGTCCGAACGCAACCCGAGCAGCCCGCGCAACTGGCGCTCGCTCTCGAGCACCTGCCCGCGGGCCTGATACACCTGGCGCTGGAACCGGTGGAACTGGGCCTGAATCTGATCGAGTCGCTGGGGCGGGTCGCTGCCGTTGATGACGCGAATGTAGATGAACCGGTAGCCCTCGAACGCCTGCCGCAAGCCCTCTTCCTGCGCGTACAGGTTGTAGTACGAGGCGTACAGGTTCCAGTACGCGGCCTCCACGTTCACCAGCATGAAGTTGACTTTGGTCTCGAAGTCGGCCTTCGCCTGATCGAGCCGGATGCGGGTGATGAGGATGCCTTCGGTGCCGATGCCGCCGGCCGAGCGCAGCCCCGCGAGCACGCCGGGCAACTGGTTGCCCTCGTTGTACGGGTGCGTGCCGGCGATCTGGTTCACCTCGACGCCGAACATCCGCAACAGCGGCTGCTCGATGCCGATCGCCAGCCGCGGCGTGTAGTTCGGGTTCACGAGCTGCGTCTGATTCGCGGCCCGCTGGTCGAACTTCGAGTAGTCGGTACTGGCGGTGATCCCCACCACGCCGCCGGTCGGCAGCGGCTTGACCAGCGTGCTGCTGAGGCGGGCCGTGTCGCGGGCGTTCTGGAACGAGAGGAACTGGGCCGGGGTCGGCTGATCCACCTTGCCCCATTCCATCTGCGTCACCCAGCGCGTATCGAACCGGCTCAGCGACCGCTCGATCTCGGTCTGGGCAACGGCCGGGTCGATGGCGAACGCGCGGATCGCGTCGGTGCCGCCGACGCTGCGCCCGGTGAACGAGTCGATGGTGTCGTTCTTGAACCCGAACTGCTGGGGCGACTGGCCGCCGACGTTGCCCTGCTCGAGCGACAGCGCGACGCACTCGCGAAGCGTCATGTGCCGCGGCGGGCGGACGAAATCGAGTACCGTGACGGGTTCGCCCATCTTGTCGTGCAGGCCCGGGGCGACCGGGCCGTGCGGGTTCGTCTCCAGGCTGCTCGGGATCTTCACGTTGCTGATGGAATCCTTGTAGTCGCCGGGTTCCATGAACAGTTGCTGCTTGCACCCGCCCGCGGCGGACAGGGTCAGAACCCCGGCGAGCGCCCGCTTGATCCACTTCCGGCTCATAGCACTCCCCCACCGCCAACCACAACGCCCCCGAATGCGCGCCGCGAACGGTGCGCGTCCCCTCGACTCGGAGGCGTCTTCCCAACCATCGACGGGCGCGGTGGAAGAATTTAGCCAGTCTGCCGGTCGAATCGAAGATTCTCGCGACTCGGGTTCAAGTTCGGGGCTTTCGAGCGGACCGGGGCGAGTTCGGGCACTGTCAAGCGGCGGGGACTGGCGAAGCGGCCCGCGCCGCGGTAGGCTGAAACCCGGTTCGATCCCTCACGTCAGGGCCGCGCGGCCGAAGGTGTACCGTGGACCAGCAGCAGCAACCCGTTAGCAACGAACTGAAGCAGGGGCGGATGACGGAGTTCATGAAGCTCCTGCCGCTCACGCTGGAACTGGCCGGGCTACCGAAGGCGGACCCGGTGCGGCCGTTCACGGCGGACCAGATCGAGGGCCGTGTGATGAGCGTGCGCACCGCGTTCAAGGCCGCCCGCGTGTTGCTCAAGGAGATCGCGGAGGGGGTTTGACCAATGACCAATTTGCAATGACCCACCAATGACCAAGGAAGCTCAAATGGCAAATGTCGAATGACAAAGGAAGACAGCGCCTAGCAGCCCTCTTCCTTTGTCATTTGGTGTTTGGTCTTCGTCATTCCTTGGTCATTAGTGGGTCATTGGGCATTGAAACAAGTTCCTTTTTCTGCCCCAAGTCGTTTGACTTTTGCGAAACACTCGCCCACTATTATATACGGGCGATCACTTCAATCCTCCCCTTCGCGGAGCCTCCCATGTCACCGCTCGAAGTGCGCGCGTTGCCCATCGCCGACTTGAAGCCGGCCCCGTACAACCCGCGGCGGGTGCTCGCACCGACCTCGCCCGCGTACCGCAAGCTGAAAGCCAGCCTCGCCGAGTTCGGGCTGGTGGAACCGCTCGTGTGGAACGAGCTGACCGGGCACATCGTCGGCGGACACGCGCGGCTGCGCGTCCTCGCGGAGTTGGGCTACACCGAGGTGTCGGTGTCCGTCGTGCGCCTCTCGGACGCGCGCGAGAAGGCGCTGAACGTGGTACTCAACAACCAGGAAGCCCAGAGCCGCTACGACCCGACGAGGCTCGCGGAGCTGCTCGGCGAACTGGAACCGCTCCCGGAACTCGCGCTCACCGGGTTCAGCGCGAGCACCCTGGCGACGCTGCGGTTCGAGCCGGCCCCGCTGACCCCGCTGCCGCCCGCGAGCGAACCGGATCGCGTCGAGGTCACGCTGGTGACGGACGACGCCACCTACACCGCGCTGGCCCCGGAACTGGATAAACTGATCGGCGGGTACGAACTGGTGGCCCACGTGCGCCGCGGAGCGTGACATGGCCGACGTGAGCCGGACGAAGAAGAACGCGGGGATCGCGCTCGCGCTCGTGATCGGGACCAGCGCGTTCGCGTTCGGCGGGTACGAGTTGTACAAATACCGGAAGATCGCGGCCGGCCCGACGGTCCAGGGGCGCGCGACGGGATGGGACACCTCCGTTGCGCGCGGGCGCACCCGATACAAGGTGAAGTACGCCTTCGAGCACGACGGCGCACGGTACACGGGTGGTTGGGCCACGGTGCCGAAGGACACGAGCGACGCGACCCGCGCCGGCGCGCCGCTACCGGTGCGGGTCGCGGGCGGTAACCCGGACTGGCACCTGCCCGAAGCGGCGATTCCCGACGCGAAAGTTGGTGCCGGGTTGACACTGGCGACCGGCGCGCTCGTGATCGCGTTCGGCGTGATCGCGGGCGCGTTCTCCCGTGCCGCGAAGTCGCCCGCCCCGACTCCCGTGGCGCAAGACGGCAACTTTCCGAAAGACCCGCCGCCCGGTTCGCCGTAAATTGGTGTTCGTTCCTCCTGCCAATCCCCCCTCCGCTGGAGCCTTCGCACATGCACCGCTTCGTTCTTGGTTCGTTCCTCACCCTCGCACTCGCACCCGCACTTCCCGCGGCGGACTGGTTCCAGTTCCGCGGGCCGGACGGCCAGGGGCACTCCGACGCCAAACTCGCGACCGAGTGGGACGCGAAGAAGAACGTGACGTGGCGCAAGGAACTGCCGGGTGGGTGGTCGTCGCCCGCGGTCGTCGGCGGGAAGATTTACCTGACGGCGGCCGTGCCGCAGAGCGGCGGTCAGTCGCTTCGCGTGCTCTGCCTCGACGCCAAGACGGGCACCATCGAGTGGGACAAGGAGGTGTTCAAGCAGGACGCCAGCGCGCCGAAGCCCCACACCAAGAACAGCCACGCCAGCCCGACCGCGATCATCGAGGACGGCAACGTGTACGTCCACTTCGGGCACATGGGCACCGCGTGCCTGAAGGCGAAGGACGGCTCCGTCGTGTGGGCGAAGCAAGAACTGAGCTACAAGCCGCAGCACGGCAACGGCGGCTCGCCGATTGTCCACGGCAAGCACCTGATCTTCAGCATCGACGGCACCGACAAGCAGTTGGTGGTCGCCCTCGACAAGGCCAGCGGCAAGGTCGCGTGGCAGACCCCGCGCGAGAACAAGACCGGGGCCGCGCCGTTCTCGTTCAGCACGCCGCTCGTGATCAAGGTGAAGGACCAGGAGCAACTCATCTCGGCCGGCAGCGGCACCGTGATGGCGCTCGATCCCGTGACCGGGAAAGAAATCTGGCGCGTGACGTACGGCAGCGGGTACTCGGTGGTTCCGCGGCCGGTGTTCGCGCACGGGCTGGTGTACGTGTGCACGGGCTACAACACCGCGAACCTGATCGCGATCAAGCCGGACGGCAAGGGGAACGTGACCGAAACGCACGTCGCGTTCACGGTGAAGAAGAACGCCCCGCTGAACCCGTCGCCGCTGGTGGTGGGCGACGCCCTGTACCTCGTGTCGGACAACGGCATCCTGAGCTGTCTGGACGCGAAGACCGGTGTGGAGCGGTGGAACGAGCGCGTCGGGAAGGCGTACTCCGCGTCGCCGATGTACGCCGGCGGGCTGATCTACCTGTTGGACGAGGCCGGCACCGCGACCGTGTTCAAGCCGGGCGTCGCCTACGACCCGGTGGCGACGAACAAGCTGAACGAGAAATCGCTCGCGAGCTACGGCGTGGACGGCAACGCCCTGCTGCTCCGCACCGAGAAGGCGCTGTACCGGATCGAGCAGAAGTGACGCGGGGCGCGGGCCTCGCGGTTCCGGGGAGCACAAGAGCGGGTGTCGCCTCCTGGGTCCGCGGAAGGCGGGTTGTGCGGGCGCGCCGCGCCCGCGCGGGCGAACTCCGCGGGTTCGCCCACTCCCCGGACCCGTCCGATTCGGTATGATCGGGACAGTTGGAATTGTCGCCCACAGGTCGAGCGACGCGCCCCGAACCGCGAGGCCCGCGCGTGATCCGGTTCAACTGTCCGAACTGCGCACGCCCTTACGAAGTGCCCGACGCACTGGCGAAACTGCCGCTCGTGTGCAAACAGTGCGGACAGCGCATCACCCCGCCCGAGCGCTCCGAAGCGCCCCCCCTGCCGCTCCCTGCGCCGCCTCCGCCACCGGTCGTAGTGCCGAGGCCGCCCGCGCCGAAACCGAGTGTGCCGGTTGCGAAGCCGCCCGCACCCAAACCCGCCGCCGTGCCACCGGCCAAGCCGGTGCCGTCGCTCGACGACCAACCGAGCGACGACGACGTGCTGATTTCCAAGCCGGACTCGACGCCGGACATCGACTTTAACGTGGGGGGGCCGACCGCGGCCAGCCTCAGTGACGCGGCCCGCGCGCGCCCGGCCGGGTTGAGCGACGCCAACCGGCCGCGCCCAGTGGACCCCAACGCGCCGCCCGAGCCGCCGGCCTCGACGCCCGACATCAACCTCGACCTGCTTCCCAAAGCCGCGCCGCCCGCGCCGCCTAAGGCCCGGCGCAACCCGGTCGCGGAAGCCCCGCCCCAACCGCGGAGGGAAGCGACGCTGCTCCCGGTCCTCGCCGACTTCGCGGTGTTCGTGCTGCTGGTTGCGGTCGGCGTCTTGATCGGTCAACTGCTCGTCGGCAAACCGACCATGCAGGTGATCGCCGACGCCGGTTCCGCCGCGAAGTTCCCGCCCAAAGAGCTGATCGTCTGGGCCGGCCCGCCGCTGATGTTCGGGCTGGTCTACGTTCTGCTCGGCAGCCGCGAGAAGAGCGTCGGCGCGTGGCTCCGCCGCAAGGCGAACCCCGCCCGCAAGGGCGGTGGGTGAGGCGAACCGCAGTCACCCCCGCTCTTGCGGGCGGAGTTCGCCTCAGCGCGTCGGGCGGCCGGCTTCGGCCGCGATGGAGGGGCGGCGGGTGCCGCCGAGAGGGGGCAGGTCCGGCGCGGGGCCGGGGTTCGCCTGGCGCGCGCGGATCACCAGCACCCGCTGGTGTGGCGTCCCCTTCGCGCGGACCGCGAACAGCGCCTCGCCCAGCGTGTCCGGTTGCGTCACGTCCCAGCCGATGAGCAGGTACTCGTTGGGCCCGAGGGCCGTGTCGAACGCCAGCGCGGGGTACCGCGCCAACGGGATCTCTTCGTGCTTCACGAACCCGGTGCCGTCTTCCGACGGGCGCAGCCACGTCCGGCGCTCGCCGTACTGGATCTGCGGCTCGCACGTCACCTTCACCCGCGTGTGGCCCGCCGCTTCCGGGCGCACCTGGACCCCGCACCGGGTCTGCTCGAACACCACCGCGGACCGCTTCCCGGCGAGGTCCGTGAGGAGCTGGAACTCGCACCGGGTCTGCGCCCCGCTGGTGGGCAGCACCTCGTCTTTGCGCATCCCGAAGGTCATGCGCCGCGCGCTGATGGCTTCCGCGTCCGATTCGAGAATGGCCTGGAATTGGGGCGGGAGCGCGCCGGCCAGCACGCCGGCTTTCAGCCCGTTCTCGCTGAACAGCACGCGGGCTTCCTGGGTGCCAACCGGGAGCGCGTCGGCCCACAGGTCACGGTTGAGGAACCGGTCGCCGACGGGACGTTCGAGAATGACCGATTCGAGAACCACGCCTTCCGTCTGAACGACGGGCGCGAGCGACCGGACGACCGGGCCGCCCGAATTGACGGGCGGGCGATCGGGCCGGGTGAAACACCCGACGGCCGCCGCACACGCCGCGCACCCAACGATGGCCCACCACGCCCGCCGCATCGGTATCGCACGCCGGTTTGAGGAAGTTGTCCGTGCCGCATACCGGAGCGTGCGGTGGCGGTCAACCCCGGCCCGGCGGCGCGCCGGTCACTTCGCTTCCAGCACCTTCTCGACGGCCGGCGCGAACGCCTTGCCCTCTTCGGTTTGATCGCTGAGGCCGAGCGCCTTCGCCCGGAGCCGGGCCACGTCGTCGCCTTGCGCGTCGTTGCGGAAGTGCAAATACCACAGGGCCCCGGCCCGCGCGCCGTCGTCCGCGAACACGTACGCCGGGCGGTTGAGCCGGTCGCCGGCGGCGCGGTCGAACTTCGCGCTCGCCTCGGCCAGCGTTTCCGGCGTCGTCTCGATAGCGAGGAAGTTCAGGTCGCGCGTCGTCGCCACGTCTTTTACCGCGGCCACGTCCGCGCCGGGCGCGTGCAGGTAGATCACGGTGCGGAAGCCCGCGCTCTTGAGCGAGTCGAACCCGTCGAGCGTCGGCTTCTGCCCGGCGAACAACCCGTCCTTCACCTTCGTGTAACCGGGCAGGCCGGCCGCGGCCCGCTGCGGTTCGGCGGTCGCGGGCTTCACAGGTCCGCTGAGGACGGCGGGCTTGTTGGGCTGAACGGGACGCGACGAGTGCGAGTGCGCGCCGGGCGGCAGCGGGTCGGGGAACAGCACGTCCGGCCCGCCGCCGGGCTTCGGCGCGGGTGACGGCGGCAGGTAGTTGCTCCCGCCGGGCGGCAACACCGACGGCGCGCCGCCGGGCGTGGTGGGCAGGCCGGTCGGCGGCAGCAGCGCCGGGTTCCGCGTGCCCACGCCGGGCGCGGGGCAGCAGTCGTCTTTGCGGAGCTTGTGACACCGGTGCCGGCAGCCGGCAAACGCGACCAGCACCGCGACGGAGGTGAGGAGCAGCATTCGGCGACGCATGGATACGACCTCCGCTCAACGGGGAACCTGCCTTCCGATTCTACGTTGTAAAAATTGCCGACCGAGGGGACTTAGGTGCGCCCGGCGCGATTCGGGTTGTGCGAGGTGGCGGACTTGCCGGTTGTACTGGATGCGAAGGGGTGGGGGCGTGGGCAAGGCGGGAAACAGAATCGGGTCGCAACGAAAGTTGTGGCCCCGGCGTAGTCTTGCGGCCCGCCGCCGAATCTGGCGCGGAACGGCACGAACGCGAGGACTTTCCGCGCGCCGCGCGGTTGCGGCCCCGTCTCAACGGTCCTAGATGGCCGTACCAGCTTCTCGCGCCGACTGCCCGATGAGGACCGTCGGAGGTGGGTCGCGGTCGCCACGGGAGTAGCACATGACGGAGCCCTTGAGCCGCCCGAAGCGCCCGGCCGTTCGGCCCGAAGCGAGCGCCGCGCCGACGTGCCCGCTCGATCCGTTTCCGGGGTACGCCGGTCCGACGCTTGTGGCGTTCCCGACCGCCAACCCCTTGTTCGCGACCGGCGATCTCGACCGGCGCGGCTTCGACGATGTGCTCGCGCCCGGCTCGGTGCTGGCGTTCGCGGTTCTGACCGCGCCCCGCCCGCGCGTCCGGGTCGGGTGATCGAGCGGCCCGCGCGAGAACCACAGCGGGCGTTACACCAACGGGGCAAACCGAAGTTCCTCTTCGGGAATCATCGTCCCACTCTCCGGTTCGTAGTCGGTGATCTGTTCGCTTGCCGTTCCGACGTGATAATCCTCGATCCGTCGGACCAGAAGCGCGCCGCGGTCGATCCAGATCGTTATCGGCTCGTATTGGCTAACGGGCGGGGGCAACTGCACCCCGGTCGTGCGAAAGAACTCCTCACGCACGCGCCGGAACTCGTCGTCGTCTGGTATCGCACGCGGGCGACCCTGGATCCGGTAACACGAAACGTCGCCGATGTCGGCGTCGGGGAGCGAGGTAACCTCGACCAAATCCGTCAGCGTGCGCCCGCCGATTTCCTCCGGCATCATCAAGTTCGGAATCGTGTGGGCCGCCCCTCCCGATATGCCCGTAGCCCCCGCTAGGGCGAGCGATAGCGACTCCCGCACCTCGGCAGCGGGTTCCAACTCCCACCACGTTCTCACGTCTTTGCCGTTGGCCCAAACGAGATACCGGTGCCACGGATCCTCTTCGACGAAGCGGTCGCGGAACTCGAACCGGAACCGGTCAGGCCGGATGAACGCCGTCTCAAACGGCTTGGCGGTCGTGCGGTTTGGTTCGCCCTTACGAAACCACGTCGTCGTGACTTTGCCGCGGTCGCGGTATGTGACACAACTCGCGTACATCTCCGCGAGCGCGGCGAGAACCTGTTCGGGGTTCATGTGGATACCCTCTCGCGGTGCAGGGCACTACCCGTGGCCGTTGGCCCTTTTGCCGCGGACGCTGTGCGGGAACAGCGCCTCTTGCACCAAGTTGCCGGTCGCGTCGAAGGGTAGCGGGATCGGGTCGCCGACGAACTCGACGTGCGGGTTGCCCGTCAGGTCCGCGGCCAGCGGCGCGGACACCCACAGCTCCGCGACTTCCAGCGTGTTCGGGATCGCGCAGAACTTCACCTTGTCGAACTCCGGCTGCCAGCACGTCTGGATGCACTGCTCGATCACCTCGCGGTCGGTGTCGAAGCTGAACGGAATCTTGCTCCGCCACAGCGACCGGGCCGTGAAGTTGTTCATGCGGAACGGCACCATGTCGATTGAGGCAATCGCGCGGGTCGTGGTGATGTCGGCGAGGCCGATGCCGGTGGCGTTGCCGTGGCTCTCCACGGACACATCGAGCACCGCGATGCGGACGATGCGCGGATCGTTCGTCTCGGCTTCGGGCGTCGCTTCCACCAGCATCCGGCCGATCACGTTCGGGTCCATCCCGGCCCCGGAGTAGTTCTTGCCGCTCTCGCCGATCAGCAGCACGTCGCACCCCTTGAACGGCAGCCGGCCCATCATGCCCGCGGCGCGCTTCAGCAGTTCCGGCTCGCGGGCGTACAGGTCGTCGCGGTCGACGACTTCGAGGTGCGCGGTTTCTTCCTTCGCGTTCTCCAACACCGCGAGGCCGCCGAGGAACGGCGTCTTTGCCAGGATCACCTTGCCCGATTCCGGGATCATGTCGCGCAGGCCGCGGGTGCCGAAGCTGTGAATCTGGTCCGCGCCGCGCTGCTTGCCCAGGCCGATCACGAGCATCTTGAGGATGCCGCTCTCGAAGGTGCCGCGGAAGTCGGTGTGCGGCTTCACGCGCGACACGGTCACGACGCCGTCGGCGGCGAGGGCGTTCTTGTCCCACCAGACCGGCTGGCCCCACGAGTTCAGCCCGATGTTCGCGGCGTCCATGTCGGTGACGACGGGCACGCCCAGGTGCGCCTCGTCGATGTGGTAGCTGGCGAGCAGCTCGCGCTGCCCTTCGGAAACGGCCCCGCCGTGCGACCCCATCGCGGCGACGACGAACGGCTTCGCGCCGAGTTCGGCGAGCGCGCCGACGGTGGCCCTCGCGATGGGGAGGATGTTGGCGATGCCGCGGCTTCCCACCCCGACGGCGATCTTCATGCCCGGTTTGATGCGCGCCGCGGTCTTCGAGGTGAGCCACTGCCGGCGCACCTCCGCGACCACATCGCCCACGGGCGGGTGCGCGACGATCTGCCGAACGAGTTGCACGCGCGGAAGGTCCACAGGTTGCTCCAGTGAAGATTGGCCCGCAGATGGCGCAGAGAAGACGCAGACGAAATCCGATGAAGGCAGAAAGGCATTTTTGACAGGATCGACAGGATGAATACAGGATGCAGAGCGAAGTCCGCTCGGTCTTTACATCTCTGTACATCCCGTTCATCCTGTCAAACTCTTCTGCCTTTTTTGCCCTCTGTCTTTATCGGATTTCGTCTGCGTCTTCTCTGCGTCATCTGCGGGCCATTGAATTACTTGAGGTCGGCTTTCAGGGTGAGCTTTTTGCCCTTGCGCTCGACGACGATGTTGATCGAGGTGCCGAGCTTCTGGCCGCCCATCGCGCTCATGTAGGTGCCGAGGTCCGGGGTCGCGACGCCGGCGATCTCGATGATGATGTCGCCGTCCTTCAGCCCGGCCTTCTCCGCCGCGCCGCCCATCACCACGCCCTCCAGCAGCACCCCGGTGCCCTCGAAGGCGTAGTTGGGCAGGATGCCGAGCCGCGGGCCGGTCGGTCCCTTCGGCTGCGGCGGCGCGGGCCGCGTCGGGTCCGCGGGCGCGCCGCTCGTCACCACCGCGTACTTCGGGGCGGTCTCGCGCGTCGTCAGGTTCAGCGCCATCTGCTCGACCACGTCCGCGACCCGCTTCATGCCGGGCACGTCGATGGTCTCCGGCGTGTCGGTCGGCCGGTGGTACTCGCCGTGCAGCCCGGTGAACAGGAACAGGACCGGGATCTTCTTCAGGTAGAACGAGTGGTTGTCGCTGTTGCCGGCGCTGGCCGCGACCTTGAACAGGCGGAAGTCGGCCTTCTTCGCGGTCTCTTCGGTCAGTTTCTCGAACCCGTCCCCGGTGCCGGTGCCGTAAACGACGAGCTTGTCCTTCTTGGGGAACAGGCCGAGCCAGTCCACATGAACCGGCTTGGTGCGGCCGATCATGTCCATGTTAATCATGGCGGCGGTCTTGTTGAGCGGGAACAGCGGCTCCTTGCAGTAGAACTGCGAGCCTTGCAGCCCGTCCTCCTCGCCGCTGAAGGTGATGAACACGATGCGCCGGCCCTGCCGGTCCTTCATGGCCCCGAACCGGCGGGCCAGTTCGATCACGCCCGTGGTGCCGCTGGCGTTGTCGTCGGCCCCGTAGTGAACCTTGCCGCTGGCGGTCGCGCCGCCGGCGCTGTTGCGGGTGCCGTAGCCGACGTGGTCGTAGTGCGCGCCGATCACGACGGTCTCGTCCTTCAGCGGCCCGGCCCCTTCGAGCACGCCGACCACGTTCTTGGACGGGATCGCGGGCCGCTTGATCGTGGCGACCGCGTCCGCGGTGACGCCCTTCAGTTCGAACGACTGCGGCTTGAGCTGGTTGTTGATCGCGGCTTCGAGTTCCTTCAACGTCTTGTGCCCCGCGCCCTTGAACAGGTCGCTGACCGTCTCGCGCTTGACCATGAACACGGGAATCTTGGATGCGGGCGCGCCGAAGAGGTGCTCGCGGAAGACCGGCAGCGGGTCGAGGTTGCCGGTCGCCGCGGTGCTGTCGTTCACGATGATGAGGGCCGCGGCCTTGTTCGTCTGCGCGAGCGCGATCTTCGCCGTGAACGCCGCGTGCGAACTGTCCTGCCCGTCGGGGAGCGTGGTGTCGAACCGCTTGTCGCCCTTCGCGCCGTACCGCGGGGTGCGGCGCAGGATCACGACCACTTGGCCCTCCACGTACAGCCCCTCGTCGTCGTCGTACTTGAGCTTCGGCGCGGTGATGCCGTAGCCGGCGAACACCAGCCCGCCACTGGCCTTCATGGTGGCGCGGGTGAAACCCATCACGGCGAGGTCGGTGCCGAGTTTGGTCGGGGTCTTCTTGTCGCCTTCGAGGAACACGAGCGTGCCGGCGGTCGGGGCCGGGTCGAGCAGCGTGTCGAACGGCTGGAAGTAGGTGCCGTCCTTCATGGCCGGCTTCAACCCGGCCTTTTGGAACGCCGCCGCGATGTGGTCCGCGGCCTTCTGGATGCCCTTCGTCTCGACCCCGCGCCCCTCGCACTCCGGCCCGGCGAGAAAGAAGATGTCCTTCCGCATCCGCTCCACAACGGGATCGTCGAACGGCTTCTGGGCCTGAACCGGGCCGGACAGGGCAACGAGCGCGGCGAGCGCGAGTAGCGTCCGTGACATGGAAGTGTGTCCTTGTGGAAGGGATGCACGAAGGAAGGATGCGGCTATTATGCGGTAACGCCACGACTTCGGGCAAGGGGCTTACGCCGCCTCTCGCCATCGGGAAAGAAAAGTCCAAAGAAATCCGCAAGGCGCGCGAACCTGTGCGTAGGAGTGCGAAAGCTTCGCCGGGCAGGAGAGCGTCGCCTGACGCCCTTCGCGCGGGCCTTGATGGAGCGGCTGCGCAGCGACGGGCCGCTTAGCGTCGAGGCCTATATGGAGGCCTGCAACGCTTATTATTATGCGACCCGCGATCCGCTGGGGG
>SXGT01042906.1_pt1 | contig 14303 bp, 7 predicted proteins | sample 3176221 | NCBI WGS metagenome assembly SXGT01 (sample SAMN11356862, study PRJNA531348) | freshwater metagenome | isolation source: freshwater sample F1-120 | place: China: Fuxian Lake, Yuxi | collected 2017-12-25
GCGGTGGCAGGTGCGGCGGCCGTGACGGCGGGGATGGGGGCGGCGAGGTACGGCGCCGCGATGGATTCTTCTGCTGCAGGGGCGAGACCGCGCGCGGCGAGGGCGAGGCGGACGGCGAGATCGAAGAGGGGCGCCGCGATGGGCGCGTTGCCGTAGGCGGATTGAATGAGGCGCGTGCTTACGTTTTCTGCGGCGGCGGGGCCCCAGTCGATAGCACTGACAGTGCCGAGAATGGGATCGCCGGCGGCCTCAGCGTCTGTGCGGCGTTTGAGGACGAGGGCGGCGGCCATGTCGGCGGGCGGGGTAGCGGCGTGGGAAGCGGTGACGGTTTCGGTGGCGAAGTCGGCGCCCGCGACGAGGGCGAGGTCGAGGTCGCCCCGGCGCAGGGCGTCGCAGGCGGCGTCGAGCGCGGCGAGGCCGGAGGCTTCCTCGGCGGCGATGGCAAAGCCCCGGCCCCGGAAGTCTTCGGAGACAGTGAGGCGGTTGGCGGTCATGTTGGCCATGGCGCCGAGGACGTCGGCGGCGACGAGCGGCGGGGCGATGGCGTTGAGGGTTTCTGGCGAAGAGATGCCTTCAGAAGCGATCCGTTCACGGAGGAGCCAGCGGGCACTGTCATTGGCGCAGCCCGTGCCGGTGAAGACGCCGCAGGTTTCGAGCGGGGGGCGGGAGACGCCTTCGAGCGCCATGGTGGCAACTTCGAAGATGGCGAGTTGCTGGGGCTCTGCGCGTAGCAGATCGGCGGGCGGGGTGCGGGCGCGGATAGGGTCTGCGCTGACGGTTGGGGCGGACGGCGCACTCTGGATTGGGGCGTTCATCAGGCGGCGGAGGACGGCGCGCTCGCCCCGGTCGGGGCCGGCGAGGAGCCCGACGCCGCAGATGACGATATCGTCCTTGGGGGCGTCTTTCAGGCTGGCGCCCGGGACATAGTGTGTGCCGGGCTCGTATTGTTCCAGGATGAGGTGGGAATTGTTGCCGCCGAAGCCGAAATTGCTGATGGCGGCGCGGCGGGGCGTGTCGCCGCGCGTCCAGGGCTCGGGGGTGGAGAGGGGGGTGAGGCCGTTGCCACTGAGTGTGGGGAGGAGGGCGCCGTCGAGGGGCATGGCGGGGAGGGTTTCCCGGCGCAGGGCGGCGGTGAGTTTCAGGACGCTGGCGAGGCCCGCGACGGTGATCAGGTGGCCGGTATTGGCTTTCAGGGAGCCGATGGGGAGGCGGCGGGCGCCGAAGACGGTGCTGGAGGAGGCGATCTCGACGCTGTCGCCGACGGTTGTGCCGGTGGCGTGGCATTCGAGGAATTGGATCGTGGCCGGATCAATATCCGCCTGCACATAGGCGCGGCGCATGGCTTCTGCCTGGCCGGAGGCGTCGGGCGCGAGGAGGCCTTTACGGCGGCCGTCATTGGAGAGGCCGATGCCGCGGATGACGCCGTGGACGGTCTCGCCTTTCTTCACGTCGCTGAGACGTTTGAGGATGACGGCGGCGGCGCCTTCGGAGGGCACGAGGCCATCTGCGCCTTCGATGAAGGGGCGGGAGCGGCCGGTGGGGCTCAAGGCTTTGAGGGCGCTGAAGCCGATATGGAGGATGAGGTTGTCAGCGGCATTGACGGCGGCGACGGCGGCAATGTCGATCTGGCCGGCGGCGAGTTTACGGCAGGCGATTTCAAGGGCGTAGAGCGAGGAGGCGCAGGCGGCGTCGAGCGCGAGGACGGGGCCGGTGGCGCCAATGGCGTCTGCGATGTGTTTGGCTGGGAAGCCGGAATTCAGGGTGTCTGTGAGAGGGCGGGCTGTTTGGCCATCGCGCCAGATGTCGGCGGCATAGGCGGCTTTGGCGCGGCTGGGATAGAGGAGGTTGGCGAGGATAACGGCGCGGCGCTCTGGGGCGATGTGATCGGTGGCGGCGCCAGACCAGGCGTCGAGGACGGCCGTGAGCGGCCAGCGACAGACGGGATCGAGGCTGGCGGCTGCGTCGCTGGCGGCCTCGTCGATTAGACCTGAAACCCAGGTGGGATTGTTTGCGCCGCGATCTGTGAGGCCAAGACGCGCCGGGGTAACGCGCTGCGTGACGACGCGTTTGTGCTCCACGATATTCCAGAGGGCGTCGGGCGTGTTTGCGCCGGGCAGGACGCAGCCTTCACCGACAATGGCGATGGGTTCAAACCGGCTCATGTGTCGCTCCAGACAGTGCCGACGATCAGTTCGACGTCGGAGGGAACACCGGCGAGGAGTTCATGGGCGAAGATGCGGGCGCCTTCGCTAAGCGGGATGAGGGGCACGCCTTGCTCCTTGAAGTGGCTGGCGAGTGTGGCGTCGACCATGCCGCCTTCCCAGGGGCCCCAGTCGAAGACTTTGACCTGGGCGGCGGGAAGCTCTGCGCGGAGGGCGCGGCCGGCGTTGGCGAGAATGGCGTTGGCCATGGCGTAGTCGGACTGGCCGCGATTGCCGAAGAAGGCAGACGCCGAGGAAAAGAGGCCGACATGGCGGAGCGCGGCGCGGTCGATGCGGGAGAGGATGTGGAAAAGCCCTTCAGCTTTGGTGGCAAAGACGCGGCGGAGTTCGGCTTCTGTTTTTCCTTCGATCAACCGGTCTGCGATGATGCCGGCACCGTGGACGAGGCCGGTGAGGGGGCCGAAGCGTTGGTGGATTATCGCGAGGGTGGCGGTGACTGAGCCTGCGTCCGAGGTGTCCATGGGCAGATAGTGGGCGTCAGCGCCGGTGGCCGTGATCTGCGCCAGGGTGGCGCGGATTTCGAGCCCGGCGCGGGCGGCGCGGGCGGCTTTGTCGATGGCGGCAGGCGAGGGTTTTTCGCCGCGCTTGACGGCGGCGGATGCCATCAGGCTCCGGAGGATTTTGAGATCGGCGGTTTCCGGAATGCCTTCTGGCCAGGGCGTTTCGGCCGAACGCCCGGCGAGGATGAATGTGCCGCCGGACTGGCGGGCGAGTTCGATGGCGCAGGCGGCTGTAACGCCGCGCGCGCCGCCGGTGACGAGCCAGAGGGCGTTGCCAGCTGGCGCAAGCGGGCGGGGGGATACCATTGGGCCGAGGATTACCCGGCGCGCGGTGGCATCGGGCGATATCCAAAGGTCTTCATTTGCATGTCGGAGCCAGTGGGCAATCGCTTCGCCGGGGACATTGTCTGTCAGGGTCCAGCAGGCGGCGGACACCTCCGGCCATTCGCGGCGCAGGGTGCGGGTGAAGCCTTCCAGGCCGGTGTCGGCGGAGAGGTGCTGGAGGAAGATCAGCGTTGCGCCGCTATTGCGGGCTTCGCGGGATGTTTTGAGGGCGGCCCAATGCCTTGATGTCATTGGGGCGTCTGAGAGGCCTTCGGTGAAGAAGACTGTGCCGGCGGTTCCGCTGGGCATTGTTACGCGCGTAGCCGGGATGCCTGCTGCGCTGAGCGCCGCAAGGAGGGCCTCTGCTGCGGAAGGTTCCGCATCGGTGACTTCGACGGCGCCAGCAATCTGCCGGGCCGCTGCCGGAATGACAGCTTCCCAGCGCGCGGCGCGCACGTCACATCCGTAGGCCGGAAGCACTGGTTCAGGCGGAACGGGACGGGGGGCGACGGGGGCCTGCCCGCCAACCCTCAGGCAAAAAAATCGGCGATCTTCCGGATGGTGCGCAGCTCTGCAATCTGCTCGGGGTCGACTTCCGGCAGGGAGGGATACCGATCCCGCAGAGCGGAGAGGATTTCGACCTGCTTGATGGAATCGACGCCGAGTTCGCCTTCAAGATCCATGTCGTCTTCGAGCATATCGGTTGGGTAGCCCGTCTTCTCGGCGATCAGGGAGCGGACGATATCGGAGGAGACGCCGCCTGATGGGCTCGGCGCAAGGGCAGCAGCGGAAGTTTGTGGTTGCGGCGCCTGTGCGGAGGCGACTGGCGCGCTCACGTCTCTGGAAGGCGCGGGCACGTTGCTGAGCATGGCGGCAATGGCGGCGATGGTGCGCAGCTCGACCAGTTTTTCCGGGTCAATCTCGGGGAGTTCGGGAACGCGGTCGCGCAGGGTTGAGAGGATTTCGACCTGCTTGATGGAGTCGACGCCGAGTTCGCCTTCAAGGTCCATGTCGATTTCGAGCATGTCTTCCGGGTAGCCGGTCTTTTCCGAGATGATCGAGCGTACGAGCGCGATGGGATCAGGCCCGGATGTGGGCGTGGCTGGAACGACGGCATGGGGCGCGGCGTGGCCGTTTGTGTAGGGCTTGGGGGCGGCCGGGGCGGGGGCGATGTTCACTTCGACGCGGGTGGCGGGGACGGGCGCAGGCGCAGCGTGACGGGCAGGCTCGGGTGCAGGCGCTACCGGGCGCGGCGGCGGTGGTAGCAATGCCGGGGACGACGCGGAAATCTGCGGTGGCGGAAGCTGGGCGCCGCCCAGGAGGGAGGCAGCCGCATTGAGGTAAGCGGTGTGGGCTGCAGCGGTCACCTGGAGGTAATCCTGATGGCGCTGGGAGACTTCATGCCAAATGCGCTCGATGGCGCCAGAGGGGGCTGCGTAAGCAGTTTGCTCTGTCGGCTGAGCGGACGAAGGATCATTCGGGCGGGGCAGATCAGGCATGGGCGTCGAGATCCTCTCTGGAGAAACGGCGGCAGTTGGCTGGGAGGCGGGAGGGGTTGGAGCGGCAGGCTGGGGCGCAGCCTGCGCGCGCGGCGGGTTGGGCGGCGCGCGTCCTGCGGCGCCGTTCTTGGGCGGGTAGGGACGGTCGTGATTGGCGCCCGTCAGCATCACGGCATGGCGTGAGGGGGCGGGCTTTGGAACCGGGGGCGGCGTTTCGGCAAGCAAGGCGGTGAAATCCAGCGCGACCCCCGCGACGCTGAGCGTGCCGAGCGCGGAGAGGAATTGCGTCACGCCGTTCATGCGCTTGTTGTCGAGCGAGACGGCGAGATAGTCGCGGCCCCCGAGCGTATCCGCAACGAGGCCGCTGACGACGTTGCCGGGGCCGATCTCGATGAAGAGGCGCGCGCCGGCAGCATACATCGCCTCGACTTCCTCGCGGAAGCGGACAGGTGTGGCGACCTGGGAGGCGATTTCACCGGCCATGTCAGCGGCCTTGGCTTTGTAGGGCGCGGCGATGGCATTTGCATAAACCGGAAGTCGGGGCTTTTTGATCTTCAGGCCGGTTAGAATATCCCGGAACGGATCAACGGCGGGACTTACGACGCTGGAGTGAAAGGCGGTGGCGACGGGTAAGCGCCGGGCCTTCACGCCGCGCTGCGCGATCAGGTCTTCAGCCTTCTGGATGGCGCTGACCGGGCCGGAGAGGACAACCTGGCTGGGGCCGTTATCATTGGCGATGACGAGGCCGCCGCCGATCTGTTCGACGAGTGACTGGATGGCGGCTGCTTCGCATTGGACGGCGAGCATCGCGCCTTCATTGGAGGCGGCGGCGTCGGCCATGGCGCGGCCACGCGCAGCGGCGATAGTGAGCGCGGTTTCGGTGTCGAAGGCGCCGCCATGATGGAGCGCCATAATCTCGCCGAAGGAATGGCCACCGGCCATGTCAGCCTCAAGGCCCAGAGCTTCGATGAGGGCGAGATGGGAGAGGGCGACGGCGGCGATGGCGGGCTGGGCGTTCTCCATGGCCGTGAGGCGCTTGGTCTGGTTGCCGAACTCGACCTGATCGAAGGCGGCGGGCGGGAAGGCGAGGCGGTGGAGCTTCAGCGCGCCGGTGGCGGGGTGGTTGGCGGCTTTGTCCCAGACGGCGCGGGCGGCGGGGAAGGCCATGGCGAGGTCTGCGCCCATGCCGGTGTATTGGCTGCCCTGGCCGGAGAAGAGGAAGGCGATCTTGCTAGGGGTAGCCGGATGGAGGGACAGGCTGCAGCCTTGCGGGACGGGGGCAACGCCGGCGGAGCCATCGGTGATCTGAGCAGCCAGGCGCGCGGCCTTTGCGGCGAGATCTTCCGGGCTGGTGGCCGTGATGGCTGCGCGGACCGGCGCGTCGGCGGCGAAGCGCTTCAGAGTGATTTCTGATGCGTCGGCGAAGGCGTCTTCGGAGAGGGCGGTTTGTGTAGCGGCGCCAAGTTTCTGGGCGAGGGCGGCGGCATCGCTGGCGCTGTAGAGGAAGAGTTCGGCGGGGAAGACGCGGGGCGGTTTTGCGGCGCCGGGGCCGGTGTATTCTTCAAGGGTGACGTGGAAGTTGCTGCCACCAAAGCCGAAGGAGCTGACCGAAGCGCGGCGAGGGCGAGTGTCGGCGCTGACCCAGGGGCGGGCTTCGGTGTTGACGTAGAAGCAGGCGCTGTCGCGGATGGCGTCGGCAGGCTCTTCGATCTTGATCGTGGGCGGAAGGATTTTGCGGCGGAGGGACTCCACCGCCTTGAGGAGGCTGGCAGAGCCTGCGGCGGCCTTGGTGTGGCCGATCTGGGATTTGACGGAGCCTACGGCGCACCAAGGACCGTCATCCGCTGCGTTTTCGCCGAAGACGAGGTGGAGGCCTTCGATTTCGGCGCGGTCGCCCGCCTTGGTGCCGGTGCCGTGCGCTTCTAGGAGGTCGACTGCGTCGGGACCATAGCCGGCCTGGTCGTAGGCGCGGCGCAGGGCGCGGGCCTGGCCGGAGGGGAGGGGCGTGTAGATCGCGGTGCCCTTGCCGTCCGAGCCGCCGCCGAGGCCGCGAATGACGGCGTGGATTGTGTTGCCGTCGCGCTGGGCTTCATCGAGGCGGCGCAGGGCGACCATGCCGATGCCTTCGCCGAGCATGGTGCCGTCAGCTGCGTTCGAGAAGGGGCGGCAATCGCCTGTGGGAGAGAGGGCCGGTGTCTTCGAGAAGCACATGAACATCAGGATGTCGTTCAGTGCATCGACGCCGCCGGTCAGCACCATGTCGGAATCGCCGGCGCGCAACTCATGCAGGGCGATCTGGAGCGCTGAGAGGCTGGAGGCGCAGGCAGCGTCTGTGACGTAGTTGCTACCACCGAGGTCGAGCCGGTTGGCGATGCGGCCGGCGACGACGTTGCCGAGGAGGCCGGGGAAGGTGCTTTCCTTCCATTCGGCATAGTGGCTTTCGATGCGGCGGGAGATGTCCTGGACTTCATCTTCGGGCAGACCAGCCTGGCGCAGGGCATTGACCCAGGCCGGGCGCTGGAGACGGCCTGCCATATGGGCCGTGAGCTCTGTGGCGGAGGCGACGCCGAGGATGACGCTGGTGCGGGTACGGTCGAACTTGCCGCTGCTGTCGCGCTCGGCATCATCCAGCGTCATTTTGGCGGCGATAAGGGCGAGGAGTTGCGCGGAGTCGGTTGTCTGGATCGCGGCGGGCGGGATGCCGAACGCCATGGGATCGAAAGCGACGGGCGAGAGGAAGCCGCCGCGCCTGCCATAGGTGCGGTCCGGGGTGAGGGGGCTAGGGTCGTAGTAATCGTCGATCAGCCAGTGAGTTTCCGGCGTATCGCTCAGCAGGTCGCGGCCCTCGAAGATGTCGCGCCAGAAGCCGGTTGTATCGCCGCGCCCCGGGAAGATGGCGCCCATGCCGACAACCGCGATTGGCGCGGCGGGATCGAAGGTGGCGGGTTTGCGGGGCTGGGTCATGGCTTTACTCAAACGCGACTGGCCGGAAGGAGAACAGCTCCGCCGGAACGGGCAGGCCCATCGAGCGGAGTTGACCGGCACGCGTGACACGCGCGGCGCCCTCCATCAGGTTCAGGGCAATCTGGCGGACTGTGCGCGCTTCCACGTGTTCAAGAAAGCTCTCCGCAACCCATTCATTGAAGGCGCCCATCGCCGGGCCGCACCAGATCTGATAGTCGGCAACCCGGCCGGGCTCGCCTTCGCGGGCCCATTGGGCGCCCATGAAGAGGTAACGGCGGGCGACGAGCGCGAGGCGTTTGTTACCGTCTTCATCGGCTCGGGCGGCTTCGGCGGGATTGACCTTCTCGATGTAGGCGCGCGTTGCGTGCCAAGCGGTTTCAAAGGGCTCTCCGAGCACGTCGTCGATCCATTTGCGGTCTGCTGCAGGCAGTGTCTCATAGCCGGCACCCGCGCGATAGAAGGCGTGGAACTTCTTGCAGCGCATCGCAAACAAAGTGCCGCGTTTGAGCACCTGAACCTGCACGCCCTGCTCGAACATGTCGGCCGCCGGGGTCATGGAGACGTCGGCGGGGCCCGCTTTTGCGAGAAGCGCGCGACCGGCGGGTGACAGGCCGGACTCCACGGCGCTCTGATTGATGGAGCCGGTGAGGACATAAGCGGCGCCCATCTGGAAGGCAGCTGCAACAGATTGCGGCGTGGCAATGCCGCCGGCGAGCCCGATGCGGATGCTGCTTTCAGGGATGCCGAAATTGGCGGCAACTCTTGCCCGGGCGGCAGAGAGGGAGCTGAACAGCGTGGAGGCGGGCCGGTTATCGGTATGGCCGCCGGAGTCCGACTCAGCCGTTATCTCGGCGGCAACGGGCACCTTCCCGGCAAGCTCCGCCTGCGCGGGCGTGATCGCGCCAGCGGCTACGAGTTCCTGCAGGGTCTTTTCCGGAGCGGGGGCCATGAAGGCCTCAGCGACTTCGGCCCGGGAGACCTTGGCGAAGACATGGTTGGCGCGGCGAATGCTGCCATCAGGCGCCCGGGTCAGACCGAGCGCGGTATAGCGCACGACATCTGCCGTGAGGCGCATAAAGGCAGAAGCCGACACGCGTGTGACACCTTGAGTCAGGAAAAGGTCGATTACCGCCGTTTCCTGGCCGGGCTCTTGCGGCGAATGGATAAGATTGGCGCCCCAGTTTCTTGCGTCCGGCCCAAGCGCGGCCTTGATTTCCGCTACGCCCGATTTGATCTCGGTAAGGGGCAGCCCGGCGCTTCCGTAGAAGCCGACACAACCAGCGCGAGCTGCTTCGATAACCATTTTAGGCGTTGCTATTCCACGGGCCATTTCGCCAACAACATAGTTGAAGCGGGCGCCGTGTTCGGCAGAGAAAGCGCGGTCACCCAACCACTCTGGATAGACAGGAGGAAGGGCGAAGCCGCTTGGTTTTCCTGCAGGAGGGCTGCCTACAGAAACGACCTCGGATACACCGGAATCGCTCGCCGATATCCAGGCGCACTCGCGCGGCGCCTCTACGGCTTTGTGTATCAATTCCAACAATGCTTTCCGCCCTTCTGGCCGAAACGCAGCAGATCCGATGTCCGCCCCGCGCATAGTCTTAGAGGTCAACCGCTGACTGACTCAACCCGAAACTAAGGTTACCGGACGGGTTTCTTGTATCTTAGGCAAGAATTCTACCATGATGCGAATTCTGAGACGTCGCCCGGATTTCATTGCCTGATTTGAAGGCGACTTTCGGCCAAGCAGTTTGCCAAATGAGATAGGTGCTGGAAATGACGGAGATTTTGGGCAGCGCCCTGGCGGAGGAGGAGGGATTCGAACCCCCGGAGCCCGCGAAGGCTCAACGGTTTTCAAGACCGCCGCATTAAACCACTCTGCCACTCCTCCGGGCCGGTGCTGTTTCTCCGAAGCGTGCCGGGAAGGCAAGGGGGCTCCGTCGCCAAAACTGTTACCGGGCGCTTAATCTTGCCCGTTGGATTACCTTTGCGTGTTGACGGGGATTCCACCATCGCGTGGTAAACACGCTTCTGAAAGCGGTAGAAAGCCGCCCGGACCACCGAATGTGATCCGGTACTCAGAATGAGGAGATTTGCGGCCCATGCCGTTCAAGCGTTCGACTTTTGCTAGCCGTTCCAAGGTTGCCCTTTCCGTTATTGCTGTTGCCTGCGCGCTCTCCGCGCCGGCGCACGCGGCCCCCGGCAGCGCTCCGATCGTCTTCAAGGGAACCGGCATGAACGCCGCCGCGCCTGTACGCCTCGCTCAGGCATCGACCCTGCCTTCGCCCCAGGCAAAGCAGGCGCCTGCCGACAAGGCGACTGCCCGGATTGAGTTCCGCTACCCTGATTCCCAGCCCGTCGGCGGCGCGGTGATGACGGCTTCAACCTCGACTATGCCGCTCGCGCGCACTGCCAGCGAAAACGCCATGATTGAAGCGCCAAGGGTTGTGCTTCCGCCGGCCCCAGTTGTGGAAAGCGTTTCGCTGCAAGCAGTGCCGGAACTGGCGGGGAAGGGGATGGATTACACGCCGCTGGAGCCTGTTGCGCAGCGCACTGCCCCTGCTGACGTAAATGCTGAGTTCGCCGAAAGCGGCCTTGCCGTTGTTTATGGTGAAGAATTCGCTGGTTTACCGACCGCCAATGGCGAGATTTTCAGCCAGGCCGAGATGACGGCAGCCCATCCCAGCCTGCCGCTGCCCAGCCTGGTGCATGTAACCAATCTGGACACCGGCCGCGAAGTTGTGGTGCGGGTGAATGATCGCGGTCCGTTTGAAGATGGGGCGAACCTTCAGCTTTCGCGCAAGGCAGCTGAAGCGCTGGGCATGAGCGGAGCAGGGAAGGGCAATGTGCGTCTTCGCTATCTGAGCCCTGCGCCGGTGCTTGCCGCGCAGCCCTACTCCCAGAAATCCGTCACGACTGTCTTGCCGCCTGTGAAGACACCTGCGGCTGCGCCGGCTCCCGTTCTGATGGCGTCTGCACCTGCCACTGACGATGAGCTGCTTGGCGGCGGCGCATTGCCTGCGCCCGCCCCGCGACTGATGTCCATGACAGTAGCGCCCAAGACTGCAGCCTACACGGCTCCCGCCGTGGCTTCGAGCGATGTTTTCGTCCAACTCGCGTCCTTTTCCGATATCGGTAATGCCGAAGCCATGCTTCGCAGCGTGGAAGGCTATCACCCAGTCGAAATCGTGCCCGCGCGGGTCAATGGTGCTGACTTCTTCCGCGTTCGCGTCGGACCGTTTACGGACCGCGCAGCCGCCGAACAGGTTCGCTCGAACCTCTACGCAAGCGGCACAGCGGACGGGCGTATCGTCACCGGATACTGAGGAACCCTCAGCACCCCCATTGACGCTGACCACAAACCGGCCCTTTTTCCTGCCTATGCAGTGCAGAAGGCCGCTGAATATCCTGCGGCCGCCAAAACGGCACAGGAGAAAGATATCGTGGTTCCCTTTCGCAAGGTGTTTGCGGCCCTACTGACCCTCGGGGCGCTTAGCGGCGCCAGTGCTTCGGCTCAGATGATCGACACGCCGGCGAGCTATGCCGTGATCATGGATCACGCGACCGGCAAGATCCTCTATTCCAAGCGCGGCGACGAGCCGATGACCCCCGCCTCGATGACCAAGATGATGACGGCTTTTGTCGTCTTCGAGCTGATCGACCGCGGTGAGCTTTCCCTCACAGACAAGTTCACTGTCAGCGAAGACGCCTGGCGCCGGGGCGGCTTCCCTTCTGGCACGTCCACGATGGGCCTTGTGCCGAAGGATACGCCAACGGTCGAGGAGTTGCTCCACGGAGTGATCACGATGTCGGGCAATGATGCCTGTATCGTTTTGGCCGAAGGCATTTCAGGCTCTGAAGAAGCGTTCTCCCGGCGGATGACCGAGATGGCGCATGAGCTGGGGCTGAAATCGGTGAACTTCGTCAATGCAACGGGACTTGAAGGCGAAGGACATGTGGTATCGGCCGAGGACCTTGCCCGACTCGCGAAGATGACGATCGACAAATATCCTGAGTATTACGAATGGTACTCGCTGCCATCTTACAGCTGGCGGGAATACACGCAGGCGAACCGCAACCCCCTCCTGGAAGTTGCTGGCGCCGATGGCCTCAAGACCGGGCACCTTGAGTCTTCCGGATACAGTTTGACAGCTTCTGCCGTGCGCGACGGCGTGCGCCGGACGATTGTCGTCAACGGCCTACCCACGATGGCGGCACGCGCGCAGGAAAGCGAACGCCTGATGCGTGTCGCCTTTCAGAGCTTTGATCTGAAGACCATTGGGCCAGAAACGCTGGCTCTGCCGGATGTGGAGGTCTGGCTGGGCGCAGCGCGGACGGTTCCGGTATCCCTTGCCGAGCCGATTGAAGTGGCGGGTCACAAGGCGGCTTTCTCGAAAGCCAAGGTCGAGATCGTCCTGGACGGGCCGGTCAAGGCGCCGGTCAAGAAGGGCGATCAAGTTGGCAGGCTGGTCATTACGATGGAAGGCTCCGAGCCTTCCGAAGCGCCCATCATTGCGGAAGCCGACGTGAAGAAGCTGGGCTTTGCCGGCATGGCGATTGAGGGCGTACGGACGTTCATTTCCGGTAGCGATGACTGACACAGCGGCCGGACGCTTCATAACGCTGGAAGGCGGCGAAGGGACCGGCAAATCGACGCTGGCCAAGGCTCTTGCTGAAAAGCTGGAAGCTGTGGACATTCGCGCCGTTTTAACACGGGAACCGGGCGGAACACCTCTTGCGGAGGCTGCTCGGCAGCTTCTATTGCATCCGCCGGAAGGGCAGGCGTGGTCGCCGCTTTCAGAAGCCTTGCTGGTGAATGCTGCGCGGCGGGATCATCTGGAGAAGCTAATCCGGCCAGCGCTGGCGCGCGGAGACTGGGTGATCTGTGACCGGTTTGCGGACTCCACGCGCGTGTATCAGTCGATCGGCGGCGGCGTGGCGCCCGAAACTCTGCTCGCGATCGAGCGTGAGGTTTTGGGGACAACCCTGCCCGACATGACGTTTGTGCTTGATGTTTCGCTTGAGACCGCGCGAACGCGCCGGGCTGTGCGGGCCGGTGCGCTCGATGCATTTGAACGGCGGCCTGATGAGTTTCATGAGGCCGTGCGCTTGGCGTTCCTTGGCATTGCGAAAGCCGAGCCAAAACGCTGCCGTGTAATCGACGCCGGCAATACACCTGAAGGCGTGCTGGAAGCGGTCTGGGGAGAGTTGCGCGACTTGCTTCAGTCGGGAGAGGCTACTGCCCCATGACGCCGGCGCTACCTCTTTTCGGGCATGATCTCGCCGAGGCTGCGTTTCTGTCAGCGTTTCGCAGCGGCCGATTGCATCATGCCTGGTTGATCGAGGGACCATCCGGCATTGGAAAAGCGCGGCTGGCGGAGCGCATTTCGGCGTTCCTGCTGGGCGCGCAGGGACCTTCTGCTGCGCCATTCGATGCGCCGGCTGATGATCCGGTGATGCGCGCCATTCTGGCGGGCAACCATCCTGACATGAGCGTTCAGCGGCGGGAGCCTAATGACAAAGGCAAGCTGGCGCAGGACATTGCGGTCGAACAAATCAGGCAGATGAGCCAGTTTTTTTCGATGAAACCCGCGATGGGCGGGTGGCGCATCGGAATTGTTGACGCCATTGATGAGGCGAACCGGGCTTCCGCCAACGCGCTGCTCAAGACGCTGGAAGAGCCGCCGTCACAAAGCATCCTGCTTCTGGTCAATCATCGGACCAAGCCCATTCTCCCGACGATCCGTTCACGCTGCCGGGTGCTGCGGCTTGAACCGCTTTCCAGCGAGGATTGCGCCCGGGCGCTGGAAGTTGCGGGCGCGCCAAAGGACGCAGAGGCGCTAGCGCGGGGCAGGCCGGGTCTGGGACTTCGGCTGAGCGCACCGTCAGCGATAAACGCGGCGAGCGCAGCCCGCGCACTCCTCAAGGCTCTCCCAAAGCCCTCGGATAAGGTTGTTTCCGCTGCGCTCAGCGCGGCGAGCGATAGTCCGGAAGCGCAGTTGGCATTCAGGGACGAAGTGCTGGAATGGATCGCCAAGCGGGCGGAGACCCAGCCCCATGCCGCAAAGGTTTGGCTGGAGATGGCGAGACTGTCCGGGGACGCCGAAACCCTCAACATGGATGCCGCCCAGGTGACGTCGAAGATCATCGCGGCGATGCACAGTGCAGCCGCCGGAAACTGAGTGACAGAGTATGTTTGATACGCACGTAAACCTGCATGGCGAGGCATTCGCAGACGATCTGCAGGATGTGTTGGCCCGCGCGCGCAGCGCTGGAGTGAAGCGGTTTCTGGCCATCTGTGACCGGTTCGATAACTTTCCGTCTGTGCACGCCATCGCCAATGCTGAAAGTGACATGTGGTGCTCTGTCGGAACGCATCCGCACCACGCGAAAGACTTTACCCATATAACGCCAGATGTTCTGAAGGAGGCGGCAAAAGAACCTAAAGTCGTCGCAATTGGTGAAACCGGACTGGATTTTCACTATGGGTACAGCCCCGAAGACGCGCAGGTTTCAAGCCTGCAGGTTCATATATGCGTTGCGCGCCAGATGGACCTGCCGCTCATTCTGCACACCCGCGAAGCCGACAGTCTGATGGCGGATATTCTTGAGGCGGAAATGTCCCGGGGCAGCTTCCGTCCCTTGTTGCATTGCTATACGGGCGGCGAGGATCTGGCCCGCCGGGCGCTCAAACTAGGCGCTTACTTTTCCGTTTCCGGAATATTGTCGTTCAAGACCGCTAAAGATGTTCGCGCCGTCATCAGCGATATCCCAATCGACCGGATCATTCTCGA
>SXGT01710737.1_pt1 | contig 14303 bp, 10 predicted proteins | sample 3176221 | NCBI WGS metagenome assembly SXGT01 (sample SAMN11356862, study PRJNA531348) | freshwater metagenome | isolation source: freshwater sample F1-120 | place: China: Fuxian Lake, Yuxi | collected 2017-12-25
CCGCTGCCGGAGGCGCAGCTCGACCGGTTCCTCTTCAAGCTCAAGGTCGGCTTCCCCGAGCGCGAGGAGCTGCACAGCATCCTGGAGCGCACGACGCAGGGGAACGATCCGGAGATCCGTGCGGTCGTCGACGCCGAGGAGATCCAGGCCATGCGGCAGCTCGCGCTGGACGTGCCGGTCGCGCGCCACGTGCAGGACTATGCCATCCGCGTCGTCGAGGCCACGCACCCCGATCTCAAGGACGCGCCGGACGTGACCAAGAAGTACATCCGCTACGGCGCCTCACCGCGCGGTGCGCAGGGCCTCGTGCTCGCGGCCAAGGTACGGGCCGTGATGGACGGCCGCTTCAACGTCTCAGTCGACGACATCCGTCATGTGCTCAAGCCCACGCTCCGCCACCGCATCATCCTGAACTTCGAGGGCGAGGCGGAGGGCATCTCGCAGGACAAGGTGCTCGACCAGCTGTTGCAGAGCGTGCGCGAGGGTCGCTGATGGCGTTCTGGCCGTTCAGGAAGCGCGTGGCTGCGGCTACGGCGCCGGTCATCGAGCGAGCGCCGCGGCATACGCCGTCCCGCGTGTTCGACGAGGCGTTCCTGCATCGGCTGGAGTCTCTGTATCTCGTCTCGCGCAAGATCGCGGCGGGCCGCGAGCACGCGGAGCGCCGGTCCAAGAAGATTGGCTCCGGCTTGGAGTTCGCCGATCACCGCGACTACACGCCGGGCGACGACATCCGCCACCTCGACTGGCAGGTCTACGCGCGCACCGAGAAGATGCTGCTCCGCCGCTACGAGGAGGAGGAGGACCTGGTCGTCTACTTCCTGCTCGACGCGAGCCGCTCGATGGGCATGGGCCTGGGCGAGGTCACCAAGCTCGACCTCGCGATTCGGCTCGCGGCGGCGCTTGGCTACGTGGCGCTCGCCAACCTGGACCGCATGTGCGTCGTGCCGTTTGGCGACAAGATCCTCGAGCGCATGCCGCCGACCCGGGGTAAGAACCAGATCTTCAAGGTCTTTCGCTTCCTGGAGGGCATCGAAGCCGGCGGCCCCACGTCGCTCGAAGAGGCTGCGCGCAAGTTCGTCCACCAGAACAAGCGCCGCGGCATGGTCGTCGTACTGAGCGACTTCTACGATCCCAAGGGCTACGAGACGGCCCTGAACGTGCTCCGCTACCACGGCTACGAGGTCCTGGCCGTCCATCTGTTCGACGAGGCGGAGCTCACGCCGGAGGCCCTGCGGGGCGACCTCTCGGTCATCGACTGTGAGACCGGCGAGATGAAGGAGGTCACGATCACGCCGCGGCTCCTGGCCAAGTACCGCGAGGTGCACGCGCGGTTCTCGGACACGCTGCGCGACTTCTGCAAGAAGTCCCAGATCGGCTACTTCAAGACGCCCATCCAGGTGCCCTACGACGACGTCGTGCTCCGCATCTTCCGTAGCGGCGGGTTTCTCCAGTGACCTTCACCGCGCTCACCCTCGGGATGTGGGGCACGCTCTTTGGTGGCGTCGCGGGCGTCATCACGCTGCTCTACATGCTCCGCCTGCGTCGCCGGAAGGTCGAGGTGCCCTTCTCGCCGCTCTGGCAGCAGGTCGTCTCGGACAAGCAGGCCACGCGCCTGTTCTCGTGGGTCAAGCGCGTCTTCAGCCTGTTGTTGCAGCTGCTGCTCGTGGCGCTGCTGGTCACGGCCATCGCCGATCCCAAGCTCGACGGCGATTGGACCACGGTGCGCGAGGGCGCAGCGGCGTCGCGCTCCAAGCCGGAGCCGGCCCACGTGCTCCTGGTGGTGGACACCTCCGCGTCGATGGCCGCAACCGATGTCGGCGCCGACGGGACCACCGCGCGCATCGAGCTCGCGCGACGCAAGGCCAAGGAGGTGCTCGGCACGCTGAAGAAGGGCGACCTCGTCATGCTGGCACGCATGGATCGCGACCTCACGGTGCTCACCGACTGGACGGACTCACGCGAGTCGGTCGGCCAGCTCATCGACCGACTCGAGGCCATCGACGCCAGCACGAACCCCGAGACGATGATGTCGTTTGCTAGAAACGCCGTCCGCGGCCTCAGCGACGCGCGCGTGCTGCTTGTGACCGATCGCGCCTTCGCCCCAGTGGACAGCGCGTTGGCGAAGTCGATCCACCTCGCTCTCGTGCCCCTCGAGGTCGACCCGAAGCGCGCGCACGACAACCTCGCTGTGCTCGACTTCGTGGTCCGCTCGCACCTCGGCAACGCGCTCAGCTATGCGATGTACGCGCGGGTCAAGAACCTCGCCGAGCGCCCGGTCACCGCGCGCGCCTACGTCACCGCGTGCGACAGGTGCCGGAGCCGGGACGACTTCGTCCAGGCCGCGCCGGCGGTCCCGCCCTTCGAGCTCACGTTGGCCGCGGGTGAAGAAAAGCTGCTCGAGCGCGAGGGCCTCACGTTCACGGGGAGCCGCGCCGCGCTGCGGATCGAGGCCGTCGAAGGCGCCGACTTTCGCGATGTGCTCGCCTCGGACGACGTCGCGTTCGCGACGGTGCCCAAGCGCAAGCAGGTCAAGATTCAGCTCGTCGGCAAGCCCAACCTGTTCCTGCAGGCCGTGCTCGAAGCGCGCTCGCAGGTGGACGTGACCCGCACCGAGACGTTCCAGAGCGCCAAGGGCTTCGATCTCACGGTATTCGACGGGTTGGCCCCCAAGCTGGAGGAGCCCGGCAACTTCATCTACGTCAACGCGAGCGGTGAAGGTCGCCCGTACGCCGGCCAGGGCGACGTCGAGGGCGGCGCGCTCAAGGTGCCCGACGCCGTCAAGAACCATCCGCTCATGCGCTTCGTACGCTTCGTCGAGGTCGAGCCGCAGCGGGTTCAGCGCATGGCCGCCAAGAAGGGCGACCTCGTGCTCGCCCGGACACGCGCGGGGCAGCCCGCCATGCTGGCGCGGTCGGACGCCGAGCGCCGGTTCGTGGCCGTGGGCTTCGACGCCATCGCTTCGGAGTGGGTCGGACACTTCAGCTACTCGATCTTCTTCGTGAACACGATCAACTGGTTCTTCCGCGAGGAGAGCCAGCTCGAGCGCGCCCAGAGCCTGGCGCGACGCTGGGACGTCGCGGTGCGGTGGAAGGGCCTCGACCAGGTCCAGGTCGTGCGCCCTGATGGCGGGACCGAGGACTCGCTCGTCGACGGCTCGGGTCGGCTCGTCTACACCGGCCGCATGGCGGGGATGACTGAGCTCCGGCACCCGAGCCCCGCGACCGACGGCGACAAGGAACCGCAGGTCGTCGCCGCCGCGCTTCAGAGCCCCGAGGAGTCGGATCTCGCGCCGCGGGACGCGCCCGACGTGGCGGTGTGGCAGCGCCCGCCGCCGGAGCTGGCTGCGGCCCTTCCCGCCTTCGATCTCGGCGGTGCCAAGCCCTGGCAGTGGCTCGTGCTCCTCGCGCTCGGCCTCGTGTGCGTGGAATGGCTGACCTTCCACAGGCGCTGGACGGTCTGACATGAGCTTCGTCCGCCGCCACCGCCTCGCCATCGGCTACGTCCTGGTCGCCTCCGCCATGGCTGCGCTGGGGCTCGCCGCCACGTGGTTCTACCCCGACGTCGTCCTATGGCTCGGCGCGCACGGCTATGAGCTGGAGGAGCCGCGCTTCCTGTGGGTCACGGCCATCATCCCGCTGCTGTGGTTCGTGCGGCTGCACTCGCTCACCGACCTGCCGCTGCTGCAGCAGCTCCTGTCGACCGCGCTCCGCTCGGCGATGATCGTCGCGCTGGCCGCCGGCCTCACCGGCGTCACGCGGCTGTCGCACGAGTCCAAGAAGGTCGCGACGGTCGTCCTCGTCGACGTCTCCGACTCGGTCCCCGACGCCGTCCTCACGACCGCGCACGCGCACGTCCAGGCACTGTTCACGGCCAAGCAGCCCGAGGACACGGTGCGGCTCGTGACCTTCGCCGAGCAAGCGCAGGCCGTTCCAATGACGCCGGATGCCGAAGGGAAGGTCCCGGCCATCACGCGGCATACGACCGGCACCCTGGGCACGAACCTCGAGGAGGCCATGCGCCTCGCCTACAGCCTGTATCCGCCAGGTCACCTCAAGCGGCTGGTCGTAGTGACCGACGGCAACGAGACCGCGGGCAACGCGCTGACGGAGGCGGAGACCGCGCGCCGGCTGGGCATTACGGTGAGCCACCTCACGCTGCCGGCGCTTCCGCCCCGCCACGAGCTCATGGTCACGGGCTTCGACGTGCCCGACGACCTCGAGGTCAACGTGCCGTTCGACGTCGGCGGGAGCCTGCTGGCGAGCTCGGCCGGTCGCGCCAAGTGCACGCTGCTCGTCGACCGCGTCAACGCCGGGACGTCGACCGTGGACCACGGCGCGGGCGAGACCTCCGTCCACTTCGCCGACGTGCGCGTCAAGTCCGGAGGCGAGCACGCGTTTCGCATCGACTGCGTGCCGGCAGCTCCGGAGGGTGCGACCCCCGAGGCGCTCGCCGCGCTCGATGGCTTCACGACCAACAACCACTTCGAGGCCTCGCGGCTCGTGCCGGAGAAGAAGAAGCTGCTCTACGTCGAGGGCGAGGGCCTCTACTCCAAGGCGTTCCGCGACGCGATGGCCGACGACTTCGAGGTCGAGGTGCGCGGCGCGCGCGGCCTGCCACGCTCGCTGGAGGACGCGCGGAAGTTCCAGGCCATCGTGGTCTCCGACGTCCCGCAGAAGACGCCCTTGTTCCTGGAGAACATCACGACTGGCCAACAGCGGATGCTCCACGAGTACGCCAACCTCGGCGGCCTGCTCGTGTTCATGGGCGGCCAGGACAGCCTCGGGCCTGGCGGCTACTCGGGCAGCTACCTCGAGCGCCAGGTGCTGCCCGTCAAGCTCGACGTGGAGCACGAGAAGGAGACGCCGCGCGTCGCGTTGGCCATCGTCATGGACCGCTCGGGCTCAATGCAGGGCAAGAAGATCGAGCTCGCCAAGGAGGCGGCCATTCAGACGCTCACGGCGCTCAATCGGGACGACCGCGTGGGCGTCATCGCCTTTGATAATGCGCCCATGAAGCTCATCGGCATGACCTCGGCCCGCAACGCGACGCTGTTCGAGGCCAAGATGCGCTCGCTCGTGCCGGGTGGCGGAACCTCGATCTACCCGGCGCTCGAGGCCGGCTTCCGCATGCTGGAGGGCACGCCGGCGCAGGTGAAGCACGTGATTCTGCTCACCGATGGCCAATCGCCCAAGGAGGGGATGTTCTACCTCGTCGAGCAGGCCGCGCGGAAGGGCATCACGGTGTCGGCAATCGCCATCGGTCGGGGCTCCGACACGGCCCTGCTGGCGGGCATCGCCGAGCACGGGCGCGGCCGCTACTACTACACGGAGAGCCCGGAGGCGATCCCCAAGCTGTTCTTGGACGAGACCAAGGAGATTACGAAGGACGCGGTGGTCTCGGAGAGCTTCAAGGCGGTGCTGGCAAAAGAGCACGCGGGGCTGCGCTTCTTGAAGGGCATCGACCTCGCGAGCGCGCCGCCGCTTTCGGGTCACGTGACGACGCAGGCCAAGAAGGGCGTCGACGTCATCCTCAAGACCCAGACGGGAGAGCCGCTGCTCGTGCGCTGGAAGCGCGAGAAGGGCTGGGTCTACGTATGGACGAGCGACATCAAGAACAAGTGGGCCTCGAAGTGGATTCGATGGGCGGGCTTTGCGCCCTTCTGGCGGCAGCTGGTCAAGGACGCCATGCCCGAGGAGAAGAAGGACACGGTCTTCCCCATCGAGCTGGCCGTCGCGCGCGGCAAGCTCACGGTGTCCACCGACGCGGTCGACGCCAATGACCAGTTCATCGGCGGCGTGACCAGCCGAGCCACCATCGTCGAGCCCGACGGCGCACGCCGCGAGGTCACGCTCTCTCAGACCGCGCCAGGTCGGCTCTCGGCGGAGCTGCCCGTGTCAAAGTACGGGCCCTACCGGGTCGACGTGGTGCACGAGCGCGAGGGGCAGAAGATCGCCATCTCGAACGCGCGCGCGGCCTACCCTTACGCGGAGGAGCACCTGCACTTCGAGCCCGATCTCTCTCGCGTCCAGGCGCTCACCCGCGCCACGGGCGGCTTCGTGGATCCCACCGCGAACGATCTCCTCGCCCGCAGCGGTGAGGTTCTGGCCAGCCGTGAGCCGGTCTGGCACTGGCCCGTCTACGCCGTGCTCGCCGTGCTGCTGCTCGACGTGCTGCTCCGTCGTGTCCGCCTCTGGCGCGCCCGCACCCTCCGCTGGGGCGAGCTCGGTTAGCCCGCTTTTACAAAACCGTGACCAAACGGGTGCAGCCAACGGAGCCACGACCAGCTACAGTGGTGAAGGAGCTTGGCGAACGTCGCTGGGCCCGCTGATCCTCCTGCCGGGAGCCTCGCCGATGTCACTCCGTCCCGTTGAAGTCCAAGCGTCCAAGTCGCTGCACGCGGCCATCGCCCCCTTTCGCAAGCCGATCATGCGCCGCAGTGTCATTCAGATCGTCAACACCGTGGTCCCGCTCGTCGCGTCCTGGGTGCTCGCGTACGTGCTCTGGCCCATCTCGATCGCCGCGTCGCTCGCCTGCGCGGTCGTCCTTGGGCTCGTCTCCGTGCGGCTGTTCGTGCTGGGACACGACGCGGGACACAGCGCCTTTTTCACGTCGCGCAAGGCCAACGAGACCTTTGGTTTCTGGGCCCACGCGCTCGTCTATACGCCGTTTTCGCTCTGGCGCCATGGGCACGCGTTGCACCACGCCCACTCGGCCGACGTCGCTTGGGCCGGGGTCGGCTACTTCTGGACCATGACGTTGCAGCAGTATCGGCAGTCACCATGGTGGACGCGCCTTGGCTACCGGGCCTATCGCCATCCCATCGTGCTGTTCGGGATCGGTGGCTTCTGGCTGTTCGCGGTGCAGTATCGGATCACGCCTCCGGGCTCGACCTGGGAGATGCGGCGCCACGTGTGGGGCACGAACCTCCTGTGGGCCGCCCTCGTCGGTGGGCTCTGCCTGCTCGTCGATCCGTGGGCCGTGCTCGCGATCCAGCTCACCAGCGCCTACGTTGCCATGACGCTCGGCCTGTGGCTCTTCTATGCGCAGCACCACTATGAGGACGCGTACTGGGGTCAGGGCGCGGAGTGGAACTACGATCGCTCCGCCATCGAGGGCAGCAGCTACCTGGACCTGCCGGCGTGGCTCCACTGGGTTTCGGCCAACATCGGCTACCACCACGTGCACCACATCAGCCCCAAGGTGCCCAACTACCGGCTCGCCGAGTGCCACGCTGCGGTGCCTCAGCTCGCTGCGGTGGAGCCGCTGACGGTGCGCCAGGCCGTGCGCGGCATGACGCTGACGCTGGTGGACACGGACACGCTGCGCCTCGTCGGCTTCGACGCAGTGCGGCAGAACGAGGCCTCGCCGATCGTTGCGCCGGCCGTGGTCGCCGCTCCCGTTCCGCCGGTCGCCTAGGCCCGGCGATAGACCTCGACGCCTACGTCGTGGACGGGGCCGTCGAACCGCTCCCCCACCCGATCGATGACGAAGGTCCCCGGCCGGACCAGATCCAACGCCTCGACGGCGCGCCCGTCGTGCAGCGCCTCATAGCTCGGCTGCGCCAGATCGACGGCGTGGTCGAGCGCCGCGCGAAAGCCCAGGCGCTGCGCGGCCGACCGCCATGCGGGAGCCACCGTCATCGGGAGCGCCTCCGCCGCGTCGCCCGAGCCGTACCCGATGAGCCCGAAGTGCCGGCCGGCCAGATCCTGCCCGCGCTCGAGGGCCTGCTCCAGACCGGCAGCGATCCACGCCGGCAGCGCCGCAGTGTAGAGGTTGCCAAGGTCCATCATCGCGTCGGTGCCGAGCGCGAGCTTGCGGGACGCGAGGTCCTTGAACTGCGCGTCCTGGCGCACTGCGCGCAGGAGCTTCGAGAGCACCGGCCATGGCTCGGACTCGACCTCATCGCGAAGCGCCAGCGTGAGCAGGTCTGGCAGGGACTGCGCCTCGGCGCGCACCGCGGCGAGCGAGACCTCGGCGGTCTGACACAGCGTGGCCAGGCGCTCCGCGGCGTCCGGCGAGTGGACCAGCGCGAACGCGTAGAGCGCGGCGAGGCCGCTCACCGGCATCCCGTGGTCGGGGCGGTGAAAGAAGCGGCCCTCGAAACGGTCGAACAGCGCCAAGGGCGCGACGCCGTGGCGCTCGGCCATCGTGAGGAAGGCGTGGACGACCTCATCGAGATAGCAGGCGGTCGAGAACTTGCCATTGAAGACCGGGAAGTCGTGGCGCCGAGCGGTCGTGTCCGCGTAGCCCGGCACGTCGTGGCGACCGACGGGCTTGCGGAAGTCGAGTGCGCGATAGCTGGCCGCCGAGCCGGCGTGCGCCAGGTCGACCGAGAAGAGCGTCGGGTCCCGCGTGACGAGCATCGCCACGGCTCCCGCGCCTTGCGTCTGCTCACCGGTGCTGCCGCGCGCGTACTCGGCGATGTCGCCCGAGACGACGATTGCGACGCGGTCGGCGCCGTCGGTGGCCACGTACCGCAGCGCGCTCTTCAGCGCGTAGATCCCGCCGAGGCACGCGTGCTTGGTCTCCGGCACCTCGACGTGCCGTGACAGCGCAGGCCGACCTGAGGCCACAAGCGCCGCGTCGACCATGCCCTTGACGATGATGGCGCCGGCAGAGTTGTCGCTGCTCGACTCGGTCCCGAGAGCCAGCATGCCGACCTGCTCGGGCCGCACGTCGTAGGCGTCGATGAGCCGCAGGACGGCCGTTGCCGCCATCGTGTAGACGTTCTCGTTGGGCGCCGACATGCGAAAGCTTCGACCCACGACGGCCTGGACCTTGGGCCAGACGTTGCCGGTCCACGCGCACCAGTCCTCGAGCCGGACGCGCGGGGCGGGCACGTACATCGACATTCCACTGACACCAACCTGCAACCACTCGTTCATAATCGACTCTCCCGTTGACAACTCGCTGACGTTGAGGCGCGCAGTTATCACCGGGGACCGGCGTCGTGTCAAGACGCGCGATGCTTCGGGCGGGGTAGACGTCGTTGGGCGTGGGAGAGAGCTACTTGCCGCGCGCCTTCATCGTGCCCGCCGCGGCCTTGCAGGCGTCGCGGACCTTGAAGACCTTGACCTCCCACACGCGGCCGTCGGCGCCCTGCTGCTCGTGCACCTCGAAGTAGGGGTCGGTCTGCGCGATGGCCTCGACCTTCTTGAGCGACTTGGCGCTCCCCAGGTTCCCGAGGTTCACGCACCCGAGCCGCCGGCTCTCCACCGCGCTCGACGCGAGCACCTCGACGGCAAGCTTCTCGCCGTGCGCCTGGCACTTCGCCTCGTTGAAGTAGAAGAGGAAGTTGGCGACCGTGGCGTCGTTGGCGCCGGTGAGCGCGCTGGCGAGAGCATCGCAGTGGTCGTGGTGCTTGCCGCTCAGGAGCCAGTAAGCGAGGTGGTTGGCGGCCTGAAAGCCCTGCTCGACCGGCAGGAAACGGGTGCCCTTGTGCTCGGCGGCGTAGCGCTTGAACGCCGCGACGACGGGCAGCCCGTCTCCCTCGAGCGCCTTGAGGACCTTGACGCCGATGGCGGCCGAGCCGAAGTCGCCGATATTGGCGAGCTTCTCGAAGACGAGGTCGTAGTTGCCGCACTTCGCCATGCGGCGCGCCCACTTCGTGTAGTGCTCCTGGCCTGAGCCGGACGCGGCGGCGCTCGCGTGATCGTAGCGCGCGGCCAGGGTCTTGCAGTCGCCGCTGTCGGAGTCGCCCTCAGCGGCCTTGAGCTCGAGGCAGGCCTTACGGCGCACGTCCTTGTTCGCTTCGATCGTGACCATCTGCGTGTGCGTCGTTCCGGGCGGGACCTCGCGCGAGTCGGGGTCGCCCAGCGACGCGTCGGAGCAGAGTGCGGTGAGCTTGGCCAGATCGCGCGCCGCCTTGGCGTCCTCGAACTCCTTGGCCGCGTCGCGCGAGCCGGGACCGCTCACGAACAAGCCGCAGCCCGAGGCCGCAGTCAGTGTGAGCATGATGAGCGTGAATAACAGTGAGTGACGAATGGACACGAGACGCCTCCGTGGTCGCGTAATCGGTGTGCTGCGCGCCCGTCGACCCCCTGCCGACGCGCTGCGGCGGCGGAAGATTACGTCGGTCTTGAAACCGCGGCAAACTTTGTAAGGGATCGGTCAGACCAAACGCGCGGCGACGATAGCTCAGGGCTTTCGAATGCAAAGAAACGCGGCGTCCGGCCCGCTCGAGGTGACCGACTTGCAGGCAAAGCCATCGGGACACCCGTCGGGCGGGCAAGATCCGGAGCAGTAGGCCGGCGCCGGCTCGGCCACGCACGTGTTGGCCTGACAGTCCGTGTTCTTGGTGCACGGAGCGCCGAAGTCGAGCAACGGGGTCTTGCCGGAGTCGATGGCGGCGTCCACGGGCGTTGTCTCAGGGCCCGCGGTCTCGGGAGCAGTATCGGTCGGGGCGCCCGAATCCGCGGTGACCTGTGCGTCGGGGCTGATTGGGCTCGTCGTGTCCGGCGCCGTGCCTCCGGCGTCGACCGCCGTCGACGTGACCGTCTTGCACGACATGGATGGACACGCCTGGAGCGCGTCGCACTTCGTCTCGGACATCACACAGCGTAGGGACTCGGTGACCCCCGTACAGACGGCCTTGGTCTTCCCAAACGCGTCGTCACAGTAGGCGGCGCATGCGGTAGGGTTCGGCGGTGCGGTCTTGCACTGCGAGGACAGCTCAGTGCACCGGGCGCGGCACTGGTCGTAGGTCACCGGCTCCGTCGACTTCGACGCGCATCCAGCGACCGACAGCAGAGCCACCATCATGGAATGTTGCCTTGGCATCAAGACTCCTTCATCTCGCCGCCCGTTCTCGGATTGCTTTCGCCGAGGCGAGGACCATGGTGAGCGTGCGCGTGATGGTGGTACGTCAGCGACGACAATAGGTCAAGATAAAGCCACTGGCCCCACACGCGCCCGCACATGAGCCACATGTGCGAAGGGCGCCAGATTCCTCCAGATCGCACGACGTGAGGCTGGCACGGCATGTGCTGAGCTTTGAGGCACACCGAAGGGCACGGGATCGCCCCGAACCAACTACGAGGGAGGTTTGCATGATCAAGATAAACATCGTCACTTTTGGGGTGGCCGTCACCGCAATGGCCTGCGCGGAACTGACGCGCGCTGAGGGAACCACGGACAGCGTGGCCGGTAGTTCGGACACGACGCCCGTTGCGGACGCCGGTCCAGCAGGATCGGCGGCGACCGAGGTGTCCACGCTCGCGCAGCTCGCCACGCCGGACACCATGCGCGCTCCGGACGTCGCCAAGACGTGCGCCGCCGACTGCGCCGAGGACCAAGCGTGCGTCGACGGCGTGTGCGTGTGGCTCGCAAGGACGGCCGCGCTCGGCGAGCCGTGCGACGTGGCGAAGAACGTCACCTGTGAGTCGAGCACCGTGTGCGCCGACCAAGGCGACCCGATGGACACGCGGTGCCACCTTCCGTGCGACGGCGTCGCGCTCTATTGCGCCGATCAGTCGATTTGTCTGCCCAAGACCAAGACCGCGCCGGCGGTGTGCACGCTGGGCGGGCCGTCGAAGCTGGACCAGGTCTGCGAACAGCCCTTCGACTGCGCCAACGGCGGCCTGTGCGTCAAGGACACCAGCACCGCGGCGCACTGCTGGAAGTCCTGCAACATGGCGAAGCCGGAGTGCCCGGGGATGGACCACCCGATGTGCCTGGAGGCGAGCACCAGCTGGATCCTGGGCGTGTGCTGCGACGTGAAGATCACGTGCGTCGGCGGCGGGAAGTTGGGCCTCAAGAGCATCAGCTGCGAGGACCCCGAGGGCGTCAAGGAGACCGGCTGCGCGTCGACGACCATCTGCAACAGCGGGAAGTGCCACTACACGAGCTACACGTGCGGCTACCGCTTCCCCAAGAGCGGCAACGAGTACACCGTGAATCTGCTGAGCTGCAGCATTGCCGGGGTGAAGCAGAAGAAGTAGGACGTCTCTTGGGCCTGCGCCAGAAGCAGCGCCGCCGTTGCCGCCTGCGTCCTCGGCCCGCAAGTTGCTTGCCCTCCCTACCGACCCAAAGAAACTTCCTTGACACGCCGCTGCCCGGGGTTTATCTAGTACGTACGTACGAACGACACCATGACCAACGCCCCCACCGAGACCGCCGCCCGAATCCTGGAGAAAGCCGCGGTGGCGTTCGCGCGGTACGGCTTCGACGGCGTCTCGATGCGCGACGTAGCCCAAGCGTGCGACATCTCGCCAGGGCTGCTGACCTATCACTTCCCCAAGAAGTCCGACCTGTTCCACGCGTGCGTCGCGGGGCCCTACGAGCGGCTCGTCGGGGAGCTGCGTGCGCTGGTGGACGACCGCAGCGTCCCGGCGCTCACACGGCTCGACCGGGTCATCGCGCGGCTGGCGGCCACCAACGACGCCGAGACCAACGTGGTCCGCACGGTCTTCCGCGAGGTCTTCACCGCTCCAGAGCACCTCAAGGACATCGCGCCCATGTTCCTGGCCGGCCACATCGCGCTGCTGTTCCGGCTCGTCCAGGATCTCGTCGCCGAGGGGGCCATCCCGCCGGAATTGGGACCCGGACTCCTGCCGCTCATCATGGGCGGCACCGTCCTCCCGCGGCTGATTGCGACGTCACTCGGAGATGCGGTCCCACACGCGGTCGCAGAGGTGCTCATGACCGCGGCGCCCAACGCGCTCCGTCATCTGCTGGGGGTCCCGAGATGAAGCAGTCGCTCACGCTCGCACTCGTGCTGCTCGCCCTGTCGGCATTCCCGGCCCATGCCGACGAGCCCGATCCCGCGGTCGACTCCGGGAAGGTCAAGGCCGAGCTCTCCGGCTACCTCGAGACGCGCCACTACGGCATCTTTGGGCACTCGACGGCGCTGGAGGACAAGCTCACGCCGCTGCTGACCGTGCTCGGCAAGTCGTTCGACGACCTCGGCTTTCATCCGTCGTGGAGCTACGGCAACACGAACCGGATTCGGCCCACGCTCAAGCTGCGGCTCGGCGAGAAGGCCTCAGTGGTCGTGACGCCGGAGGCGCACTCGCAGCACGGCTTCTTCGGCAAGTCGGGCGATAGCGTGTGGGACTACATCTCGCTCGAACGCGCGTACCTCACGTATACGATGGACGTCTTCGACTTTACCGTTGGGAAGCAGGTCGTCGCGTTTGGCCATGGGCTGCTGCTCAACCCCACGGACCTGTTCCTCACCCGTCCGCCCGGCGACCTGCGCGCCGAGCAGCCCGGAGTCTGGGCCGCCAAGGCGCTGTTTGCGCTGACGGACGCGCAGAACCTCACCTTTGTCGCAGCCCTCCGCGAGGAGGCCTGCTGTAGCCCCACGCTCATCGCGCGCTACGATCTCGACCACGACGCGTTCGACGGCTCGGCCATGGTCGCGTGGCGCAAGGCGACCGAGGAGGTCGTCTTTGGCCTGGACTTGAAGGGCGACGTCGAGGTTGGCCTTTGGGCCGAGTCGACCTTCACGTTGAACACGGCAGACACCTCCCGGTGGCACTTCACGGTCGAAGGCGGACTGGACTATAGCTTCGACGTGCTGAGCGGCTGGTACTTTGCCATCGAGTGGATCTACCGCGGTAACGGCCTCGAGGGCGGCTTCGGCGACGCCCCGGCGAGCTACCTCACTGAGTCGCTCACGCTCGACCCGAAGAACCGCCCGCAGCTGCTCGGCAGCCAGTATTTCCTGTTCCTGTCGCGGCTCACCATCGACGCCAAGTGGTCGCTCCAGGTGCTGAACCTGCTGAACGTGCGCGATCCGAGCGGCACCGTCGTGACGCAGGTGACGTGGCTGCCCAAGGGCTACCTCGAGCTCACGCTCGGCGTGAACGTGAACTACGGCAAGACCGGCGGCGAGTATGCGCTCACCGCCCCCGATTCGCCGATGCTCCCCGCGGACGTGCGCGGCGAGCGGCTCTCCCCGTGGGTGATGGTCACCCTCTGGGGCCGGTTCTACTTCTAACGACTATCTACGCGACAGGGAGACTCTCGTGCCCGAAATTTCCAAGGACACCGTCGTAAGGCTCGAGGACGCGCACAAGATCTACAACCCTGGCGAAAACGAGGTGCGTGCCATGGACGGCATCAATCTTACGGTGCAGAAGGGTGACTTCATGGCGCTCGTCGGACCGTCGGGCTCTGGGAAGTCCACGGTGTTGCACGCGCTGGGCTGCCTCGATCGCGTCACGTCGGGCCACGTGTGGGTCGACGGCAACGACGTCTCGAGCCTCTCGGCGACCGCGCTGTCGCGCATCCGAAATGAAAAGATCGGCGTCATCTTCCAGAGCTTCAACCTCATCCCGGTGATGACGGCATACGAGAAC
>SXGT01153034.1_pt1 | contig 14302 bp, 11 predicted proteins | sample 3176221 | NCBI WGS metagenome assembly SXGT01 (sample SAMN11356862, study PRJNA531348) | freshwater metagenome | isolation source: freshwater sample F1-120 | place: China: Fuxian Lake, Yuxi | collected 2017-12-25
GCGACCCGGCGGCCGGCGTCGCGCAGCCAGCCGGCGGTGGTGGACGGCACCGCGCGATCGAGATCGCCGAGCGCGGCGGCGAAGTGCTCGCCGCAGCCGTCGATGTCGCCCAGGCCCCACGACGCCTCGCCCAGCCAGCGCCGCCAGCGTCCGCGCCGCCCGCGATCGGCCGGGGCCGCGCCGCGCGCGACCCGGGTGAGGGCGCGGCGCAGGAAGTCGATGGTGTCCTGGTAGCCGCCGACCTCGAGCGCGCGCTGCCCGGCCTTCTCGAGGAACTCGACGGCGCGGACCGGCTCGTCGGCCATCGAGTAGTGGTGGGCGAGCACGGGATAGAGATCGTGGCTGGGCTGGCTGGAGACGCGGTGCTCGAGGGCACGGGCGGCGTCGCGGTGGGCGCGGCGGCGATCGTCGTCGGCGAGGCCGTCGTAGGCCGCCTCGCGGATCTTGTCGTGGCCGAAGCGCAGCTTGCCGCCGGCGGCCTCCTCGAAGATGTGGCGGCGCACCATGTCGCGCAGGGTGTCGTCGATCTCGGTCGCTGGCGTGCCGGTGAGCTCGGCCAGGAGCTCGGCGTCGAAGTCGCGGCCGATGACCGCGGCCAGCGCCGCCAGCGTGCGACCGGTGGCGCCCAGCCGATCGAGGCGGTGGCGCAGGAGCTCGGCCAGCGAGGTCGGCAGGACCTCGTCGCCGGCTCCCCCGGCCAGGGCCCACGGTGTGCCCGGCCGCCGCACCAGGATGCCGTCCTCGACGGCGGCGCGCAGATATTCGCCGGCGTGGAAGGGCACGCCCGCGCCGGGCCCGACCAGCGAGCTCACCAGCGCCGGCGGGATGTCGGGGAGCGCCAGCATGTCGGCGACCATGGTGTGGATGGCGGCGGCGGCGAGGCGCGGCAGATCGAGCACCTCGGTCGACGACAGCGCCGCCAGCTCGTCGACCAGCGGGTTGGGCGCCTCGCTGCGCTGCGTGCACAGGACCAGGAGCGGCGTGGCGGCGAACAACTCGCTGCGCAGCGACAGGAGGAAGCGGAGGGTGAGCTCGTCGGCCCACTGCACGTCGTCGATCAAGAGCAACAGCGGGCCGCTGCCGGCCAGCGCGCACAAGGTCTCGCGCAGCGACTCGAACAGGCGGGCGCGGGTGCCCTCGACGGTGAGCGGGGCCGGCGGCTGGCTGTCGACGACGCCGGGCAGGCGCCCGAGCGTGGGCTCGTAGGTGGCGAGGACGCGGCCGCGCTCGCCCAGCAGGCGCGCGGTCTCCTCGAGGCCCTGATCGAGGCAGCGATCGGCGACGGCCTGCAGGAACGGCTTGAGCGGGGTCAGCGGCGCGGCCCGCGACTGCGCGCGCTCAGCGCCCACCACCGCCGGGCACTCGGCGACCACCACGCGCACGCCCTCCGACGACGCCCGGGTGGCCAGCTCGACGGCGAGTCGGGTCTTGCCCACGCCGCTCTCGCCGCGCACCAGGGCCACGCCGCCCTTGCCATCGCGCAGGCGGGCCAGGATCGCCTCGAAGCGGCCGACCTCCTCGCCGCGGCCGATCATGCGCGGCCGGTAGACGTAGGGCGGCGCCTCGATGGCCGGCGCGCCCGCGCCGAGCGCGCGTCGTACCAGCGCCGCCACGTCGCCGGCGTAGCCGATGCGCGCCCGCGGATCTTTGGCCAAGAGCCCCAGCACCAGGCTGTTGAGCCAAAGCGGCAGCGACGGCTCGAGTGCCGTCGGTGGCACCGGTGACTCGTAGAGGTGCATCGACAGGATGCCACTGGCGCTGGCGCCCAGAAACGGCGGCCGGCCGGTCAGCGCCTCGTAGAGGATGCAGCCGAGCGAGTAGAGATCGGCGCGGGCGTCGACCAGCTCGCCGCGGATCTGCTCGGGCGCCATGTAGTGGGTAGTGCCGACGATCGTGCCACCGACCGCCAGCGCCTCGCGGCCACCGCGCCGGAACGACGAGGCCAGACCGAAGTCGACCAGCACCGGCGTGCCGTCGCCGCGAACGATGATGTTGTCGGGCGTGAGATCGCGGTGGACGATGCCGGCGGCGTGGACGTGGGCCAGCGGCTCGCACATGGCGACCATGAGCTCGAGCAGACCGCGCAGCTCGGCGGGCACGGCCAGGCTGCCCGGGGCCTGGGCGGCGGCGAACGGCTCGGGCTGGGTGTCATGGGCGCGGCGCCGCAGCCCAGCCTCGGCGAGGACGTCCTGGGCGGCGCCGACGACCTCCGAGCCCGAGGCGGTGACCTCGAAGCCGGGGCCGAGCGTCGAGCGGCGATCGTCGTCGAGGCCGGCGCCGTCGCCGAGCGAGCTGGCGCGCGCGTCCATGGTGGTGTGCGCGCCCGACGCCGGCTGCCACATCGAGGCGAAGCGCTGGCGCAGCGACTGGCCCTCGATGAGCTCCATCGCGTACCACGGGCGGCCGTCGTGCACGCCCTCGGCCAGCACCTTGACCACACCGGGGTGGCGGATCGCGGACAGCGCCAGGATCTCGCGGCGGATCGCCGCCAGCGCACCCTCTCCCGCCCACAGCACAGTCTTGAGCGCGACGCCGTCGCCGGTCACCGGGTCGCGGGCGCGATAGACCACGCCCATGCCGCCGCGTCCCAGCGGCGACACGATCTCGTACCCGCCGATCTCGCTCGGAAGAGCGACCGGCCCCCGCCGTTGCGCCGGTGCGCCGGAGTCCATTCTGGCGGATGCTAACCCGGATGCGCTGCCCGGGGCCCCTTCTCGCGTTCGCCGCCGCTTGCGGCGGCGGGGACGTCGCGCTCGACGCAGCGCCCGAGCCCGACACCTTCGTCGAGGTCTGGGCCACGTATACGATCGAGCCCGGGCAACACGACGCGCTGGTCACCGGAGGCGCGCCCGACAACCCGCTGCGCGGCTTCCAGACCATCGACGGACGCGACTACCGCTTCGCGTTCGACGGTTCGGCCGCGTACGTGATCACCCAGCCGACCCAGCCCGGCGATCAGCTCGACTGGAACAAGCTGCCCGGCCTGTCCGACTGCGGCACGATCGATCTGTCGGTCGACGGCGCCATGTTCGGCTGGCGCTGGCGCGTCGACCTGGCCCAGCCGGTGCTCGAGGTGACCGCCTACGCCAACGCGACCAGCGTGCACCAGACTCCGCTCGATCCCTTGTTCACGCTGTCGGCGGCCGAGCTCGCCGCCGACGCGCCGCTCCGCTACCGGGTCTGGCCCGACGGCGAGGTCTTCCGCTTCGCGGTCAGCGGCGTCATCGCCGGCCGCGCGATCGACCTGACCTCGACCTTGCCCCGGGCCTGCCCGTCGACGCCGGCGCTCGACTTCAAGTGGGCCGCCGGCCTCTACTTCGGCGGCACCTCGGTGGCGCCGTCGCGCATCACCGGCCGGATGAGCGAGCGCGGGTTCGTGCGCTGATCAGGCGGGCGCCGGCCAGCCGGGCCCGCATCACCGCGATCGCCTCGGCGCTCTCGTCGACGAGGACGCAGGCGCGGCCGTGGCGGGCCGCAGCGTCGCCGAGCGTGCCGCTGCCGGCGAAGAAGTCGAGCAGGCGATCGCCGGGCCGCGAGTGCACGCGCACGATGCGCTCGAGCACGCCCAGCGGCTTCTGGGTGGGGTAACCGGTCTTTTCCTTGCCGGTCGGGCTCACGATGGTGTGCCACCAGGTGTCGGTGGGCGTCTTGCCACGCGCCGCCTTCTCATCGCCCACCAGCGTCGGCGCCAGGTACGGGATGCGATCGATCTCGTCGAAGTTGAAGCAGTAGCTCGCCGGATCCTTGGCGTACCAGAGCAGGTTGTCGTGTTTGGGCGACCAGCGGCGCGACGTGCGCGCGCCGTAGTCGTAGGCCCAGATGATCTCGTTGATGAACGCGTCGCGTCCGAAGATCTGGTCGAGCGCGACCTTGGCGTAGTGGACCTCGCGGTAGTCGAGGTGGAGGAAGAAGCTGCCGGTCGGGGCCAGGAGCCGGTACGCCTCCGCGAGCCGCGGCCGCAGGAAGGCCTGGTAGTCGTCGAAGCGATCGTCGAACGAGCTCCGGCCCAGCTCCTCGCTGGAGTGGCGGAGGCCGTGGAACCCGACCCGCCCGCCGCCGGGGTCGCGCCGGGTCCGGGTCCGCTTCTTGACCTGCACCACGCCGGTGTTGAACGGCGGATCGATGTAGATCAGATCGAACGATCCGTCGGGGAACCCGGAGATGACCTCCAGGTTGTCGCCGTGATGGATCTCGATGGCCATGAAGCCCGCCGAAGGTACGCTACGACCATGACGAGCCGGTCCACCACGATCGCCTCGCTGCTGGCGTCGTCGCCGGTGGTGCTGGCGCCCATGGAGGACGTCAGCGACGCGGCGTTCCGGCGGGTGTGCCGGGGTTTCGGAGCCGAGCTGTGTGTCACCGAGTTCATCCGCGCCGAGCAGATGATCGCCGGCGCCCAGATCGCGCGCCGCAAGGCGACCCTGGCCGAGGACGATCGGCCGACCGCGATCCAGATCTACGGCGCCGACGCCGATCTGCTCATGGAAGCGGCGGAGGTCGCCGCGGCGGCGCGGCCGGCGTTCATCGACATCAACTGCGGCTGCTGGTTGCCGCGGGTGGCCCGCGGCGGCGCCGGCGCCGGCTGGCTGCGCGACCCGGCGGCGATGGTGGCGATGGCGCGGCGGGTGGTGGACGCCGTCGACGTGCCGGTGACGGTGAAGACCCGGATCGGCTGGGGCCCCGAGTCCGAGATGCCGATCGTCGAGCTGGCGCCGCGGCTCGAGGACGCCGGCGTCGCCGGGCTCACCATCCACTGCCGCACCGCCCAGGCCGGGCACACCGGTGACGCCGACTGGCGCTGGGCCCAGCGCGCGCAGGCGGTGGTCTCGATCCCGGTGGTCGTCAACGGCGACGTGGGCAGCGCCGCCGACGTGGTGCGCGCGCTCGCGGAGACCGGCTGCGCCGGCGTGATGATCGGCCGCGCCGCGATCCAGCACCCGTGGATCTTCCGCGAGGCGCGGGCGCTGCTCGATCGCCGCCCACCACCGCCGCCGCCCACCGACGCCGAGCGCGTGGCGGTGTACCGCGCGTTGCTCGCCGCCAACGTGGCAGCCCGCGGCGAGAAGCACGGGGTCGAGGTCACGCGGCGCCACGTGCCGCTGCTCGGTCCGATGCTTGCGACCGCGCTGCGATCGCAGATCCACCTGTCCAGAACTTGTTCACAAGTTGAGCAAGTCTTGGACGGGAGTGCACAACTCCTGGGCCACTCCCGCACCGGAGTGCAAGCGAAGTAAGCGAGACCATGGTAATTTCAGACCCGGCACTGCCTATGCAATGAGGCTTCCTCTGAGGGGGTCGCCATGCGAAGGCTAACCAGGTTCGTGTCGTGGGGGATCGTGCTGGCCGTGACCGTCACCGGATGTGTCGACGGCCTCGGCGGTGACGAACCCGAGCTGGGTGAGCTCGAACAGGGTCTCACCATGGCCAGCAAGGCGGCCGTCGACGACGCCACCCTGTACGCCAACTTCGGCAACTACGCCTACGCGCGCGTCGGCACCGGCTACGCCGGCACCGATGGCACCGGGCGCGTGTCGTGGAAACAAGGCGGATGGACTGCCTCGGGCTCGGGCGAGGTCTCGACCTGTACCTACGGCTGGTGCGGTCCGGGCTCGAGCCTGGCCGGCACGCGCGGCGGGTGCGTCCCCGGGGACGACTACGAGACCGCGTGGGGCTACTCCTACGGCGCGTGCAACTCGAGCGCGTGGGGGCAGGCCTTCGCCGGCAAGCTCGAGAACGTCGATCGTCCGGCTGGATCAGGTCAGCACATCCACGCCGACTACGGTCCCGGCGTCTCGGGCACGACGACGTTCGGCTACCACCCGTACTGGGCCGTCAACTACGACGGCGTGTGCCGGATGTACCAGGGCTGGTCGTACACCACGCACGACGAGACCTGCGCCAGCACGCCGTACATCGTGTCGACGCCGGCGGTGTGCGGCGACGCCGTCTGCGCCGCCAACGAGAGCTGCACCACGTGTGCGGCCGACTGCGGCGCGTGCCCGACCTTCCTGTTGCAGGGCGGGCTCGCCGGCGGCGTGATCACGCGCCAGATCGTGGTCCCGGCCGGCGGCAACGCCGTCACCATCAAGATCAGCGGCGGCACCGGCGACTGCGATCTGCACGTGAAGAAGAACGCGGCGGTGTCCACGTCGTCGTACGACTGCCGGCCGTACAAGTCGGGCAACGCCGAGACCTGCAGCTTCACCGGGCCCGGCACGTACAACATCCTGCTCAACCCGTACTCGAGCTACACCGGCGTGACCCTCGACGCCAGCTACACCGTCGCCGAGGTCTGTGGCAACGGGACCTGCGGGGCCGGCGAGAGCTGCGGCAGCTGCGCCAGCGACTGCGGGGTGTGCCCGGCCGGCATCAACGCCACCAACCTGTCGGTGGCGGCCAGCGCCTGGACCACGGTCTACACCCTCACCGCCACCAACCCGAAGTTCGTGATGTCGGGAGGCAGCGGCGACGCCGACCTCTACGTGCGGCTGGGCGCGGCGCCGACGACGTCGACGTACAACTGCCGGCCCTACACCGGCGGCAACAGCGAGACCTGCCAGATGTCGGGCTCCGGCACGTGGTACGTGGCCGCGCGCGGCTACTCGGCGGCCTCGGGGTTCAGCATCGTCAGCCAGTAGATGAGGACCTCCCGGCAGCGCTGGGTGCTGGTCGCGCTGGCGCTGATCGTGGCCGCGCTCGGCATCCTGTTGCTGATCTGGACCCGAGCCGGGGGTGACGCGGCGGCGACGCCGGCGGCGGACCGGGCGCCGATCATCCGCGCGTTGCCAGCGGCGGCGGTCGCGCCGGCGGCGGACCCCCGGCCCACGCTCGAGGATCCTGAAACGATGACCAGCGAGCCGGCGCGGTTGGCCGGTGGTCAACCCTTCTGGCGGCCGGGTCTGCCCCACTGGTACGGACCGCGCGAGGACGCGTTCATCCGCCAGCCCCACGACTACGCCCCGGGCACGCCCGACCAGCTGGGCGATCGCATCAGCGTGCACCTCTTCGACCTCGAGCGCGTGCAGGACATGGTCCGCCGCGGCACCGACGGCGACAGCGAGATCGCGGTGGCGCTCGGCCATCCGCTCTCCGAGGCCCAGCACCAGCGGGCGCGCGCGGTGTTGCAGCGGTTCTTCGACGACACCGTGCCCGACATCGACGCCGTCCTGTCGGGTTCGCTCACGACCGACGCGGCCTACGCCCGCATCAAGCCGCGACGCGAACAGATGGACACCGAGCTGCGGCTCGCGCTGGGGTTGTCCGAGCGTGCCTTCGCCGAGCTGTGGCCGCACATCGGACGGGTACCGGGGCCGCCTCCGACCCGCTGATCACGGCGCGCGCCAGAGCTCCTTGCCGAGGGCGATGTCGAAGTCGAAGTCGGCCCAGAAGCCGAAGCCGGTCTCGATGCGGCCGGGCGAGAGGCCGAGATCGCGGGCGATGGGGTGACTGGCGCAGGTGCGGATGGTGAGGACGTGCTCGTCGAGGAAGCCGCCGCCGCGAAAGGCGGTCAGATCGCACGGCGCCTCGATGATCGCCTGGTAGGCGGCACGATCGGGCTCGGCCACGTCGCGGAACTGGCGCAGGAAGAACATCGGCACGAGGCCGTCCTTGAGCGAGGCGTAGAGGTTCTTGAGCAGCTCCCAGGTCGGCATGGGCAGGCCGGCGCGGCCGAAGAAGTGGCGGGCCAGACGGGCCGAGGTCTCGACCACCAGCTCGGTGAAGCTGCCGATCGACGACGAGAGCGCGCCCAGCGGGCCGTCGTCGTCGCGCTCGAGGCGGTACAGCTCCTCGCGCCGGGCCTCGGTGGCGGGCGTGAACGTGTCGATGACCAGGGTCTCGACCCGGAAGCGCGACGGATCGACCGCCGAGCTCGGCATCTCGCAGGTCCCGAACGCCTTGGCGAAGCCGTAGGTCTCGCGGCCGACGAACACCGCCGCCGGGTTGTCGATGAACAGGTAGGGCTGGTACCAGCCGACCTGCTCGATCTCGAAGTCCGACGGATCGTCGTCGTCGAAGCGGCCGCGCGCGACCGGGATCCAGAAGCCGAGGTCGCGCTCCCGGGCCCAACCCTTCTGGCCGTCGACGGGATCGCGCGAGTGGCCGCGCTGGATGTCGGCGGCGACCACCATCACCGCCGGCACCAGCGGCCGCACCACCACGGCGCCGCCGCTGGGCTCGCGGAACGCTTGATCGCAGAGACGGACCAGCGCGTGCCAGTCGGCGTCGACGAGGAAGTTGTACATGGTGGTGCGATCGCAGGCGATGGGCTGGCGCAGCACCATCTCGCCGCCGCGCTCGACGTAGCGAGGCTTGCCGCTCACCGGTCACCCCACGGTCCCGGCCGCGGCTCGATGTCGCCGGGGATCTCCTTCGGGAATCCGCACAGCGCCTTGGCGCCAGCCATGCCGGACTGCACCGCGGCCTCGACGCAGCCGGCGTTGACGCCGGTGAAGGTGTGGTCGCCGACGTGGATCAGGTTGACCACGCCGCCGGTCTCGTCGGGGCGCAGCCGGTACTTGGTGGTGCCCGGCTCGGACAGCACGTAGCGCTCCGACGGGTTGAGCGTGCCGCGGATGAACTGGGCCTCGAAGCGGGCGGCGCCGTCGCGCTCGAGCGGATCGACGAGGAACCACCAGTTGAGCGCGCGCGGGTCGTGTTTGTCGGCGGCGGGCGGCCACAAGGCGCCCGCCTCCTTGGCCAGCCACTCGAGCGCGAAGGCCCGCACCCGCGCGTGCTGGCGCGCGGTGTAACCGTGATCGGAGCGCGGCGGCATGGGCTCGTCGTCGAGCATGCGGCTGACCAGGTAGGCCAGGTTGCCGGGCCGCTTGCCGTCCGGCCAGTCCTCGCGATCGAGCAGATGCGAGAGATCGGCCCAGGTGTCCATCCACAGCGCGTAAGCGCCGACGATGGGCGGCACCCCTTCCCAGCCCAGGCCGGCCAGCGACGGCTTGAACCAGAGCTGCATGGCCTGGGTCTGGGTGGTGACGATCTGCTCGGCCATGAGCTTGAACGGCAAGCTCCGGTCCATCACCTCGCTGGCGATGTACGGGAAGGTGGCGACGGCTGTGCCGAGCACGACCATGTCGTAGTCGGCGCCGTCCTCGAGCACGAGCGGTGGACCGCGATCGACCCACGTGGTCCACCAGTCCTCGAGATCGCAGCCGCTCTTCTCGAGGTCGGCGCCGTCGACGATCTGGTCGTAGAGCGGCGTCGACGGCCAGCACGGCAGGTCCTTGACCGTGACCAGTGGCTGGTAGGTGCCGCCCTTGGTCTCGACCTGGCGCCCGATGTGGATCTTCGCGACCCGGGTGCCATCGGCCGACATCTCCAGCCGATCGACGCGGTGGAAGTAGTGGAAGCGCACGCCGCGCCGGCGCAGCACCTCGTAGTAGGGCGCGAAGATGGTGTCGCCCATCCCGGCCTGCATCTCCCAGAAGATGCCGCCCTTGTAGCCGCAGATGAGCAACAGGATGCCATGCATGGCGGTGCCGGCGCCGAGCTCGGTCTTCTCGCCGAAGGCGAGGGCGTAGGCGGCCTCGATCGGTCCGCAGTGGGCGGTGCGCTCGGTGGCACCGTGCTTCATGATCCACGAGCGGAACGACTGGTCGTCGATGCGGAACCAGTACGGGTTCTCGCCGACCAGGTCGTCGTGGATCATGCCGTTGATGGCGGCGGTGGTCAGATCGATCAGCGTGAACACGCGGCGCAGCTCGTCGTTCTCGTCGATGGCGCCGGCGACGCGGTTCCAGACCCAGTCGCGCACGCGGCGGACCAGCTCGCCGACGGCGGAGTGGCGGGTGTCGGAGTCGTCGGCGGCGTCGACGGTGGCCGCCAGCCTGACGGCGGCGTGGATGAGCTGGTTGTCGAGATCGGTGAGGCTGGCGACGTAGGAGATCCCGTCGACCACACGCTGGAGCACGCCGGCGAAGATGCCGCGCACGACCTCCTTCACCCGCCACTCGCCGGAGATGCCGGGGTGGGCGCGGCGGGTGGTGTCGACCTCTCCGACCAGCCGCTCGATGATCTCGCTGTCCTCGACGACGAGCAGACCGAGCTGCTGCAGCCACTCGGCGATCCACGACAGCATGGTCTGCACGTAGCCCCAGCCGCTGAGCGGCTGGCTGTCGTCGCCGGGTGTGCCCGGGCGGCGCGGGAAGTTCACCTCCCACGCTTTCCACTCGCCCTTCACCTGCTCCATGAACGCGACGTAGTCGGCCGGCTTCCAGGCCTGGTCCCAGGTGGCCAGCGGCTCGCCCGGGCTGCGGGCCAGCTCGCCGTAGAGCGCCTGCATGGTCCGGAACGCGCTGTCGTAGAAGCCGAGGAAGATGTGGAGGCCGTGCTCCTCGATGCGCTGGTGATGCGCCGCATTGCGGCCACTCGCGCCCTTGCCGCCCAGGCGCCACCCCATCTGGTAGACGTCGATCTCCCACTCATCCTTCCAGCCCGGATAGCTGCTCAGGTAGAAGGCAGTGGTCATCGACGACACGCCGCCTCCGAGGATGGCGACGCGCTTCTTCCCCTTGGTAGTGATCATCCGCGGCGATGGTGCGACGTTCTCGTAGATCGCGGCAACCGTTGCAGCCATCTCTTATTAGTGTTATAGATACACTATGTCACGGATCTTCATCGACCGCCGGAAGGCCGCCGCCTACGGGCACGAGGCGGTCGCGATCACGCGCACCGGCAGCTACGTCGCGCCATCGGGCAAGCCCGTCTCGATCGTCGACGCGGCCGCTGCGGCGCGCACCGGCACCATCACCCACGCGCCCGACGAGCATGTGAGCGTACCCGCGGCGCGGGTCTCGTCGACCACGATCACCGTCGAGAACACCACCACGCTGGCAGCGGCGTCCGCGCTGGTGCGCGCCGGCCACGATGTCGCCGCGCTCAACTGCGCCTCGGCCAAGAACCCGGGTGGCGGCTTCCTGGGTGGCGCGCTCGCTCAGGAAGAGTCGCTGTGCCGCGCGTCGGCGCTGTACGCGTGCCTCGAGGGCAGCCCCATGTACGCCTACCACCGGACCCGCCACGATCCGATCTACGCATCGTGGGTGATCTGGTCGCCGGGCGTGCCGGTCTTCCGCGGTGACGACGGCGCCCTCCTGGAGGAGCCGTTCACCTGCGCCTTCCTGACCTCGCCCGCCCCCAACGCCGGCGCTCTGGGCGACCGCACGCCGCTCGCCGGCGGCCGTGTGCGGTCCGCGATCCGGGAGCGCGTCGCCCGCGTCCTCGCCATCGCCGCCCACCACGGCCACGACGCTCTCGTGCTCGGCGCCTGGGGCTGCGGCGTCTTCCGCTGCGACCCCACCATGGTCGCCGATGAGATGGCCTCCGCCCTCGCCGGCCCCTTCGCCGGCCGCTTCGCCGCCGTCACCTTCGCCATCGTCGACGAGCGTCCCGAGCAGTCCGTGATCGGCCCCTTCCAGCGCCGACTTGTCAGTCCGGGCCAAAAAAGGGTGTCACCCGTCCGATCTACGGACACTCCGGATCCGTAAGTACCTGTCCATGCATGGACACCTTGGGGGTCGGGATGGGGCCATGTATGCGGATGCGCTGGATTCGCACCTCGGCTCACCTCTTGCGAAGCGAAGGTTCAGATGCGGTCTGCCTTCCTGATCTCGCTCGCGCTACTGGGTTGCTCGACCGGCTCGTCGGGGGTCGGCGACGACGATGACGATGACGAGCCGGCGGCGGACGCGGCGGCTGCCAAGGACGGGCCGAGCTCGGCGATCGATGCCGGCGTGAGTATCGACGCCGCGAGCACGCCGGATGGGCCAGGGATCGGCGAGCTGTGCTTCAGCGGCCTGGGCGACCCCAACCAGCCGCGGCCCAACTACGACCAGTTCAACCCGACGGTGGGCACCCATTGCGCCGGCACCAACCACCAGGCCATCACCGGGATCGAGAAGGTGGTGTTCCTGGGCGACTCGATCACCGAGGGTACCCCGCCCACCCTGCCGACCCAGTACTACCGCGAGGTGCTGGCCTGGCGGCTGCGCCAGGCCTGGGGCTTCGGCCTCGAGGTCACCGAGTGCTCGGCGTGGGGCGCCCGCGCTGACGACCTGCTCATGCCGCCGCACCAGCAGATCCACGACTGCTTCGCGAGCCCCGAACCCAAGCGCACGCTGGTGATCATGACCATCGGCGGCAACGACATGAGCTCGTTCCTCGAGGACGCGCAGGGCGGCGACACCCCGGCGCAGACCATCGCCCGCGTCGACGAGATGCTGGCCATGCTCGATGACGCCGTCCGCTACCTCAAGGATCCGGTCAACTTCCCCAGTGGCTCGCACGTGGTCTTCACCAACATCTACGAGTTCACCGACGCCACCGGTGATCTGGAGTCGTGCCCGGGCGCGGCGCTGGCCGGCTTTTCGGGCGAGGCGGCCGCGCTGATGCGGCCGGCCTACGTGCACGCCAACGAGCAGTACATGCGCATCGCCGTCGAGCGCGACGTTGACCTGGTGTTCTCGCTGGAGAACTTCTGCGGCCACGGCTTCCACGCCGACGATCCCCAGAGCGAGTGTTACCGCGGCCCCGGCACGCCGACCTGGTTCGATCTGACCTGCATCCACCCCAACCCGGCGGGACACACGGCGCTGGCCGACCTGTTCTACCGGACCATCATGGAGTAGAGCTGCGGGATGCGAGCGCTGGGGTGTATCGTGGGGTTGCTGGCCGCCTGTGGCGGCGCCGAGGTGGGCGCGCCGGGCGAACGCGCCGACGCGGTGTGGGCGGAGTTCCTCTCCGACGACGCGATCCGCGGCGAGCTGCCGTGGCTGGCCGCGCACCAGCTCGACGTGTACCTGGCCATCCCCGAGGCGCGCCTCGGGGACCCCGCGCTTGCCGCCCTCATCCGCGACGCGGCCGCCGCCGACGTCGGCGTGCGCGCCTGGCTGCTCCTCGACGAGGCCGACGGCTACTGGCCCAACGAGCACAACATCCCGGCCATGCGCGAGACGGCGCTGGCCTTCGCCGACTGGCGCGACGCCGAGGCCCTGCCCCTCGACTGGATCATCTTCGATCTGGAGATGAGCCTGGCCCGCACCCGCGCCATCGCCGACGTGATCGAGACCAGCGGCACCGTCGCGGCGATCGACGCCATCAAGGCCGGCCGCGATCCGGCCGCGTTCGCCACCCACACCGCCGAGATGACGGCGCTGGTCGACGAGCTGCGCGGGCGCGGCCTGCGCGTCGCCGCGGTCTCGTACCCGATGGTCCTCGACGATCCCGCCGACGGCGACCACGACATCGCCGACGCGTTCGACGTCCCGGTCGCCGGCCCGGCCTGGGACGAGGTGTCGTTCATGGTCTACCAGTCGCTCATCTACGATCTGTCGGGCTCGTGGCACGGGCCCGACGTCATCCACTCGTACGCGGCGTCGGCCCGCGCCCAGTACGGCGACCGGGCCGCGGTCGCGCTCGGCATCGTCGGCACCGTCGGCATCGAGCCGGTGGCCATGCCCTACCCCGACGCCGCGACTCTGGTCGCCGATCGTGGCGCCACCCGCGCCGCCGGCGTCGAGCGGGTGAGTCTGTACTCGCTCGACGGGATGGCCCCGCTCGCCGCGACTGATCGCGCGCCGTGGATGGCGCCGGGCGCCGTGCGCGTGCCCGAGCTGGTCGACGCCGACGGGCTGCGCTCGCTGGTCAGCGGGTTGCTCGACGGTCAGTAGCCGGTGCTCCAGCGGTTGACAGCGCGCGCGGCCGGGAACAACGTCGGGCCCATGAAGAAGGCGCCCAAGAAACCGGGGCGGAAGCCGGCGGCGAAGAAGCCGGCGAAGAAGCCGCCCAAGAAGGCCGAGCTCAAGACCAAGGTGAACGCGGCCAGCGTCAGCGCCTTCCTCGACAAGCAAGGCGCGCGGCGCGACGACTGCCGGGCCCTCGATGCCCTGTTCAGCCGGGCCACCGGCGACAAGGGCCGCATGTGGGGCACCAGCATCGTCGGCTACGGCAGCTACGTCTACACGTCGCCGGCGACCGGCCGTAGCGGCGACTGGATGGAGATCGGGTTCTCGCCGCGCGCGCAGAACCTCACCCTCTACCTCATGGACGGGTTCAGCGAGCGACAGGCGCTGCTGGCGCGACTTGGCCCGCACTCGACCGGCAAATCGTGCCTCTACATCAAGCGCCTGGCCGACATCGACACCGCCGTGCTCGAGCAACTGGTGCAGCGCTCGGTCGCCGCCATGCGGGCGCGCCCGGCGTGAGCCTCGGGACACGGCTGCCGGCGCGGGCCCTCCTGCTCGGGCTGGCGCTGGCGCTGGCCTGCCGCGGCGCGGGCTCGGGTGCACCGCGGCCCGCC
>SXGT01025130.1_pt1 | contig 14299 bp, 16 predicted proteins | sample 3176221 | NCBI WGS metagenome assembly SXGT01 (sample SAMN11356862, study PRJNA531348) | freshwater metagenome | isolation source: freshwater sample F1-120 | place: China: Fuxian Lake, Yuxi | collected 2017-12-25
GTTGTGTTCGCCTTCGCGTTGACCGATGCGGCCCAGCGCTTGGCGTGTGCTTCGTCGAGTCCGGCCATGATGACGTCGCCGTTCGAGACGCGCACCACCTTCCAGTAGTGGTGGGTGTCCGGGCGAGCCTCCAGAACCTTCATTGCTTCCATTGGAACTTCTCCTCAGCGATTGCCAGAATCTGCTTGCCCATCGAATCCATGAAGCACCGCAGCAGCCCATCGGCGACGAAGAACTTGATGCGGTCGCGGCGAGCTTCCGGGCTGAGCTTCGCCAGTTCTTCGTGGTCGAGCGTCCCGTTGTTGGTGTGCGCTTCGTGCGGGTTGACGGTCAGGAGTCCGTTCGGGAACACCCCGAACTTGATGAAGTTGATGTGGAACAGTTCTTTGGGCGACTCGTTGTGTTGGCAGAAGTGGACGGCGAGGGCGGAGTGTCCGGCCAGCATGTGCTCGCGGAACAGAAGGTTCAGAGCCTCCTGGATGATCAAGTCCCGCTCCCCGGCCTTGTTCTCGGGAACGTCGGCGGGGATGTAGAACACCCACTGCTTCTGGTCCTTGTAGTTGAGCTTCGACAGCCGGTAGCGGAAAGACTGGATCAGCGTGCTGTTCGTTTCCTCCGCCACTTCGTAGATCGCCGGGGCTTCCTCCAAGTCCTTGGTCTGTCCGTGGAGCGGACCCTGGATGAACAGGACGCGGGTCACGATTCCTCCCGGTCATCGACGTAGACGCGGCCCTTGATGACCCGGACGCCGTGGCCGCCGGTGTATTGGAGGTCACGCAGGCGATACACCGCCTGCTCGCGGCTGAGGTTGAACATCTTCATGACCTCATCGAGCGTGACACCCTTCCCATCCGGGAGCGACATCAGCTGGACCAGCTTCTCGCGCGCCGTGCCGCGGCGCATCGGCTTGATGACCGGCTTGCGCTTGTAGTTGAGGTTGAGCCCTTCCGCTTCCTTGAGCGCATCCTCCGGCTTCGGAGCGTCGAGCACCGCGCCGCTGAGCGCTTCCCCGGCGAGCACGCGCTTGGCGTTCTTCGGCAGCACCGCGCGACCGTTGACCAGCACGCGGCCCTGCTTGCTCTCCTTGATCGTCTTGACCTTCCCCTCGCGCTTGCGCTTGGGCTTCGCCGCTTCCTTCTCGGCCACCTTCTCGATGACCTTGTCCATCGGCGACTCCCCCGCGACGACCACCGTGGTCGTGAGGAGCATCTTGAGCCGGTCCGCCAGTTCGGGCTTCTTGCCCAAGACGCGGGAGAAGCGCGACAGCGCGGCGTCGCGGCTGGCGAAGCGCTTGACGCTTTCGCCGGTGAGTTGGTTCCAGGCGGTCACCAGCTGGCGACCGTCCAACGGGTTCAGGAGTTCGAGGTTGTTGCTCATGGTTCTCAGGTTCTTTATCGGACGGCTGTTGACGAGACTTTAGCCGTCACTTTGTTTTCTTTCGGCTCTAGCGTTCCTCCACTTGATGGCCGCCTTCCGGACCTCCGGGTCAGGAGACACCATCATTGCGTCTGCGACCTTGTCGTTGAAGCTGTCTCGCTGCTCCTGAAGTTTGGGGAGAGACTTCAGGAGCGTCAACATGGCCGCCTTCCCGAACTCCCCGGCAATCTCCCGGAGCGTCTCCAAGCAACACTCCGGGATCGACTCTGCTTCCAACATCTGCCGGAGGTTGTGCGCGGTTCCGCAGGTCCAGCATTTGTAGGCAAGCTGTCTTTGTTGTTCGGACATGGTTCTGTGGTTCTGTTGAGGCAGGGGAGAGGGCTCAGCTGGCGAAGCGCAGCTGACCAGCACCCTTTCGGGTGAGGATGTAGTCGCCCGGCTCCTTGCCGTAGTCGTCGGCGGTCGCCTTGCGGATGCTGCCGGCGTCCATGAGGGAGGCAATCTGCCGGCGAACGTCCTTGCGCAGCGCAGCCTTCAGCAGCTTGGCCGTGCGCGAACCGTTCGCGATGTTCTTCAGGATGCGCAGAGTCAACTGCTCCTCCGGCGCCATCTTCTTCGTCTTCGTCGTGCTCATGTTTCTCTTGGGATTGGGTTCTGTTTCAGGAAAAGACACGGCCAACAGTTTCACAACGTGAGCCGGTCTACCATGCACACTTCTCGTTCTCTCTCGTTTCCACTTGCCCTGCCGGCTACAGGCCAGCAGGCGTGCGGGAGTATACCCTCACTTGGTCGCGAAGGCGAGTGCTGCCTTCAGCACCTTCCGCTTCGACAGGGCCGACACCCCGAACAGGTTGCTGTGGACCCGGTGATCGCGGCTGCGGCCGTCCATCCAGGCGCCACCGCGGTCGTGGTCGCTCCACTCCGTGTAGCAGTTGAAGGCGGCCCAGGCGGTTCCCTGGATCCCGCGGAGCGTCTGCCGTTCGTTGTCCATGCGCGCGGTCCAGTCCGCGACCATCTCCTTGCGCTTCGCAACCCACTTCTCGTGGGCTTCCGGCTCGGCGTCCTTGTCCGGAGCCTTGCCGAACGTCGCGGTGAAGGCGAGTTCCATGAAGTCCTTGACCTGGCCGGCGCTCAGGTCCGTGTTCGCCAGCGCCTTCAGCTTCTCGCCGAATGCCTCCACTTCCTTCGACGCCAGGCCCAGGACCATGCGCGCCTGCTTCAGCTTCGCATCCAGGTCGCCGGTGTGGTGGAACCGGATCCCGTAGCCCAGGTCACGCTCGCTCGCCTGGATCGTGTTCCGGCAGACCGGGCGGATGCCCGACGGGTAGACGTTGAAGGAAGCGAAGCCGCCGTGGCCGTTGCTGATCAGGATGAAGGGCAGGACCGAATCGACCGGGCCCAGCTTGATCGTCTTCGGGAGTTCGAGGGCGACGAACACGCGCTTGCCGCCGAGCAGACTGCCGCAGGTCGACACCTTCGCTTCGCCCGTCTCGATGAGGCTGTCCGCGAACTTCGCCAGGTCGCCGTTGTCGATCGGCTTGTAGCCGTCGCTGACCAGGCCCAGGATCGCACCGTTGTCGCGGCGGACGTGAGCGCGGTTGTCCGGGAGGGCGATGCGCTGGCCGCCGTATTCGGCGAACACCGGCGCCAACTCCGTCTCCCAGCCGAGCCCTTCGCGATCGAACGCTTGGACCGCGGTCAGACCGTCCGGCAGTTCGTTGCCGAGGGCGTGCCAGATGTTGCTGCGGCTGCCGGTGAAGGCGAACTTGTCCGTGCTCGTGATTCCGTGTCCCATTTCTGTTGCTCCTGTTTGGTTCTGACAGGGACTATATCGGACCGATGCCAGCAAGGCTTTAGCAAGTGTCTACGAAAATGCCCTTGCTACAGGATTGCTCCCATAGCAAGGGCGACTCCCACCACCACCCAGAGCGGAAAGAATCTCAGACTGGGATCTGGATTCCCTCCACGGCTGCCCACCACTCGGCGGTTCGCCGCTCCGCCGCTTCCTGACCGCCGGTGACGGCCAGGACGTATTCGTTGAGCCGGGCGAGCGTCGCCGGCTCATCCTTCAAGACTTCGCGCGCCACGAGGATCCCGGCGAACGTCCAGGTGTCGACTCCGCCGCCCGTCGTCATCTCGCGACCGCGCTTCAGGCCTTCGGCCGGCGCAGCGCCGTCCCTCCAGATGATGTCGGCGACCGTATACCAGGTGCCGTTCTCCCGGAAGAATCCGAACGTTGCGAGCGTGCGGCTGATCCGGCGCAGCATCTCCTGGGCCTGGACGTTGCCTTGCTTCGCCGTTGCGTAGAGTCCGACCGCAGCCAGGCCGTGTTCCCAGAGCGACACCCAGGGAGCCAGCGAGCCGTCCGCGTTGAAGATGGCCTTGCGACCATCCGGACCGCCCCAGGCCAGAACCTTCATCGGCCCCGAGACGTTCAGCGACGGGTTGGCGAGGTTGACGTTCATGCGCACAGCGAGCATGTTCGCCCACACCTGACGTTCCGGACCGTCGGTGACCGTCAGGAAGTTCGCCCACGCACCCGCCGTGCGTCCTTGGGCACGCGCTGCGTCGCTCCCGTTGTTGGGGTAGCGGAGACGGTAGGACGCGCTGTCCATCGTCGCCTGATGCTTCAGCTGATCTTCCGCCAGCGGATCGTCCGACAGCGTCAGGTAGGCTGCGAGCAGGTGCTGGCTACGGTGCTGGTCATCATAACCGTAGTAACCCGTGCCAGGAGGGGGAACCACGAGGGTGGACTTGCCGAGACGATCGGGGCTAACTCCCGCGCTCCAGTGCGTCCCGCCGGACCAGGTCACCCAGTTGGGGTGCTGAGCGAGACGGAGCGGCATTCCGTCCAACTCATACAGGTTCATGCCGCGGAACAACTCCGTCTGAACGCAGTAGCGATAGGCGTGGATGAATCGCGGGTCGTGTTCGGTCACGACGTAGGTGCCCTTGGTGGCGCCGAAGTCTTCCTGATCGCCGGTCATCCCCGGCGAGCGGCCGATGCCATACGGACGGTCCACAAACCAGTTCGCCGGAGTGCGCTGGTTGTCGACGAACTGCTGCCACTCGATGTTCTTGCGGCTCGTGTAGCCTGGTCCGAATCTCGGGACGTTCTTGTTGGCCAACCAGTAGCCGTCCCAGACGCCCAGCGCCGCGCCCACGATCGGGGCTTCCATCGCCGCGCGCAGGTCGCGAATGCCGCGGTTGACCCAGTGGTTCGGGTCCATGTGATCGCCGGGCGAGTTCTGCGCCAGCTGCGGATTGTCCGTGAACGCGAGCATCGAACCGGACAACGGCAGGCCGGAGCCGTCGTTGAGGGTGATCGGCGTCGTGTTGAGGACCGTGAGCCACATCCCTTGCGGATCGCGGCTGGGGATCAGAGCGCCGTGGCGCGTGCCGAAGTCGAGCCAGGTCAACTCGCCGGACTTGAGGGCCAGGAAGTCGAAGACGCGGTTGTGGTCCGGAACTCCCGGCTGGCTCCAGACGATCTTGCCGAAGAACGGAATGACCGGATCCTGGTGCTGAATGTCTGCCCACCACTCCATGATCACGCCCAACTCCGGGATCCAGCGCTTGAGCCACCAGCGGTGGTGAGCGGCGGAATGATCGACCAGAACGGGTCCGGTGTGTTCGCGGTCCCAGTAGTCGCGAGTGCCGATGCGGACGCCCAGACTCGGGAGCAGGGCCGGGATGTTGTCGGCGACCCAGGCGTGACCTTCGAGCGGTCCCGCGGTCACGTGCGGCTCGTTGAGCAGCGTGCCCTCCAGATGTTGGTGACCGCTCATGAGGGCGCGGACCCTGTAGACCGTCTTCATGCCCCGAGTCCGGCCGCGAACCGCGCGGAACCGAACCCCAGCGTCAGTCTGGAACGTGCACTCAGCGCCGAAGTTGGCGACCAGCGGCGTCGGGAAGGTGACCACTGCCCATGCTTCTCGGGGCAGCGACGACAGATTGTCTAGGCTCAGTCTCATAGGTTCCTCAGAAAGGGGCTTTCTCGTTCACAGTCTGCTGCGACTCCGTGGGCCAAGGTTCGCTGGTCATTCCGAACCGCTTGGACCACCACTTCCGACAAACCTCCAACGAAGGAAGGTCAAATGCCGGCGTGTTCCTTGCTTGTCGATCGTCTCCGCGCCAGTCCCTCCAGATCACGGTTCCTGGGATGCGAACGTCCTTGGCTGAGGCTTCCGGCGGGAGCAGCTTGCTACAGAACAGGATTCCGATAGCAACGTTGCTCATTCGAGCCCCTTGCGGAAGACGACGGCGCACCTCATCATAGACGAGAACGCGCGCCACTCGCTCCGGCCAACCACCCGTCGAGTCGCCCTGGAGTTGGAGGCTCCCGGCGCGGAGACACTCATACCAGTATGCTTCGATCGGCCCAAGGCTCATCAGCTTTTCGTTCTCCAAGGCCTGAGTCTCCGGACGGGCGCGCACGTTGAAGGTCGTCAAGTCCATCGTCATGAGCATGTGGAGCAGCGCGGAGTATCCACCATCCTCCATCTGCTTCTGGATCGCGGCGAAGTGCGCGTGCGCGTTGCGGTGTTCGTCGGCGACCTGGAGGATGAAGAAGCGGCGGTCATCCATCGCGGCCGGCACGGCCCAGTCTTCGTTGGACGACATGATGACGTGGAGACAGCTGGCTCCCATCTCGATGTCCTTGCCCTTCGCCTCAATCGCCAGCATCTCCTCCGTGATGAGTGCCTTCAAGATGCTCTCGTGCTTCTTGTCGCCGGCATAGAACGCTTCGTCAGCGAACAGAACGACACAGTCACGAAGGTGGCTGTTGAAGTTCGAGACGAGACGCTTGCTGTCGCTGACGGCGAGATAGTGGCGGCCGAACAGGCGGCCAAACGTCTTCGCGAAGAAGGACTTGCCTGTGCCCATGCGTCCCTTGAGGACGATCGCGACCTGACCCGGCTCGCCCGGGAACTGAACCGCCCTCGCCATCCAGCGAAGCAGGTAGAGGTAGTTGTCTTCATCGTTCCCACACAGCGTCTCCCGGACGTGGCGGAGGAACAGCGAGCAGTCCCCGGGGATCGGCTCGACAGCGAAGCCGCGCCACAAGTTGTAGCAGCCGTCCACATACTCATCCTCCATCGGTCGGAAGACAACGCGGTCATACTGACGGCGCTGGGGATGACGCAGCCACCACTCCGCCAGCGGCATCTTCTCCTTGTCGCTCAGTTCCTTGCGGTGCTGGAGGAAAGCGTTGCGCAGATCGTCGAAGGAGAGGGTGGACAGAGTTCCGCGGCGGAGTCCGTGGTCATAGACTTCCTCCACGACGCGACAACGCCCACCGAAGTTCGTGATGACGGCGAACCTGTCGTTGAAGGCTCGGAGGTCCGGGTCAATCGCGTGCTCGTGGGCCCGTTCGATCTGACGCAGCGCATACTTCTCCGGCCGCGGCTGGTCGAGAACGTGCGCGCTGATCCCGAAAGCCGGGTCAGTTACGATGCTGAAGATGGTTTCGTCAGGGACGTTCTGACGGACCAGTTCGCAGACGACATACCAGACGGCGCGGCTGCGGTCCCCGTTGAACTGCGCAAAGTCATCCGGGTTGTCTCCCTGGACGATGATGACTTTCACGACACCAGGGACCGTCTCGGGGAGTTCGGTGTTGACGTCCTGGATCCTCTGGACGTTGCCGCTCACTTCGACCGTCCGCCGCCGCGAAGGCTTCGCCGCGCCGCCGCTGCGTGCGGCGGAAGTCTCCGCCGTCTGAATCTCGGGGGCCTGGATGAACTGGCGGAGTTCATACACCCGGTCGGTGTGGAACTCGACAATGCGTGCGAGGGAGGGCACCCGCCCCTTCTTCTCCCGCTTGAGTTTGTTCGGCCAGTTGATCGTCCCCGGGAGCCGGAGGATGCGGCTCAGATCCTGGGCGCTGTCGCCGTCCAGGAGGTTCCGGACCTGGAGGTTGTAGCGGGCCAGATCCTCTGCGTGCGCTACGTCACGGATGGGCACAGGCTCGGCGAGCCGCCACAACACCTGGTAGCCGCCGCCGGTGAAGACGATCACAGACGGGCTGGGCAGATCCTTTGGGTTCTTGGACCTGATCAGCCGCTCGATGCGGTCCTGCTCCTGAGCTACATCCTCGCCGGCTCGCGGGTCGATGTCTGCGTGGAGACAGACCATGAACGCAAGGTCGCTCCGGTCCGGCCGGTTGTTGTTCTTCGGAGCCCACTGGTCCTTGGGCTTCGCAACGTTGGCCGTGTAGTAGAGGTTGCGATCACCGTTCTCCGTCAGCCAAGCCCTGACCGCGGACTCCTCATCAGGATGGAAGATCCGGCTGCGGATGTAGTCGTCTTTCTTCGCCCGCTCGTCTGGGTGAATGGCGGAGAGACACCAAGGCCCATCCGGGTGCCATGCTTGGAGGAACTGAATTGTCTCGTCATGGTTGGGAAGGAGTTGGGTCATTGGAGAAGACGGCGAGCAGGTCAGAGTCGGAGGGGGTGTTGAGCCAGTAGTGTGTGGCCGCCGCGAACAGCTGCTTGCGGGTCGACTGCCCAAGCAGATCGGCGTCGCGACCGCGGAACAGCAGCCACTCTCGGCCCACGCGGAGCAGGAGCCAGGCGCGGCCGACGGCATCGCGCCGCTTCAGCCAGATCCTCTGATGGGGCGTGTAGCGCTTGAGACGCAGCGGCGTCGTGTCCCGCTTGGGCCAGGCGTCTTCGCTCTTGAGTTCGATCCAACCCGTTGAGCAGTTGACGTCCGGGGTGCCGAGCCCAACGGCATTCTCGATCGGCACCGCATGGAGCGGACGGAGCGCGTTGAGAACGCGCGCACGCATGCTGTTCTCACGAGCCATCTTCATCCTCCTTCGGACTGCACCAAGGGCAGATCGGATTCGCAGCACGGCAGCGTTCGCAATACGCTTCCTCGCAACGTTCGCAAACACTCATCGTCGGCGTCCCACAAACGACGCACGAAGGGTAGACAGCAAACTTGTCGGGGAACTCGCTCACTTGCACTCTCCCCAACTCGGGCCGGTTTCCACATCGACTCGGGAGGGCACGTTCAGCTTGATGACGTTGCGCATGATCTCAGCGAGCCCTTCGGCGTGTTGTCGATCCCGGACAGTCAAGTCCAGTTCGTCGTGGACCTGAAGCTGAAGCGGGAACCCAGCCTCATCAGCTGCGACCATCGCAGCTTTGGTCTGGTCGGCGGAGCCGCCCTGGATCAGGCGGTTCAGCGCTTTGTGAGTCCAATCGTAGTCCCCGGACTCGTTCTTGGGGAAGCGGCAACGTCGGCCCAGGAGGGTCGTGATGTAGCCTTTGTCCTTCGCCGCCTTCTCACACTTGTCGGAGAGGGCTTTCACGTATGGGGCTCGCCGCTCGAACTGCTCGATGATCGCCTTGGCTTCCGGTCCCGCAACCTCGATCATCCGCCCGAGTCTCTGGCTGAAGATCCACTCGGTTGGCAGACCGCAATCTTGGGCGAGCTTTGCCCCGCCCATCCCGTAGCACTTCCCCAGAAAGATGTTCTTGGCTTGCTTGCGCGGGAGTCCGGTCAACTCCGCCATCATCTGGTGGTTGTCCGTCTTCGGATCGTCGCGGTAGCGCTTCGCCGCGCCGGCCGCCCCCGGACAGTTGGTCAACTCGGCGTAGTGGGTCAGCAGTCTCGGCTCCTGCTGGCTGTAGTCGAGACAGGCCCACACCCCACCTTCGTCCGGTATGTAGATGGAGCGCCACATCGGTCCCATCTCGGGATCGCGAGCCGGTTGCTGTTGAAGGTTGGGGTGTTCGCTCGACACGCGACCGTAGGCTGCTCCCTTGAGATCACCGTTGTCTTCTTCGTCTTCCCTCCGGAGTTGGTTCAGCACGCAGTGGATCCGGTCCCCGATTGCGTAGGTCCGGATGGACTGAACGAACGTCGTTCGCAACTTGTTGACCTGGCGTGCGCGCAGCATTGCCTCCGCCGCCGGGTGCTTGACGCTGTCCAGAAACTCCTTCGTGATCGACGCTTTGCCCTTGCTCGTCAGAGGAGCGTTCACACCGATGGCCTGGAGGGCTCGGGCGAACGGCTCCGCCGCCCATACGTCCCCCAGAGCGATCTCATAGCCGGTTGTCTCCTTGATCTTCGCGAGGGCGATTGCTTCCTGTTCCTCGCTCCAGCGCTCTACCTGGGACAACCGATCGTGGGAGAAGCGCACGCCGCGGCGGCGCATCTTCAGCAAGACTCGAAGCAGCTTCGATTCGAGGTTGTAGACTTCCCACAAGCCCTGCTCCTCAATCAACCGCTCCTGTCGTCGAAGGATCTGAAGCGGAAGGAAGTTGTCCTGGACACCGTAGTCCGCGACGAAGCGGCCGGGGAGCCGCCAGATGTTTCTTCCCAGCGGTCCCTTCAGGCCAAAGCACTTGGCCGCTTCCTCCATGACCGTCTTGTCTTTGCCCTTGAACTTGTAGCGCTTGGCGATTGCTTCGAGGCTGTAGCGGTCCTGGAGTTCGTCGAGGATCGGCTCAGCAACTTGAACGTCTCGAACCCAAGCAGCCTGGGGGAAGGTGATGTCTACTTCCTCCAGGAAGTCGAGGTCATACCCCATGTTGGTCCCGACCAACGTCCCCTTGAACTTCCTCGCGTTGTCCCGGATGTAGGCCAGGACGTGCTCCTTGGGCAAGTTGTCCCCGCCCTCGTGGGCCATCGGGAGGTAGAAGCCTGGACCGTCTTCAATCGCAAAGCCGATGCCGGCGATGAATCCCCCGCGCCGGACTCCGGGCCCAAGGTCGTGAAGGTGCGGGTCGCAAGTCTCGATGTCGATGCTGAGGCGTCCGACGTTCTCCCAACTCGGGAGTTCGCTCAGCTTGGGCGGGGTCCAGTTGACCGGAGGAAGCCATAGCGCACCTTGTAGGGGCATCGTCAGATCATCTTGCGGCCCTCATCTGCGGCCCAGCGGAGCCTGGTGAGGGCGGTCTTGCGAGCAGGAATGTTACACCCTGGGTTGTCGCAGTAGCGGTCGATGGCTCCGACTAGCTGCCGGACCATTCGCTCCAACTCGACTGCTCGATCCAGGTTGTTCGGAACCTCCGAACCACCCTGGAGACTAGGAACAGCAGTTGAAGTGGTCGAGCATGAATGTGCTCCGATCCAGGGTTTGCCGCAGATTGAACAGATGTTCATCGACCGTTCTTCACTTCGCTTTCGAGCACCGACTTGTTCTCCATGATGTAGACGACGAGCCGCGCTTTGTCGTCGTCTTCCATCATCTGGTCGAGAAGCCAGAGGAGATACGTTGCTGGGACATCCTCCAGCTTCAAGCCCTTGTGCTTCCCGAACGGCATCTTGGTGTTGTCATCGAACTTGGCCATGCTACCCCTATAAACGAAAAAGGCCCCAAGCGCTCTCACGCTTGGGGCCACCCTGCCTCAACTCCCCGGGGCCATGCTACCCCGGAAGGTCTTGCCTGTCTCTCAGCCTACCGGACGGTCCACTGACCGCCGCCGCTGTTGAAGCTGTTGCCGCGACCGCCCAGCGAGACGGTCCCGCCGGAGCCCGGCTGCCCCGTCGCGGTGTTGTTGCGGCCGTTGAAGTCGATGTGGTTGTTCCCACCACCCACGTTGGCGTCGTTGAAGTTCCCGTTGATGTGGACAATCGCCTTGCCGCCGTTCACGTTCGTCACGATGTGGCCACCCGGATCCGTGCCGTTCTTCTCCAGCACGATCTCGGTGGGCTTGTCGTTCGTGTTGACGGTGATCGGACCCTCGCTGCCTTGTGAGGCCGGGTTCTCGATCAGCGTGATCTCTCCGCTGATCCGGTATTCCCCGGGGCTCACCATCTTCATCTTGCCCGTGTGCGTCACCTTGACGGAGCCGTTGGCGTTGGTTCCGCCGTTGGTGACCGTCCGGCCTGCGGAGTCCGTGACGGTGGAGTTGGCCGGCAGCTTGTCGGTCAACGTCTGCGGAGTGGTGCCCTGGGCGAGGGCGACGACGCTGAACAACAGCGCCATGAGAGCGGTCAGGAAAGGAGACTTGGTCATGAGACGAGTCCTATCAAATGCCCTCGATTTGCTTGGAACGGAAAGGCTCGACAATGGTGGAGGGCATTCCCATTGCGTAGAGCCGGTCACACAGCACCGCTAGTCCGTTCGAGAAGAACGGAACATAGGCGGACTGATGCCACTGAATGGCGCCGGTTCGATCCTCCGGCTTGGGGTTCTTGAGGCGGAAGTTCGCCTGGGCTCGATACCAGGCGGACTCCGCCTGTAGGGCTTCCCAGGTCGACTTCGGCCCGGCGATCCGGAGCGCTTCGCCCAAGGCATCTGCGTTGGGCAGGAGTTCGGAGCGGTCCAAGCAGTGCTGAACGTCTGCTTCCGAAAGCGCGAGAGCAACGGCCAGCTGTGACTGCGTCGTCGGACAGAACGATGCTTCCAACTCCGCGACGCGCGCCCTCAGCCTCTCGTTCTCCTTCCGAAGTTGATCCAGTTCGTCGGACACTACCATCACACGCTCCAGTTGTGGGGCGGCCATCCTCGCTACGGGAGCAACTACGGGCTCTGGTTCCACAACCTTCTGGTCTTGCTTCGTCTCCCCGACTTCCGGAACGGGAGCCGCCACCCAAGGGCGAAAGATGTTTGCTACCAAAAGGACGAGCCCGATCAGCGGGATGCCCAGCGCAGCGAAGGCGACCGACGACATGGATACGGAAGTTCGCATCACGGAATCCTACCCCGGATTCATCCCGGGGAAGGGGCTGAAGGCATTGAAGTGTTGTCGCGATGGATTGAAGTCGCTGACTTCGAGCCGCGGCAACGCATCTCCGCCTCCACCAGCATCAGGTAGCGGCGAAGGTCGCGGATGTCGTCGATGAGCCCCTCAGCACGATCGTCTGCGGCGATGTGCTCGAAGATGTCCCAGGGATGAGCCGTTACCGTATCGAGGCTGACGACTTCGCCGCGCACGCGGTTCTCCAGCCGGTCCCACTTCCGGGCCAGCATCATGAACGCGCCGACTCCGCCGCGCTTCTTCCAGCTGTCGCCGTAGGACTGCTGCGCCTTGTTGAGGCCGGCGACATCCTCGCCGGCAATCGCATCCAGATGCTCAAGGAAGTTGTTCACTGCCGCGTCTCCAGTTGAAGGTGCTGATGAAGGAAGCGATGGGGCCGGGAACCTTCTCCCAGTTGTTTCGGAACCAGCCCCGAACAAGCGTGGCGCAGTTCTCGACATGCTTGTTGCCGAGGGCCATCTGGTCTTCGCACCAGAGCAGGAGTTCCAGCTTGTCGAGACAGCTGAGCCACTGCTCGTCGTCCGGCGTGAGCGGGAAGGTCGCGCCCAGCTTCCTCAGCGCCGTCGTCTCCGCTTCCTTCTGCGCCTCTCGCAGCGCCGGGTTCGTCCATCCCGCCTGCGTGGGCTGATCGCCAAAGAAGCGTTCGGCGACATCGTGGAACGCGAGCGACCAGATCAGCGCCTGTGAGGGCTGGGGATGGAGAAGGAATAGCAGCGCCAACGCTTGCCAGGAGTGACTGGCGACGTTGTAGGTGCCGTGGTGAGGAAGCGTGTGACAACGCGCCACGTTCCCGGCTTCTCGGAACGTCCGAGCCAGGTCTTGGATACTGAGGGTCATGGGGTTCTTCTCCGTTCGAGCCATTCGTGAGCAGCCTTCCCCCAGTCCAGAACGGTGATGGGCCGGAGGATGTCTTGAGCAGCGGTGATTCGGTTCGGGTCGCCCTTCTGGGTCTTGTAGACGTTCCAGCAATCGCGAATCGTGACCGCGACATCGCTGAAGAACGGATTGCGGAAGCCCCGAGTCGCACCCGACATGAACAGCCCAAGGTCATCGAACCAGGTGGAGGGGTTCTGGACCATCGGGTAGGCCTGGACGGCTCCCCAGGCGTAGGGATCTTGATGGGTGTGCTTCTGCCCGCTGACGACATCCGGCGCGCGGTCCGCCAGCTGTCGCGCCATCTCCCAGTGCGGTTCGTAGACGTGGGTGTTCATCGACACCTGCGTGTAGGTTCCAACCGGGACGCCGATCAGGCCGGCGAGAACTTCGAGCAGGACGCTGAACTGGACCGCGTTCGCTCCGTGGGCTCCCCAGATCAAGTCGTTGCTCCGGTTGTAGACGGCAAGGGAGAGTCGCCCGTCCAAGTCGATCTGGACCGGCACGCAGAGGTTACAAGGCACGTCCTTCGTGTCTTGGTGAGAGAGGTCGCGCCCGCCGTCCCACATCGTCAGCACCTGTCGCCGACAGTTCGGGTTCTTGCGCAGGTTCTCCGCGATCATCTTCAGCTGGTCGATCCCGAACCAATGACGCCAGCGGTAGCCATAGGCTCCGTTGTAGGTGACCCCGTCGTCGGAATACTGAACGAGCTTCGAGTTGAACTGGCCGATCCACTCCACGTCGCGATGCCCAGCGAGGATCCAAAGCGACTCCATCAGGTGGAAGAACGGGTTGGCGTCTCGCTCCGCCCAGAACAAGACGCGCTGGACCGGCTTGCGGTAGACGGTCGTCATCATCGTCGGAAGGACGTAGGCTGCGCCGTTCCGCGACTCGCGGCGGACTGCCTTCTCACGCAGGATGCGACAGCCTTCCGGCAAGGCTTGCTGGACATTGTCTACGGCAATGACTTCCATCGGTGCTCCATGGCGCGCAGGGTTTCGGGGAGACAGACCAAGCGGAACTTCCCCGGGAAGGGGTGTGACCGTCCGCCTGGTATGATCGAAGCCCAGACCATCCCGGCGTCGCAATCGACGCGCGTGACGTCTGGAACAAGTTGGTTGCGCTCCACGTCCAAGACGTAGAGGAGGTCCCAGCCAGGGGTGACGTTCGCGATGGCGGACGTCAACGGAGCCGGGACCATCTCGTTGGGATCACGTTCCCTTGTAAGTCGCACGGGGCTTTCCTTCACCATGGTGGACACGGAGATACTTGTCAACCTCGCAGAGCGAGTGCTCAATGTCTCGCATCTCCAGGAGCGGGAAGCCGGA
>SXGT01219836.1_pt1 | contig 14299 bp, 15 predicted proteins | sample 3176221 | NCBI WGS metagenome assembly SXGT01 (sample SAMN11356862, study PRJNA531348) | freshwater metagenome | isolation source: freshwater sample F1-120 | place: China: Fuxian Lake, Yuxi | collected 2017-12-25
GAATCCTGCGCCTCATTCACGGCATGGTCACGGTGCCGCTCGCGTTCACGCAGGTGGGAAAGTCTCCAGTTTTGTATCCTGGTCCGCTCCTCGTGGCTAAACGAGAATCAGACTAAACTCTATTTGAACTTTCGAAGCTGCTACCAATTTTTCAAAGACCGTCGCGAATCGGGTTCGCGTACTCTCCATCGGAACTGGTCCGCGGAGGTCTTCGGCATCTATCGGAGGTCGGTTTCGCCGTCAAGCTGACCGTCTCTTTTTTCCGCCGCCCGCGCTTGTTGCGAGGGATGCGTCGCCGAAGCCCCAGCCTATTATGCGCCCTCCCCGACGCCGTCAAGGCGATTCTTGCTCGTCCCCCAGCGGCAGCTCGAGCACCAGGCGGGGCACCGGCTTGAAGCCGGCTCGTGCGAGGAACCCCATGAGCGGGCGCTCGCTCCAGTCCACCTCGGTGCGCACCCGCTCGACGCGGAGGGCGCGGAGGTTCTTGACGAGCTGCTCGATGAGCGCGCGACCCACGCCGCGCGCGGCGAACTGGGGATCCACGATGATCGTGTCGAGCACCGCCACCGGCTCCGGTGCGCCGAATTCGCCGTACTGGAGGGTGCCCAGCACCGCGCCGACGAGGTGGCCGTCCAGGTCGGCGCCCAATGACAGGTTCAACGCGCTTTCATTCAGCGCTCGGTGCAGCCGCTGCCGGTACCACTCTCCGCGCGCGCGGCCGGTGATGCGCTCGTCGATGCGGACGATGCGACCCAGATCGTCGGCGGTCAGCGTTCGGACAGGGATCAGTGCGTCGGGATCGGTTGAGTCGATGTCCACCAGGGCCTCCCCAGGTTGCGGGTTTCGTGACGGCGGGCGCCCCAGATCGAGGCCCCGATCGCGCCGGCATGAATGGCCAGCGCATGCGTGTGGAGCGCGACCGCACCCTTCTTCGCGGACTCCTTGTCCAGCGCGTCCTGAAGGGCCTTTCCGAGGCCCACGTCAGCGGCCAGGCCGCCAGACACGAAGACCACCCCGCCGGCGTTGAGCCGGCGCAGGAGCTGGGCGTAGCGGCCGGCCATCGAGTCGTGGATTCCGCGGAGGATGTCGGGCGCCGGGATTCCGCGCGAGACCATGTTGATGACGTCGGTCTCGGCGAGCACCGCACAGATCGAGCTCACGGTCTCCGGCCGAGCGGCGGTGAGCGAGAGCGCTCCGACCTCGGACAGAGTGATACCCAGGTAGCGGGCGATGTTCTCCAGGAATTGCCCCGAGCCGGACGCACACTGGCTGGTCATCTTGTAGTCGTTGACCTTCCCACGCTCGTCCATGACCACGGCCCGGGTGTGGAGCGCCCCGACGTCGAGGACCGTACGCGCCCGCGGCTCGAGGAAGAGCGCTCCGCGGGCGTGCGTGGTCATCCCGTAGAAGTGACCGGTCGCGTAGGGCACGTCCTCGCCCTCGCCGGTGGTGGCGACGTAGTCGAGCTGATCGACCCCCGAAGCCCGTACTGCCCGACCGAAGACGTCGTCCACGACGGCCGCCACGTCACGCCGACGGATGCGCCCGACCTCGTGCGCGAGCACGCGGATGTCGTCCCCGTCGACCGAGAGCACCACCGCCTTGATGGCGCCGCTCCCCACATCGATGCCCGCCGTGAGCGCCATGCCTTCCCCCTCAGTGCACGTCCGGGCGTACGTCCCGGAGCGCGAAGATGGCGGCCCCGAGGGCCCCCGTGTAGATCGACTCGGGCGAAATGTTCAGCTTCCGCTGCCCGTAGTTTTCGTCGATGAGGCGCACGAGCGCCTTGACGGCCGCCTGGTTCTTGGCGACCCCGCCCGTGAAGGTGAACTCGTCCTGGACCCCGCCCGAGCGGGCGAGCAAGCTCATCGCGCGGAGGATGACCGCCCGATGCAAGCCGGCGAGGATGTCCTCACGCTTCTCGCCCAGGCCCAGCCGCTCGCGCAGCTCGGCGCCGGCGAAGACCGTGCACGTCGAGTTGATCCGCGCCGGCCGGTTGCTCGACTGTGCGAGCGGACCGAGCTCGTGCAGCCCGATGTTCATCTCGTCGGCGATGTAGCCGAGGTAGCGGCCACAACCGGCAGCACAGCGGTCGTTCATCTGGAAGCTGACGACGATGCCACTTCCGTCGACCTGGATCGCCTTGGTGTCCTGCCCCCCGATGTCCAGGACCGTGCGCGTGCCCGGGAACATCGCGTGCGCGCCGAGGCCGTGGCACAAGATCTCGCTCCGGATCTGCTCCTTCGGGAACGGCAGGCGGGCGCGGCCGTAGCCGGTACCGACCCCGTTCCGCTCTTCCAACGCCGCGTTGGTCGCACGTTCGACCCCGAGGGCGACCGCTTCGGGCGAGCCGATCCGACGCAGCGCCGCGGGGATGTGCTCCTGGAAGCCGAGCTCCATCGGCTCGTTCTCGACCTTCAGGATGCACTTGTCGAACAGCCCCACCAACGTGTCGAAGGACGGGCCGCCCGCTTCGGAGACCTGCTCCGCGATGCGCATGTAGCCCGACGCCGCGACGTCACGGAAGAAGTCGGAGCGCGCCTCGCGCGCAGGGTCCGCGAACCACGCCTCCTCTTCGGCGGCCAATCGCGCGAGGATGTGCTCCACGGCTTCGCGCACCGCGGCCCGCCGATCGGCCGGGATGGCCCGCTCGAGGTCCTCGAGCAGATGCACACCGAGCCGCTCGAGCTGCCGCAGGGTCTGTTCGGTGCGGAACGCGAGGAGCAGGTGGGTCAGCACCGGCTCCCCCGCCGCACGCACGACCTCTGCGCGCAGGAGCCCGAACCGCGCGGTGACGTACGCCTCCGTTCGCGCCACCTTCGCGGCCAGGTCGTAGTTGCTGCGCGAGTTGGTGATGCCGCGCCCGAGGATGCTCCCATCCTCGGCGAGGAGCACCGCCTTGGTGGTGGTCGAACCGAGATCGATCCCGAGGAAACAGTTCATTTGGCGTGGACCTCCCCGGCGGCCCCGGCCTTGCGGGCGTCGATCATCTGCAGGTACGACTCGAGCCGGTTCTTGATGTTCGCCGCCGAGAAATACCGCGGGTCCACCAGGTCGGATTCGATGAACCCCCCCGGGATCCCCGTGCGCTTCTCGACCTCGCGCAGGATGAGGAGCTGGCCGGCCGAGAACGAGTTGCACGACTTCACGGAGTTGATGAGGAACCCATCCGCGGCGTACTCGCGGACATAGTCGACGAGCATGTCGATGCGTCCGGGCAGGTTGCGGTTGGTGTAGCAGCCGCCGCAGTAGTCCGCGGAGGTGCCGAGCGGGTCGCCCGCATCGTGCCGGAACCCCAGGTCGTAGGTGCCGCCCACCTTGGTGTAGGTGCTCGCGACCACGCACGCGCCCTCGTCCGAGAACATCTTCCAGAAGTCGTTGAAGCTCGTCCAGTTCGGCGGTCCTTCCACGACCAGGCGGTACTTCTGGCGATCGAGCCGACCCGACGGTGTCTCCGGCCCCCAGCCCAGCGCGGCGCGCTCGTCGACCTCCTCGCGGAGCGTGCGGTAGTACTCCTCGCCCTCCGGCGTGCCCCGGAACGACGAGAAGATCGGCCCGATGTAGTAGACGCCGCCGAAGTAGGAGTCGATCGGTGACGGCCGCCGCTTGGCGCTCTGGAGCACGCGCACGAGGTCGTCCTCCATGCGGCCGCTCCGGCGCAGCGCCTCCTTGAAGCGGTCCTCATCGTAGCGGCGTCCGGTGACCTGCTCGAGCGCGGGGATGACGGTGTCGCGGAGCTGGCGGACCATGTACTCGCGCTGCTCGGGCGTGATCTCACCGTCGCCCTGGTAGGGGACGTGGAGGAAGACCGTCGGACAGTCGTACTCCTCCCTCAAGAGCTCGAACCACTTCATGAAGGTGTAGCAGCCGGTGTACGACAACAGCAGCAGGTCGGGCTTCGGGAGGCGGGTCCCGGTGGGCCCGATGTTCCCGGTCTTCGCCATGCCGATGTCGCACTTGACGTAGGTGCAGACGTCCTCGGAGTGGCCTAGCTTCTCGGCCTCGGCGATGTACCCTCGGGACTTCTGCCGCATCCCCGACTGCAACGCGTTGATCTCGGGCAACAGGGGCAGCGCGCCGAAGCTGCGGATCAGCTCGGTCAGGTTGCCGGGAACGAAGGTGTACACCACCTTTTCGCCCGTCTCCGGTGCACGCTCGAGGCGGTCGAAGTGGGCCCCGATCATCTCCTTCTGCAGGAGCATGGAACGATCCTTGGACACTACCGACCTCCCCACAGCTTGATGGCGTCCGAGAAGGTGCCGGCCTGCTCTCGGAACTGTTGGAACTGCCCGGTGTTCTCGGCGTACTTGAACGAGATGGACGGCACCCCCGCCGCGTCGGCGCCCGCGCGGAGCATCGGGCGGTCCAGGAGCGCGGGGTCGCAGAAGCTCGGCGCCGCGAAGATGACGCCGTCGGCGCGCGCCGCCTCGGCGCGCTCTTTGACCAGCCGGCGCTTGCCGGTGGGATCGTCCTCGTAGAAGATGGAGGACTTCATGGCGTCGTTCACCAGCGCGCCCGCGAGTTCGACCCACGGATCGCCGGTGGTCGGGACGTCGCGCGTGAGGATGCGGTTGCCGAGGACGAAATCGTCGTCAACGATGTAGCAGCCCGCGCGCTCCAGGGTCTTGATGAGGCCCAGCGGGGGCTGCTCGCAGAACGCACCGACGATGACCACGCGGCTGTTGTCGCGCGCCTGGACGTCGTCCTGCTCGACCGCCGCCAGGTACGCGCGGCCCACGACGAGAAACTCCTCCGGCGGCAGGACTTCGCCGGCCCGACAGAGCAGGTACAGCTCCTCGGAGGGGACCCGCTCAGGCCGATCCCGCCGCGCCGCGTACAGCGCCCGCACCAGCGTCCGCACCGCGTTGTACAGCGCGATGCTCGCGCGGAGCCGCTCGGCGTCGACCTCGACGCCGGCCAGGCGCGCGAGGTCCCGGTGGAGGATGCGCAGCTCCTCCGTCCAGAACGCGCCCATCGCCGCACGGTCGCCGCCCTGGGGGAGGTCGAGGTAGCGCACGTACAGGTCGGACTTGAGCACCTGCCACACGCCGCTCAGGTTGCGGATGACGTCGCAGGTGCTCGGAAAGAGCATGCCGGACAGGCTGTCGAGGCGGCCGGAGAGCCCCAACTCCACCACCGAACGCGGAAGGTGGCAGATGTAGGACTGATAGTAGGCGTCGCCCCGGATGATCTCGAGCTGGTCGCCCCCTCCGTGCACGCCGACCGGCAGGCACCCACACGCGTGGATGATCTCGCGTGGTGCGTACACCGGCAGGTAGCCGATCGCCTTGCGCCCCGGCTCCGCCGCGACCCATGCGCGAACGGAGGCGAAGTCGAGGTCTTCGTAGAGCGCGCGGCACTGCGCGACGATTTCCGTCCGGGTCACCGGTCACTCCAGGTCGGCGTCCGCTTCTCGACGAACGCGGTGAGACCCTCGACAGGGTCGTGGCAGGCCATGAGCTCCTGCAGGTACAGGCGCTCCAATTGCGGGAGGTCTTCGGCCAGGGCCCGACGCATCGGCGCCCGCGCGGCGCGCCACGCGAAGCGCACGGCAACCGCGCTGAGCCCCGAGAGGTGGGCCGAGTACCATCGATCGACCGCGGCGCGGGGGTCGTCGTCGATCGCGTCGGCCAGGCCCGTCGCCAGCGCCGCCTCGGCGGACAGCGGGTCGCCGGTGACGACCATCTCGGTCGCGCGGGCGCCGCTCACCCGCCAGCGCAACCCGAGCGCGGCGATCGGCGGAAAGACGCCGAGGGTGACTTCGGGCACCCCGATGCGCGCACCGGGGTGCAGGACCACCCGGCCCGCCCACAGCACCAGCTCGGCGGCCCCCCCGAGGCACTGCCCGCGAACCGCCGCCGCCGTGGGGACACCGAGCGCCTCGAGCTCGACGAAGAGCTGGTGGAAGTCGGGCAACATCGACTCCACGCGCCCGGGGAGATGCTCGGGCACGGACGCGCCGAAGCTGAAGTGCGGCCCGGACCCCTCGAAGACCACGAGCTTGAGCCCCGCGTCGTCGCGGAGGCCGGCGATGGCCCCGCGGAGCGCACGGACCATCTCCATGTCCAGCACGTTCGCCTTCGGCCGGTCGAGGATCAGGCGGACCACGGCGTCGCCGTGCGCACGCTCTTGACGCAGCGGCGTGCTCAACGCCCCGCCCGGAGGCCCGCGGGCCCGACGTCGAGGATGAGCGCCTCGCCCCAGCGGTCCCCCTCGGCGAGCCGCCGCCGGAGAAGCGGGAAGTCGACCTCGCGGTCGCGGCCGGTGCCCGAGTTGAAGGCGCGGAACCCAGCGTTGGCCTCGTTCATCATGTTCAGGGCCAACCACGCACGGTTGGCCTCGCGGTTCTTGTCCCACCACGCGAGCTTGTGCTTGCGGATCGACTCGATGGTCTTGGTGAGGCAGCCGGGGAAGGTCATGAGCAGCTTCGCGCACAGGTCGTCCACAGCGGCGTCCAAAAGCGCCAGGTCGACCGCGCCCGCCGCCATCTGGGCCTTGGCGGCGTCGAGGTCGGGGCCCGTCTTCGGCTCGCCGGCGCGCGGGCGCCCGTAGGCGTCGACCCCGTCGTGCCAGACCAGCGGGTTGGGGACCCAGGCGCCGTCGACCCGGAGCGCGGGGACCACGTCGGTCAACAGTCCGAGCCGAAACGCCTTGTGCGCGCTCCACGGCTCGCACGCGGTGCAGGACAACATCGCGTGCTCGACGCCGACGTAGAGCGGCAGGAAGTCGGTGGCCCCACCGTCCGGCGCGCTGCCGTGCCGCGGCCCCGCCTGCCCGAACCGCGCCATGTCCTGCGCGATCGAGTAGTCGCAGGCCATCCCGATCTCCTGGCCGCCACCGATCCGCATGCCGTTGACCCGGTTGATGACCGGCTTGTCGCACTCGAGGATCGCGGAGACCATGTCGTTGAACAGCCGCATGTACTGGCGGTACTCTTCGGGTTGTCCAGCGTAGTACTCGGCGTATTCCTTGGTGTTTCCGCCGGTGCAGAACGCGCGGTCGCCCACGCCGGTGAAGACCACCGCGACGCACGCCCGCTCGTTGGCCGCCTTGCGGAACGCGAGGATCACCTCCTTGATGGCGGAGGTCGTGTAGCTGTTGAGCTGCGCGGCGTTGTCGAGGATGATCCAGGTGGTGTGCAGGCCTTCCGCGACCGCACCCCCGGGCCGACGCACCGGGCGGTGCTCGTAGCGGATGCTCGAGAAGGCGACATCGACGAGATCGTGGTTCTTCCACTCGACCATGGGGAGGGCTCCGGACATCAGGGGACGAGGACCAGGCGGCGGTGCGTGCGGTGGGCGCGAACGTCGTCCAACGCGGCTTCGACGTGCTCCAGCGGACGCAGTTCGGTGAACGAGACGAGGTCGATCTTGCCGGCCAGGGCGAGCTCGACGATCTCCGGGTACAGCTCGGGCGCACACCCCCAGTTTCCGATGGCGCGCGCGTCGAACGCCATGAGGTTGGCCAGCCGGAGCTCGGCGGTCTCCATCGTGTAGCCGACCACCATCAGCGTCGCGCCGTGGACGAGGAGCCCCCACGCGGTGCGTTGCCCGGGCGGGGTGCCCGAACACTCGAGGATCACCCAGCGGGTGTCGGCGCCGCCGCGCTCGCCGACCCACGCGCCGATCTTCTTCTTGAGCGCACGCGCGTCGTCCTTGCTCGGGTCGAGTGCGAGCCCGACGCCCTGCTCGCCCGCGTGCTCGAGCTTGTGGGCGCTGACGTCGAGCCCGACGACCAACGCGCCGAGCGCGTGCGCGATCTGCGCGGCGTACCCACCGACCCCGCCGAGCCCGACCACGATGACGACCGAGCCCGGGCCGACCCCCGCCCGCTTGATCGCCTGGTACGGGGTGGACACCGCGTCGGCGATCACCGAAAGGTGCCGCAACGTGAGCGCGGAGCCCGGTGCGAGCGGCGCGTCGGCGGTCGCGGGGGTCGTCGGCAGGGCGCACAGGCCCACCGCCGGCACCACGACGTGCGACGCCCAGCCGCCGTCCACGTCGTTCCCAGGGAAGACCTGCCGTTTGCAGATCATCGGGTGGCCCGAGCGACAGTCGGCGCACGCGCCGCACGGAATCACCGCGGGGACCACCACCGCGCGACCCACCACCCCCTCCGCACCCGCGCCCGCGGCGCGGACGAAGCCGCTGATCTCGTGGCCGAGGATGAGCGGCAACGAGTGACGCGTGCGGACGCCGTGGTCGAGGAAGCCCAGGTCCGTGTGGCAGATGCCGCAGCCCGCGACCTCGACCAGCACCTCGCCCGGGGGAAGGTGGGCCAACGTGCGCACCCCGCGGACGAGGGGTTGCCCGGGCGCAGTGAACTCATAGCCGTGGTACGCGATGGGGAGCGACATCCCCCCGGCGGACAGCAAAACGCGGACCAGGGGCCCGCCGCGGCGCTACCAGGGGCGCAGCTCGGGGTGGAGCATGACGAGCTTGTAGAGCCAGCCGAAGAACATCCCGAACAACAAGAGCCCTGCGACCTTGGATTCGCGCTGATCGACCCATCGAAGCGCCATCCGCCAGTACCCCCGCCCGCTCAAGAGGTCGGCGAGCCCCACCGCCGCGCCGACGAGGGTGGCGGTGAACAGGACGATGCCGAAGGGCTGGTTCACGAACGCGTCGAGCGGGCGCAGGTGTGCGAAAAGCGTGAACGTCGTGGTCATTCCGCACATGGGGCAGGGGTACCCGGTGAGGTGCATCATCGTGCACTCGCCCAGGCCAAGCTGCAGGTGCGTGCCGTAGCCCTTGTCGGACGGGGTGAGCCAGCGGGACAGGCCGAGCACGGTCCACGACGGGGCCGCCAGGCCCAGGCCGATGAGGCGGTTCATGCGCGCGGCCGGCTTGCTGTCGACCCAACGGCCGATCTCGTCGATCGTGCCGTTCACGCGGTCGGCGAGCGCGTCGATCGAGGGGGGGGTGCTCATCCGGGCTCCTCGGCCACCGCAGCGGCCAGAACGGTTTCGATCGCGGCCGCTTCGCGCTCCATCGCGTCGAGCCGGTCGCGCACGCTGCGCCGCACACCGCGAAGTTCGCTCGCGAGGTTGAGCGCCGTCAACATCGCCACCGTGTACGGTTCGACCCCCGGCGAGCGCGCCAGGAGCTGCTTCATCCGCCGATCGACCTCTGCCGCCGCCGCCTCGAGCTCCTCGCCGTCGTCGGCCCGGAGGGTGTAGCTGCGGCCAAGGATGGTGATCTGCTTCTGCACGCCAAGGGGCTAACCACGGGCGGTGCGGTAGGCCCGTCCCGAAGCGTCGCAGTGTCCGGCCCGCACCGCGGCGCCGTACGCGCACTTTCTGCCTACAGGTAGCCGTGGTCGCGGAACCAGCGGAGCGACTTTTCGACCGTGGACTCCATCGGCGTGCGTGGCACCCCGAGCTCGTCCCAACTGCGGCGCCCGGATCGGTAGCGCTCCTGCATCATCGCGAGCAACACGTGGCGATCGAGGCCGACGAAGCGGTGGGCGTCGACCGTCTGGAGCACCCGGCCCGCGGCGCCCGCCGCGCGCAGGAGTGCGCCGGGCAACGGCAACGAGGGCGCCCGCGTACCCGCCGCGCGCGCACACAGCGCCATGAACTCGCGGTAGGACAGGTTCCAGTTCCCGAGCAGGTAGCGCTGCCCGGGGCGGCCCCGGTCGAGCGCCGCGAGGTGCCCGGCGGCGCAGTCGTCGGCGTCGACGAAACACTTGCCGCCGCGCGGGTAGAAGGGGACCCAGCGCCGGGCCACGCTCACGAGGAGCTGGCCCGAGGTGGGCTTCACGTCCCACGCACCGAGGACGTAGTCGGGGTTGACCACCACGCCGCCCGCCTCGATCGTGAGCCGCTCGGACTCGAGCTTGCTCAGGTAGTAGTCGTGCAGGCCGCCAGAGGCGCCGTACGCCCGCACCGCGTCGATGGGCGTGTCCTCGTCGCCTGGCGCGGCCTTCGTGCCGAACCCGACCGTGACCGACGAGGAGCAGGTGACGAACCGTGCGATGCCGAGGCGCCGGGACGCAGCGAGCAGGGCGCGCGTGGCGTCGACGTGCAGCGACCACATCGCCGCGGCGCCGCCCGGCCCGGGGTCGAAGATGCCGGCGACGTGGAGCACCCCGTCGCAGCCCTCCATCGGGCGGAGCAGCGCCTCCTCGTCGGTGAGCGAGGGGGTGACCAGCTCGACGTCGAGGCCCTCGACGCACAGGTTGGGCTTGCGCACCGCGCACACCACCCGATCGCCGCGCGCGAGCAGGTGGCGGACGACATTGGCCCCCACGAACCCCGTCGCACCGGTGAGGAAGACCTTGGCCATGGCAGGCTGCTAACCGGACGGCCGATCGTCGAGCGACCGGGAGGGAGCAACGCGGGCCTCGCCCGGCGCTGCCCCGCTACCCCAAATTGCCTACTTGCCGCGGCTGAGCATCTCGCGGGCGATGATCATGCGCTGGATCTGCGAGGTTCCCTCGTAGATCTGGAAGATCTTCGCGTCGCGCATGAGCTTCTCGACGGGGTACTCCTCGGAGTAGCCGTAGCCGCCGTAGACCTGGACCGCGTTGGTGGTGGTCTTCATGACCACGTCTGCGCAGAAGGCCTTGGCCATCGCCGCTTCCTTGGTGTTGCGCAGGCCGGCGTCCTTCATCCAGGCCGCCTTCCAGCACAAGAGCCGGCCGGCGTCGATCTCCATCGCCATGTCGGCCAGCATGAACTGGATGGCCTGGTGGTTGGCGATGGGCTGGCCGAAGGTCTTGCGCTCGGTGGCGTACTGCGCGGCGTGCTCGAGCGCGGCACGGGCGACCCCGATGGCGGCGCACGAAACGGCAGGACGCGTGTAGTCGAACGCGGCCATCGCCAACTTCCAGCCGTCGCCGATCTGGCCGACGATGTTCTCTTCGGGGACCTCGACGTCCTCGAACGTGAGCCCGCGCGTGTCGCTGCAGCGCTGGCCCATGTTGTACTCCTTCTTGCCGACGTGCACGCCGGCCCAGCCCTTCTCGACGATGAACGCCGTCATGCCGCCGCGGGCGAGCTTGGCCGGGTCGGTGACCGCCACGACGAAGTACCAGTCGGCCACGCCGGCGTTGGTGATCCACATCTTGGTGCCGTTGATCACCCACTTGTCGCCCTTCTTGACGGCGGTGGTCTTGAGCCCCTGCACGTCGGAACCGGCGCCGGGCTCGGTGACGGCGTAGGCGCACATGATCGGGCGTTCGCGGCCGGACTCGGTCATCGGGGAGAGGTAGCGGGCCTTGAGCGACTCCGACCCGCCGAGGATGACCGGCTGCTCGGCCAGGCCGTTGGCCTCCATCGCCGTGCCGATGCCGGAGCAGCCCCAGGCGAGCTCTTCGGCGATGACCATCCCGTCCATCGCGCCGAGGCCCAGGCCGCCGTTCTCCGGCGCGATGTGGGTGTTGAGCAGGCCGAGCTCGTGCGCCTTGGCGAGGACGCCCCAGGGATACTCGCCCGTCTCGTCGTGGTGCGCGGCGACCGGACGGATCTCGTTCTTGGAGAAGTCGTGGGCGAGCTCGCGGAGGGCGAGCTGCTCTTCGCTGAGGCCGAAGTCGATGGACATGTGATCTCCTTGTGGGGGCGGCTGCTAACCGATCCGCAGGTCCGTGATTAGCTGCCGCACATGACTTCGCCGCACACCATCGACACCGTGCCGACGCCGAATCCCGACGCGCTGATGTTCAAGCTCCAGGAGACGCTGATCCCCGTCGGAACCTACGAATTCAAGGCCGCCGCCCACGCGGCCGACGCGCCGTTGCCGCGGCGCATCTTCGACATCGCCGGGGTCACCACGGTGCTCGTCGCGCCCCGGTTCGTGACCGTGAGCAAGGACGCCGACCGCCCGTGGCCGGCGCTGGTGCCGAGCATCAAGGACGCCATCCGCGACTTCCTGGACTCTGGCGACATGGCCGTTCCCGAGGAGGGGATCGCGCCGGACGTCCCCACCGACGCGCTGTCGCGGAAGGTGCTCGACCTGCTCGACGAGTTCATCCGGCCGGCGATCGCCCAGGACGGGGGCGACATCATCTTCCTCGGCATCGAGGACGGCGTGGTGCTGGTCCGTCTCATCGGCGCCTGCGGCACCTGCCCGTCGAGCACCGCGACGCTCGCGATGGGCGTCGAACGGATGTTGCTCGAGGAGCTTCCCGAGCTGCGCGGCGTGCGCCAGGTCGCGGACTAGACCGCGGACGGCGCGGCGTGACCGTGCTACTTCGGGGCCGCCATGCTCCTCGCCCTCCTGTTGGCCTGTGATCCGCCCGCTCCCACCTTCGTCGACAAGACGATGATCGAGAAGGCGCACATCCACGGCGACCTCTACATCATCTGCGCCGGCCTCACGATGAAGGACGAGTCCACGCGCGGGTTCGCGGCCGACACGCTCACCACGATGGAGCCGGCGCCCGCCTGTCTGTGCGAGCACATGATCCGGGACGGGGCCTGGGACCTGCCGGTGGTCCGCAGCATGGCCAAGGGTCAGGACGACGCCCACGTGGGCTGCGCCGCCACCCTGCTCGACAAACCCGAGCTCACCGACCGCGCCGGCCTGGTCAACCAGCTCGCGCGCATCAAGGTGCCGGCGGTGCAGGCGCGCATCGTGACCGCGGCCAAGGGCGACGCCGACCCCGCCGTGCGCGCAGCCGCGATGGCCGTCCTGCGCCCGGCGAAGAACCCGGACGACCTGGCGCTGGTCACCGCGGCGCTCTCCGACACCAACCCCGCCTTGCGCGCCGCCGCGGCCACGGCGTTGGTGGGGGTCGACGGCGCCACCGAGTCGCTGGTCGCGGCCGCCAAGGACCCCGACGCCGCCGTACGCGTGGCGGCGATCACCGCGCTCAAGGGCACGGCCCGCTTCGCCGAGGTGGCGTGTCCGGTGCTCGAGGCCGACCCGGATCCGGCGGCACGAGCGTCCGTCGCGGCGGCGTTCCAGGGCACCAAGGACCCCGCCGCGCTGGCGTGCCTGCGCGAGCACATGCTCGAGCAGGAGGACGACGGGCTCGTGCGCGCGGCGATGCTCGGCGCCCTCCGCAAGACGCGGGCGCCCGAAGCGGCCCAGACGTTGTGCGACGCCATCCCCTTCTGGGTCAAGACCTACATCGGCGAAGACAAGCCCGAGCGCGAAGGCCCCTCCGACATCATCTTCGCGCAGAACGACCGGGACTTCGAGAAGAGCTGGGAGTGTGTGCAGAAGGCGGTGCGCGCCGGGGGCTACAAGACCTGCGAGCAACGTTTCTACGTCAACGACTGGTTCTCCGAGCTCGGCGGGGGCAACCCCAAGCCACGGCCCTGCAAGATGCCCGCGGGCTCGGGCGGCGGCGGTGGCGGCGGCGGCGGCGAGATCGTCTTCTAAGTACAGGAGTCTCCATGGGAAGTCTGGTGGAAGTGCTGAAGGACCCCGGCAAGCGCCGCGCGGTGGTGGACGGCGGTGTGCGGGTGATCGAGCAGGAGGTCGCCGACAAGGGCGGCCTGAGCGGACTGGCGATCAAGGCCACCTTCAAGGTGGTGCAGGGCCTGAGGCCCGGCTTCGTCCCCATGGCGCTGAACCACCTCATGGACGACTTCGCCCGCCAGATGGACCCGTTCTGGCTGGATTGCCAGGCCAAGAAGGAGGATCCGCGCGGCTACTTCACGCGACGCGGCAGCGAGATCGCCAACGCGCTCCTCACCATCACCGACGAGCGCGCCCGCCGCGGCGAAGGCCCCGCCCGCAGCGCCTACGAGAAGCTGCGGCCGGAGGGGGTCAAGCACGTCACCGCTGCGATGCCGCGGCTCGCGGACCTGTGTCGGGTGCACGCCAGCGGGTGACGGCCCTACCGGCCGCCTTCGACCGGGATCCACCAGTGGCCGCGCGACACCTCCATCGGGGCGAGCGTCATCGTGAACCGTGAGCCGCGCGTGAGGACACAGCGCTCGGGAGCCGTCGCGTTGTGGTGGTTTTCCCGACGCGGGTAGTCGGCGCGCACGCGCGCGTCGCGCGACAGGGTGACGGTGCTGCCCTGGGCGCCCGGGTTCTCGGTTCCGAAGTACCAGTAGCCGACGACCTCGCCCGCCGGCGACCCGGTGCAGCCCACCGGGAGGCGACCCGACGGTACAGCCGGCGCCGACGCCACCGCCGCGACCGGAGCCTCTACCGCAACCGGAGCCTCTACCGCGACCGGAGCCTCTACCGCGACCGGAGCCTCCACCGCGACCGGAGCCTCCACCGCGACCGGGGCCTCCACCGCGACCGGGGCAGGCGCCACTGCGACGGGGGGCACCGGCGGCCGGGCGCCCTCGGTCGGGCCGCCCGCAACCCACGCGACCGCCCCCCCGACGAGCAGC
>SXGT01740783.1_pt1 | contig 14299 bp, 11 predicted proteins | sample 3176221 | NCBI WGS metagenome assembly SXGT01 (sample SAMN11356862, study PRJNA531348) | freshwater metagenome | isolation source: freshwater sample F1-120 | place: China: Fuxian Lake, Yuxi | collected 2017-12-25
CATCGCCGACACTGCCGCCCCCGCCGCCTCGACCACCCTCCCGCCCCTGATCGCCGACCTCATCGCCTGACTTCCTGCTTTCGCGTTCTGACTGGATTTCGCGCCCTGGCAGGGTCTGTAAACCAGTCAGAACCGCTACGGCCTGACCTCTTCGCGTTCTGACTGGATTTCGCGCCCTGGCAGGGTCTGTCAGACCGTCAGAACGCGTTCGGTAGCGTTCGATCGCGATGGAGTCGGTCGACGAGACGCGGTGGCGGTTCGAGCGCGACGGGTTCGTGGTCTTGGCGGACCTCGTGCCGGGGGAGCGTTGCGACGAGCTCCGCCGCCACGTCGGCGGGCTCGTCTCGACCGTCGACCCCGACGAACACCGGAGTGTGTTCACGACGAACGAGCAGACGCGAACCTCCGACGATTACTTCCTCGCGTCGGGCGACCGGATCTCGTACTTCTGGGAAGATGAAGCAATCGACGCCGACGGGGCGTTGATCGCACCCGCGAATCGAGCGATCAACAAGCTCGGCCATGCGATGCACGACCTCGACCCCGTGTTCGACGCGTTTTCGCGGGCGCCCGAGATCGCGGCGATTCCCGCGGCGCTGGGTATGCGTCATCCCGTACTGCTGCAATCCATGTACATCTTCAAGGCCCCCGGGATCGGCGGCGAGGTCGTCCTGCATCAAGACGCCACCTTCCTGCGGACCGATCCGCCGTCGGTGATGGGCCTGTGGTTCGCACTCGAAGACGCCGACCGGACGAACGGGTGCTTGTGGGCCGTGCCCGGAGGTCACCGCGGCGGCGTCCGACGCTTCTTCCGGCGGGCCGAGTCCGGCGGCACCGAGTTCGTCGGCGACGACACGCCCCTCGATTCGACCGGCGAGATCCCGCTCGAGGTCACCAAAGGAACGGTGATCGCGATTCACGGCTGCCTGCCCCATCGCAGCGACGCGAACCGATCGGACCGCTCCCGGGAGGCGTACACGCTGCATCTCGTCGAAGCCGACCGGCCCTATCCCGCCGACAACTGGTTGCAGCGCCCCACCCTCCCGCTCCGCGGATTCTGAGCCGATTTCGCGTTCTGACTGGATTTCGCGCCCTGGCAGGGCGTGATCGCCCGTCAGAACGCGATCTTGGGGGACATCACGTCCAGCGGGCGAGGGTTGCGGGGAGCTCGCGGAGGTTCGAGATCGAGGCGCAGCGCGGATGGTCGTCGGGGCGGTCGGCCACTTCCATCGCCCACGTGATCTCGTACGGGACGTGCACCGCGTAGCAGCCCAGCTCGAGCGCGGGGAGAACGTCGCTCTTCACCGAATTTCCGATCATGCAGATCTGGTCGGTCGCGATGTCGCTGCGGGCGAACACCCGGCGATAGGTCGCGTCGTCCTTCTCGGCAACGACCTCGACCCGTTCGAACAGATCGGCGAGCCCCGAACGCGCGGCTTTGCTCTCTTGGTGGATGAGGTCGCCCTTCGTGATCACGATCAGCCGATGCGACTCGGCGAGTGCCGTCACCGTCTCGACCACGCCGTCGAGCAGTTCGACCGGCTGCGCCAGGATCTCCTTGCCCAACCGCAAGATCTCGTACAGCGTCTCGCCGGGAACCCGATGTTCGGTGACCTCGAGCGCGGTCTCGATGAGCGAGAGCATGAAGCCCTTGGCGCCGTAGCCGTACAGTTCGACGTTGCGACGCTCGGTGGACAGCAACCGATCACTCAGGTGATCGGGCTCTGCGAACGGTTCGAGCATCTGACAGAAGCGTTCTTCGGTGAACCGGAAGTAGTTCTCGTTGTGCCACAGCGTGTCGTCGGCATCGAAGGCCAGCATCGAGATCGGCACGATTGCGCAGGTTACCGACGAGTCGGGCGCTACCGTCGCGAGGCACCATGGCGTTGACCTCCGAACAGATTCGCTCGCTCCCGAAGGTCGTGTTGCACGACCATCTCGACGGGGGATTGCGGCCGACGACCGTCATCGAACTCGCCGATGCCATCGGACACCGGCTGCCGTCGACTGACGCGGCCGAACTCGCAGCGTGGTTCCACCGCGGCGCGAATCGCCGAGATCTGGCGCTGTATCTCGAGTGCTTCGCGCACACCGCGGGCGTGATGCAGACCGCCGAGGGTCTCCATCGTGTCGCTCGCGAGTGCGCCGAGGACCTCGCTGCCGACGGCGTCGTGTACGCCGAAGTTCGCTTCGCTCCGGAGTTGCACACCGAACGCGGCCTCGATCACGACGCAGTGGTCGAGGCCGTACTCGACGGATTTCGTGCCGGCACGAGCGGCACTGCGCTCACGGTCGGGACCTTGTTGACCGCGATGCGGACTGCAGCCGTCTCCAAGGACATCGCCAAGCTCGCCGTCCGCCACCGCGACGTCGGTGTGGTCGGCTTCGACATCGCCGGCCGCGAGAAGGGCTTCCCGCCGACGCTGCACCTCGACGCATTTCACTATTGCCAACGCGAGAACTTCCACATCACGATTCATGCGGGTGAGGCCTTCGGGTTGCCGAGCATCTGGGAAGCGATCCAATACTGCGGCGCCGAGCGCCTCGGCCACGGCATCCGGATCATCGACGACATCGATGTCGAGCCCGACGGCGGAGCAACCCTCGGGCGATTGGCGAGCTTCGTTCGAGACCGGCGCATCCCCCTCGAGGTGTGCCCGACATCGAACGTTCACACTGGCGTCTTCGACTCGGTGCGCGACCATTCCATCGACCTGCTGCGCCGCCTTCGCTTTCGCGTGACCCTCAACACCGACAACCGCTTGATGAGCAACGTTTCGATGAGTTCGGAGATGCAGGCGTTGGTCGACGCGTTCGGCTACGGGGCGGCCGAACTCCAATGGCTAACGATCAACGCGATGAAGAGCGCCTTCTGGCCGTTCGAAGATCGGCTCCGACTCATCGATCAGGTCATCAAGCCCGGATACGCGCCGCACCTCTGATCGACCATCACGGGGCTCGCGGATGCCAGACCGTCTTGAGTTCCATCGTCGCGGTCACCGCCTGGGCGTGTTGCGCAGCGGCGGTGAACCACTCGGGTTCGGGCCCGAGCGCGCGGACCACCCGTTTGATGTCGCCGGCCGCGAGTCGCTCGCATTCGGATTCGATCGCGGCGTCGGCGACCCCGGTGAGGTCGATCGCATCGACGTCGCCGTGACCGGCGAGCACCGGCGCCAGCTCGGCGGTGAATCCCGTGAGCAGGTTCACCGCACCACCGGGGACATCGCTCGTGGCCAACGCTTCTCCGAGCGCGACACCGACGAGCGCCGCGCCTTCGGGCACGACGACGACCGTCGAGTTCCCCGCGGCCAATGCGGGCGCAAGCAACGACACGATGCCGACCAGCCCCGGCGTCTCCGGCGCGCAGATCGCGACGACACCGGTCGGCTCGGGCACCGTGAAGTTGAAGTAGGGACCGGCAACCGAGTTCGCGCTGCCTGCGACGACGGAGATCTTGTCGGTCCATCCCGCGTAGTAGACGAGCCGATCGATCGCGAGGCCGACCTCGGCGATCGGGTCCGGTGCGCCCACGACGGCCAACGCGTCGACGAACTGCGCGCTGCGCCCTTCGACGATCTCCGCGACCCGGTAGAGAACCTGGCCCCGGTTGTAGGCCGTCGCTCCCGACCACCCCGCGAACGCGCCGCGCGCCGCCTTGACCGCGTCGCGAGCGTCCTTGCGCGAGCCCTGCGCGGCCCACGCGACGGTCGAACCGTCCCACCCGACAACCGGATATGAACGCCCACTCTCGGATCGGGGAAAAGCACCACCGATGAACAGCTTGTGGGTCTTACTGACGGGGACGCGCTCGCTCATCACCGAACCTCGAGGTAGGGGAGCAGGCCCGCGGCGCCGCCCACGCGACCGAATCCCGATTCCTGGTAGCCGCCGAAGGGCGATGCCGGATCGAAACGATTGAACGTGTTCGCCCACACCACGCCCGCACGCAGCCGTTCGGCCATCCACAAGACTTTGCTGGCCTTCTCGCTCCAGACACCCGCCGAGAGCCCATAGGGGGTGTTGTTGGCCTTCGCCACTGCTTCTTCAGGTGTCCTGAACGTCATGACCGACAACACCGGGCCGAAGATCTCTTCTCTCGCGATCCGATGCGACGGCGAAACTCCACTGAACACCGTCGGGGCGAACCAATGGCCCCGATCCGGGAGCACGCATTCGGGTTGGAACGCGGTCGCGCCTTCGGAAATCCCGGATTCGTAGAGTTCGATGATCTTGTCGAGTTGTCGGCGCGAGTTGATCGCGCCGAGGTCGGTGTTCTTGTCGAGCGGATCGCCGACCCGCAATGTCGCCAACCGTTGTCGGAGCTTGTATTCGACGCGGTCGACGACCGACTCCTGCACCAGCAAACGCGATCCGGCACAACACACATGCCCTTGGTTGAAGAAGATCGCGTGCACGATCCCTTCGACGGCCTGGTCGAGGGCGGCGTCGTCGAAGACGATGTTCGCGGCCTTGCCGCCGAGTTCGAGTGTCAGCCGCTTGTTCGAACCGGCCACGGCAGTGGCGATCCCGCGCCCGACCGCGGTGCTCCCGGTGAACGCGATCTTGCGAACATCGGGGTGTTCGACGAGCGCGGCACCCGTGGCTCCGGCTCCCGTGACGATGTTGATGACCCCGGGAGGCACGTCCGCCTCGATGACGAGTTCCGCGAACAACAACGCCGTGAGCGGCGTGGTCTCGGCCGGCTTCAGCACGACCGTGTTCCCCGCCGCGAGTGCGGGGGCGATCGTCCACGCCAGCATCAACAACGGGAAGTTCCAGGGGATGATCTGCGCGCAGACTCCGACCGGTGCGATCGAGCGCCCAGGTACTGCGTACTCGAGCTTGTCGGCCCAGCCCGCGTAATAGAAGAAGTGCGCCGCGGCGAGCGGGATGTCGACGTCGCGACTCTCCTTGATCGGTTTGCCGCCGTCGAGGGTCTCGAGCACCGCGAACTCCCGGGCGCGTTCTTGGAGCAATCGGGCGAGGCGATAGAGGAACTTGCCGCGGGTAGCTCCGGGCAACCCCGACCAGCTCGCCAGCGCCGCTCGCGCCGCGACCACGGCTGCGTCGACATCGCCGCCGTCGGCCTCGGCAACCAATGCAATGGTCGCCTCGGTCGCAGGGTTCTCGGTCGCGAACCGGCGGCCGGATCGGGCGGGCACGAACACGCCGCCGATGAACAGGTCGTAGTCGTCACGCAGTCGCAGCACCGACATGCTCTCCGGCGCTGGCAAATAGCCCAGAGCCAGCTCGGGCCGAGCGGACGTCGTCGGATTCGGTCGCGGTTCGAGTTCGTTCACGTCATGCCTCGGAGTAGTCGTCGGGGTCCTGGTAGCGGCCGGTTCGCAACCACTCACGCTGCATGAGCACATCGTTCAACACGCTCGACGCGCCGATCCGAAATCGCGCCGGGTCGAGCCAGTCCGCGCCGAGGGTTTCGTTGACGACGACGAGGTACTGCCACGCCTGCTTCGCAGTGCGGATGCCACCCGCGACCTTCAGGCCGACCTGCACCCCAGTTTGCTCGTAGAACTCGCGAATCGCCTCGCTCATGCACAGCGCGGTCGGGATCGTGGACGCAACGCCGATCTTGCCCGTGCTGGTCTTGATGAAATCGCTCCCGGCCGCCATCGCCAACACGCTGGCGCGGCGAATCTCGTCGTAGCTGCCGAGTTCTCCGGTCTCGAGGATGGTCTTGAGGTGCGCCGGACCGCACGCGAGTTTCGACGCCGCGACCTCGTCGAACGCGCGGGCGTAGTCGCCGGCGAGCAACGCCGACCGATTCAGGACGATGTCGATCTCGTGGGCCCCGGCGTCGACGGCGCGGGCGATCTCGTCGAGGCGGCTCGGCAGCGGACCGAGACCACTCGGAAACGCGCCCGCAACCGAGGCCACCTTCACGGCAGTGCCCGCGAGCGCGCGGACGGCGGTCGGGACCATTTCGGGATAGACGCAGACGGCGGCAACGCTCGGTACCGATGGGTCGGTGGGCGAGGGCCGCAACGCCTTGGCGCAGAGGGAGCGAACCTTGCCGGGCGTGTCGACACCTTCGAGGGTCGTGAGGTCCATGCACGAAATCGCCAGGTCGAGGGCTTGGCGTTTCGTGTCTCGTTTGATGCTTCGCCCGGCAAGCGCACCCGCCCGGGCTTCCAGCATGACGGCGTCGACGGCCGAGACCGTGAGCGAGCGAGCCGCATCGTCCCAATCCCGAAATGCGACCGCGCGGCTCACCGCGCCATCTTGCCAGCCGCAACGACTCGAACCGGTCACCCCGTGCGACGAAACTTCGGATGCGTCCGGTGACGTGGTCCGTCAGCCGGCGAGTCCGAGACGGGGCGCGAGCTCGATCCGCATGGCTTCGCACCGCTGGAGCCCGGTTTGGCGAGCGAGCTCGTAGGTCGCCACATCGTCCGTATCGACTTCGACCCGGGTCCGGAAGTAGCACTTCAGCTTCGGTTCGGTCCCGCTCGGGCGGACCAACACCTCGCCCGCCTCGAACTCCACGACCACCGGGTCAGCATCGCCGAGGGAGTCGACGACCGCTCGCATCGTTCGCAGCCCGTCGGCTCCTTCGAAGCGCGGTGCCCACTGCGACGTCACCCAGGCCCCGTCGACGGCGGCGATGCGCGCCAGGCGCGCCAGCATCGGCTCCTCGGCGGCGCACGCAGCGGCCGCGATTGCCGCAGTCATGCCGTCCTTGTCTCGGACGCGAGCGTCGACGAGGTATCCGAGCGCCTCTTCGTAGGCGAACACGAGCGGCAGGCCGCGCCCGTCCGCGGCGCGACTGAGCCACTTGAAGCCCGTCGGCGTGACGACCGTCTCGGAGCCGAGCCGGGCCGCGACCGCGTCGATCGCCGGCGATGACACTGCGGTGCGGGCGACGACTCCGCGCGCGTCTCGGAGCAAGGCCTCACCCAGCACCAACCCGAGTTCGTCGCCGCTCAGCATTCGCCACCGACCAGACGAGCTCGCCACGCACACGGCCAAGCGATCGGCGTCGGGATCGTTCGCGATCACGAGATCCGCGCCGACTCGGGCCGCGAGTTCGATCGCGGCATCGAGCACGCCCGGTTCCTCGGGATTCGGGAAGGGCAGACCGGGAAACTGTGGGTCGGGACGTGCCTGCGACGCCACCACGTGCACGTCGTCGAATCCGACTCGTGCGAACAGGCGCGCCATGACATCGCCGCCGACGCCGCACAACGGCGTGTAGACGATGCGGACGTCTCGGCGGTTCGTCGAACTCGCGACCGTCGCCGCCAGATCGAGATACCGATCGACGATCTCCTCACCGATCGTCGCGGTCACGGGCACGACGTCGATGTCGCGCGCCGCGGGCTGGACGTCGATCGACGCGGCGATGCGCGCGTCGTCGGGGGGGATGATCTGCGTGCCCGTGTGGTCGTAGACCTTGTAGCCGTTGTCCGACGCGGGGTTGTGACTCGCCGTGATCTGAATTCCCGCACCGGCGGCGAGGTCGCGCACCGCGAACGCGGTCAGCGGGGTCGGCCACGGTCGATCCGCCAGCCAGACGCGAAGCCCCGCGCCGGCAAGCACCCCCGCTGCCGCTTCGGCGAACTCCCGTGACCGATGACGGGCGTCGAACCCGATGACGACACCGTCGCGCGCCTCCGACTGCAACCACGACGCGACGCCCGCCGACGTGCGCCGCACGACGGCGAGGTTCATGCCGTTCGGACCGGCTCGCAGCGGTCCGCGCAGCCCCGCCGTTCCGAACTCGAGCGGTCCGACGAAGCGGGCCGCGAGCTCGTTCGCCGCTTCGGGTCGGTTGGCTGCGGCATCCAACAGCGCCCGCAACTCCGCGCGGTCGCCGTCGTGCGGGTCGGCGTCGATCCAGCGTTGCGCGGCCGTCGCGAGGCCGACGTCGATCACTGTTCGAGGGCTGCCTTGGCGAGCGCAGCGAGCGAGACTTCGGGGCGCGCGCCGAGGTGCCCGATCACTTCGGACGCCGCGAGCGATCCGAGCCGTCCGCAGTCGGCGAGATCTCGACCCGTCGTGTAGCCGTGCAGAAATCCCGAGGCATAGAGGTCGCCCGCACCCGTCGTATCGATCAGGTGCTCGACGGGATGCGCGGGAATCACGTGCACGTCGTCGCCCGCGACGACGACCGAACCGGCCGGTCCGCGGGTCAACGCGCACACCTTCACCTCGCGGCGCACCTGCTGCAAGGCGTCGTCGAAGTCGCATCGATACAGGGTCGTGATCTCGTGCTCGTTCGCGAACAGGATGTCGACCTGATCGCGGACGAGTTCGCGCCACGCGTCGAAATGGCGTTCGACGCAGAACGAGTCCGAGAGCGTCAACGACACTTCGCGCCCGGCATCGTGCGCGACGCGCGACGCCTTCCAGTACGCCGCTTGCGCGGGCGGCAAGTCGAACAGGTAGCCCTCGAGGTAGACGACCTTGGCCGACGCGACGGTCGCCTCGTCGACGTCGTCGGGGCCGAGCAGCGACGATACGCCGAGGTAGGTGTTCATCGTCCGCTGGGCGTCGGGAGTGACGATGATGAGGCAGCGTCCCGTGGACGGGCCATCGGTTGCCAGCGGGTTGTCGAACTGAACGCCGTTCGCTCGGATGTCGTGGCGGAACACTTCGCCGAGTTGGTCGTCGCGAACCTTGCCGACGTAACTCGCCCGGCCACCGAAGCTCGCAACCCCGACGATCGTGTTCGCGGCCGACCCGCCGCTGATCTCGATCGCCGGCCCCATCGCGTCGTACAACTCGTGCGCACGAGCTTCGTCGATCAGGGTCATCGCACCGCGATTCAACGCCAGACGGTCGACGAACGCGTCGTCTTCGTTCGACAACACATCGACGAGCGCGTTGCCAATGCCGACAACGTCGAGGCTCGCGTCACTCACGTCAATTCTCCAGTCATGACTTCCCAGGCGGTTGGGTGCCGATCGACTCAGACCGGCAGAGCGAGCGGTCGGGGCCGCAGGAACACTGGAGTTTCGTCGCTCGCCGCGACGTCGGACGAACGGGTGAGCAGGCCGTCGTCGTCGACCGGGCGAAGCCGCTTGCCGACGGTCTGGGTGCGGCCGTAGAGCGTGGTCCGTTGCGCGAGGGTACGCCCGATGGGTTCGGCGATCGCGGCGAACTGCGAGTCGTCGAGCTCCTGGCCATGGTGGGATCCGGCCGCGCGGGAGATGTTTTCGTCCATGAGTGTGCCGCCGAGGTCGTTGGCGCCCGCTTGCAGAATCTGGCGCGCTCCGTCGATGCCACACTTGACCCAACTCGCCTGCACGTTGTCGATCCAGCCGCGGTACGCGATCCGCCCGACCGCGTGCATGAGCAGAACCTCGCGCCAGGTCGGCCCCGGGCGTGAACGGTGCTGCAGAAAGATCGGTGTGGCCATGTGCACGAAGGGGAGCGGAACGAATTCGGTGAACCCACCCGTCTCCTTCTGCAGCGCGCGGGTGCGCACGAGGTGACGAGCGACGTGTACCGGACGTTCGACGGTTCCGAACATGATCGTGACGTTGCTGCGCAATCCGACTTCGTGCGCGGTGCGGTGGGCGTGCAGCCACTCGTCGGTGTTGACCTTGTCGGGGCAGATGATGGCGCGCACTTCGTCGTCGAGTACCTCGGCCGCTGTGCCGGGCAGCGTGGCGAGTCCGGCGTCCTTGAGTCGCCGCAGATAGTCGGCGAGTGGCATTTCGAGTCGTCGAGCGCCTTCGGTGACTTCGAGCGCGGTGAAGCCGTGAATATGGATCTGCGGCGCGACGTCTTTGATCGATTGGGCGACGTGCACGTAGAAGTCGCCATCGAAGTCGGGGTGGATACCGCCTTGCAGGCACACCTCGGTCGCACCGCAGTCGACCGCCTCGAGCACGCGTCGCTGCACTTCTTCGAGATCGAGCAGATACGGGTTGCCGCGCAGATTGAGCGACAGCGGACCCTTGCTGAACGCGCAGAACTTGCACTTGAACGTGCAGACGTTGGTGTAGTTGATGTTGCGATTGCGAACGAAGGTCACTTCGTCGCCGACGATGTCGGCACGCAGCGCGTCGGCCAGTTCGCAGACGGCCGCGACCTCGGGGCCTCGCGCTTCGAGCAGCGTGACGATCTCGTCGACGTCGACTTCTTCACCATCGGCGACACCCGCCAACACCTCGCCGACCTTGCTGCCAGCGCGAGCGGGGCGGCCGAACGGAAGAATTGTCGGCGGAGCGTCGTCGCCGCCGCTCGCCCAGAAATCGTCGCGGGCGAGGCCTTCGGAGTCGCTGACCTGGAGCACGGTGAACCGCAGTTTCGGATCGATCCAGCGTTCGGCGTCGCAGACGTACTCGGGGTAGATCGTGAGCCGGGGCGCGAGGACGAATCCGGCGGCTTCGGTCGCGTCACGCAATGCGTCGAGCGCGGGCCACGGACGCTCCGGGTTCACATGATCGATGGTGACCGGTGAGACGCCGCCCCAGTCGTCGATACCCGCGGCGAGGAGGTCGGCGAGGCGGGACGCGTCGGTGAGGTTCGGTGGCGCCTGCAGATGGATCTCGGATGGCAGGACGAGCCGCGCCATCGCGATCGTCCGGAGATACTCGTCGTGATCGCACGGAGGGTGATCGTGCATCTTCGTTCCGGGCTTCGGCAGGAAGTTCTGCACGATGACTTCTTGGACGTGCCCGAACTCGGCGTGGCTGGCGACGATCGCCACGAGTGCGTCGAGGCGCTCCTCGGCGGTCTCGCCGATCCCGACGAGGATCCCGGTCGTGTACGGGACTTGGGCGCTTCCGGCGGCGTCGAGCGTCGCGAGCCGCCGCGCCGCGGTCTTGTCGGGGGCGCCGAAATGCGGGCCGCCCGGCTCGTGCAGGCGATCCGCGAGCGACTCGAGCATCATCCCCTGGCTCGGCGACCAACGGCGCAACGCCGCGAGTTCGTCTTCGCGCAGCGCGCCCGGGTTGGCGTGGGGCAACAGGCCCGTCTCCTCGACGACCAGTTCACACATCGCGATGAGATAGTCGACGGTGCTCTCGTAGCCGTGGCGGGCGAGCCACGCGGTGGCGGCGGGATAACGAGCCTCGGGCGCCTCGCCGAGCGTGAAGAGCGCTTCCTTGCACCCGAGCGCAGCGCCCCGGCGGGCGATGTCGAGAACCTGGCGCGGTGTGAGGAACGGGGCGTCGAGTCGAGCCGGCGGCTTCGCGAACGTGCAGTACCCGCACTTGTCGCGGCACAGCATCGTGAGGGGGATGAAGACCTTCGGCGAGAACGTGATGCGAGCGCCGGTTCGCCGGTCGCGCACGGCTGCTGCGGCGGCCAGGAGCTCACTGGTCGGCGCCGCGAGCAGCTGGGAGCGTGACCAACCCGTGGTCGACAGGGTCTCGCGCGACATGGTCTCCCGCTCTCGGTGCCGACGTGGTCGCGGGCACTCTACGCGGCCCGGCCGGGAAATCCGACCCGGTTGGTCGGGATCTCTGCGACGATGGCGTTCATGCGCTGGCAAGTGCTCGATGCCGACCCCGTCGACGTGTTCGACGTCCTGCGAACCGAGCGCGACGAGTTGATCCAACTCCTGGCGTCGCTCGGGCCCGCAGCGTGGTCCGCCGACACCGATTGTCCGGGATGGCAGGTCCGCGACATCGCCGCGCACCTGTTGCACGACGACCTGCGGCTCCTCGCCCATCTGCGCGACGGACATCGAGGGGGTTGGTTCGAGGGCCCGGTCGCCGAGCTCGGTCCGTGGCTGCACGCCCGCAACCAGGCTTTCGTGTCGGGCACCTCCGACCTGTCGTCGGCGTTGCTCGTCGAACTTCTCGCCTGGACCGGGGCGAGGCTGGACGCCGTGTACGCGAGCCGCGATCCTCGGGCGCTCGACGATGGCGTCGCGTGGGCGGTTCCCGATGGTCCTGCGCCGAATTGGCTGGGTACGGGTCGCGAATACACCGAGCGCTTCGCGCATCAGAATCAGATTCGTCGCGCGGTCGGTGTCGCCGAACTCGGGGCCGAGCAATGGCTCGGACGGGCGCTCGACATCTGGCATTGGTGCCTGCCGGTCGCGCTGTGCGATCGAGTGGGATCGGTGATGGTCTCGACGACCGAGCCGGAGCGCACCTGGCGACTCGTCGACGGGCGATTCGTCGATTCGCTCGATGCTCCTGACGCAACGCTCACGGTGTCGGCGCGAGTGCTCGCCGCAGTGTGGACCGACGCCCCGGGCGCCGCTCTGGGCGAAGACAGCCACGGCGACCCGGCGCTCCTCGAAGCGCTTGCCCTCGCCCGTGCGATCATCGTCTGAGCGGGTCCGCGCCATCTGAGACAATGAGGCCATGAGTCGGACGATGCGGGTTGCGTGCGGGCAGGTCGAGGCACGCGACCTCGCGGACGCGCCGCGCGCACTCGACGAGGCGCTGGCGATGTGCGATGCCGCGGGCGCGGTCGGTGCCGAGTTGTTCGTGCTGCCCGAAGGCACGTGGCCCGCGTACGTGATGGGCTCGACCGAAGCCGCCCGTGCCGCGCTCGCCGCCGGACCCGACGTGGAGGCAGCGTTCGCGAACAAGGCGCGCGAGTACTCGATGACGATCGTCGTCGGGCTCGTGATCGATTCACCGGCGGGACTGCTCAACGCCGCAGTCCACATCGACTCGACGGGCATGACTCGTGCGCGCACCGCGAAGCGCTTCTTGTGGCACTTCGATCGTTCGTGGTTTGCGCCCGGCCCGCCCGGCGAGGTGGTCGATGGCGTCGGAACGTTGGTGTGCGCCGACGGTCGGCTGCCCGAGATCAGTCGGGGCCTCGTCGATCGCGGCGCCCAGCTCCTCGTCAAGTCGACGGCGTGGGTGACCTCCTTCGCGCCCCCGATGGGTGTCAACGCACAGGCCGAGTTCCTGTGGCGCGTTCGTGCGATCGAGGGGGGCGTTCCGGCCATTGCCGCGACGAAGGTCGGCACCGAAGCAGGCGTGTGCACCTACAGCGGTCGTTCGCAGATCATCTCGGCCGACGGGACGGTCGTGGCGATCGCGTCGGCGACCGACGCCGAGGTGCTCGTCGGCGAGGTCGACGTTCCGGATACTGCGCTCCGACCTCATCCACCCGTCGAACTTCCGGCGACGCCGGTCGCACCACCGTTGCGTCCCGGGCACGCGTACTGCGTGGTGGTGAGCGAAGCCGCGCTGATCCCTTCCCTTGTCGGACACGGAGCGCAACTCGTCGTCGGACCGGCCGGCGTCGTCGAGGCGGTCGACGTCGCGGTGGACGTCGTCGTCGGCGACGCCATGGTCGATCCGTACGTCGCGCGCGCCGCCGCGATGCGCGGAGCCGAGTTCGTGGTGTGGATCGCCACCGACGCCTCGACGCCGTACGTGGAAGAGGTCGCGCTCGCGAGAGCGATGGAGAATCGGATCTTCGTTCCGGTGTGGCGCGACGCGGCGAGCGGTGGGCCGTTCATCGCCGGACCGTCGGGTCGCCTCCTTGCGAGCACCCCGCATCCCGATCGCCCCTACGCCGTCGGTGCTCAATGCCTGTTGGCCGAGGCGGCCACGAAGCAAATGGCGCCCGGTACCGATGCGTGGGCCGGTGTCATCGAGATCCGCGGCTGATGGACCGCACGATCGACCGACACCTTCCGGCCGAGCGGCTCCCGCTCGCGCTCGCCGATCTGCATCGTGCGTTGCGGGCCGACGCGCCCGTCTGCCTGTACGTCACGTCGGACCGACTCACGCCGGCATCGGATTGGGTCGATCCGATCGGGCCGCGACACTTCTCGCACTGGTCGGTGCAACGTCTCCGCGATGTGATGCACGGCGCGGGTTTCGATGTCGAGTCGATCGACGACGACGGCGCGGAATGGCTCGCGGTGCGCGCTCGACGGGCTCCGACCTTGGCCGACATCGTCGGTCCGCGTCTGCGGTTGTTGGTCGTCGGCCTCAATCCGAGCGTGTACAGCGCGCAGCGGGGCGTGGGTTTCGCGCGCCCTGGCAATCGGTTCTGGCCCGCGCTGCTCGCCACTGGCCTGGTCGAACGTGACCGAGATCCCCTCGACGCGTGTCTTCGGTTCGGGATCGGCTTCACCGACCTGGTGAAGCGCGCCACCGCGCGCGCCGAGGAGTTGTCGCGCGACGAGTACGTCGATGGCACCGCGCGAGTCGAGCGACTCGTGGCCTGGCTGCAACCCGCGACGGTCTGCTTCGCGGGCCTGAGCGGCTATCGCGTCGCCGTCGATCGTCGAGCGCGCGCCGGCTGGCAACCCGCACCGTTCGGAGGTCGGCCCGCCTACGTGATGCCGAACCCGTCGGGTCTCAACGCCCACACCAACGTCGCCGACCTCACCCACCACCTCCGA
>SXGT01779520.1_pt1 | contig 14298 bp, 9 predicted proteins | sample 3176221 | NCBI WGS metagenome assembly SXGT01 (sample SAMN11356862, study PRJNA531348) | freshwater metagenome | isolation source: freshwater sample F1-120 | place: China: Fuxian Lake, Yuxi | collected 2017-12-25
CGCCCGCGCCCCGCGCCTCGCGTGCCCGCACTCCCCGCGCCTCTCTCCGACGCGCCGCCGGCCCGCGTCCCCGGCGACGTCGACGGCGACGGCATCCCCGACGTCCGCTAGCACGCAACCGCCGCCGCTCACGGCCGATAGCCGCCGCATGCACGACGACGCCGACTCCGCGCACGACCGCGCGTGGCGCGATGGCCACCTGCTGGTCGTCCCGTCTCACGCCTGCATCGACGACCTCTGCTTCACCTGCGGCGCCCCGCCGACCACCGCGCACCCGCAGCGGATCTACTGGCACCGTCCCGCCTGGTACCTGCTGCTCTTGCTCAGCCCGCTCGTCTACCTGCTGATCACCCCCGCGGTCCGCCAGCGCGCCGAGCTCATCGTCGGCCTGTGCGCGCGCCACACCGCCGCGCGCCTCACCCAGCGTCGCGCCGGCTGGCTGCTGATCGGCCTCGCCGCCGCGCTGCTCAAGGTCGCCGCCATGCTCGGCGCCGTGCGCCTCATGCTGCTCACGCCCCTCATCCTCCTCGCCGGCGTCACCCTCCTGACGCACGCCGGCCGCATCGTCCGCGTCCGCTCGATCGACCACGCCACCGCCCGCATCGCCAACGGCTCCCCCCGCCTGCGCGCCGGCCTGCCCGACTTCGCCGGCCGGGCGTGGTGAGTGCCATCGTGATGTGGCGCACCAGCTACGGCGCCACGACGCCACGCGCTGACATCCCGAACTTGCGCAGATCGCACGCCAGAGCGTCGCTACACCGCGACCAGGCGTCCACGTCGCCGAGATCGATGCCGAGCGTGTGCACCCGTACCGGGCCGACGGTGATGGTGCGCCGCGATACCGGCCGTGGATACAGGAGCCAGGCGTCGGCGCAACCGAGAGCGGTGGCGTAGAACACTACCTGCTGGAGGTCGCTGGGGGACGGGCGGTCGTGGTCCTTGTACTTGGTGTCGATGACCGCGACGGCGCGGCCGTCGGCGCGGTCGCGGATGAGGATGTCGACCGGGTAGGTCAGGTCATCGGCCAGGGTGATGCGGTGCTGCGCGTCGATCGACCAGGCCGGCAGTGCGGCCGCCAGCCACCGCGCCACGAAGCGCTCGAACAGCCGCGGCATGTCGACGGTGAACGGCACCGTCTCGGTCGGTCCGGCCGCGTTCGCGGCGCCGCACGCGTCGAGCACCGCCCGGCACAGCGCGTGGATCGGCCGGTCGTCGGCGTTCAGCCGATGGTAGAAGCGGCCGACGCACGCCGCCGGCGTGAACGGCGTCAGCGTGAGCGCGGCGCTGAGCGTGCGGTGCTGTTCGCGCAGCGAGCGGCGCACGTCGGCGCGCCCGAGCGCCACACGGCGGACGCGGTCGAGCGTCCACAGCAGCAGCCGGTTGTCATCGAGGTCATCGGTCAGCTCCTCGAAGTCGCAGACCAGGCCGACGCTGCCCCGAAGCGACCGCGCGATGGTCTCGCGAGGGGAGATCCGGCCGCGAGCGACCTGCAGCTCATCGCGCTCTTCGACGTACGCGCGGTACAGCCCCTGCCGGATCCGCGCGCCGATCTGATGGCACAGCAGGCTGACCAGCACCTCGAACAGCCCCTCGATCGTGGTCGCGGCGTCGAGCCCACCGTGCCAGCGCAGGTTGTCGAGATCGTAGGCGCGCTCGATCAGCGCGAGGATGCTGGCGATCGGCACCTTGGGCGCGATGCGCAGCGCGGCGCCGGTGTCACCGCCGAGCGGCAGGAACCCGACCAGCCCGGTCGAGCGAAGTCGCCACGGCGTGCCGCTGAGCGGGTCGGGTGGCGCTACCTCGAACTGGCGGGCGTGGCGCGCCCGGACGGCGCTGACGATCGCGGTCGCGTCGGGGCCGGTCAGCGGCGCCCACTGCCACTCGTCGAGGCCCAGGACGTTCATTCCGTCGGGGCCCAGGCCGCCAGCGCGCCGGCGGCCACCTTGTCCCAGGCGTACTTCGCGGCCGTCGCCCGCGCGTCGAAGAAGAACTCCTCGAGGTACGGCTCGATCTCGCAGCGCCAGATGTCTTCGAGCCGCTCGGCCAGGTCGTCCTTCATGAAGTACGAGATGCCGAGCTCGCTGTTCGGGTCGTCGATGTCCTTGTTGATCGACCCCAGCAACGCGATCAGGTCCTCAACGGGCTCCGACCAGCGCGTCGCGGCGAAGCTACGCAGGACGTCGAAGTTGGGCTGCAGCCGCAGGAACGAGAACCGCCGTCGCAACGCGTGATCGAGGCGCGCGATCGAGCGGTCGGCCGTGTTCATCGTGCCGATCAGGTAGAGATTCGGCGGCAATCGCAGCTCGCCGCCGCCGGCGAGCGCCATCGTCCGCTCGCGGTACTCGAGCAGGTACATCAGCTCGCCGAAGACCCGAGGCAGATTGGCCCGGTTGATCTCATCGATGATGAGCACCACCGGTCCTTGGCGCGGCATCGCCTGACAGAGCTGCACGAGTCGCCCGGGGACCAGCTCGTAGCTCACGGCGCCGCTCCGCGCGATCGGGCGAATGCCCTGGATGAAGTCCTCGTAGCTGTACGCCGGGTGAAACTGCACGAGGTGGACACGGCCCTCGTCGCCGCCGACCAGCCAGCGCGCGAGCCGCTCGGCGACCCAGGTCTTGCCGGTGCCAGGCGGGCCCTGGACGATGATCTGCTTCTTGTCCTGCAAGATGCGGAACCAGCGGTCGGCGTCCTCCTCGCGGAAGAAGGTGTCCGCCAGAAAATGACCGCGCTCGTAGCGCGGTGGTGGCGGCGGAAGGGGACCGGCGTTCTCCCCATCGATCCCGATCGGCACGTCGCGCGCCGGCAGCGCCGCGATGTCGTCGTACGTCGACTTGTCGAGCTGGACCAGCGTGCGCGCCCAGCCCGGCCGATCGACGGCTCGTACCGTCACGTCGAACCAGTCGACCGGCACTTCGTGGCAGTACGCGACGCCTTCGACGAAGCGATACGGCCCGGTCACGCGACCCAGCCCGAGCACCTCGGTCTTGCCGCGGTTGGCCACCAGCAGCGTGCCCACCGCCATGCGCGCCAGGTTGAGCGACTGGCGCGCGCCGTTCATCTTGTAGCTATCGTCCTGCTGGGCGGCGGTCGCGACGCGAGCGGCGAACTCGTCGTCGTCCACCAAGGTCAAGTCGCCGAGCAGATCGCCGCCGATGGCCGCGACGCCGCGCGTGCGCCAGTCCTCCCACAGCTCGGCGCCCGGCCCCGGCGAGATCTTCCAGTAGCCCGGCGCTACCGGACCGCGGCCACCGGTGAACGCAAACCGCTTTACCGCGACCAGCCAGTGACAGAAGTGGTCGAATGCATCGCCGGGGCTGACCCCGACGCGCGGGTCACGCAGTAGTGGCTGGTTCTCGACCAGGTTCCGCCACAGCCGGATGGTCGCGACGTAGTCGGTGAGCGTCGGCTCGAGCTCGACGCCCGCGAAGTAAGAGACCACCCGCGTCACCTTGGTGTTGACCAGCGGCAGCTCATCGGGCGCCAGCGCGTTCAAGATCGGCGTCAGCAGTCCAACGCTGAAGCCCTTCGACAGCGGGTTGGCGGTGAAGCGCGCGATCGCGTCGCGGAGATCGCTGGGCTTGGCCAGACATTCGCGGATGAACGCGAGGATCTCGGCCGCGACCTGGGGCCAGGTCTCGGGCTTCACCCACTTCGCGTTCTCGAACCAGAGCTTGAAGTCTCCCTGGATCGCGGGCGCGTGGGACACCCACGCCCCCGCCTCGCGGTGCTTGGCCGAGTCGGTGTACGGCAGGAGGCCGAGGAGGATGGCGTCGGTCGCGTCGGCGCCGCGGGCCTGCAACTCATCGATGCGGGCGAGGTTGGCGCGCGCCGCAGCGCGTTCGGCCGCGTAGGTCTGCAGGTACGCCTGGGTGGCCGGCTGCGTGACGAAGGTGTCGACGTACTCGGCGATCAGGTCGCCGAGGGTCGGGGCCTCGTCGTCGTCATCGTCGTCGGGGGCGGCGTCCTCGTCTTCGCCGCCGTACGTCGGTGCGGGCAGCGGTCGCCCCGCCACGGCGCTGATGTGGGCCAGCGCGCCCGGCGAGTGGAACTGCGCGCCGTGCACGTCGGCGTCGCTCGCGGCCGCCGCCTCGGCGATGATCGGCGCGACCGCGCGGCGCACCATCGAGGCGGCCTCGGCGATCAGATCTGGCGCGATGGTGAAGAACTCGACCGGCGCGATCGACCGGTACGGACCGGTCTCGGTGTCCGGGATGCATAGGCCCTCGATCAGCGCGCGGTCATCGGGGGCGAGACTGCTCGGACGCGCCGGGAACCACACCTCGTGGCGGATCCACAAGACCAGGCAACGCCCGATGGTGAGCCGCAGCGATCGTGAGCCGAGCGTGAGCTTCCATCGGTTCGCGCCGGCGGCATGCGCGTCGTCGATGAGGTCGGCGAGCAGCGCCACCACCGCCCGCCGCGCGCTGTCGCCCGGGATCATCCACGCCAGCGCGCGCGCCGCGACCGCCGGATTCGCGCGCATCCCGTCGCGGTCGGCGCGGAAGTCGCGCTCGCGGATCGGCGCCGCGGTCTCAGCGGGCTTCGCCGCGATCGCCTGCTGCTGCGCCGTCGCCAGCTCGGCCCACAAGCCGTACGCGCCATCGCCGCGGCGATAGAAGCGCGGCGTGCCCTTGCCCGCGGCCAGCGTCGAGCCGGAGGTCTGCCGGAGCAGCGTCACCCGCAGCGTCGCTTCGGGCGTCGCGCCAGCCGTCTCGACCAGCCCGCGCTCGGCCATCCGCCGCCACAGCTCGGCCACCGGTAGCGCCTCGCCAGCGTCGCGCAGCACCAGCTCCGCCGCATCCGCGAAGGTCATGCTCATCGTGGGAAACGCTATCACGGCCGCTGCGACTGGCGGCTTCTCACCGACGCGCGTTGCTCAGCCAAGGAGGCATGCGTTCAACGCCGCCGGTGTGCGCTCATCGATCGCGATGGGCTCTTGCTCCAACCAACGCGAACGGCCCGCGAGGTGACGCACCAGCGCGGGCGTGTCGTCCAGGCCCAAGTCGTCGGGCCACTCCCCGACCAAGCCCTTGCTGTCGACGAGGTCGCGCCAGAAAGTCGGGACGTACCAGCGCAAGTCAGGGCGCATCCCGCGTAGGTGTTGGTAGATCCTGACGCCGTTGGGATCGAGGTCCCCGAAGTGAACCACCGGAACGTGCGTCAGCCGTTGCAGCAGGTGAGCGACGGTGGCGGTGTCCCAGCCAGGAACATGAACCAGGAGCCAGCCGTCGAGCGGCGGCAGGTCACAAAACGCACCGAGGTTCTCGACGAGCAACGCCGCGCGAAGCGGCCCGAGCAGCTCGAGTCCTGCGAGAAGCGCGCGCTCCGGCAATGCGACCTCGCCGAGTACGCCAGCGACGTGGCTGAGGTCGACCTCGCCGTTCGGTGTACGAGCGACCAGGCCCCGCGGGGGGCGCAACCGCACCGCACCATCATGCGTGGCCTCCGCGCTGCCGAGGGCTGCAAGGCGACGGTCGGTGAGTGTGGCCTTCGAATGCGGGGCCACGAGCGCCGCTGCGGTGCGTCGGTTGAGCTGATCAGGGAGGGCCGGGACCGCTTCAGCCCGCTGCGCGTCTTCGAGGGCACCCCAGCCATCGGGCGTCGGCGGGAGGCCGCGTGCGGTCAGATGCGTCAGCACGTCACCCCATGAAGGCCAGACCCGACCGATCAGCGCAACGAGCTCCTGACGACGGGCCTCGACGATGCCGATCTCGTCCCGCCGACCGGTCCGGCGAACCCAGGGCAGCTCCGCCAGTGCGTCCCAGGCTGCCGCCTGCGCGCGCCGTCGCTTGAGCGTGCCACGCGCGAGCAACTCCAAGCGCGCGAGCCGGTCGGTGGCGGTCTTCCACATCAGCCGTCGCCTCGCGTCCGCCGACCGCTGACCACGACCTCCTCCCGGCCATCGGGCGTCGTCGTGCGGACCAGGCGATACGTCGTGTTGCCTTCGGCGCGCGCCACCTCAGGTGCGGCGATCAGCAACTGGAGGTCGAGTGTCTGGCAGAGGTCGAAGAGCACGCCTAGGTTGTCGTGCGAGAGGCGGTTCGCTTCATCGAGGAACAGAAAGCGAAGCGAACCGTGGGCCTTCTTGCCGCGCAGGAGGGTCGCGTCGCGCTCCCAGGCGGTCAGGACGACCATCATGAGGGCCGCGCCGACACCGATCGCCTCGCCGGTAGACAGCCGGGTCGGGTTCGCCGGCTCCCAGTCGCCGCCGGCCTTGCGTCGGATCTCGACCTGCAAGTGCAGATACTCGCGGTAGTCGAGCAGGCGCTGCCCACCGGTACGACCGCCGCCGTGGCGACGGAAGATCTCTTCCAGCGCATCCTCGATCGGTAGGTCGCCCTGGAACAGCAGCGTCTGTGCGGCGCCCTCGCGGAGCGCCCGCAGGACCTGCTCCATGTGCTCGACCTGGCTCGGCCTGACGCGGATGTCCTGGATGCCCCCGAAGCTCACACCCCCGAGGCTCTGGTTGAGGCGGTTGACCTGCCCACGCGCCCTACGCACCTCGGTGTCGATGCCCCGCGCGACGTCTTCGCTCGAGCCACGCAGGACCGACTCCTGGTCGGCCAGGCGCTGTTCGAGACTCGCGAGCTGATCACGCAAGCGCGCGAGCGCCTCCCGAGGATCATCGACCTCTGCGAAGTGAGCTGGTAGGCGTCGGCGCAGCCAGTCGCGTACGCCAAGCCAGAGCCCGAGGTACGCATCGGCGAACGCGGCGTCGGAGGTGTCGCCAAGCATCTCCAGGCCCGCCAAGAATGCTGGGCCCCCCTGGGCGCGCTCCAAGCGCTCGCGCAGCACCTGCTCTTTGGTCTTGGCCTGCTGGACCAGGTTCACGTGACCGCGAACATCTACCAACTCGGCCGGCGCGGCCGTCAACAGCGAACCAACCAGCCCGTGCCGTCCTGACTGGGTGCGCAGGTCCTCCCACCGCCGCACAGCCGGCTCGGCTTCACGCCGCTCGCTCGAGACCTTGTCCTCAGCGGCGCCCACCCGGGCGTCCAGGTCGTGTAGCGCGTTCTCCTGGCTGCCGCGCATTCTGATCAGGTCGTCGCGGCGCTCGTCCTGGGAGCTGTGCTCGGCATCGAGCCGCGCCACTTCGTCGCGGGCGGCGACCAGCGCTTCGGTCGATGGATCCGAGACTCCGAGTTCGACGAATCGCCGCTCGGCTGCCGCCAGCGCTTGTTCGGCGACGCGCCGCGCGCCATCCGCGGTATGGAAGTCGGCCGTCGCGCGATCGTAGACGCGGTCGGCCTCCACCGCCGCGGCCTGGGTCTGTTGCTGCTGCGCATCCGCCTCGGCGAGTTGTGCGCGCAGGCTGGGCACCAGCGCCTGGTGCTCGGCAAGTCGCCTCGGTGCGTCGGTCCACGCCAGAGCCGCGATGTTGTCCTGCACGTACGCGAGCGCTTCGAGTCCGGTGTCGAGAGCTTCGCGTCGTGCCTTGAGCGCGCTCACCCGCTCGGCCAGGCGATGCCGGTCTTCATCCGAGAGCGGCGCCTGCCGCAGCACCGCCTGGTGGCGCTCGACATGCGCGGCATCGCGCTGGTGGTTCTCGACGAGGTGCCTCGCAGTGCGGGCGGCGTCACGGGATGCCTCCAGCGCGCAGACGCGCTCATCGTAGTCTGGCGGATCGAGCAGGGGAGCGACGCCAAGCAAGCCACGGAGCGCATCGACGCGCGGTCGAAGCGCCCGCGCAGCATCGCCATGCTCCCGACCTGTCGCCTGGGCGTGCAGGCGTGCGGCGGTCGCGGCGCCAATCTCCGACTGCGTCGCTTCGATGATCGGCGTCGGATCACCAGCAAGCCAGACCCCGAGGCCGGCTAGCAGCGCCTCGCCGTCTGTCGTGAGCGCCTCTAGTTGTCGCCGTCGTCGCCGTGCTTCGTCGCAGGTGCGCTCAGCCAGTGCGGCTTCACTTCGCAGCTGGACCGCGCGCGCCTCCCGAGCCCGTCGCCCAAGCCGCGGATTGGATGGGAGGCGCGACACCCGCAGGGCCAGGCCCTCGGCCACCGCGACGTCCCGCTCCCCGACAGGCGCGGCATCCCGGCCAGCGGCGAGCGCCGCCAGGTCGGCGTCACGCGGCACCAGCAGGACGTCGCCGAGCGTATCCGCACGCCCGGCGATCGCTGCGGCGGCGGTCGCCGGATCGTCTACGACGAGGGCGTAGGCGAGGCCTCCGAGACGGGCTTCGAGCCGAGCGGCCTCGTCGATCTCGACGTCCTCGAACGCGCTGGCGACCAGCTCGGCGTCGAGTTGATCCCGCAGGCTCATCAACGCTGGGGCAAACGGGCCACCGCCGGCAAGCAGGTCGCGGGCCTGGCGCAAGAGCTGCTCGCGCTCGAAGCTCGCCGAGGCCTCGAGCTGGCGGGCCTCCGCCAGTTGATCTCGCAACAGCGTACGACCCACATCCAGGCCGGCGCGGTCAACGACCGCCACGCCCAGGTACGCAGCGAGCCGGCCGGCAGCGTCGCAGCACTGCCGCCAGGCAGGTTCGCGTGCGGCGAGATCCCGCACCTTCACCTCGAGCTCCTTCACCCGGCGCTCGGCATCGATGGCAGCGGCCATCGCCAGGCGCCCCTGCTCTTCGTGCGCGCGCAGCGAGGCCTCGGCCTCGCCGTGCAATCGTTCGATCCGCGTGACGGCCGGCTCCTCCGTGCTAGGCACCTTCAACTCCGCCGCGCGCGCGCGGATCTCCGACTGCTTCGTGGCCCGCATGCGCGCGTCTGCGAGTTCGCGCTCGAGCCCGGGCAGTTGTTCAGCCAGCCCGACCCGGTGGCGGTGCTGCGTGAGTGCGTCGAGAGCGACGTCGTAGGCCCGCGCCGCCTCGATCTCGGAGCCGATGAGTTGGCGCAGAGCAGCCATCGTCGCGGCATGCTCCGCGCGGTGGGCGTCCGCGTCGGCCAGGCGCGTGACCGCCGCGCGGCGCTCTTCGTCGACGGCCGCCAGTTCGGTCTGCGCGGCGTGCGCCTGCTGGAGCAGCGATGGCGGCGCTAGGTCGGCGGGCGAGAGGCACCGCTGCGCTTCCGCGAGCCTGCGGGTCGCCTGCGTGTACCCGTTCGCACGCCGATGCAGCGTCTCCAGGCCAGCTTGAAGATCGGCGAGGCCGCTCGCGGCGAGTGCGTACTCCTCCTGCGCGCGGCGGTGTCCTGCGCGCGCCGCGGTTCGGGCGAACTCCGCCACGGCGCGCCGCTCGGCCACCAACTGCGCTTGCTCCTCTGCGGTAGCGCGATCGAGCTCACAGCGCGCGACCTCGTCCGCGGCCTCGAGCGCCCGATGCATCAGGGCCTGCCGCACGCGCGCCTCTGCCAAGGCGGCACCGAGCACCGCACGCCGGGCGTCGAGGGTCGCCAGGTCGGCTAGCGTCTGCGACAGGGCCTCGCGTGCTTCGTCGCGCGCAGTGGCCAACAGCGTGCACGCCGCGATCGCGTCCTGCAGCCGCTTCTGCAGATCGGTCGCCCGCTCGCGGGTCGCGAGGAAGGCCGCCGCAAACATCACCTGACCGGCATCGAAGACGCCGCCGATCTCGCTCTCGAGCTGACGTGCCTCGCGAACCTCGGTCCGGGTGCGCCGGCACGCGTCGAGGTTGGCGCGCATCTGCGCGAGGGTGTCGGCGAGGCCCGTCTGCTCCTTGAGCAGGAACCCGCGCAGCTCCGTCGTGAGTGCACGCGAGATCCCGCCGGTCATGCTCGTGCGGAGCATGTCGTTGAGCTTCCGACGTTCCTCGTCCGTCCCGAGCCGCAGCGGTGTGACGCCGTACTCGAACAGCGCCGCGAAGTACTCGCGCGCCGACGGATACGCCTGCAGGCGGCCGCCGAGGCGCGCGGCGTTCTCCTTCAGCTCGGACAGCTCGGGTACCGCCTCGCTGTCGCCCTGCGCCATCAGCAGCAGATCCTGCAGGCGGACGTCAGCGGTCAGCCCCGAGACGATGAACGGTGTCGGCTCGACCGACGGCTCGCCCTTGCGCACCAGGTGGACCCCTGCGAGCAGCCGGTCGCCCGTCGGCAGGATGAAGTCGAGCGCGGCGTACGACGGTCGCCCCGGCTCCCCGAGCCGGCCCCAGATCCCCTTGTCACCGCCGGTCGCGTCGGTCTCGCCGAGGTTGGTGAAGCGCAACCGGGACATGTCCGGGAGCAGCACGACATACGCGGCGATCATGACGGTGGTCTTGCCCGCGCCGTTGGAACCTTCGAGCGCCGTCACGTGCCGGTCGAACAAGTAGCGCTCGTAGAAGACGCCACGCCAGTTGACCAACGCGAGCGCCTCCGCGCGGGTGCGGCTCATGGCACCTCGTCCTCGCTCGGTGCGTCGTCGTCGTCATCCTCGCCATCGACCGTGAGCGGCTCGCCGAGCACCACCTCGCCGCGCGCGATCAACTGCGCCAGCGCCGCGTCGGGCGTGGTCAACGCCCGCACCGGCTCGGCGAAGCGCATCAGCGCCGGCCGGAGCGCCAGGCGGTCGTCGTCCGCCAACGCCACGAAGCCCAGCTCCGCGAGCCGTCGGATCGCCTCGTCGATCTGGCCGCGCACGGTCTCGGCGGCGATCCGCTCGTCGTATCGCTTCTTGCGCGGGGCGAGCGTGCGCATGAGGACGTCGGTGCCGACCAGCCCCGCGAGCCGCTGCACCAGCGCATCCTTGGGCACCAGGCCACCGGTCTGCAAGGACGCTGGGTCGAGGTACATCAGCGCCAGGGCCTGGCCGACCAGCATCTCCCCCAGCGTCAGGCGCCGTCGCCCCAGGCGATCACCCGCTGGCAGCAAGTAGAAGTAGCCGTCGCTCTGCTGGACCAGCTCGCAGCCGAAGCGGCGATAGAACGCCTCGAGCACCGCCTGTGCGTCGACCAGGTACTCGTAGGCCGCGGCGTCATCGCGGCCGATGTGCCGCCCGCGCCGCAGCGCCAGGTCGACATCAGGGAACTGATCATCGGCGATCGCGGCGGCGAGATCCGAGAAGCCCGATGACGTCACGGATCGTCGCTCCCTTCGATGATCCAGTCCTCGATCTCGAGCTGCGCCAGCACCGGCGCCCACGGCCGCTCGCGCGCGCTGCGGACCCGCACGTGGCGGGCTACCGCGTCGGCGACCCGGCCTGCACCCGCGTAGGCCATGCCAAGCGGCAACCGCGGCAGCACATCGGCCGACACGTCGGACAGCGTCGCGGCGCCGGCGGCGAGCGCGGCCCGGACGAACGCATCGAGATCGGCGGGGAGATTCTCGGGCTCCACCCAGGCCGGCGAGGCGTCGCGCTCGGCCCGAGGCCGTTCGACCGGCGGTCGCTCGATCCGGGCCTCGAGCGGCCGCAAGCGCGTGATCGACGGTGCGCCCGCGGTCACCAGATGAAACGGCTGCCTCGTCCACCCGGCGAGCTGGTCCCGCAGCCGCTGACTGAGCGCGCGGTTGGGATCCAGGCGGACGACGTCGCGCACGTAGCGATGCACGAGCTGGTAGTACGCGGACCACGCTCGCTGCCGCGCCCGGCCCCACGCGGCGATCCGATCGACGTGCTCGATCACGCGCTGCACGGCCTCCTCGGCGTCGTCGGCACCCGCGGCCAGCGCGAGCGTCTGGATTTCCTGCAACAGCGCGATCAGGTGGCTCGCGTCACGGAGCAGGATCTCGTTCAGCTCGCCCAGCGTGCGGGTGGTGGTGTCGAGCAGCGTCTGGCAACGATCGACGGCGCCGAACCAGTCCGAGGACAGGAGCTGCGAGATCTGGGTCTGGACCTCCTCCTGCTGCGCGTCGAGTCCGCGCTGTCGTCGCTCGATCCCGCCGACCAGATCGGCGACGGTGACCCGCAGCGGCGCAACGATGGTGGTCCGCCACGTGTCGGCATCGCCCGCCTTCTTTGCGGTGGCCAGCAGCTCGGCGAGCTGGGCTCGCAGCGTGCCCGTGAGCAGGGTCAGGCTCTCGCGCGTCAGCGCGTCGTCGCTCAGAAAATACTCGACCACCGCCGCCGCGAGGCGAGTCAACGCGTACTCGCCGGCGTGAACGATGCCGGCGCCATCGACGCGGACCAGCATCCGCTGTTCGCGCATCCGCTGGATGGCGTGCGTGGCCCGCTTGCGCGGGTTGTCCGCGTTGGGCTCCACGACATCGCAGATCTGCTCGAACAGGTCGATCAACTGGTCTTCTTCGAATGACGCCAAGGACGCCTTGTCGGCGCGCAGATACAGGCCCGCGAGGAAGCAGAGATCGACCGTCTTCAGATCGAGCGTCACCCGATCGCGCGTGAGCGAGCCGATCAGGCGGCTTGGGTTGGTGGTGGAGCGTGGCTCGGTCACGGGACGCGGTGTGGCGCGCTGGGCATCTCGAGCAGCAGGTATCGCGGGCGCCCCGACCCGACCGTGGTCGCCAGGACCTTGATCGTGAGCTGCCGTTGGAGCAGCTCGTTGAGCGCTGCGGGGTCTGTGATGCTCGGGCTGATCCTGCCCTTCACGACCTGTCGGCCCTCGGCGAGGCAGAACTCGAAGCTGCGGCTCTTCGGCAGCACGCCCTGAAACGCGCCGACCAGTTCGGCGACGTCTTCACGCAGGTTCGTCTGGCTCAGACGGTCGAGGCTTCGCCGTACCTGTCCTGGGTTGTCGAAGCGCACGTCGATGTCGCCGTAGCGCACCGAGCAGGTCGCGTCGTTCTCCGCGAGGGTCGTGAGGAACGCACGGATGTTCTGCAGCGCGCGCTGGTCGACCTCTTCGGCCGAGTCCGCGAGCTCGTCGTCGCTCCCCAGGGTGCCACGCAGCAGCCGCTGGGTCTTCTCCAGGGCTCGCGCTACCGGGCTGGTGTCGTCCAGGTCCAACTGTCCGACGCGGTGCTCTTCGAGTTCGAAGCCGAACGAGCCGAGCGCGGTGCGTGTGATCAGCAGCTGGTGCTGGTCCCGACCAGGGATCGGGCCCATCGACGCCAGCGGACCCGACAACGACGACGCCATCGCGGCGACGGCGTTCGTGAAGCCATTGACTGCCGTCAAGCCGAACTCCGCGAAGATGCCGTGACTGCCGACCACCGGCTTGCCCCGGAACGTGAGCTGCACGCGTGCCGGCGCGCGCGCCGACGCGGGTAGCGCTTCGAGCTCCGCCACGACGTTGCGCAGGCGCGCCGTCAGGCTCGCGCGGTCGATCACCTGAGAGGCCGGCGTGCGCGCGATCATGCGTTCGAGCGCTGTCTTCTCCGCGGAGAGCCGCAGCCGCTCGTCGGCAGTCATGGGGCGACTTCGGCAGGCATGAGGTTCTCCAGGGCGGCGCGGGCAGCCGCGTCCTGGACCGGTGCGAGGTCGATTTGCAAGAACCCTTTCCAGGCGGTGGTGCGGCGGTGGGCCCACATGCTGTACCAGTATGCTGCTTGGAGGACCAGCTGCGCCGGGTCCATCGCCAAGTCGACGAGGTAGCCATCGACCCGGTACCGGCGCTTGACCAGAACATGATCGTACAAGTCGCCGAGTATCGGGGCCAAGGTCTCCTGGGTGGCCCCTGGCGGTAGACCGTAGAAGGTGACGACGTCGATGTCGTTCGGGGGGCGCTGCTCGATGACCTCGACGTGCTCGGCGAAGCTGCCGTCGAGCCACTGGAATCCGCGCACCAAGCCGGACGCATGCAACGCGTGGCGGTAGGCGAGCAGGCCCGAGATGATCGCTTGCCGCTCTGGCGTTGTGGCGAAGCGCGTCACGAGGTCCATGAGCGAGCACACGTATGGCGACCGCTCGCCGGAAGCCGGGGCGGACGAGTCGTGCGGCGGCAGGACTCCGTCGGCGGTCCATGCAGGGATCGCGACGAAGTCGCTCGCGGCATCTGCCCCGGGACCTACGTCTTCATCAGCACCCATCGCCCACCCTCCATGTCGCTCATGGTCGGACCGATAGTGGCATGGCGATATCGAGCCGGCAAGGGTGGGGTTCGGCCAGCACACACGCGACGTCAGGCAAGCAACGCAAGTTGACTCGGCGGGTTGAGCGGCGGAACGGGGTTGCCCGAGCCCTGCGCGACCGCAAGCACTGGGTCGAGATTGGCGCGCAAGGTTGAGCGCGAGCGCAGGAGCGGGCGGCCGCCTTCGCGCAATAGCTCGCGGTTGCCGGTCGCGGTCTCCGGCATGCCGGCGTACTCGGGCGCGAACAGCGGCACGCCCATGCGCAGCGCCTCGCGGCCGGCGGCGATGCTGCCGCCGGTGGCGCCGGCCTCGATCAGGATCATGGCCAGCGACAAGCCGACGATGGTGCGGTTGCGCTGCATGGCCTGGCCGGCGGACCACGCGGCCCGCGGCGCGAACTCGCTCACGACGCACACGCGCGCGTCTTCCCAGACGGCGGCGAGGTCGGCGC
>SXGT01032893.1_pt1 | contig 14297 bp, 15 predicted proteins | sample 3176221 | NCBI WGS metagenome assembly SXGT01 (sample SAMN11356862, study PRJNA531348) | freshwater metagenome | isolation source: freshwater sample F1-120 | place: China: Fuxian Lake, Yuxi | collected 2017-12-25
GTTATGTACACACCGTGATCCGTAATCTGGCGCTTGCGGCCCCCTTGGGGCTGAAAGAGTGTCGCGAGGTCAAGCTCCATGTGGCTGAAGCGGATCGGAACCGGGTCAGCGAACTGCTGGCGGAGCAGGGTTTTCAGGCCACTGAGCCCAACAAACTGATCCATTGTCACCCCACCTCCCGTTGGATGTTCAAATGCTGGCCGGCAGACAAGGTCGCGCAAACCGTGGATGCGCTCCAGAAACAGGGCTACCGCGTCGCCCTGACCTGCGCGCCAGACGCAACAGAACGCGCGTTTCTGGATGCAATCCTTGCGAAATGCACAACCCGGCCCATTGACCTGGGCGGCAGGCTGACCCTCAAGCAGACGGCGGCATTGTCCGGTATGAGCCGACTGTTCTTCGGTGTGGATTCCGCACCGATGCACATGGCGGCAGCGATGGATACTCCGACGCTGGGCATCTTCGGGCCATCAGGCACCTTCGACTGGGGGCCATGGCCGAATGGGTGGACGGTGGATAGCACGCCATATCCCGGGCGACATGGTATTCAGTATGCGCTTAAGCACTGTGTGGTTCAGGATGGACGGGAATGCGTGCCTTGTGGCCAGGCTGGGTGTATGAATAGTCGGCGGAGTGCGTGTTTGGAAGATCTGTTATCTGATGTAGTGCTCGATGAGTGTATAAAAATGGATTGTCGTAATCTGATCGCTGAAAGCTAATCTAAAAGCCACATCATGTCCTTTACGGTTTGGTATTACCCTTTCTTTCTGCTTGGTGTTGCGGGTTTTTACTGGCAACTGGGGCATCGCGGCCGTACTTGGCTACTGTTGTCGGCGTCTTGCTTGTTTTATGGCGCTTGGGACTGGCGTTTTCTTTCCTTGATCGCTGCATCCACCCTGGTGGATTATTTCTGTACCAATGCTATGGATGGTCGACGGATGGGGCGCTTGCCTGTCCTAGCGGGTAGTTTTCTGCCCATTATTTGGTTGGCCGGGCTTGGTGTTTTCGGATTGACGAACCTTGATACTCAGATACTGCAGGCGGCAGGCGTTGGCAGTGTAATTTTCTTTCTTCTGTATGAGGCGCTATGGCGCATGGAGGAGGGGCGCAGAAGGAGGGCATTCCTTCTGCTTTCTGTGGTTACCAACTTGACGATCCTAGGGTTTTTTAAATATTTTGGATTTTTTGTGGATTCAGCGCAGGATTTTCTGGCCATGGCAGGGTTTGGCGGAGAGTCTTTGGTGGTGGAGATATTGCTGCCCGTAGGCATTTCTTTTTACACATTCCAGTCGGTTTCTTTCGCGGTGGATGTCTATTACAAACGCATTCATGCCTGCGGTGATCTGCCAACCTTTGCGGCTTTTATTGCCTTTTTCCCCCAGCTAGTGGCGGGCCCTATTGAACGCGGCCGCCAGTTGCTTACCCAACTGGAGCAGTATCATGTGTTTGATGTGGCCAACCTACACGCGGGTATGCGCCTTATTCTGGTGGGCTATTTCAAGAAGGTATTCGTGGCCAACAACTGTGCCATTATTGCCAACTATGTGTTTTCAAATTCCGGCAATATGGATATTTACTGGATGACACTGGGTGTGCTGGCCTTCGCCTTCCAGATATATGGCGATTTTTCTGGCTATACCGATATTGCCCGGGGCTCTGCTTTGCTTTTTGGTGTGCGTTTGGAACGCAATTTTGCCTTTCCCTACCTAGCGCGTAGTCCATCAGATTTTTGGGCTCGCTGGCATATCACGCTGTCTACCTGGATTCGTGACTACCTCTACATCCCCTTGGGCGGAAATCGTCACGGTACGCTGATGACGGTGCGCAATTTATACATCGCCATGTTGTTGGCAGGTCTTTGGCATGGCGCTACCTGGATGTTTGTATTATGGGGTTTTTACCATGCCACCTTGTTGGTTTTGTATCGGGTAGTGCCGTTTTTGCACCACTTGGAACACGCCAAAGGGCATCGGGTATGGTTGTCTAGTGCGTTGATGTTTTTGTTTACCTTGTTGGGGTGGCTGATATTCAGAAGCCCTGATTGGCCACACTTTATGGCAACACTACATGCATTTTCCGTATGGCCGGGCAGTATGACCCCTGATGTACGATATGCGCTGGCTTGGCTTGCTTTCCATGTACTGCCCTTGCTGGTGTTGCAGTATGTTACACGCAAGGCGCAAGACGAGTCTGCACTGGATCACCGTCCTTGGGCATTGCGTGGCCTGGACTACACCGTAATGTTCCTGCTGGTAACTTCCTCTGCGGTTATTGATGTTGAGTTCATCTATTTCCAATTTTAATTTGAGTATGCGCATCGCTACAAAGTCCTTCCTGTTTTTCGCCGCTTTGTTTCTGGGACTGGAGGGGCTGGCACGCCTAGCCTTTAATGACACCTTCGTGGGGCGTTTTGATTATGGCTATCACCCCACAGCAGGTTTTGTGGAGCTAGGCGAGCGCGTGGATTTACGCAGCGCAGGCGGTCGCCGCTTTTGGGTGCAGTCCTTTTCTAATCCTAAGCCAGCAGGTCGTTTCCGTATCTTTACTGTGGGGGATTCCGTTGCACGGGGCAACGCAGTTGAATTGGCCTATCCTCACCTGTTGGGGGAAATGTTGCGCGCACAAGGCCACAATGTGGAATCCATAAATCTGTCGGTGGCAGGTTATGGTGTACGCCGCCGTCTGGTCGTGTTGGAACAGGCCTTGAAATACCAGCCTGACCTCATCATCCTGCATCTGAATCACAGTAACGAATACGAAGATGAACGAGAATGGCGCCGAGCTCAAGATGCAAAATCCTGGCACCCAAGCCAATGGCTGAGAAAGAGCTACATCATTGCAAGGCTGGATGAGGCCAAGACGGAGCGCCTATTTTGGAAATTACCCACAGGGATGCGTTCAGTACGAGAGGTGAACGACCACGACGCCGAATTGGCAGCGGAGCAACATGGCGAACAGGGGAAGGTTTGGGATCGGTTTTTCCGCGACAAGACGGCGGATACTGTGCGTCTGCTACAAGCCAAGGGCGTTCCTGTGTTGCTGTTGAGCAAGGGTGGGCTGGATGCGTCCAGGAAACATCTGGACGACTTTGGTCAGGACGCATTCATCGCTGAGCGAATAGGAACGGGTGTGTATATGGCATCTACCCGACAAGTGTTCGCCCGGTTGCCTAACCCTGATCCCTATTTCAGTAGGGACGGCATTCATTGGAAACCCGAAGGACACCGCCTTATGGCAGAGGCTTTGCTGCCCATAACAAGGCGTGCCATTCAGGTTGCACCATCTCCACCACATCCATAACCGCCTATGGTTACGCAACATGAAACATTACTGTTGAATTAATGTTGTAAATTGGGGGGGGTACTGATCGAAATGGCACTTCGCCGAACCGTTGCACCGAAATTCCAGATGGCAGTGGCGGGGGAATGAATAAATCAGTGATGACTACATGCCGAGATTACCGGCTACTGCGCACAAGTTTGAGTTCAAAGTCATTAAGCATCTCGAGAGCCTTCTGACTTCTCTCTTTGATGCGTTTTGCAGGTATGCCTGCGTATATCCCCCAAGGTGTTGTGCTTTTGTTAACTAGCGTCATTGCTCCAATTGCGCAACCTTCTTCAATATTGACACCAGGAAGTACGGTGGAACCAGAGCCAATAATAACTAGTTTCCCAATATTTACAGGTAAGAAAATTTCCTTCTTATACATTTTTGGCATTAGTGAGTTGGTCAATGAGTTTCCGCTGTAGTCATCCGACTGGCTAAATATTTTTGACCCATAAGCCAGTGTGCAGTAGTCAGACATAAATACACCAGGCAGGCCGCCTGCGATAAGGCACATGGGTGTCACATGGCAATATCTTCCTATAACAATCCGCCCGGATAACAGACAGAAGTCGTCCAATCTTGAATTATCGCCAATCTCAATGTTATGACAGTCATAGATGCTTGCTTTGTTGCTGATCTTGACATTAATCCCGACCCTTTTGAAACCCATGGCGATTATTTGGCTTTGTGTTAAGTATGCCATGATTATTTATTGTTTTCTGCGGATTTTGGCAATGCATGGCCTTTGATATCGAATAACGCCGCATATTGTTCTATAAGCGCATTCTTGCTGAAATGTTTCTTTGCTAGTTCAATATTGTTAAGTATTGATTCTGGGTCTAGTAGTGACATATCGAATTCGTTCGCATCTTTTATTTTAAATCCTATGCTTGAGAATAGATTCCAGGGTGTGGTGCCAGGTTTAATATATACGGTTTTCCCCATTCCAAGAAGAGTTATCATATTACCCATGGCTTGCTGTCGATCTTGGTTAAATATTCCAATATCGATTGTAGCGAGGAGGCGGTTATATTCGTTAATGGGCATGAATTCTGTTAGTGGAATGAATTGGGCTCCAAGTATATGGTGCCCATATGCGGAAACTTTTTTGGCCTCAGAAGGCGGGCCATAGGATAAGGGCGCGTATATGATAACTTGCGAGTCAGCATATTTTTTGATTTTGTCAAGTGCGTCATAATGGTTGTTCCTGGGATATGCGGAATTCCCCACTATTATTCTGGTGTGACCATCTGTTTTTGATTGGATCACGCTTGGTCCTGTATATGTATTGCTTTCGTAAAGAAGGCACTCATGAAGTTTGCCTTTTGCGCCATACCACTTTTGGGCCAGATTATAATCGCCTTTGATATATGTTACTATATGCCCGAAGCGATGTATTAAAAACGACCTAATTTTTTCCTTAATAATTCTCCGGGTTGATTTTGGTGGCGTTAAATGCTGATACAGATCATCACCCCAAATAAGCCAGTAACACTTTTTAAGTAGCCAAGGTTGTAGAAATAGGAGGTATAGGAAGTGAGAGTCGTACAAACCATGCAGATAGATACGTTGCGCATTGTATAGCCGATGCACGAGGAATGATTTTCTTATTATTCCGTGGCAGTGAATAACATTATTTGGAACAGGTTGGGAAGGTGGTCCCTTCTTCCCAATTAAAAATATGTGTTCTTTGCTGTCAAAATATTTGTTTATCATCCTTATGAATGGCGGTATGAATTTTTCTGGCACACAGAGGTGAACGTTTGAGCTCATAGACAATAATTTAAACTAGGTATTTTTTTGATAAAAACAAGATATCAGTTCACAAATTAGCTGGACCTGATCATTGGTCATCTCAAAATAAAGAGGGAGGCGTACAAGGCAATTGGAAAAGCGGTTGCAATTGATAAGATCACGTCCATGGTATTTTCCAGAGAAATACGAGCTACTATGTAGTGGTTGGTAATGAAAAACGGCATGAATCCCGTATTCATTGAGATGTTTGATTAATCTTGATCGATCATCTTGGGTGTTACATACTAAATAAAACATGTGTGCGTTATTGGAGGCGCCATCAGGTATATGAGGTAACTCAAAAAATGATGCTTGTGCGTAGGGTTGCAGTAAACGGTAATAGTTGTTCCACAAAGAAATCCGTTTTTTTTGGATATTGTCAATTTCTTCTAGTTGTGCAAAAAGATATGCAGATATTGTATCTGCAGGAAGGAAAGATGATCCAATATCGACCCAATTATATTTGTCTACTTCACCCCGAAAAAAGGCGGATCTATTTGTGCCCTTTTCTCTTATAATCTCAGCCCGGGCGATATATTTCGCGTTGTTAATGATTAGCGCTCCTCCTTCGCCCGATATGATGTTCTTTGTCTCATGAAAAGAAAATGTGCCAAAAGTCCCAATCCCGCCAAGAGGCTTTCCGTAATAGTTGGAATCAATGGCTTGAGCGGCATCTTCTATGACTGCGATGTCGTATAAGGCGGCAATTGTACATATTTTTTTCATATCGCAAGCCATGCCAGCGTAGTGGACAACGACAATGGCACGTGTATTTTTTGTGATTAATTCTTCTATGTGATTTGCGTCGATATTCGGGTGTTGTTTTGTGCTATCAGCGAAAATCAATTTCGCTCCGCGCAGTGCAAATGCATTGGCTGTAGAAACGAAAGTGAATGATGGTAGTATGACTTCATCACCAAATTTGATGTCCAGTAGAATGGCCGACATTTCTAGGGCATCCGTACATGATGTTGTGAGAAGGGTTTTTAAGAATCCATAGCGCGATTCAAGAAAAGTGTGGCACTTTTTTGAAAAAATGCCATCTCCAGAAATTTTCCCAGATGCTACGGATTGAGCAATATAAACGAGTTCTCTGCCGTGGAGATATGGTTTGTTGAATGGGATCATAATTTGGATAGAATTTCTTTTGACTTGTTAAAAATATCTTCCCATCTTATCAAGGACATTGGTGAGTGTTTATCGCAGTTACTTTGAATGTCTTCTAGGTCATATGTGACTACATTGGTCGACCACAGTGGGCCGAATAGCCTGCTGGGAGATAGGCAGTGATAGAGGATAATTGTGGGTTTATTGAATGTGCTCATTAGATGTGATGGGCCAGTATCTACACCAATGTATAGATGCAACTGCTCCATAATGGCTGCACTGGATCTTAATTTTAGGTTTGTTAGTGCATGAATTCTTGTGCTGTCAATTTTGCTCAGATAGTTAGTTGCTGCCTCATCTGATGGGGTGCCAAAGATGTAGCAATGTACCATTGGGTTCCATGCGAGGAGAGATTTTATTAGTTCATTAAAACTATCGAGTGGCCAGTCACGATATGATCTTGTCTGGAAGCTTGTAAGTTTAAATCCGACTCGTATTGTAGGCTTGTCTTTTTCTAATGTTCGAAGGAGGTGTGCGCCATCATTTCTCTCGTGGGTTAGAACTGAATAGGCTAGTTGTTTGTTGCTTGTTACAATCCCATCAAGCGCAATTAGTCGAAGGAATCTATTTATCAGGTGCTCATCCCCAATTGTATTGATTGCACTAAACACCGATTGGTGTGCTTCATGTTTGGCTTTGTTGTCGGTGTAGCAGAATATTTTCTTACTGATCCTTTGCGCAAGATTTATGTATCTTTGTGATGGGATCTCGTTATTTGAATTAAAAACGAATGTTTTGTCGTAGATTTTGAAGTAGTGTCTTCCAAAGAATAGTGCTTTTCTTTTTGATATTGCTCTCCTTGTTTTTATGAAATCAAGTCCTTCAAATAGAAACAAGGTATTTCTGTGCCCGTAAAATGTAATTGAGGCATCTGGATTGTTTTCATGAATAGCGCGTATTGCTGGTGTTATTAGTAATGTGTCACCAATTCTTCCAGAGTTGTATATTACTAGAATTTTTCTTGGCATGTTGGGTCCTAATATTATTTTACGCGGAATTATATGATGGTGTTTTGGTAGCATGCAATGCTCTAAGTTTATATTGAATTTGCCATGCAGGCCAAACCCAACAAAACCGGCGTTCGTATATTTCCTGCGTCGCAAAGTTCATGTTGACCAAGGTTCGTAAAATAGGCACCACCATCCTGTCCAGCAACGAGGTGCGATAAAAATCGATGCGCGTGCTTTTCAGTATAAATCGAGTGGAGGTGTAAAACGCTGGAACTTTGCGGCCGGGTTGTTTGGCTTCGTCCATAAAGTAATGCATGGTGTAAAGACCAAATGGTCTCACATGTGTAGGGTCTGAATAAAAATATGGGTTTGAGAAATGTGGTACGATGATTTCGATTTCGGCGTCAGGTCGACAAATTCGATTCAGTTCGGACATCAGGCCCATGAAATTTGCAATGTGCTCCAGGGTGTGGCGGGTGTAGATTGCGGAAACTGAATGGTCTGGTAGGAGATCAAGTGGGGCGTTCAGGTCTGCGACGACATCCACCCCAGAAAGCTCTACGAGGTCTACGCTGTAATGACCTTCGCGATGGGTTTTGCCTGCGCCCAAGTGTAGTTTTATCGGGGAGCCTTGTTCAAGGTCGCGCTGTAATTGGGGGTTCAGTATTCTCATTTTGGATGATCAGGATACAGCTTTGTTGTGGTCGATAGGGCGACAGGAAAGGACGCTGCCATTGAGAAGTTGGTGCGTGAACACGGTGGGTCTCATGTGGTCAATAGTTCGTCAAACCAGCCAGCCATGCGTTTTGCGGCTTCATGCAGACTGAAATGCTGTTCCACGCGTTCGCGTCCGCATTGTCCCATGCGCTGACGCAATGGTTTGTCCTCAATAAGGTGTTGTAGCGCCCGTAGCCATTCCGTTTCATCTGCTGCTAACAGTCCATCTATGCCATCACGCACTACTTCGCGGTTGGCACCAACATCAGCGCATACCACGGGTACACCTGCGGCCATGTATTGGATGGCTTTGAGGGCGCATTTACCACGCGTCCATTCATCGTCCGGCATAGGCATGAGACCGATGTCGATCGCGAGGAGGTCTTCTACTTCACGACTTTCTTCCCAAGTGTGTATTTCGACGGCGACTCCATCAAGCTGGATATCTCCTCGCGAGATTACGCGCAATACGAGAGAGGGATGGGTTTTGCTTAGCGCGGAGAGCACGGGGGCCAAGGTCTGTAAGTAGCAGTAGTTTGCCGGTTGACCGATCCACCCTAACACGACTCGGTTTTCGTTACCTTGTGCGCCACTGTGGTAGCGCGTGAAATCCACGACTGTGGGCAGTATTTCCACGCGCTTGGCATAAGCACGGGCTTGATCAGCCAAATACCCATTGCCAGCCAGTACCAGATCCGCCTGTCGGCAGGTGGCGTGGAATCGTTGGGAAATTTTCCACTGGGTCAGCCAAGACCAGTGTTCATCGTGGGTGACGGTGATTGAATCGTCGAAATCGAACACGATCTTGACGCCGCTGGCATGCAGTTTTCTAAGTAGGGCTTGGCGGAATAACCGTTTTTGAATGAACACAATATCTGCCCGGCGGGCATGTCGAAGAATTTCGGCTTCCTCACGCATTCTGGAGAAAAGGCGTGCGGTTCCTGTCTTGGGTTTGGGGGCTGGAAGGAGTGTTTCCAGCTCAAACCCAAGTTGCTCGAGTTCTGGAATGAATTGCAGAATGCGATACCGTGCGCTGGCACGCTGCCGGGGGCCTACCGTGAGCAATAACACGCGTTTAGTCATTGTCGTGCTATTTCGTGGCGGTCAGGATTGCACTGCGGGCCAGTAACATATCGATGCTGTTTGTTTTACGGATGACTTCGGCATTTTCCGTATGCACATCCCGGTCATAATGTTGAATGCGTTTTCCATACAACCAAGAGGAAAAACCAATGAAGGGGGCTAGTAAAATCAGCCATCCGATCGAGCCGCGTTTGAATCTGTCCGCACGAACCGCGATGTTGCTGAAGCCTGTGCGTCGCAAACCATAGGCGAGATAGGCATAACTTAGGGGCATGATGTGTCCGGAGAGATTGCCTGCCTTATCAGGTTGGATGCTAGGTGGAACATAGAGTGTATGAAAGCCGGTCATAAGAAAAGCCAGACGGGATTGCATGTGCAGGATGTTGGGGACTGAAAAAATGATCTTCCCACCCGGTTTCAGAATGCGGTGGATCTCACTCATTACATCAAACGGGCGAGCGAGGTGTTCAAAGACTTCGATGGCGTACACGGCGTCGAAGCTGGCATCGGCAAAGGGAAGTGGCGCATTCGCATCCATTTGCTGGAATGGAACATCCGGGCACTGGTAGTGGGCTTCAAACAGGTCGCAGGCCATAAGGTGCCGCTCGGGTGATAGCCCCTTGTCGGAAAGCCTCCGGGCCAGACGGCAAGCCATGTGACCGCGTCCTGCACCTAGGTCAAGAACGCATCCGCCGCGTTCGGCAATACGGCCAACAATATCTTCGATGATATTGTTTGCAGCCAACGGGGACGCATGGGAAATTTTGGAAGACATCGGATGCTCACATTTTGAATGTTGTTAACTATGGGCAAACACTTGTTCCATGCGATTCAGCATGGTGCTAAGCGAGAAACGCGCGAGTGCAATTTGTCTGGCATGCTGGCCAAGAACGGCACGCATGGCTTCGTTGTGCATCAGCTGGTCCAGTGCGGATACGATGGCCTCGCTGCTTTGGGTTGGGACGATGAGGGCACTTTCCTTGTCTGTTACGGCCTCCGTAATTGCTCCCACCGATGTGGTCACAATAGATAATGCGGTTAGCATCGCCTGAAGAACGGCCTGCGGCACACCTTCGTTGGCGTAAGACGGCAGGCAGAAGATATCCATCGCCCGCATCCAGTCCTCGGGATTGGGTTGTTGTCCGGTTAAGGTGACGCGTTCGCCAAGTTCCAGTGCCAGAATCTGCGCGTCAATGGTGCCTTTCTGCGGCCCGTCGCCTACGATGAGTAGGCGCCATTGCGGTGCATCCAGTTTGGCGAAGGCATCGATGAGGTAACGATGTCCCTTCCAGCTTCTAAGCGTGGCCACGATGCCGATGTAGTTTGCCTCCGGATCCAGTCCGAGTTTGATGCGTGCCTCGCGTTTGTCGCCGGGTTTGAAGCGTTCGGGGTCGATGCCGGTGGGTACCGAGGTGACTCGCGCAGGATCGGCGCCGGTCTGTTGGATGACTTGTTCCCGCAGCGCCTCGCCGGTGGTAACGACATGGCTGACGGCCTTGGCGTATAGCCAGCGGCTGGCCCAGTTGTTGGGGATGGGGGATGAGATGTGCCGGGTGCGGACAATGGGCGGTGCCTTGCGCAGGGTTTTGCAGGCCAGTGCGGCAAGCCATGAGTCTGTGGAACTGTGGGTGTTGATGACATCGACCGGGTTGTGCCTTAGCCAGTGGCGCAGGGCGAAGAGGCCCTTGAGGTTTTTGCGGCCGATCGGCAGGGCGAGGGTGGGCACGCCGCGTTTGGGGCCTTCTTCATAGATGTGTGACTCGGCGGGACAGAGGACGCACACGCTGTGGCCGCGCTCGATGAGGCCGCGGGACTCTTCCAGTATGCGGATCTCTTGTCCGCCCCAGCCGCAGGAGGCTTCGGTGTGGATGATGTTCAACTCGCTGTCCTTGTCATAAAACCTCGCCGCTGGACTTCGTTGATCAGGCTGTTTGCGGTGGCGATGAGGTTGGGCACAAATTCGTGTCCTGCGTTGAGGGCGTTGAACAGCAAAGCCGGGTCAACGATGTATTCGTGAATCATCTGGTTGCGTAATTGACGCATGCGCATCCAGGCTTCGGTGTTGAGCCAGCCGAGTTGTTCTGCGCGATCGAGGTTGTCGATGGCGGCACTGGTTCGTTCGCCCATGGCGTGTAGCAAATGCGGGAGCAGTTTGTCGCCCAGAGTATCTTGCAAGCGACCGAAGCGGCTTGCGAATGCGTCAACGCGTTCGGACAGGTCGGGCGTTGTGGCCAGGTCTTCCACTTGTTTGAGCGTGAACGAGCCGTTCCAGAGCCGGTGATCGGTTTGGGTCAGATGGGCGCACTCTTTCTGTACGACCTGGGTCAGGAAGGTGAAGCGGGCAAACTGCGCAGGCGAGAGGGTCATAGCAATATCCCCTCCTGAAGTGCGATGTCGTGGATGGGTTGGCGCGTCAGGTTGGGGGCCAGGATAACGACATCCACCTTGCGCCCGTGCAGGGTGCGAGACACCTTCGCCGCCAGCGAAGCAGCCATGACGGCGGGTTGGTCAACAGGGTCTTCAAGCGAGAGCAACAGGTCCAGATCGCCGCCGCGTGCATGGTCGTCAATGCGCGATCCAAATACGCGCAGGCTGGCCTTTTCCCCGGCGACCTGAGTGGCCAGTGTGCGGATGGTCTCTATTTGTTGTTGGGTCAAGCGCATGGGGTTTGGAGGGGTCGTCCGTTCGTCCAGTGTTTCGCTTCGGTGTGGATGGGTTTCACGCGCCGAAGTGTATCACCGCATTTTTGGTATCTGGTCAATAATCAGCGTCATGAAGATTCTGATCATCAAGACCTCTTCCTTGGGCGATGTGGTGCATATGTTGCCGGCGCTGACCGATGCCGTGGCGGCCATTCCCGGGTTGCGCGCCGACTGGGTGGTGGAGGAGGGCTTTGCCGCCATCCCACACCTGCACCCGGCCGTGGACCGGGTGATCCCGGTGGCGATCCGGCGCTGGCGCCGTGCCTTGGGGCAGGCGGCGACCTGGCGGGAGATGGCGGCGTTTCGGCGCGCCTTGCGGGCTGAGACCTACGATTGGGTGCTGGATAGCCAGTGCCTTCTGAAAAGCGCCTTGATTGCAGTGCAGGCGCGGGGGCCGCGTGCCGGGCTGGATGCAACCAGTGCGCGCGAGCCGCTGGCCGCCCGTTTTTATGCGCATCGTTACGCCGCGCCGCGTGAGTTGCATGCCATCTTGCGCAATCGTCTGTTGACCGCGCAGGCACTGGGCTATGCGCTGGATGCATCTGCACCGGTGGAGGAACAGCCCCCACGCTCACTGTGTTCGCTGCCCCCAAGGGGGGTGGCGCACCCGGCTTGGGACGGCCCTTCGCCAGTGCGTTACGGCATTGGCCCGGGTGCAGCATCGGGTTCGAACACGGTGTTGTGCCTTCATGGCACGGCGCGGGTAGAGAAGGAATATCCGGAAGGCGACTGGATCGTGCTGGCGCAGCGGTTGGTTGCGGCGGGGCTGGTGCCGGTCTTTCCGGCGGGGAATGCCCGCGAGGCGGCACGGGCGGCGCGTTTGGTGGCCGCATGCCCGGGCGCGCAGGCCTTGCCGGCGATGCCGTTGGCGGCGCTGATTCCGCACATTGTCGGCGCACGCGCGGTGGTGGGGGTCGATACCGGCCTCATGCATCTGGCTGCGGCGTTCGGCAGGCCCGGTGTGGGGCTGTATCCGGCCACGGACCCGTCGCGCTTCGGCGCGGTTTCAGAGTCCGGCGCGCCGCCTTTGATCAATCTGTCGACGGGTGCCGATTTAGTGCCGCAGCGTGTGGCATCTCGTTTTCTGGTGGTTCTGGGTCTTACTTCGCTCTAGGGGGTCACTGATTAATGCCCGTTCCATCACCCCGGTGAAGGCCGGAATCCAGTTAGATCAATGGCATGGATACCGGCCTTCGGCGGTGTGACGAATAAATAGGCCTTTCCATTGCTTCGGTCTCGCATAAATCGTTGACCCGTAAAATCTGGACAACGACGGCCAATTTGCGGCAAACTGACGGGAACTTAGCTTTTGGCGATCAACCATGGCGCGTCGGCGTTCCACTAAATCTACCGTCGAACCGGACACCGGGTCGACCTCTGGCGTGGCCCGCAAGGGTATCCTGGTCTTGCATGGCCCCAATCTCAACCTGTTGGGCACGCGTGAACCGGAGCACTACGGTCGGCAGACCTTGGCCGATATCGATGCGGCGCTGATTGAGCAAGGTGCGGCCGCCGGGGTGGAGGTGATCTGCTTCCAGAGCAATGCTGAGTTCGCCCTGATCGACCGCATTCACGCGGCGAAAAATGAGGGCGTGGGTTTTGTTCTGATCAATCCGGCGGCCTTTACTCACACGAGCGTCGCCCTGCGCGATGCCCTGTCGGCCGTCGAGATCCCGTTTATCGAAGTACATCTGTCTAATGTGCACGCCCGTGAGCCCTTCCGTCAGCAGTCCTATTTCTCGGACAAGGCGGGGGGTGTCAGTTCCGGGTTAGGTGCGATGGGTTATTTATTTGCGCTGGGCTATGCCTTGAATGCGCTGGAGGAGTCATGACTATGGATTTGCGTAAACTCAAGAAACTGATCGATCTCGTGCAGGATTCGGGTATCTCCGAGTTGGAGATCACCGAGGGTGAGGAGAAGGTGCGGATCAGCCGCGCTGCGCCGATGGCCGCGATGGCCGCCCCGATGTACGCCCCCGCCCCGGCGATGCAGGTCGCGAGCGCGGCCCCTGCCGCCCCCGCTGCCGCAGCGGCAGCCCCGGCCGAGCCGGACGGTCATCAGGTCAAATCCCCCATGGTGGGCACCGTCTATTTCGCCCCGTCGCCGGGCGCCAAGCAGTTTGTGAGTGTCGGTCAGACGGTCAAGCAGGGTGACACCTTGTGCATCATCGAGGCGATGAAGCTGATGAACGAGATCGAGGCCGATGCCTCCGGCGTGATCAAGGCGATCCTGGTCGAGAACGGGCATCCGGTGGAATACGGCGAGCCCTTGTTCGTCATCGGCTGAGGCCGCGGCCATGTTCGAAAAAGTCCTTATTGCCAATCGGGGGGAGATTGCCCTCCGCATCCAGCGCGCTTGTCGTGAGCTGGGGATCAAGACCGTCTGCGTGCATTCTGAGGCAGACGCCGATGCCAAATATGTGAAGCTGGCCGACGAGTCGGTCTGTATCGGTCCGGCGCCCTCGGTCAAGAGTTATCTCCATGTGCCGTCGATCATCGCGGCGGCCGAGGTGACCGACGCCGAGGCGCTCCACCCGGGTGATGGTGTCTTGTCCGA
>SXGT01830835.1_pt1 | contig 14297 bp, 10 predicted proteins | sample 3176221 | NCBI WGS metagenome assembly SXGT01 (sample SAMN11356862, study PRJNA531348) | freshwater metagenome | isolation source: freshwater sample F1-120 | place: China: Fuxian Lake, Yuxi | collected 2017-12-25
ACCTCCGTCGTCGACGGCGTCGCGGATCGGATACTCGTTTCAATCCACGCCCCCGCGCGGGGGGCGACGAAACCGAAGGTGCCGTGGCGCTTGCTCGTCGCGTTTCAATCCACGCCCCCGCGCGGGGGGCGACAGGGTGTCCGGCAACGCGTGGTTGTACGGCAAAGCGTTTCAATCCACGCCCCCGCGCGGGGGGCGACGATGTCTGTTGGTTCCTATGGATGGCGAAACAAGTTTCAATCCACGCCCCCGCGCGGGGGGCGACCGTTACAACCATAACGTTAACTGCAGACAACACTTCTGTGTGGCGCTCCGCGAACCTCAGGCTCAGCCACCTTTGCGTTCGCAACCCAAGCTCAGCGCCACAAGGTATTCACTTGCCAGAGAGTGACTTCCGTCCACGCGCGGAAGTGCAGTGCAAATCATGGATACTTATGATCCGCGGGGACGCGAGGCTCAACGCCTCAGGCGATGAGGGGGCCGTCGATGTCTATCGTTGGCTTGGCACCGTGATGCTCCACTCGGCGCTGCCAATTGGTGCCGAGGAAGTAGAAGCGGATGCTATCGGTCGCTGGGTCTATGAGGCTCAGCAGGAGCGCCTTCAGTTCCGCGAACTGCGCGGGATCAAGTTTGCACTCAAACACTGAATTCTGGACCCGCTGCCCGCGATTTACGCACGATCGCGCCACCCTGGTAAGTCGGCGACGCCCCTCGGTTGTAACGGTCGCAACGTCGTAGGTGACGAGCACATACATGAAGTGTCTCCAGTTGGAAGTCGATTGTGAGTTATCTCCAGAGGAATGGAGGATAGGCATCCAAGTCCCCTCGCAGGTGGCGCGACAACAGTCTGGCCTGCAAGTGGATGAGAAGTCCGATGGTGGTCTTTTCCCCTAGGTATGGTGACAGAATCACATCCTGCTTACGCCGCTGATATGCGGCGACGACTGCCCTTCGCGTCGCCTCGGTCATCTCAACGGCACCGGACTCGGTCACGATAAAACCCTCCGGCTTGACTTGGCCACGATTGACTAACGACACCGCCAGACGGTCACTGATGAAGGCTCGAAACTCCTCCACGAGGTCCAGCGCAAGGCTGGGGCGTCCCGGTCGATCCACATGGAGGAATCCCACAGCAGGATCCAGTCCGCAGGCCTCGCAGGCGGCTCGTGCATCGTGAGAGAGCATGGCATACAAGAACGAGAGGAGCGAATTGGTGCGATCCAGCGGGGGCCGACGCGTCCGGCCGCCGAAAGACCATGCAGGGTCGCTGGACCGGATGAGGTGGCGGAAGACCCCGAAGTAAGTGCTGGCGGCGTCACCCTCAATGCCGCGGAGCGAATCCACATCTGACTCGCTCTTTGCTGCGTCGATGGAGCGACTCAGGTGGAGCGCCGCTTCCGCCAAGGCGTCAGCCGTCTCCGGCGTGCACCCTTCCCGGGCCGCGCGCAGAAGGACTGTTCTGCTGTTGGAGATTTTCCCAAGAATGATTGAGCGCGCAATCGGAGAAGCGCGCGACGGATCATCCGCCCACCGGTACTGTTCCCGCCGCAGTAGGACACTGCCCGGCGTAAATCCGCTAACGCGCGCCAGAAAACGGCCGTGAAGTGTGCAGAAACTGACTGCTACGCCTCGTTCGCCGCAGAGGCCCATCAGGAATGGACTCACTCCAACTCGACCAAAACAGAGTATTCCGCCCAAGGTATGGATCGGCACCCGTAGCGCAACATCCTTCTCGATCCGCACCACCACGGAGTCCCCTTCCTTGGCGAGGTAAGCGCCTTGCGTAAACACGAACAGGCTATTCAAGTGGTGTTTCACGCTTTGTCCGCTGCGTTGAGACCCGCCTCAAGGTAACGCGCCGCGGAAACTCCTGGCCCAGTGACATGTGGCAGGCAAAGATTGAGCAGGGAGCACCGGTCGCATTTCTTCTCGCGCTTGGCGCGGGGCGTGATCCCGTCGTTGATCAACTGCCTGAGGCATGCGACGGCCTCGCAGGTGCGAGCACGCAAAGCAGTATCGAACGCAACCTCGACCCGCCGTCGAATCCGGCCGTAGTACAACGCACCCGCCGGGACTCCGCCTTCGGGCAATCCGAGCATCTCCTCAAGGCAAAGTGCCTGAGCGCAAAGCTGCACACGGTCTGCGTCGTGCCCTTTGGGGCGTCCCCGCTTGTACTCCACGGGGAAAGGCCTGCCCCAACCTTCACGGCGATTGAGCGATCGGCCGCCCAGCGGTGGAGCCGCCGCTACCCGGGCGATGCCTGTAACTGGAAGTGGCCCTCCCCGGAACTCGACGACATCCGCCTTTCCTACCAAGCCCAGACGCTCGCACTCCAAGGCCAGGCCTCGGACAATCAGCGTGTCGCCTCGAGTCTCGGTGCGGCCGCCGCCACGCGGCCCTTGAGCCTCGCCGTGGGCGCGCCGATGGAGGACATTCCCTTCCACAGTCAGTCGATTCTCTGCCCATAATCCCTCAATGTGGATCAGGGCGCACTGGCGCTCGCAGAAGATGAGGTGCTGCAGGGCAGAGATCGGGAGTGGGTCGGGCATCCGCCCGGCCATCGCTAGATCCAGCGCTCGATGGTGACACCTCGCGGCAGGTCGACTTCGTTGACCTCAATCTTGAAGTCGCACTTGGAGCGTGGTGGGCGATTCCCTCCCGCGCCATCACTTGCAGTCCCTGCGACGTCCTCCACGGCAGAACAGGTCACCCGTTGAAGGAGTTGATCTGCCCTTGCGTTCCCCAAAGCGCACTCGTGCTTGAATGCAATGCATGCGACTGGCGACATGACGCCGCGCGCGGCGGAGCGGTCATGGTCAAACATGTTTTGAAGGGCCTCCTTCAATAGGGCCAAATCACCATCGGAGAATCCGGTGCCATTCCTCTCAGGATCGGCCAGCAAGGGGCTCACAAACATGGTCGTGCGGTACAAGCCATATGGCAAGGAGAACTTCCTCCCCATCGTGCGATTTCCTCCCTCCTGCGCCTCGGATTCCTTCGCCGTGGTGACCGCGCACCGGGTAAGGCTGTGCTCCTGCGTGAAGATCGGGTGGACGCTCCGTGCGATTGCAAGCTGGATCGGCCCGCGCACTTGGCCACAATTCACCTGAGTAGACATGACGGCACCGAACGCACGGATGTCAAAAAAATTCTGGCACATCCAGGCTGCCAGACTGCGAGACACATCCTCCTCCGAGCCCTTCGCCTTCTTTGCATTGGGATCGATCTTCAGCGCCTTGTAGGCCCGTTCGTGCTGCTCGTTGAGGATGGCCCGCTCGCGCACATAGATCTCGTAGGGCGGCTTGCCTCCATGCTTCAACGCCACGAAGTTTCGGATTTTCCGCTTGAGGCAAACATCCGTGACGAGACCATGGTTGGTCTCTGGGTCGACTCGGGGAAGGTTGCCGGCGTCTGGGTCACCGTTCGGGTTGCCGTCGGTCACGTCGAAGAAGTACACAATGTCGTATCGATTCTGAATGGCGGCCTGGTTTGCGGTCTCTGGCATGAAAAGTCCTCCGGGGCAGGTGGGCGAAGTGGACTAGGAAGCGCTCTCTTGTGATCGCGCGAAGTATGACTGTCGTTGGTGGTAATAGCCGATGGCGAAGAGCCCCTGCGCCTCCATCGAGAGCGTGCGGGGAAACTCCATGAGTCGATCCATGATGGATCCCAGCTCCTTCTCACGCTTGATGCGTTGGCCTCGACTTTCCATCTTGCTGAGGTGGTGGCGAGAGCATGACACCAGGCGCGGGAAGATCGCTGCCGGCGTGGCACTGGCGGAGCCGTAATACGAATCTTTGATGGTCCGATTGATGTCGCCCAAGGCATTATGTTGAGTTTGCTCCAAGACTGCGAACAAGCGGCCGAGCAGGTAGGGCGGATCAGCGCGATCGGTATCGAGTGCCATGGGCACCTCCATTCTGTGATTCCTGGTGAGACAAGCCCGGATGATGGCGCACCGGCGATGCCCCGCCGCGCGCCAATCCTTTCGTTTGTCCCTGTCCACGAGGCCCTCGAGGCGCACCCGGTTCAGGACGCCGGAAAACAAGGCCCGTTGGTACGGGGTACCTTCGAGAATGCTCCGCGCCAATCCTGACGCGAGAGTCGGGTTGATGGCTTTCTCATCGGGGAACCCCCCCCTTGCAGGGACCGTCTCACTCACAAGACTTCGGATCGAGAGTCTTGGTCGGTCGCCGGGAGTCGGTTCTATTGCGAGACCGTCATGGTGCCGCTTCACCCGTTCCGCCACCTCCCCGATGGTCGACGCCAGCCACGTCCGGACGGCCAGGCGCGCGTTGTTTGAGGACAGCCCAAGGACATAAAAAGGGGTCGTCAAGTCACCGAATTCGGTGATGGGAGCTCCTCCGCAAACTGCCTCCATGATCCCCTGAAGTCGTTCATCAGTGAGTGCACTGTCATCCAGGGCAGCGGCAAACCAGCCGGACATCGCGTTATCCATCGACTGTTCCCCCGCCGTCCAGAAGACATAGGTGTCAGGGCCGATGTGCACGCGATGCCGATTGTCGGTCGTGAGTCTGTTCAGGGCCGTGCAGTACTTGAATGCATCACTCTCGCCGACCGGTGCATTGTGCCCCTGTTCCTTGCCGTAGGAAGAGAATGCCGCCTTGTTGAACGTGACGATGAGCGCGCCAGCCGACTGCGCGTTGGCGATTCCCTTGATCTTCGGCTCATGCAGTCGCGCAACGGGCTCGAACTCTCCCGTGACCAACGATGGTGCTACTGGCGCCGGCTCCCCTCGATTCCCCTCGGGCAGATCGAGCTGATCATTCCACCACGATTGCACCTTGGGGCGCTCATGGACAAAGCCAAGCTCTCCACAGATCTGGAACACGCCAAAGTGCTTTGTGATCGCCTTGAGTTCGAGCTGGCCTCCGGCTTCGCCTGGCTCCCAAGCCCGAAGAAACCTCGCCACAGCGGTGAATCCGGCGTCGTTGATTTCCTTCTCCACAGCCAAGTGCCGGTCCCGAAAGGCATCAAATGCCTTTCTTGTGCGTTCAGGCTTCTCGTCATCAGCCTTGAAGCCTAAAAGGTATGCGGCGTTGTCCCAAAGGAACCCCGGATTCAGACCACTTCCAGATGCCTTCGCCTGCCCAGGAACGAGCATTGCAACCGGCTGTGACTTCGGCGCCCCCCCCCTGCCGCTCGGGATCGATACCTGAACCGGTTCGAGGCCATGGAGGCCTCCGTCCGGCTTGAGTACGACCTTGAAACTGATCTTTTGGCGACTGTAGCCGTCGGGAGCAAGGGTCTGATCCCCCTCCGCGGCGAGACGATCGTAGAGACGAACCAACTCTGGAATGATCATGCCTTCGCCCCCGCGGTAGCTCGTGGGGGGATCGTGATGACTCCACGCTCCATGCGCGCATGGAAGAACTCCGCCGTGGCGTGAACCCGCCGGCCCTGCGAGCCCTCAATGATTTTGCCCTCTGGGTTGTCAGCGAAGTCGATGTCGCGCAGCATCTGCCCGAGGTCTCGTGTGGCGGATTCCGTTCCATAGAACGCCCCAGCCACCGGCGCACACTCGGCTCCACTGGACTCCACCAACTCGAAGTCGCAGACGAACTCTCGGCAACCTAGGTATGGGCGATGAAAACACTGGCCCGACCGTGCTCGTCGACTAAACTGGTCGGCGTGCTTGGCGGCTCCCGCCCCGGAGTCTGGCGAGGGGCCATCTCGCACTCCACCCCCAACAACCACAAAGTGGGCATCAATGACATATTCGACATCACGAAGGAGGATCGTCGCGCGCTGTTGCCGTTCCTCGTCCACGAACAGACCGAGCTGGCCTGACCCCGACTTCATCGCAGCGCTCACCGCGTCAGCCGAAATCGTGTTGCCGACCTCGTTTCGCCTGAGCGATGCGTATCGGATCGGTCGCAGCACATGAATCTGGTCAATGACCCATCGGATCTCAGGCTTCCAGTAAATCGCCTCGAGGATGCCGCGGGCAGCGGATGGCGTTATCACGTCGTATGAAACCCGCTCTGCTTTCATCTCCGGTCGAGTGAAGCAAGCCAAGGGACCCCAAACACGTAGCCGGAACCCGAATGCCATCGTGTCGCGAGCGTATCACACCATCAGTTCAGTCGGGTCCAGGGCACGGTCCAACTGGAGCCCAACAGACTCGCTGTATATCGATAGGCAAGTCAAGACCGCAGGGCCCGCGACCGTCGGCACTGCCCGCCCCTCCGACAGCAGGCGACTCAGCGCTTGAGGCGGGATAGCGACCGTAAATCGCTGGGAATCGCGAAGATCGGACCGATCAGGCCGGTCCGCGTTCGCAAGCCGGTGGCAGACCTCCCGGCCCTTCTCCCCATGGGGCACGACTAATGGCTCCGCCCAGTCATCGATGAGCCGATAGGCCTCCGCCGCTGCGCGAAATGCGAGAATCCTGTGAGACAGCAAGCCCGTCAGTCCAACTGAACGTCCGTCTGAACTGAGGCCGCCGTCCCACTCCTGAGACCTCTGCCAGTAATAAAAGCGGAAGTACTGCTCGATGGTCCTCAGATCCAGTGCATCAACCCCCGGCAGCAAGACCTGGCCGGTGGCGTCTAGTGCCGTCCGCATTCCCGGCGGTGGCTGGACATCAGTTTCAAACACCTCGACTCGCCCGGTGTCCCCACGCCCCTCGCGGTTGCAGCGTCCCGCGGCCTGAATGATCGAATCCAGCCCGGCAAACGCTCGGATCACCACGGGGAAATCGATGTCCACTCCCGCCTCGACCACCTGCGTGCTGATGACCCGGCAATCCTCTCCCCTGGCCAATCTTGCCTTGATCTCGGCCACGCGCAGACTCCGATGCTCGGGACACATGAGCGCGCTCAAGTGCAGCAGTGCGTCGGGGTTCTTGCGACCAACTCCTTCGAAGAGCCGTGCGGCATGCTGGCGCGTGTTGACGATGGCAAGAACTTGTCGTTCTTCCGCGATGCGCTCAGCGAGTTCGTCATCTGACTTCGGCCCTACCCTGCTGACGGTCGCACGGCGCATCGATTGCGCCATCTGCTGCGGATCCGGCACAATCTCCCGCAAAGTCAGGCCGATCGGGAAGTCCTCGGTGTGCCCCACGGCGGGCATGGTGGCACTACACAGCACAACGCTCGTGCGGTAGGACGCAGCAATCTCCTTGAGCGCAGCAAGAGTGGGCTTGAGGAGTGCCACCGGAAGCGACTGCGCCTCATCCAAGATGACAACGCTTTCGGCGATCCGGTGGAGCTTTCGGCATTCGGAGGTTCGTGCCGCGAAGAGTGACTCAAGCAACTGCACATTGGTGGTGACGATGACGGGTGCATCCCAGTTTTCGACGGCGAGGCGCCGCCAGACTTCGGCGCAGTCCTCCGCCTCCCCGCTTGCTGAGCGGCACGCAGAGTGATGCTCAAGGACGGCATGAATGCCCATCGCACCAAATGCCTCCCGAAAAACATCTGCGTTCTGCTCCGTCACGCTCGTAAATGGGAGCGCGTAGATCACACGGCGGAGCCCATGCTCCAAGGCATGTTGGAGTGCAAAGGTCATGGAACTCAGGGTCTTTCCAGCCCCTGTTGGCGCCGTAAGCGAAAAGAGCCCTTGAGGCTGGGTTGCTGCCTGGCGGCATGCGGCAAGGAGTTGCCCGCGAACCGCCGCAATCGGCGAAACCTCTCGCGCGGCCTTTGCCATGAGCGTGTCAATGTGAGTTTTGAGCGCTACGGACAATTGCGCGATCGATGGCTTCGCTACGCGGCGTTCTCTCGCGCGTTCGGGGGAGCAGAACTTCTCCGTCGCCAGTCGATCCGCATCGATGAGACAAGAGAAGAGCATGCGGACAAACATGGACACGCGCAGCGGCGACTCGCCGCCAGGATCATCGACCCACGGCGGAAGCTCTGGAATCACACAATCCTTCACGGGCGACGGCGCTGCCTTCAACGCATCCACGGATTCCGGCCGGTGCGGGCTGGCAAGGCGACGCCGCAAACACGAGCCATCCTCCGATTCCGGGGTGCCGAGGTCTGGCAGGCCAGTGTGATGCCCCGAGATAACGAAGGCCAGCACCCCGGCCGCGTCACTCAACCCAGACTTCAACGCATTGATCGCCCCGGCGGTCGAGTGATCCACGGTGCCGGCTGGCCGTCCAGCCTCCGAGTCGCGGAGGTAGGCCTGGAACTGCGGCGCGTACTTACCGAGATCGTGCCAGAGCCCCGAAATGGCCCCTAACTCCGCTGCCCCAAAGACGCCGGAGTGCGCTCTGGTCAGAGCAGCGACTTCGTCAAGATGCCGAATGAGCGGTTCCCACTCGGTCTCTGGTCTGCCCCTAAGTGTGTGGGCGTAGGTCGGACTCATGGTCATTTCACGCGTTCGCGAGTGGCCCGCATCGACTCACCCCGCCCTCGTTTCGGTCGGTGTGTGTCCATCCTAACCCCGCACACTCGCTATCGTGGGCACAGTGGATCCGGCCATCGAACTGTTCCATACGGCTTTTTCGGGAAGCGCACAGCGCGACCCGAGAGCCCTTGCGCGCTTCATCGGCGATCGCTGGGGCACCAGCAACGCCAAGGCGCGAGCCATCGTCTGTGGGCTTGTCGGGAGAGTCGACGGCTACCGAATCGCGCCGTCCATCCCCTGGCCAAAGCTCATCGGCGGGATGGAGCGCGCGGTGCGGGACATGCCAGAAGAACGACTCGCCAAGGTTGTGGAGGTCGTCTACCACGAGATGCGGCAAGACGAGGTCGACTTCTTCCACTCCCTGCTTGATCCGGCCCAGGCCGCGGCACGCGCGCGGACAATCGAACTTGAGTCTGCGCCGGAGGGGTTCGGTTTTCAGGCATTGGAAGACTTGCACCCGACAGCCCAGCAACTTGCGGAGGTCCTTTTCCTGTTGCCGGGACATCGTCAGCGCGACTACCAGCGATTCGTCGCTTCGATTGCGGTGTTCGGAAGGGACTCGTGGCGTGAGCCGGCTGCAGAGGCGATTCGAACCATGCTCGCGGAACCGCCGGCGATTGACGGAGGAATGATGCCCGCGAGGCCGCCTGCCGCACGGCGGCCACCGGTGCGGCACAGGCCGAAGCAGGAGCTGAAGTCAGTGCCGGCCTCGGAGATTGGACCCACGGCTCCGCCGGCGCCAGTGCTTGCGCCGGAGCCAGTTCCAGCGCCACCGACCCATGCAGGGCCCGCTCCAGCGCCCTCTGCCGAGCCTGAGCCGATTCCGCTTCCGGCCCTGGAACTTCCCTCAGTCCAGGCTCCACAGGAGCCGTCGGATCAGCAGCCGTCGCCGCCATCGGCTGGTGAATCGCTCTCGGTCGAGTCGCTCCTCTGCGACGCGCTCGCCCCTTCGGACGAGTCCAATGGCGAACACCTCACGCACCTTGACAGGTTGATCATCGACGCCTCCGTCGGGCACGCCGTCGGGCAGATCGGATCTCCCACGACAGAGCAGCTGCGTGAGATCGCGCGCACATTTTCCCTGCTCAGCCTCAAGCGTCCGCAGTCCTGGTTCCACCGGGGATTCGTCGAGGCGCTCACGGGACAGGAACTCCCCGTACGGACCGGCGCGGACAACGATGCACGGCGTGCCTGGCACCTCGCCGGCTGGCTCCTCGGCCACGCGCGCCGAGACGTGGATGAAGCACCGGCCCGGTTCGAGGCGCTCGCCGAGGACGACCAACGGACGCTGCTGCGCCATGAGCCCGCGGCGCGCGTAGTGGCTCCCACGATGCTGGATCGACTGGCCTTCGAGGGACGGATCGACGCAATCGTGCCTTGGGTCCGACACTACGACTCCGACCCGGGGTGGCTCCAGTTTCCGATTGAAGATGCCCTCCACGCCGGGGACACCGCGAGCGCGCTCACGCTCCTCGAGGCCCTGGAGCAACGAGAGGCCCTCGAACGGCGCGACGCACTCGCCAACGACCCGACTGCAACGCCCCCTCTACCAACCTGGAGCTACCTTCGGGCCGAAGCGCTTCGAGCGCAGGGGCGCTTCGAACTGGCACTTGCTGTCGCCGAACGGGCCCTTGCCGAGGTGCGGAGCGTCCACGCGGCCCGACTTGCGGCAGTGGAGGAGGCGGCGACAGCCGAAACCGCGTGTCATGGGGATCGAGTCCTGCTCGCCATGTCCCGGGACCTCGTGTCACGGCTCATGGCCACCACGTTCCTCTCGGAAGCCCATGTCGCCCGGGCGGAACAGGTGTGGTTCAGCGAGCGCCTCACCCCTGCAGCCATCTGGACGCTCTACGGGAGTCCGCTTGGACCGTGGTGTGCGCTGCTCGCCGAGGCGACTCGACCCCACATCGGATTGGCTTACCTGGCAGCGCTCGTCGCCGTCTGCGGCAGCGAGGAGGAGACCGATGCGTTCCAGGAATCGACCGCTCGCGCGCTGGACAGCGCGATCACGCAACTCCAGCGGCGGGACCTCCCGGTGTATGCGGCGTTGCTTCCCAGATGCGAGGTCTTGCGCGCCATGCTGCTGGCACTCAAGCAGGACACGGACGCGGGCGCGGCGCTGCGGGCGATCCAGGAAGTCCTCCGCTACGACGAACAGCACCCGCCGCTCCCGGGAGCCGTCGTGGAGCCGCTGGTGGTGCGTGGCCTGGGCCTTGACATTGCCGAGGTGTCACGATTGGTCGTGCCGCGACTCCACGGTGATTTCCGCAACCTCCTGACCGATCGCTGGCTCCGCGAGGCGCTGGCCAATGATCCGATCCGTGACGCCATCCTTGCCAGCATGGACGAGTGGATGAGCGAGGCGACCGCGACCGACGCGTGGGAACTTGGCGCACGGATGTTCAAGTCGCTGTGCGAACTCCCAGGCCGTGGATGCGTCGCGGGTGGAATCGCCGACAGCCTCCTCGCCCTCGTGGAGAACACCAACCAGTACGCGGATCGATTGGTCACGCTTCTCGTCGACGATGACCGCTGGCAGAAAGTGTGGACAGATCGAGAAGACTTCGAGTCCGTGCGGGGCGTGCTCGCGCTTCGAACCAGCAGCGCGCTGATCCGGGATCCGGCCATTGCGGGTCTCTTCGACGCCGTGTACACCGCTGCGGCCAGGAAGAATCGTCCCGAGGCGATTGCGCTCGTGGAGCTCATGCAGCAGCTTGGCGCTGCGCCGGAATTGTTGAAGCCCCTTCGGCAGGCTATCGACCGCCAGGCGCCGCCACCCAAGCCGAGGCGAACCACCAGCTCGAGTCGGCGCATTCGGGTGCTCTTCGTCGGGGGAGACGAGCGGCAGAAGAACGAGCTCGACCGCATCAAGGGTCTCATCGACGGCTCCGACCCCGCCGTCACGCCGGTCTTCGTGTTCCCCGGCTGGGGCTCCAACTGGCGGCCGGCCTTGGACGATGTCGATCGGCGGCTCGAGCACGTTGAGATCGTCGTGATGATGCGCTACATGCCCACGAAGTTTGGCGAGAACGTGCGCAAGCTCATCAATCAGCGAAGGCTCCAGTGGCGGATGTCCACGGGACACGGCCCCCACTCAATCGCCGATGCCGTGGTCGATGCCGCCAGGGTCGTGCGCGGGGAGTGACCCACAGCCGCCCCCCGGGTTTTTGCCAAAGCGTGACTTCGGACGTAACGCCTTGATCAAAACCAGGACGGTATCTCCGTGGGCCTGACCTTGATCTAGACCTTCGCCCGAATCGTGGCCCATCGACCCTGCAGGTTCTTGCCGGGGCAGGAGGTGCTCGCGTCGGCCCATTCGCGGTGGCTCTTCAGGTTGGACTTGGACACCTTCCACTGCGCACGCGCCATGCGCACGACCTTGTCCAGCGAGGCGAGCTGCGCCGCGGTCGGCTGCTGGATCTCGAAGTTGCCCATCACCAAGATGCCGAGGTTGCCCTCGTTGTGATTCTTGACGTGCGCGCCTTGCCACTGGAGGGGTCGACCCTCCCAGACTCGGCCGGCTCGGTCGATCACGACGTGGTAGCCGATGTCGCCCCAGCCCTTGTTGCGGTGGGCTCGACGAATGAATTCGATTCGCGCCCGGGACGTCGCCACGTCCTCTCCCCAGAAAATCGTCGGGATGCCGTCGTGGTGAATCGTGATGGCCTTCACCGGCAGCATCGGGTTGACCAGCGCCAAGGCGGTCCCCTCCGAGGCCCACTCGGTTCTTGGTCGCGCAGCCAGGTACGCCACCGCCGGGCTGTTCGTCGGGAGGCACACCGGGCCGGAGGTCGCCGTCGCGGGCTTGCAGATCGGGTCCTCTGCGCCATCGTCATCGTGGGTCGCGGCGTGGGACGGTCGTCCCTTGCCGACCTCTCCTGGCCAGACAGGACTGGGCGCCCAACCGGCGCCGGAGCCAGAGCTTGACGCAAGTTGCCGACCGGTCGACGTACACGCCGCCAGTGCGCCAAGCCCAAGGAACACGAACGACCGCCTGGCGATCGAGCCGACCGCCCGGCCAAGCGCATCGCTCTCCTTGGAACTGACCTGTGGCGCCTCGCGTGACACGGCAGAAAGGTATCGTCCAAGTTGCCCGGCGGGTTGCAGATTCGTGCGGAATTTGCGGGCCAGCCATCTCGCCTTGACGCCGCCAATCCGGCAGTCCGATCCGCGGCGCCGACGTCGACTTCCGAAAGGCTTCGTCGCGGCATTTTGGCCTCCGATGCGGTAGAATCCGGGGTCGGTTTCGCGGCCTCGCGGAGCCCCACCAGGAACCGCATGACCCAGCCCTCCGCCAGCGAGTCCACGACTGCCCCCCCCACCCCATCCGGCCGGTACACCTCCGAGGAAATCCAGGTTCTGGAAGGCCTGGAGGCGATCCGGAAGCGGCCCGGCATGTATGTGGGCGGCACGGGCCTGCCCGCGCTCCACCATCTCGTCTACGAGTGCGTGGACAATGCGATCGACGAGGCCATGGCGGGATTCGCCACGCAGGTCGAGGTACGGATCGGGGTCGATGGATCCTGCGCCGTGCAGGACGACGGGCGAGGCATGCCGGTCGACCCGATGCGGCATGACAATCCGGCGATCGATGGACGCCCGGCCGTCGAGGTCATCCTCACCGAAGTCCACGCCGGCGGCAAGTTCGACAACAATGCGTACAAGGTCTCAGGCGGCCTCCACGGCGTCGGCGTCAAGTGCGTCAACGCACTCTCCGAGTGGACGGAGGTGGAAGTCCACAAGGATGGCAAGGCGCACCGGATCGCCTTCTCGCGCGGTGCGGTCACGGAACCGCTCCATGTCGTCCGCGAGGGTCTTGGCGCTCGCGACCGCGGCACCCGGATCACGTTCCTCCCGGACCCCGAGATATTCCCCGACACCGGATTCCGGTACGACACGCTCGAGTTCCGGCTTCGCGAACTGGCCTACCTGAACCCCGGCGTCAAGATCCGTTTCATCGATGAGCGGGTGGATGATTCCGGCAACGTCCGATCCCAGACGTTTTGCGACGTGGACGGGCTCCGCGCGTACGTGACCTACCTCAACGAGGCGAAATCGATCCAGTCAAGCTGCATCAGCATCGTCCGCGAGGACGAGGCTCGTGGCTTCCGCGCCGACATCGCGTTCCAGTGGACGGATGCGACCAGCGAGAACATCCTCGCATTCGGCAACAACATCCGCAACCCCGACGGCGGCACGCACCTGTCCGGGTTCAAGACGGCGCTCACGCGAGTCATCAACGGCTACGCGCGCCAGAACGGCCTGGTGAAAGACCTTGTCCCCAGCGGCGAAGACCTGCGCGAGGGGCTGACGGCGGTCGTGTCGGTCAAGCTTCCCAGCCCGCAGTTCAACAACCAGACCAAGGAAAAGCTCCTCAACGAGGAGATCGAGGGATTCGTCAGCCAGGCGCTGGGCGAGGAACTCACCGCGTGGCTGGACAAGAACCCGGCCGAGGCGAAGAAGATCTGCCAGCGCGCCGTGCTGGCGGCGGAGGCTCGCGAGGCCGCCCGAAAGGCTCGCGAGCTGGTGAAGCGCAAGGGCGCGCTTGGCGACTCCGCCCTCCCGCAGAAGCTGGCGGACTGCTCCTCCAGCGACGTCGAGAAGACCGAGATCTTCATCGTCGAGGGCGATTCCGCAGGCGGCAGCGCCAAGGGCGGGCGCGACCACGTCCACCAGGCGATCCTCCCGCTGCGCGGCATGTTGCTCACAGTGGAGAAGTGCCGGCTGGACAAGGTGCTGGCCTTCGAGGAAATCCAGACGCTGGTGCAGGCCCTGCAATGCGGCATCGGCACTGAGCTGGACATCTCCAAGCTTCGCTACGGCCGGATCATCATCATGACCGATGCAGATGTCGACGGCAGCCATATCCGCACCCTCTTGCTGACCTTCTTCTTCCGCTACATGCAAAGTCTGATCGAGCA
>SXGT01753116.1_pt1 | contig 14296 bp, 14 predicted proteins | sample 3176221 | NCBI WGS metagenome assembly SXGT01 (sample SAMN11356862, study PRJNA531348) | freshwater metagenome | isolation source: freshwater sample F1-120 | place: China: Fuxian Lake, Yuxi | collected 2017-12-25
AACGTCTTGCGATCGGTGAGAAAGAGGTAGCCGTCATCGTCGAGGTAACCCATGTCGCCGACCGTCGCCCAGCCCCGGTCGTCGACGGCGTCGGCGGTCTTGTCTTCGTCCTTGTGGTACTGAAAACCGGCGCCGCTCGCGCCATCACGAGGTGCAAACCACACGGTGCCCACCTCGTTCGGACCGAGCACGTTGCCGTCGTCGTCGCAGATGTGGATCGGTCCGAGCAATGTTCGCCCGACGGTTCCCGGACGTTCGAGCCACTCGGTGGGCGAAACGGCGGTGGCGCCCATGCCCTCGGTCGCGGAGTAGTACTCCCAGACGATGGGTCCCCACCAGTCGATCATCTTCTGCTTGACCTCGACTGGGCACGGCGCGGCCGCGTGGACGGCGCTGCGGTGTGACGACAGATCGAATCGAGCGCGCTCTTCGTCGGTGAGCTTGAACATCCGCACGAACATCGTCGGAACCCATTGGCTGTTCGTGACCTGGTACAGCTCGATGTACTCGAGCGCGCGCAACGCGTCGAAGTGCTCCATGATGACGACCGTGCCACCGAGTCGAAGCATCGACATGCAGTAGAAGAGCGGCGCCGAGTGATAGATCGGAGCGGGCGACAGGTAGACGCTGTCTTGGCCGAAGCCGAAGAGAGCGGTCATCAGGAGCAGGTTGGCCGGCATCTGGCCGACCGGTTCCTTCGAGACGCTGTAGCGGATTCCTTTCGGGCGTCCGGTCGTGCCCGACGAGTAGAGCATCGGCGTGCCTTCGCACTCGTCGGCAATCGGTTCGGCCGGATACTTCGCGATCGCGTCCTCGTAGCGGTCGTAGCCATCGAGATCGCCACCGACGATCAAACGCACCTCTACGCGAGGCATCAGCTCGCGAAGATCGGCCGCGACATTGCGGGTTGCGTCGGACACGACGAGCACTCGCGCGTCGCAGTCGTCGATGATGTACGCGGCCTCGTCAGCGGTGAAGTGCCAGTTGATGGCGGTGTAGAACAGGCCCATACGTTGAGCGGCCCAACAGACCTCGAGGTAGCGGTCGTTGTTGTCCATCAGCACCGCGATGTGGTCGCCGAACCGCAGACCCGCGTCCCACATCAACTGCGCGAACTGGTTCGAGCGATCGTTCAGATCGCGGTAACTGGTCGCGGCACCCGTACCCGCCATGATGAACGCTGGCTTGTCGGGCGTCTCGATCGCCCAGTGTCCCGGATACGGCACAGGTCCCCCCTGGGCGTGCACCCATTCCCCGGAGCGCTGGTCGCAACAAGTGCAGCCAGCGCCCCGGGAAACGGTGAAGGTGGATCAGAAACTGGTGATGACCGAGCGCACGACTTCCTTGCGCTCCATCGCACCGAACGCGTCGTTCACCTCGTCGAGTTTGATGTGGCGCGAGACCATCGAACCGAGGTCGAGTCGCCCGGTCTCGGCGAGGGAGACGAAACGCAAGAAGTCGCGGCGCACCTGCGAGGATCCGTACTTGCAGCCCTTGATCGTCTTCTCGTTGTAGAAGAGGTCGAACGTCGGGATCGTCATCGTGCCCTCTTGGCGGGGCATCGAGACCATCACCATCGTGCCGCCCTTGCGGGTCATGCCGTAGGCCTGCATCAAGATCTCGGGCGCGCCGACCGTGACTTCGAACGCGTAGTCGACGCCGCGACCACCGGTGAGCGCCATGACTTGTGCAACCGGGTCGCCTTGCGAACCGTCGACGTAGTCGGTGGCGCCCTGCGACTCGGCGACCTTGCGTTTTTCTTCTCCCTGGTCGACCGCAATGATGCGAGCCGCGCCCGCGATACGCGTGCCCTGCAACACCGACAGGCCGACGCCGCCACAGCCGATGATCGCGACCGAGGCTCCGGGGTGAACTTGCGCGGTGTTGAGCGCCGCGCCGACTCCGGTGGTCACACCGCAACCGATCAGCGCGAGCTGATCGAAGGGAATGTCCGTTTCGACCTTGACGACCGAGTCCTGGCTGACCGTCATCGCTTCGGCGAAGGTTCCGAGCCCGGTCATCGTCATGAACGGCGTGGCGTCGGAACGAGTTCCGCGCGGCGCCATCATGACCTCGAACTCGCGATCGCACAGGTGCGATTGGTCGGCGAGACACGACAGGCAGACCCCGCAGGCCGGAATGAAGCTGGCGATGATCTTGTCGCCCTTCTTCACCTTCGTGACTTCTGCGCCGACGTCGACGACGGTGCCAGCGCCTTCGTGGCCGAGCACCATGCCGGGCGGCATGGCAACGAACCCGTTCTTGAGGGACAGGTCGGAGTGGCACACCCCGGACGCGCCAAGTTGTACGACGACGTCGGTGGGGCCGGGAGCGGCGGGCGTGACGTCCTCGATCGCGAGGGGTTCACCGGCGCCGACGAACATGGCTGCCTTCATGGGGGGCCAACCTTTCCGGGTAGCCCAGTGCCACCCGGGCGCAACCTACCAAGATCAGTCGAAATCGAGCACGTCCCAGATCCGCTCCGGTTCCGGGCAGCGCATCTCAGGCCCCGGTCTTGGTCAAGGAGGTCGTGCTCCGATCGCCGTCGTCGTCGACATCGAGATCGAAATCGATTTGCCGGGTCGCTCGGAGCGAGATCCAGATGCTGATGCCGATGATCGACGCGATCACGGCGAGGCTCACGGCGATCGGGATTTTGTAGAGGTCGACGACCATCATCTTGATTCCGACGAACGCGAGCACCGCAGCGAGGCCGACCTTGAGGTAGGTGAAGCGGTGGATTGCACCGGCGAGCATGAAGTACATGGCCCGCAGTCCGAGAATCGCGAACGCGTTCGACGTGAACACGATGTAGGGCTCGTCGGTGACCGCGAAGATCGCCGGAATCGAGTCGACGGCGAAGATGACGTCGGTCGTCTCGATCGCCAGCAACACCGCAAGCATCGGTGTCGCCATGCGGATTCCGTTGCGTCGCGTGAAGAACTTCTGGCCGTCGTACTGATCGCTCACCGGGATGAGTCGACGGAGCAGCTTCACCGCCGGGTTCTTTGCCGGGTCGACGTGCGTGTCCTTTTGTCGCAGCAGCTTGATGCCGGTCAAGAGCAGCAGCGCACCGAAGATGTAGATGGTCCAGTGAAACTGCTTCAACAGCGCGGCGCCCGCAGCAATGAAGATCGCCCGAAAGATCAAGGCGCCGACGACACCCCAGAACAACACGCGGTGTTGGTACTTGGCGGGCACGGCGAAGTACGACAACAAGATCGCGAAGACGAAGATGTTGTCGACGGCGAGGCTCTTTTCGATGAGGTAGCCGGCGAAGTACTCGCCGCCTGCCTGACCTCCCGCGATGGCCCAGACGCCGACGCCGAACGCGATGCCGACGCTGACCCAGATTCCGCTGCTGATCGTGGCTTCGCGCATCGTGACTTCGTGCGCGTCTCGATGGAACACGAACAGGTCGACGAGCAAGGCGGCGAGAATGAGTCCGACGCTGAGCGCCCAGACCCAGATGGGGACGTTCATGGGATGTAGCACCTCCGGCTTCGGCCTCCCGGGCGTTCCGGGCTGGCGATTGGCCGGAGGTCTCTCCCTCGAGCCGAGCGCCGGGATCGTTGCCGATCCGAGATGACGACGCTCGGGAATCCAGGTCGCGACCGGGGGTGACGCGAACCGGACCGGGGTACTCCCCTCCGTGGAAGAAAGATTACCGAATTACAGTTCGTACGTCAAGTCCGATGTGGCCAACCGGTCTGTCAGGTCCGATGGCGCAGCACGGCATCGAGGAGCTGCCCGACCGATTGATGCGATTCGAGCGGGTGACGGAGCCGACCGCGCCGCATGACCCGGTACCGATTACGTCGCCCGACGCGTTCGCGTTGGAGGTAGCCCTCCGACTCGAGGTCGGCGACGATGCTCGAAACCGCCCGCTCCGTGATACCGACGCGCTGCGCGATGTCGCGTTGGCGGGCATGCGGATCCTCGGCGAGACACACCAGCACGTGAGCGTGGTTCGAGAGAAAGGTCCAGTCGCGATCGCTCATCGTGCGAATTGTGATTCACGAATCAGATGCAGGCAAGTATCGCCGGAACGCTGCAACGCACGACCCGTCGTCCAGACGCGACCAGGGCCTCGAAATCGCCGTCGGCTTGAGCCGCCAGCAGGCGCGCGAACCCGAAATCGTTGCCCGGGATGCGCACGTCATCAAGCGCGGTGCCGAGGATCTGGAGGAACACGCCGCTGTTCGGCCCTCCCTTGTGGAGTTGACCGGTCGAGTGAAGATAACGAGGACCGATCCCGACGGTTACCGCGCAGCGATACGCAGCCCGCAGGCGGTCGCGTACCTCGTCGAGTTGGGTCGCGATCGACCCGGCAGGATCGACGAACGCCTGCACCACGATGTGATCACCGGCGCGCAGGCTCGCCAGCAGTCGGCTCGGGTCGCCGGGCGAGGGCGACTCGGGATTCTCCGAATCGAGCGCGGCTCGTGCACTGGACTTCGCACGCTCGACGTCGGGTTGGTCGAACGGGTTGATGCCGAGCGCAGCTCCGACCCACGCTGTGGCCAACATCCAGCGTTGGAGTTCAGCACCGAGGCTGGTCGGAACGAATGGGCCGAGATCGAACACCGGATGTCCCGCATCGCGCAGCGCGCCCAGCGCGGCGACATCGCCGTAGGAGACGAAACATCGGTCGTTGCCGTAGAGGTCCGGTCCGCCGATCGGTTCGTCGACGACGGGCAAGATCCCCACGCCGTGTTTCCCGGTCGACTCAGCGACGAGCTGTTCGACCCACGCGCCGAACCCCGCCATCGTCGGCGGCGTGATCAAGGTGAGCTTGTCGCGTCCGACGGTGTGTGCGGCTGCGAGGAAGACGGCCAGCTCGACGGCGGGGTTGTCGGTGTCGTTACGGCACCGATCATTCATGCCCTGTCCTGCGTTCGCGAGCGCGGCGACATCGACACCGACCAACGCCGCGGCGAGGGCGCCGAACGTCGAAAAGGCCGAGAACCGCCCGCCGATCTCTGGATTCGACAGCCAAGTCGACCATCCTCGATCTTCGGCCAGGGCGGCGAGATCGCTGCCCGGGTCGGTGACGACGCCGACGAGTGCTGCCGGGTGCGCTTCCGTGAGGGTCGCGAGCTGGGTTCGCGTTTCGATCGTTCCGCCCGACTTCGATGCAAAGACGTACAACCGCTCGGCCCCGGCCGGTTGCTCGATGATGCGGCGAACCGGCGCTGGGTGCGAACTGTCGAGTACCGCAAACGCGATCGGATCCGTCCGCGGTGCCGGAGCCCTGGCAATGAGCTCGGGGAACAGGCTGCTGCCACCCATGCCGCACCACACCACCGAATCCACGCCGACGTTGCGCAACTCGTCGACGTCGCGAGTGACCTCGATTGCGCGGTGAGCGAGCCGTGCTGGCTCGTCTCGCCAACCGAGACGGTCAGCGCAGTCGGCGGCTTCGGTCTGCCACAGCGTGTGGTCGTTCGCCCAGAGGCGTTCGACGGCGCGGGTGGCGCGTAGCACCTCCGCGGTTGCCCGATGAGCGGCTTCGAACTCGGCGCTCGTCCCCATCGCGAGCGAGTGTACGAACCGCGCGGTCCGGATTCAGTTCGCCCGTTTCCCGCTCGGCCGAATCTGCTCGACCGGGAAGTTGAGCCTGCCGTGCGAGACTGTCGGTTGTGGGTGGCTCCGACGATTGGACCGACGAGCGACTGATCGCCGGGCTGCGCGGGCGCGATGAACGTGCGTTCGAATGGTTGATCGATCGCTATCGACCGGCGTTGCTGCGCCTCGCTCGCCAATATGTCTCGACGCCCAGCGCCGCCGAAGAGGTGGTCCAAGACACGTTCTTGGCCGTGTTCACCGGAATCGATCGGTTCGAGGGCCGGTCTTCGTTCAAGACGTGGCTCTACCGAATCCTGTTGAATCTGGCTCGGACCCGAGGCGTACGCGACCAGCGCACCCTCCCCTTCGCATCGGTGGCGTCAACCGATCGCGAGGGCGAACCCATCGAGGTCGACTGGTTCGTCGGGGCGGACCAGGATCGGGATCGGCACTGGCGAACCTCGCCCCGGCGCTGGGACGGTCTGCCCGAAGATCGCGCCTTGGCGAGCGAACTGCGTGACGTGGTCGAAGCTGCGCTTGCGACCATTCCAGCAGCCCAACGCGAGGTCGCCGTGATGCGCGACATCATGGGAATGTCATCGTCCGAGGTCTGTAACGCGCTCGAGATCAGCGAGACGAACCAGCGAGTGTTGCTGCACCGAGGCCGGGCGAGGCTTCGGGCCGCCCTCGACGACTACTACGCGCGATCCGATCCCGACCCGCCGAACGACACCACCGCACCCGCCGATCTCAGTGAGCAACCGTGATGGCCGACCGTCTCAACTGCGCTGAACTTGCCGCCTCGGTGACCGAGTACGTCGAGGGAGCGTTCGACAAATCGCGTCGGAAGGCGTTCGAGCGGCACTTGATGCGCTGCGTCGACTGCGATATGTACCTCCGGCAAATGCGGCAAACGATCGAGATCACGGGCCGGCTCGCGGCGAGCGATGTCGAAGAAGTACCCGAGGCGGTCCGGCTTCAGCTGCTCGCCGCCTTCCGAGCTTCGGCCCCCGATCCACCGCCGAGTTGATGCCCGAAGTTTGATTCCGGTATTCTGATGCCATGGTGCACGAAGGTCCCCAGGTTTCGAACCCGGGTGAATCGGTCATCGATCGGTTGCTCGAGCGCAATCGATCGCAGGGATGGTCGCGCCGGGTTCCTCCCGACCGGCGGCCGCGGCTTCGCCTCGCGATCGTCACCTGCATGGACTCTCGCATTGACGTGTTCGAGGCGTTCGGACTCGAGCACGGCGACGCGCATGTCCTGCGCAACGCCGGAGGTCTCGTCAGTGACGACACATTGCGTTCGCTGATCCTCAGCCAGCGGCTGCTCGGGACAACGGACGTCTTGTTGATGCACCACACCGATTGCGGAGTGCACGGACTCGACCAGTCCGAGTTCGCCGCGGATCTCGAACGGGAGACCGGTCAACGACCCAACCTGGATTTCGGGGCGTTCGATGACATCGATGCGGACGTTCGAACCTCGATCCGGCGCGTCGTCGACAGCCCGTTCGTCGCATCGAAGCACGCCGTGCGTGGCTTCGTGTACGACGTCGAGACCGGACTCGCCCGCGAAGTTCTTCCGGTCGACTGAATCGTCGTCGGGACCTGCCGGGTTCCCGATCTGACGGCAAACGGCTCGGGCTCCGAGTCGGCGACGCGTACCATTCGCCCGGTGCAGGCAGTTACCTTCTTCGGGCCCGAGGGCACCTTCACCGAAGAGGCGTTGCTCACCCAACCCGATTTGGCCGCGATGCATCGAATCCCGCAGCGTTCGGTGCCCGATGTCGTCGCTGCGGTGCAGCGTGACGAGTTCGTCGCCGGCGTCGTCCCGATCGAGAACATGATCGAGGGTTCGGTGTCGGTCACCCTCGACACGCTCGCGTTCGAGAGCGACCTGCTCATCCAACGCGAGATCGATCTACCGATTTCGCTGTCCTTCTGCACCCGACCCGGCGTCGCACTCGCCGACGTACGCACGGTGTTGTCCTTCCCGATCGCGGCTGCGCAATGCCGCGGCTGGCTGGCGAAGAAGCTTCCTGAGGCCGATTTTCGCGCCTCGAACAGCACGGCCGACGCGGCCAGCGAAGTCGCTCGGAGCAAGCGACCACTCGGAGCGATCTGTAACCCACTCGCCGCCAAGCGCTACGCGTTGCGCGTCGTCGCTCGAGACATCGAAGACCACCCGGAGAACCAGACGCGCTTCGTGGTCGTCGGGCGCGGTGTCCCCGGTTCGACCGGTCACGACAAGACCTCGATCGTCGTGTTTCAGCGCGCCGATCGACCGGGCTCGCTGCTCACGATCCTGCAGGAGTTCGCCGCTCGCTCGGTGAACCTCTCGAAACTCGAGTCGCGTCCTACGAAGCAATCACTCGGCGACTACTGCTTCTTCATCGACCTCGATGGCCACATCTCCGATGAGCTGATCGCCGACGCGCTCCGCCATATCGCGGCAAAGCAGGCCCGCGTGAAATTCCTCGGCAGCTACCCGGTCGGGGGGCCCCAAGCAGCGGGCATCGTGCGCCGCAGGGCCGCGTCGCGAGCGTGGCGCGACGCATCGAGCTGGATCGACGACATCCGGTCGCACATCCGCCCGACGGGTGGTCTCGACCTGAACGATGAGGACAACCGATGATCGACCTGCGTCGCCTGCGCGACGATGCGGACTATCGGCGCGGGATCGAACGCAAACGGGTGCGCGCCGGATTGATCGACGAGGTGCTCGCGCTCGAGGCGCAGCAGCGGGCACTCCACACGTCGGTGCAAGAACTGCGCGCGGAGCAAAACGCTGCGAGCAAAGCGATCGGTCGCGCCGAAGCCGGTGAGCGCGCCGCGAAGATCGAGGCGGCGGCCGCGCTCAAGGCGCGAGTCGGCGAGAACGAAGCAGCGCTGGCGCGTCTGGTTGACGAAGTCCACGATCTTGTCTTGCAGGTGCCGAATCCCGCGCACGAGTCGGTGCCCGACGGCGGCGAGGACGAAGGTTCCGTCGTACGAGAGGTGGGCGGCCCGCTTCGCACCGAGGTCGGATGGAGTCACTCGGACTACGGACGCAAGCAGGGTTGGGTGGAGCGCGACGTCGCTGCCGAGATGAGCGGATCGCGATTCGCCTACCTCATGGGCGAGAGCGTGTTGCTCGAGTTCGCGTTGGTGCAGTGGGTGATGCACAAGCTGGTCGCCGAGGGTTTCACGCCCGTCGTGCCGCCCGTGCTGGTGCGCGAAGAGGCGATGATCGAGGCCGGATTCTTCCCGACCGACAAGCACCAGGTGTACGAAGTCGATGGCGGCGATCTCTACCTCGTCGGGACCGCGGAAGTGCCGTTGTCGCTGCTCCATCGCGACTCGATTCTCGGTTCAGACGACCTGCCGGCTCGCTACGCCGGCTTCTCGTCGTGTTTTCGTCGCGAGGCCGGAACGGCGGGCAAGGACACCACGGGCATCTTCCGGGTGCATCAGTTCGACAAGGTCGAGATGTTCGTCTACGCCGACCCGTCGACCTCGTGGGACGAACACGATCGGATGCTCGCGATCGAAGAGGCGGTGATCGGCGGACTCGGTCTTCCGTATCGGGTCGTCAACATCGCGGCCGGGGATCTCGGCAATCCGGCGGCGAAGAAGTACGACATCGAAGTGTGGTTGCCTTCAGAAGGCCGTTACCGCGAACTCACATCGTGCTCGAACTATCTCGATTACTCGGCGCGACGGCTGCGGACCCGCATGCGGACCGACGGCGGCAACGAGATGGTGCACACACTCAACGGGACCGCGTGCGCGATCGGTCGAACCCTCACGTTCTTGTTCGAGCACTACCAAGAACCCGATGGTGGATTCCGGGTTCCCGAGGTGCTCCACCCGTACTGCGGATTCACCCACGTCGAATCACGAGGTTGATCACCGGTCGGTGGGCCGCGCCGCTTCGATCTGATCGAGGAGGATCGGGGCCACGAGCGCCGCTCCGGTCTCGGAGAAGTGAATGCCGTCGTCTGGTCGCAACGACGTGCCGTCGATTGCCGACTCGCACACGGATTGCGTTCCGCAGATGTCGTCGAGCAGATCGACGACGACGACGTTGTCGCGATGGCGCTCGGCCCACGCTCGGTAGAACGCTCGGAGCGGCCCGCCCGAGAGCGCGTTGTCACGAGCGCATTTGGAGTTGGATGCGAGCGCGAGCGGATCGTCGCCTTCACATTTGGTGGTGTCGACCGTGTCGGCATACACGGGCAGAACCAACGCGACGCTCGCGCCACCCGCGGTGAGTTGGGCGAGCGTGTTGTCCCAGTCGGCGTAGACGGCGTCGCGCCATTCGACGGTTCCGGCTTCGAGGTTTTCACCGTCGACCTCGACGCCGTAGCGCTCGCGTTGGCTGTACCAGATGATGATGTCCGGATCGGAGGTCGTGACCAAGTCGGCGAAGGCCTCGGCGGTCCATTCGGTACACCGCTGTGCGCTGGCGAACGGCGTGCCGTCCTCCTTCGTGCGCAGCAGTTGCCCGACCGAGCAACCGCCGAACGTTGCCTGCGCGTAGCCGTACTCGCGTGCGATGACTTCGTCTCGAACTCCCGGTGCCAAACTCCGGGCAACGCTGTCGCCGATCAATGCGATCGTGAGATCACCAGGCGTCTCGACCTCGATGACACCGCTGTTGCCCTCGTCGAGATAGTCGGGGATCGGTTCCGCGCCGACCGTGCCGGTAATCGAGAGTGCCGAGACGGCCACGAGTGCGACGACGACGCGAGGGAATACGTAGCGAGCGTCGAGCACGCGAGTGCCGATTCGACCAGACCGGATCGGCTGCTCGATGACGCGGTAGCTCAATGCGGTCGTGATCGCGATGAGCGCAACTCGTGCGCCGAACAAAGCAACGCCGGACCATCCGGTGCGTTCTTCGTCGAACCACACGATGATCGGCCAGTGCCAGAGGTAGAGGCCATAGGAAACTCGTCCACACATCCCCAGCAGGCGTCCACCGACGAACGCGGTTGCGATCGTGCTTCCGAGTGCGATCGCCGCGATGAGGGCGATCGTCGCGAAGGTCACCGCGATCGCACCGCCCCGGTAGTAGCGCTCCTGGGTAAATGTCAGCGATACGACGGCCCATGCCATGACTGCACTCGCGGCGACGAAGACGAGGTTGTGCATCTGGGTGGGTCGTGATTCGTGCCCGACGAATTGGCGCGGCGACATCGCGACCGCGAGTGCGGCACCAGCCAGTGGTTCGAACACACGGGTGTGGGTCGCGAAGTAGGCCGGCGAGGGATCGAATCGATCGAAGGCGATCCACAGCGCCCCTGCCGAGGTGACGATCGCAGCGCTCATCGTGAGGAGCGCGATTACTCGGGCTCTGGCCCCGAATCGTCGGAGCGCGAGCCCGCCGCCGAACACGACCAGCGGCCAGACCACGTAGAACTGCTCTTCGATCGCGAGGGACCAGAGATGTCCCAGCATCGACGGGTCGGTACTCTCGGCCGCGTAGGACTGGCCGGTGATGACGTAGCGCCAGTTGACGACGTAGGAGATCGACGTGATCGCGTCCCAGCGCAGGCGGTTACGGAGTGTCGCGTCGATCGTGGACCCGAGTGCGACCACCACGGCGATCATCACGAACACCGCGGGAAGCAACCGTCGGGCTCGGCGCAACCAGAAGCCGACCAACCCGATACGGGATCGTTCGTGGAATTCGCCGATCAAAAGGCTCGTGATGAGGAACCCCGAGAGAACGAAGAACACGTCGACGCCGAGAAAGCCACCTTCGAAACCCTCGATCTCGAGGTGGTAGAGCAGCACCAGCAAGACGGCGACGCCACGCAACCCATCGAGACCTGGAAGGTGGCCGAGGCGTCGCGGCGAAACGGCGGTGGCGGGAGTCGAGTCGGTCATCAGCGGCGCTTCGATCGGCGCAGCGACGCTACCGCTGCAACGATTCAGCGGTCGGTCAGCCCGATGGAACCCCTACGCTGGCGCCGTCGTCGGGAGGGATGGCAGAGCGGACGAATGCACCGGTCTTGAAAACCGGCGTGGTGTTGAGCCACCGTGGGTTCGAATCCCACTCCCTCCGCAAGTGCGTTGTCGGTTTCACAACAGCTTCGCTGATCCTGGTCAAATGCGGCGTGGCGTGTCCCGTCACCCGTCCGGTCGCAGGTTCGATGTCTCAGGGTGCTGGTTGACTCCAGGGTGTGGCTGAAAGCGACCGCTCGAAGGTGTTCCGACACCCGGTCCTGATCACGGAGCACGTCTTCGACAAGCTGCGCGCGATCGACCTCGGGCTCGCTGAGTTCGAGGCGCTGCTCGACAGCGGCATCGTGATCGAGGAGGTCATCCTTCGCGAGGATGCAGTAAAGGAGCTCGTTCTCCTCATCGAGTGGGTTCGCCCGCTGCACCTCGTCGTGATCGTCGATGACGAACGCGAAGAAGAGCGTATTCTTGCCGTCTACGAGCCCGATCCGACGCGGTGGCATCCAGGATTCCGTCGGAGGCAATCATGATGCGATGCGACAACTGTGACAATGGCGATCGAGTACCCGCGACGCGGTCCCGGATCGCGGAACGATCTGGCCGAACGGCCGTCGTCCTCGGCGTGCCTGTGGAGGAGTGCCTCGCCTGCGGTCAGGTGTGGCTGACGATGGAGGTGGCCAAGCGGCTTGACGTCCTCTTCGACCAGCTACTGGCCAGCGGCGCGGAACTTGCCCAGGCACACTGGGACGCACCGCGGGCGGCATGATCGAGCACACGGAGTCAGACTCTTCTGGTTCTTCTGGAGTCGTCACCTCGAGGTCGACTTGGCAGCCGCTTGCAGCCCCGGCACCCACACCCGAGCGCACGGCAGTCATCGCAGACGTCGCGTCGGTCGTCATCAAACTCGGCAGTCGTCGTTTGCGGATCGCGGTCGACGGACTGACCGCGTCGGGCAAGAGCACCTTCGGGCACGAGCTTGCCGAGGAAATCGGTCGCGCCGGCCGGCAAGTACTGCGCGCGTCCCTCGACGACTTCAAGCGGCCCTGGTCCGAGGCGCATCTCTACGACCGGATCTCGGCTGAGGGCTACTACCGGAACGCGTTCGACTACGAGCGCTCCAGGCGTTTGCTGCTGATGCCGGCAGCCCCCGACGGATCGGGCAACGTCGCGCTGTGCAGTATCGATCCATTGACGCAAGTCGATCACTCGGCAACGACGGTCGCGATGACCGCCGACGGCGTGCTGGTAGTGGACGGCGTCTTCGCGTTCAGACCTGAACTCGAGGACTACTGGGACCTCCGGATCTGGCTCGACATCGATCCGGACCTGTCCATCGCTCGAGGAACCCTGCGCGACGCATCGATCGAAGGGTCCGAGGACGCAGCCGAGCAACTTCACCGTTCCCGCTACCTCCCAGCCGAGCGCATCTACGTCGCGGCGTGCGATCCCATCAGTCGAGCCGACATCGTCATCGACAACCGGAACTTCGAACACCCGTGCCTCATTCGTGCTCCGGACTGAGAGCTATCGGCGCGGGGAGCGGGTTCGAAAGAGATCCCATCAGGCCCGCGTTTGACGCGCCCCGTCTGGCGGCGCGTCGGGGTATTGTCACTCCACAGATGACTGGTCGAGAGCCGCTGCTCCGCAAGGTCGACGCCGTTACGGCCCACGTGCCGGACATTGATCAGGGCATTGCCTTCTACTGCGACAAGCTCGGGCACCCGTTGCTGTGGCGTAACGACGCGATCGGACAGGCGGGCCTTTCCATCCCCGACTCCGACACGGAGCTCGTCCTCTCGACCGAACTGGGTTACGAGCCGAACTGGCTCGTCGAGTCCGTCGACGCTGCCGTTGCGCAGTTCATCGCCAACGGCGGCCAAGTCCTCGCCGAGCCGTTCTCGATTCCGGTCGGCCGGGTGGCCGTCGTTCGCGATCCGTTCGGCAACGTGCTCGTGCTGATCGACCTGTCCGCAGGGACCTACGAGACGGACACGACGGGCCAGGTGACCGGCGTCAATTCACCGGGGCACGTGGGTTGAACGTGCCGGTCATGTCCCGCAGAACGTTTGGTATGTGCCGGTGAAGGCCAGCGGCGCGGGGCGCGCGTAGTCGCCGAGTCCGGGTTGCTCGGTGAACGGATCGCGTAGCAGGTCGACGAGACGGTCCGTTGGTGTGAGGTCACCCTCGTTCGCCGCAGCGAGCGCGGCCTCGACCAGGTGATTGCGGGCGATGTACTGCGGGTTCCGCCGGTCCATCTTGTCAGCGATCACCCGAAGATCCGATTCGCCGAGATGGGCGCGCCACTGCGCCGACCACGCGGCGAAGCCGGAAGTGTCGCCGAACAGCTGAGCGGCGGTGGGGGCGCCCCGCAGCGAATCGGCGAGCGCGCGGAAGCTCGTCGTGAAGTCGACCCGCTGCTCGGTGAGCAACTCGACATAGGCGTCGACGAGGGTTGCGTCGGCGCTCGGGTCGTCGATGCCGAGCTTGGCCAACATGCCCGTGTGCCAGTGTGCGCTGTATTCGTCTGCGTACTCGCGCAGCACCTCGGTCGCGAGGTCGACTGCCCGCTCCTGGTCGTCGTCGATCATCGTGAGCAAGCTCTCAGCGAGACGGGCGAGGTTCCACTGCCCGATCGCGGGCTGATTGCCGTATGCGTAGCGCCCCTGGTGATCGATCGAACTGAAGACTGTCGAAGGATCGAACGCGTCCATGAACGCACACGGTCCGAAGTCGATCGATTCGCCGGCGATCGCCATGTTGTCGGTGTTCATCACGCC
>SXGT01703459.1_pt1 | contig 14294 bp, 15 predicted proteins | sample 3176221 | NCBI WGS metagenome assembly SXGT01 (sample SAMN11356862, study PRJNA531348) | freshwater metagenome | isolation source: freshwater sample F1-120 | place: China: Fuxian Lake, Yuxi | collected 2017-12-25
ATCTCCGCTAATAACCGGGGGGCTGACGCCGCCCCGCTCGCCGGCACGTCCATTGTTTCAAGGAATCGCAGCGTCTTGGCCGTCCCCATGAGCCTGCGGGTTATGCCTGCCTTGCCAACCCGATCGAAGAAACGCAAGTTGCCGAGAAGAACGGTTCGACTCTGATCCCAGAGTCGTTGTCGCGCTCGGACAATGGACGGCAAGAGGTCTCTTTCACGGAATGGCAATCGTGCTGACAGGAATCTTCTCCTCCACGAATGCGCTACAGGCGTTCCAGTCCTCACTGGATACGACGGCTGGCAATCTGGCCAACATCGCCACGAACGCCTTCAAAGGCCGCCGCACCCTATTTCAGGATGTGTTTTACTCCGACTCTCAGAACGGTCAGGTTGGTCAAGGCTCCCAAGTCGGGACGACCGATCGCAATTTCTCTCAAGGCAAAGCGCTCATCACCGGCAATGACTTAGACGTTGCCATCCAAGGCCAGGGCTTTTTGGCAGTGACCGCGTCCAACGGCACCACGCAATATACGCGAGACGGAGCCTTGCAGCTCGATGCCACGGGAATGCTGGTGACGATTGATGGGCTGGTCGTCCAACCGCCGATCACGTTTCCGGCGGACGTGACCTCAACCAGGATCTCCGCGAACGGCACGATCTCGGTCTTAACCGGTTCATCGCCGGAAACGCCAATCGTTCTGGGGCAACTACGGCTGACGAACTTCGCAAATCTCCAGGGGCTGCAAGCCATCGGTGGGAATCGCTTCGTGGAAACCAATTCATCGGGCGTTCCGCTGACCAACATCCCCGGCACGAGCGGGCTGGGCATCCTCACGCAAGGCAGCTTGGAACAGTCCAACGTGGACACGTCCACGGAGTTGGTGCGGCTGGTGACCACGAGTAAAAACTATGTGGCGAATTCGCGCGCGCTGAAGGTGGAAGACCGAATCGTCGAAGGTGCCTTGGACCTGGTCGGATAAGAGGTTCAGGTTGGCGTTCAATCCCACCGATGCGACGCCGTCCGTCATCGGAGCACCGACGATTGGAAAAACCGTCAGCGTGCGACAGTTCGACCATTTCTCTGTGGGACGCCGAACGATTCAGAGTTCGTGGCCCCTTCGAGAAGCCTATGTTCTCACCGGTCTTCTGGGGCACCAACGAGGCGCGGCTTTGAGGTCACGTCTCGATTCAATCCCCCAGTCATTTGTGGAAGTTTTGCCTTCCGGAGCCGGCGATGATTGCTCAGCCCCATCCACAACGACGCACTTACCATCGCATCCGATTTCCCATCGCGGAGCAACCCCGTTGGATTGTGGGAGATGCAAGCTTCGCTGTGGTCGATCTCGCCGAGGCGAACTGCCGCTTGCGTTGGCGCGGCGATACCGCGATTGATTGGGAGCTACCGCTGAGCGGGATTTTGCGGTTCGCGGACGGCGACCAAGTTTGGATCGAAGGCCAGGCCGTGCGTCAGGACTCCGCTGGAATCGTTGTGCAATTCACGAAGGGCGTCACGTTCAAAAAAGTGGTCGCCCTGCAACGCGAGTTGCTTCGGAAGTACCCCGCTCGACGCGATCTGGCGACGGCAGACCATTCGCGATGACACGCGCCGCGTGCATTCAGCGTAAGGCCGGTGCAGCCCTTTTGGCTTGAGTGTCGGCTTTGGATGAGGCTGGCGGCCCGCGGAGTTCACGCAGTTGTTTAAGCTGCAATTCGGTCCGCTGATACCAGCGAATGTTCTCCAACTGCCAGAGTGCCAAGTCGCGCAAGGCGGGATCATCTTTGTTGTCAGTCACAATGCGGTAGGCTTTCGCGGCTTGTTCCCAGCGCGACTGTTTCCGCAAACAGTTGGCGATCAAATACTGCAACAAAACTCGGTTATCACCGGTGACTTTGACTTTGCGAAACGCCTGTTCGGCACCGACGAAGTCTTCCTCCCGAAAGAGTGCTCGGCCCAGCGCGAACGGGTCCACCATCTTGTCGGTGATCAGCGGATGAGCCGCCACGTTTTCGGGCTTTGATTCGGCTTTTGCCGCTCCGATCCGTGGTCCCGGCGCGGGAGCCTCCTTCTGAGGTTGTGGTGGTTCAGGTGTGGGCTTCGCCGACACATTTTTCGTCGCCAACTTTGTCAGCAAATCCAACAACTCACGCCGCGGTTCCTCAGCGACGGCGACATCTCGTGTCAGCGGTTGGTTGGCTTCCGCAGCGACTTGCTCGCGCAGCAACTTGATCGCGGCAATGTCTTGGCGGAGCCGCTCCAACTCCGAATCAAACGACTTCGCGGCATTCGGTTGGGGAGCAACACTGACCTCCGCAGTGTCCTCGGAAGCGTTGGGTGCTGGCAGAGAATCTGGCGACTGACCAAACACCGGTGAGGCGATTAGCCAACCAGCGACAGCGATCCATCGTGCCGATTTCATGGGTGAGGTCCGTTCCTGCTTTTGACCTGTTGAGTGGGAATACTGGGTTCAGCCAGCGTCTGACCGTCCGAGGGCAGCAAGTAGTTTCCCATCGTGACGACGGCGAGTTGCTTGTCGGAGGCAGCCAGTCCGTTGGGGACCGAATGAGATGCACAGGACACCAACCGCAGCCGCGATGCCGCGATGCCGCGAGCTTCCATGGCTTGTTGTATGGAAACGGCTCGACGAAACGCCAAATCGTGTCCGCCGGTCGGGTCTTGCTCCGCCTCCTCCGGCGAGCAGTGTCCTTGAATCACGACCGCACGAAAATGATGTCGAATGAGTTCGCCGATTTGATCGAGATCGGCGGCGGAATCCGTCGGAAGTTTCGTTGAGTTTTTGGCGAAGTAGATCGGTCGCCCGAGCGAGGACTGCGCCTTGAGCCAGGTGTCTCGCTCTTTGTTCTTCGACCCGTCGATGGCCGCGTTCTGTTGCCATTGATTGCCGCTCCCGTAGGACCCGCGCTTGCGTTGCGACAAGACTTGAAATGCGGCGATATCGATCGGGTCTTTCGAGTTGGCTTTCGGCATGTAACCAAAGCCAACTTTCACCGATGCCAGAACCTTCAAAAGGTCCTCGTCCGTGGCGGTCTTTTGCGAACTGGTTGCCAACAGCAACACAAAGAAGCTCATCAGCAGGATCACCATGTCGGCGAAGCTGACGATCCACGCGGGGGCGTGACCACCACCCTCTTCGTGTCCGCCCTTCTTGTGTGGCATACCGCCCGACATGATTGAACCGATCGTTGAACCGTGGTGTTGGCGAGCGGGGCGGCGTCAGCCCCCCGGTTGTGTGGAATCGTCGATCCGTCTCGCCGCAACCGGGGGGCTGACGCCGCCCCGTTCGCCAAGTCGTTCTCCCCATCCCGCTTACTTGGCGATTTCCAGTCGTACCGCTCCGCGGCCATCGACGAAGCCCACCAGTTTCTGCTTGAGCGCGGTTGGCGAGTCTCCCTGCGCGATTCCCAATATCCCGTGGAGTTGCAGCTCCTTGAGCATCGCTTCCTGATTGGCCCGCAATCCCAGTTTGTCGGCGAACGGCGAGCAGACGATGTTGGCCATCGCCGAGCCATACAGCGTTCCCAGCAAAGCGACCGACAAGCCACCGCCAATCGCGCTGATGTCGCCACCCATGTTCTGGAACATGACCACCTGACCGATGATCGTGGCCATCAAGCCATAGGCCGGGCCGTAGTTGCCCATCGTCGCGAACATCTTCTTGCCGGCCGCATGACGCTCGGCCATCGCCGCCATCTCCAGCCGCAAGTTCATTTCGACTTCGTGATGGTCCGTGCCGTCGATCACCATTCGCAGTCCCTTGGCCAGAAACGCATCCTCGATCGACTGCACCTGGCCTTCGAGCGCCAGCAACCCGTCCTTGCGAGCGATCGTGGCAAACTCGGTCAGCGTCTGAATCAGCCCCGGCAGCGACGTTTCTTTGTAGAACAGGCACTTCTTGGTGACGCGCAGGATCTCCTTGAAGTTGTTCATCGGCATGCTGATCATCGTCGCGAAGATCGCGCCGACCACCACCAACAACACACCTTCCGTGCTGTAGAACGCCAGCAGGTTGCCGTGCGTCTGATGGTAGGCCGCTCCCACGACAATTCCGGAGGCGGATAACAATCCGATAATCGTGGCTTTGTCCATGCTGTTCCTTCGAGTCAGGCTGCGCGCGGACGGTCTTCATGGTCTACGGCACCTCGTGAATCGAAGGGTTCGTGAAGCGACTTGCCGGCAAATCTTACCAGACGGCAAAGGCACCGCGCGGATCGCGCCAAGGCTACGGATTAGTCGGAATCTGCGGGACTGCGAGCGTCTCATCCTCTGCGGCTGGCGGAACGGACGACGGCGATCCGGGAACCGACGCGCCGAACGCGGGCAACACAAAGTTCTGAGCCTCATTCGACACGGGCAAACTGACTGACAGACTTGGGGGCACCAGCGACGTGGCGATTTGCTGGCTGACAAATCTCTGAAAAACATCGGGCGATTCGAGCACACGATCCGCACCGAGCATATTTTGCGGCCAACTCAACGACTGCCCATAATGTTGTTTCGCTTGAGCAGCGGTTTCGGTTTCGCGCGCATCCCACAAGCCATCGCTGGTGGCGATCACGATCCCTTCCGCCGGGTGAACCATCAACAGCGAGAGCCCGACTCGCGGCGGGTTGTATGGGTGATACTGCGTGACTTGACCGAACAGCACCGCCTGAGCTTGGTACTCGCGCGCGATTCGCAGCAGTTCGATTTCATCGAAGCTTCCGCTGCCGAAGATGTCGCGAGCCTTCGCACCCGGATCTTCGCGCGTCGCGACGACGATGTCGAACCGGCCCGCACGTTGCAGTTCCGCAGCCAAGTTGGACTGAATCTCGTCCGCGACTTTCGGATACGCCGTCTGATTTGCAATCGGCATCAACACCACGCGCTGGATTGATGACCAATCAACGCGCGGGTCGAGGTATTGCTGAAACGGAGCCGTCGCCGCGATCGTTCCCGCCGTCTGATCGTGTGCGCAGCCCGTCGCGAACGCCAACAGCAACACGAAGGGTGTGACGAACGACAAAAGTTCTAAATTCCGCCATTGCTGAAGTCGTGAGACTTCGATGTTCCGCGAATGCTCTGAACCCGCGCGAATTCGGCCACGTCGTGAATGCATGAGCCTTAGTCCTTCGTCGGCAGTTCGTCGTCAACAGGCAGTAATTGTTTCAGGAGCGGTGACAGCGAACGCATCAGGGATGCATTCTCCTCCTCTGCCGAGCGGTACTTTTCGTAGAGGTCGGCGATCTCCTTCCGAAGTTGCTGAAACACCGCCGTGGCCAGCGACAATTCCTTCCGAGCGGCGCTGAGTTGCGAAGTACTCGATTGGAGCTTCGCGTCTCGCGCCTTGAGTTCAGCATTGAGCCTCGCGACTTCGTCGATCAACCTCGCGTTGTGCTGTTCGAGATCAGTGATCACGGTCATCAGTCGCAACGAGCGCTCCGTCGCCGTCTCGCCGGGTTGCAATCCCAGGTGACTTCCGGTGATCTGCGGAGGAACCATGCGTTCCGTCGGAAACTTCAAAATCGGACCTGGGCTTGCCGGCCGCGCCTGCATGGTGATTGGCGGCAGCGGACTCGGCACAAGAGTGCCGGTCGCTCCATCTCGGCTGAGACCCAAATCGACGCGAGCCGTTCCCGACGAATCCTCATACGAGGCCGGTTTCACTGCGGAATCGCGTTTCACCGAACCCGTGGCCGAAGTGGCCGGCTGTTGCGTGCGAACGGAACCGTTTGTCGGCGCAGATTTGGAATTCGGGCGCGTTGTTCGCAGACGGTTCAGATCTTGGGTCGTGAACTTGCGAGCCGGCGACGCGATTTTTGTTCCTGTCGCGTCAGTCACCACATTCGGCGATTGATCCGGCAGTGACGCGGCATTTTGGCCCGCCAGTCTCGAGGACCACGTTCCCAAGCCAACCACCAGCGCGATCAACAGCCAGCAGCCCCGCGATTGCCGCAGGCCTGGCGTCAGTGGACGAGTTGTTGAGCGAGGCTCATTCCGACTCATAAGCGCACCACACACGAATCTTTTGGCCGCAGGCACAGGTGACATCAATCGCCCGCACCAGATCTCCTTCTTTCACCAGTTCGACCGTCGTCCCATCATTGTTCACTTGCCGAGGCACGCCGACTGGTGCCAGCTCCGCCGACTGCCGAACACGACTTCCCGGCACGATGACATGCGGCAGCGAATGCGATGCGGCGCTGTGAATGCGTGTGGTCATGCTGGTTTCTCTTTCTCGCTCGGAGACTTGACGTCTCTCCGAATTCATCACTGATTGAGCACGAACTCACGGAGTTGAAACTGAGCCGCCGTCAGCAGCCGCGAGACGCGCGACTCGGACAGCCCCAGCATCTCTCCAATTTCTTTCAATCGCAGGTCTTCCTTGTAATACAGCGTGACGATCAGCCGTTCTCGCTCCGGCAACGAGGCAATGCCATCGGCGAGCAACTTGCGTTCTTCATCCCGTTCCATCGCGACGGACGAGACATCGTCTGTGATCCGTGACAATTCGTCTGCGGCGGGATCGAAGGACTTCACCTGCGTCAGCGGAATCGCCGTGAGCGCATCAAGCACTTGATCCTCCGTCAGGCCGGTTTCTTTCGACAAGGCTTCGACGGTGATTGGCGGTGTGAGCTGTTCTTGAGCCTTCGAGACGAGTCTGACGTGCTGCAACAGTTCTTGTGGAAGCGGACTGTTGCGTCGAGCCTCGTCGATGATCGCGCCGCGAATCCGCAGTGCGGCGAAAGCTTTGAAATCGACACCGCGACTGGCATCAAACCGCTGAGCCGCCTCGACCAGTCCGAGCAATCCCGCCGATTCCAAGTTGTCCACGTCCACGCCGGGTGGCACACGAGCAGCCAGCTTGCCGACCAGATGACGCACCAACCACAAATGATTCAGGATTAACTCATCGCGCGCCGATTGAGTGGCCGTCATCGCATATTCATGCACCTTGTGTTTGACGCTGACTGACATGCAAGCGCGAGCCTCCGTGCCGCGAAACCCCAAGAAAAGTGCGTACTCCCGAACTGCTGCAAGCAGAGCATCCCGATGTGATTGCTGGGAAGGGCGGGGTTGTGCATCGAAAAGTCGCGAAGTGTCAAGATGGACTGGCGGTTTGTCAGTAAAATCGTGATGCACATTTGGGCGTGTCATTGCCCATTTTCCGTTACCCAGTTCTCGCGCGTCTGCCGTGCCAAGCGCGGTGTTGACGACTTGAGCCGAAGTTGTGGACCTGGATGAGAAATCCGAATCCCGCCGAGTGTGTCGCACTTCTTGCCGATTGATGTTGACGCATTTTCGAATCTATGCCAAAACCGCCACCCCATTCGAATTCCGCTTGACCATCGGCCTTCCATTCCACCTCTGGCCGAGACTGGGCGGTTCAACATTCCTCTCATGCCGCAGGTTTTACCGTGAATACCGCATTGGTTTTCTGTGTGCTCGCGTTGTCGAGTTCCTGGACTCCGCCGACCGCTCCGGACCTTGATCCGTCCGCGGTTTTTCGCCGAGCTGAGCCAAATGGATTGTTTGAGGCGGCTGCTTTACGGAGCACCGTCATCCGCGCACAAAGCCCGCCTTTGCAACTGGCCGACGGGATGCGCGACGAAGAGCCGATGCGGCAATCGTTCCCGCCCACATTTTCGAATCCCGCGAAACCGGCTCCGGTCACACCGAGTCCAGCGACGCCGTCCTACTCGGCTCCGTATGAAGAGCCGCAGCCGAATCAACCGGCTCCAACGTTCCTGCAGCCAGATCCCAACACCATGCCTTACATGACGGCACCACCTCCGGGAGTTTCGACGTGGGGCGCGAATGGACCGCAACCGTATCGCTTGGGGTACTCGTTGTGGGCTGACATCGGTTGGCTGCCGGCTCGTCCCACGAATCTGCCTAACGCCAGTAAGTTTGAGGTCTTCGAGGCCAACATCGGCCTGAATCATACGATTCCAACGTGGTGGTCGCCGTGGTTGTTCTCTTTGGAACACCAACTTGGATATCGCAGTTGGCAAGGGCCAAGCTCGACGGACCCCACATTTTCCGCTGGCCCGCCACCCCAATTGACGGGGCCAGACCGTGTTGATTTACCCGCAAATGTGTATCGGCTGGGTTGGGATCTACGCTTCGAGACACCGCTCAACAGCCAGTTCGCACCGTTCGCGATGACGTTGGCGTTCAATCCCTCGATCAATTCAGACTTCCATCAGACGTTGACCCGCGAGGGCTACAATTTCGACGGCCGTGGCATTTTGGTCTGGCAACTTGACCCGCACCTCCGCATCGCGTTGGGTGCGGAGTTCTGGGATCGCGTGCGAGATCGGGTCATTCCACATGCTGGCTTCGTTTGGCAGCCAGACGACCGTTGGGAATTCAATATCATGTGGCCGAAGTCGCGCATCCAATATTACTGTGGCAACTACATGGGCGAGGACGTCTGGCTGTACGCCAATGGCGAGTATCACATCGAGTCCTACCAGATCGGTTCTTCGACCTTTGTACCAGATGACCCGCTGGTCGCCGCCCCTGGCGGCACCGTCGAGAGCCGCACGGACCAAATTGAACTTGAGGACTACCGCATTTTGATCGGACTGCGGAAAAGCAGCCCGATCATGTCGTGCTTTATCGAAGGAGGTTGGGTCTTCGGCCGCCGCGTCAACCAGCGATTCGGTCCCGATTTCCACGTCAATACCGGGTTCATCGGTCGCATTGGCGTTCGATTCTGACGGTCGCCCCTCGGCTCGTCTCGTGGAGTTTTTTTTGTCGGACCCTGTTGCGATCATTCTGGCCGCCGGCAAGGGAACTCGGATGAAGTCCGAGTTGCCGAAGGTGATGCACTCGGCCTGTGGTCGCCCGATGGTCGAGCATGTTTTGGACGCAGCTCGCTCGGTCGGAGTCAAACGGCTGGTCGTTGTGGTCGGGTATCAAGCGGAATTGGTTCGAGCCGGACTCAGTTGCCATCGCGATGTCGAATTCGCCCTGCAAGCGGAACAGCAAGGGACTGGACACGCCGTGCAGATGTGTGCCGAGCAACTCGCCAATCACGACGGCCCCGTTCTGATCCTCGCGGGAGACACACCGCTCTTGCGAGGTGAATCTCTGTCGGCGTTGCTTGCCGAGCTGCAAGAGCAGCAAGCAGCCTGCCTCATCGGTACCGCGATCACCGAGAACAATTTCGGACTCGGCCGCATCGTGCGTTCGTCGGCGGGCGACTTCCTACGAATCGTCGAGCAAAAAGACACGACTCCCGAAGAGGCCGCGATTTGTGAGATCAACACTGGCTGCTACGCCTTCGATAGTCACCTGCTGTTTCGGGCACTCACTCAAATTCGCCCGAACAACAGCCAAGGCGAATACTACCTGACCGACGTGCCGGCGATTCTCAAGTCCGAAGGCCATCGCGTGAGCGCCGCCCCGAAATTGACGATCGAAGAGGCGATGGGTGTCAACACGCCGGAGCAGCTAACGGACGTCGAAGTGATTTTGCGACGAAGAGCGTCGTCAAACTAACCCGAAGCGCAGCGAGGGCGAATGCTTCCAACGCTCTGAGTTCGAAGCCGAATGACCGTTCGCCCTCGCTGCGCTTCGAGTTAGTTTGCGTTGCCAACTCGCAGCAGCACTTTGCCCATTCGTCCCGGAGTCTCTGCCGCACGGACGGCGTCGCTGACGCGATCCAACGGAAACACTTCGCCGATCTGTGAGGTCAGCACCCCTTCTTGGATCAGCCCCGACACGGTACGGATCAGTTTCAATTTGGCGATCAGACTGAGCTGTGGCAGCCAGCGAGCCAACCAAAAGCCAGCGATCGTTGCTCCGGGCGTCATCAGATCGCGCGGCGAAAAGCTGAGTGGTTCCGGCGACAGCGTTCCGTAGACCAGCATCCGGCCACCCGGAGCCAGACACTTCACGACAGCCGAACCGGTCGCACCGCCAACGGGATCAATCGCGAACCGGACACCTCGCTCGCTGGTGACCCGTTGCACGTCATTTCGCAAGTCGTCAGCGGATTGCTTCGCGGGATCGAATACGACGACCGCGTCCGCGCCGAGCGACTTCAAAGCCTCGGCTTGCTCCGCACGGCGCACGATGTTCAACGTCTTGAAGCCGAATCGTTGTCCCAGCCGCACGACCATCTTGCCGAGTTCCGATGCGGCTGCCGTCTGCAACAACCAGTCGCCAGACGGAACGGCCAGCACTCGCCGAGTCATCGCGAACGCAGTGACCGGGTTCACGAAGAACGTCGCACCTTGTTCGGACGGCAGTGATTTCGGTAGCGGCACCGCTTGTTTCGCGAGTGTCGTTGTACGCTCCTGCCAGTTACCGTTGATGCCGTTGAGCAACGCGACTCGCTTGCCAACCAGCAGCTTGCCAAGCAACCCGCCACCGCTGGCTTCAACGACACCCACACCTTCATAGCCCGGTGTGCAGGGGAGTTTTGGCTGTTTGCCGTACACGCCGCGTACCGTCATCATGTCCGACGGATTGACCGGGCTGAGCAGCATCCGCACGAGCACCTCGCCGGGTTTCGGTTGCGGCGGTTCGATGTCTCGCAGTTGGAGCACCTCCGCAGGCTCACCGAACTGGTCGAATTGCACGGATTTCATAGGTGCTTTCATTCGTGGGGCAGGTTTTCAACCTGCCCGTCCTTGTCCTGGCAGGTTGAAAACCTGCCCCACTATTTCTTCTCGATCTTGCTGGACGACTCGTCCTTCTTCCGAGGCCGGAAGAATTTCATCGACTGCAACACAACCATCTTTCGCCGAGCGATCCGGACACCGAACGTGATCAGCCAGTTCTTCCAGCCGGGAATCACGAATTGCTTGCGGCGCTCCAGAGCTTTGAGTGCCGCTTTGACGACTTGCTCTGGTGTCGAGAAGTCATGCTTCTTGAGCCAGCCGGGGACGTTGGCAACGTCGAAGAAGTCGGTCTGCGTCGTGCCCGGACAGAGGGCGGTGACCGTCACACCCCGATCGCGACACTCGGCCCACAGCGCTTCGCTGAAGTGTAGCACGAAGGCTTTGCTGGCCGAGTACGTCGGCATGTACGCCACCGGCTGAAAGCCCGCGACCGACGAGACGTTGATGATTCCGCCGTGACCTCGCTCCAACATGCCGGGCAGGATGCGATAGGTCAGCTCGGTCATCGAGGCGACGTTGAGCTGCACGAGATCCCGCATCCGCGATTGTTCGGTCTCATCGATGGTCCCGACCCAGCCGAAGCCAGCGTTGTTGACCAGCAGTTCGATTGGAATGCCCTTCGCGGCGATGGCTTCGCACAGCCGCTGAGGTTCGATGGGGTCGGTGAGGTCGGCGACGAAGATCTCAGTCTTCGTGCCGTGCCGAGTGTGCAACTCTTCGGCCAGTTTTTCGAGCAGCTCTTTCCGCCGAGCCGTCAGTACCAAGTGCATGCCGTGAGCCGCGAGCCGGCGAGCAAACTCGGCCCCGATGCCGGAGGAAGCTCCGGTAATCAGTGCCCAGCGATCGGCGTACGCGTCGAGCACGTTGGTCGGTCCTCTTCGATGGTGTCAAACTCGTTGTCCCGGCAGATTTGCGGGACGGATCGTAACACACCGACCTCGAAAGAAAAGCCGCCGTGCCGCCTCCGGCAAGCCTATCGCCCGCAGAGTTTCGCTATGCTGCGTCGTCGCCGCGTCGATGTCGATAAGTCACTCCAGATTTCCAGAAATCGCAGCGCCGACGGGAGGGCGAGGCTCCCGCCGAGCCGGGTCGGTGAGCACGCGTAATCCACGCAACGGCTCGGCGGGAGCCTCGCCCTCCCGATTAGAACGCGGGTCTCAATTTGGAAGCCGGATCACCCATTGACGCGAATACTCCGGTCACGGACTGACTGAACTACGTTCAACTGCAGAGGAAAGCTTCCCCAATGTCTGACCGCAGTCTCACTCGCGAAGAAGTCCGAGCCGTCGATCGCCGGGCCATCAACGAGTTCGGCATGACTGGACTCGTGCTGATGGAGAACGCCGGCCGAGGTGCGGCGGAGCATTTGCTAACACTCGGCATCGATGGCCCGGTCGTCATCTGTGCCGGCAAGGGGAACAACGGCGGCGACGGCTTCGTGATCGCGCGGCATCTGGAGCTACTCGGTTGCGACGTGCGAGTGCTGCTGTTCGCGAACCCTTCCGAACTGTTTGGCGACGCCGCTGCGAATTGGCGAATCCTCGAAGCCGCCGAGACGCCGCGCGTCGTCCTCGGTCGTCAGCCCACGCTCTCCGACATCGACCACGCTCTGAGCCACGCCGATTGGATTGTCGATGCGCTCCTTGGCACCGGCACCAACGGCGAAGTTCGCGAGCCATACCGCACCGCGATCACGGCGATCAGTCGTGCCGCTCGCAAAGTCTTCGCCGTCGATGTTCCGTCAGGTCTCGACTGCGACTCCGGCGAGCTGATTGAAACGCTTGCCGGAGGTACAACCGTCTGCGTGCGAGCCACTCACACCGCCACCTTCGTCGCTCGCAAACGTGGCTTCGACAACCCGGCCTCGCAAGCTTTCACCGGCGAAGTTCACGTCGTCGGCATTGGCGTCCCGAAGAAACTGCTCGACGAGGTGTTGGCGACTTCGTAGTTCATTTGTTCTTGATCGCCCACAAGGCGTCGAACGAGCGCAGATACAACGTGCCGTTCGCGAAGACCGGTGATGCCGAGATCGGCTCGCCAAGATCGTTCTCGGCGAGCATTTCGTAATCTCGCCCCGCCTTGATGACCGTGATGTGTCCGTCGCGAGACGTCAGATACACCTTGCCATCGGCGTAAACGGGAGAGCCCCGATAGCGGTCATTGTGGGCTCGTTTCAGGTAGATCTGCTCGCCGGACTTCTCGTCGAGAAGGTGGACCTGTCCGTCTTGCATGCAGAGGTAAACCAGCCCGTTGTGAATCAGCGGCGACGGGACATCCGGCGTCTTGGCGTGCTTCCAAAGATGCACTGCCGCATTGTCTGTGATGTCCCCTTTGCCGTCCGGCTTCAGCGCGACGACCGGTGCACCCTTGGCCGTCGGAACGACGATGATTCCGTCGGCAACCGCCGGTGAAGCGACGAATCGCAGCGTTGGGTCGTACTTGGTCTTTGCATTCAGATTGCCACAACGCCACAGCTCGTGGCCGTCCTTCAAGTCGTGGGCCACGATGAAGTCCGCACCGTGAGTGAGCAGAAACTTCGCCTTGCCGTCGTCGTACATCACCGGCGAGGCGTAGGAGTGTTCGTTCTCGGCGATCGCGTCGCTCGGCCGATCACGCTTCCAGATTTCTTTGCCGGTTGTTTTGTCCAAGCAAACAACGACCGCCTCGCGTGTTTTCGCGTTTCCATCACCGTGAATGAGTTGGACATACATCCGATCCCCATCCAGCACCGGCGTCGAGGTCATGCCGAATTGGATGCTAAATTTGCCGTAGCGGTCTTGCAGGTTGAACTTCCAAACCTCTTTGCCATCGACCGTCCAGCAGCCGATGACGCCGTTGGTCATCATCGCCCAGACGTGCTCGCCATCAGTGCTGGGAGAGTTGGACGCCGAGTTCCCCTCATCGCCCCGGACATCCTTGTTGCCGGATGCCATGACTTGCCGCCACTGTTCCTTGCCATCCGTCCCGACGCACAACAGCAACAAGTCCCCCGATCCCTTATCGACCGACGTGAGAAAAATCCGCTCACCCCACACCGCCGGAGTCGCTCCCGCCGGCCCCGGCATCGGCAACCGCCACACGACGTTCTCCGTCTTCGACCACTTCGTCGGAGTGTTCCTCTCATTCGAGATGCCGTTGTTCTTCGGCCCACGCCACTGCGGCCAGTTCTCGGCGAGAGCCGCATCACTGGCCGCGACCAATACAGCCACCGCGACCGCAGCCATTCCAACCCATCGAGACTTCAACAACGCGACCGACTTCATGCTGTCTGCTCCTGCAAGAATGGTTTTTCAAAACCGTACCGCGACCGTCAGGGAGCGGCCCATGCGGATCATTCACCCCCGGCCGCTCCCTGACGGTCGCGGTACGGTCATCGAGACACAAATCGCCGAGTAGTGTCCGAGCTGGCTCACAAAGCGTCAATCTTTGGAGTGCGGTGGCTCGACACCGCTTTGGAATTTTGGATTTCGAGCGGACGGTCGCAAGTGATCGACCGCGAATTGCCAAATTGATTGTCACGGTCTTATGGTACGGCCGCCCTCTCGATCCCCAAGTGAGCAAGCCATGAACTCAACGCGAGCATGAACACTCGAAGCGACGCCATCCGCAGCGTCTACCAATTCACGAACTTCTGGAGTACCTGGCTTGGCCAAATAGCATTTC
>SXGT01114308.1_pt1 | contig 14293 bp, 8 predicted proteins | sample 3176221 | NCBI WGS metagenome assembly SXGT01 (sample SAMN11356862, study PRJNA531348) | freshwater metagenome | isolation source: freshwater sample F1-120 | place: China: Fuxian Lake, Yuxi | collected 2017-12-25
CGGACGACCACCGCACTGCCGTGTCAAGCTGACCGAAATCGGCCCACCGCACAGTCGGCCGCCGGGGTCGGCTGCTGCGCCGGAGGCGCCCGGCGCCCATCAGGCGCCAAGGAGGGGGTTTGCGGCGAGCTGGCGGCTCCCGAGATCTGGCCCGGAGGCGCACACGCAGCGTGCGACCGGAGGGGCCGCGTGTCGTTGTTGCCTCCGCCCTCGCTCCGCTCGGACGGCGAGCCGGCGTGGGGGAGGTCTTTCCTCCCCCACCAGCAAGGAGACTCAGAGCCTGAGCAATTTTTGCTCAGGCTCTGAGTTCACGATCTTCGGCCAGTAGGCCTCTACCAAGTGGTTCTACGCCTCGGGGGATCCAGGGAACCCAAGCGAGGCAGCGGAAGCTTGTTACTTCGCGCCTTGCTTCTTCGCAACCTTCTCCGCGCGCTTCTCGGCCTTGGTCTTGAGTGGTTTCTTCTTGAGGTTCTTCTCTTTGCGATGTTCTTTGGACATGGGTTCAGAGGTTATCGTAATAAAGGGATGATTTCCAGAGGCTATCCGCCTGCGGGGGAGGACGGGCCCGAGACAGCCTGCCGGGACTCTTCCCGCTCTGCCGGCGCTGGGATACAATAGTAGGTTTCCATGTGGTGAGGAACGAAAGAATGCTACTTGGCACGCAGAGAATCAACTCACGGGGGCAGCTCGAGGTGGGTGGGGTCGAGGCGACGGCGCTCGCGGAGCGCTTTGGCACGCCCCTTTATGTCATGGATGAGGAGGCTCTGCGGGCGAAGTGTCACGAGTACGTCAGCGCCTTCCGCGCACAGGCTCCCGACACTATGGTTTCCTTCGCCACCAAGGCGTTCCTCTGCCGGGCTGCAGCACGGCTGGCCCATGAGGAAGGCCTGCACCTCGACGTGGCTTCGCTCGGCGAGCTGGCTGTCGTGCTCTCGGCAGGGGTCCCGGCCGAACACCTCACGCTTCACGGAAACTTCAAGAAAGACGACGAGCTTGCCCACGCGTTGCGTTCGCAGGTCGGGCTCATCGCCCTCGACTCCGTCGACGAAATGCGGGCTCTTTCGAGGCTCGCACAATCACTCGGCAGGCGGCAGCGTGCAATCATCCGCGTGGCACCGGGCATCGACGGCCACACTCTCGATGCAATCTCGACGGGCCGAAGCGACACTAAATTCGGCCTCACGGTCGAAAACGGAGCCGCCCTACGAGCAATGGAGGAGTGCACGAAGCTCTCCGGGGTTGACCTCGTGGGCTTGCATGCGCACATTGGCTCCCAGATCCTGACACTCGAGCCTTTTGAGCTACTCGCCGAGAAGCTACTCGAGTTTGCGCGAACCGCCCGCGACAGGACCGGCTGGACGCCCGAGGTCATCGTGCTGGGGGGAGGCCTCGGCATTCGGTACAGTGACGAACAGCGGCCTCCGTCCGTCGCCGATCTGGCGAAGACTCTCGTGGGCGCCGTGAAGCGCGCCGCCCACGCGCACGGAATCAAAATGCCAAGGATCGGCATTGAGCCGGGCCGCTCAGTCGTCGGCGAGTCCGGGATGACCCTCTACCGCGTGGGCCCCTTGAAGGAGGTGCCCGCAGGTGACGCCGCGGATGGAAGCGGGAAGCGCACCTACGTCACCGTCGATGGCGGCCTCTCCGACAACCCTCGTCCGCTCATGTACGGGGCAACCTACCCGGTCTACCTCGCCAATCGAGCCTCCGAGCCCGCGAGTCACCTTGTGCGTCTCTGCGGACGGCACTGTGAGACCGATACCTTCTTCGACGTGAAGCTCCCGCTCCCCCGGCCCGGAGACATCATCGCCGTTCTTTCAACCGGCGCATACAACCACACCATGGCGAGCAATTACAACTTCTTCTGCAGGCCCCCAGTGGTCTTCGTGGCCAGGGGAGATGCGCGGATCGTCGTGAGGCGTGAGACAGAAGAGGACCTGCTGCGCCGGGACGTTGGATAGGCATAACAGACACCGTGACCAGGTCCCCTCGGGCTGCCGGGACCTGCTGGGCGGGATGACAGGAAAGACTCATACCGGAGCTTGCGAGAGCCAGTGAAAAGTACAGCGCGGGGCCTCGCGGTCTTGCTCATGCTCGCTCTCCTGGGCTGCCAGAGCGGATATGTGATCCGACAGGGCTGGCGACAATGGACGATTCGCACCCATGAGATAGCGATCTCAAGCCTGGATCTCGAGAAGCAGCTTCCACCGGAGAAGGCCGCGAAGCTCCGTTGGGTGCCAAGAATACTCGAGTTCGCAAAGCGGGAGCTCGGCCTCGAGCCCGGTGACTCCTACACTACTTACGTCGACACGCAAGGCAAGGCCGTGACTTACATCGTCACGGCGGCACATCCCTTCGCGCTCATCCCGTTCCAGTGGCACTTTCCCTTCGCGGGGCGTGTTCCCTACAAGGGCTACTTTGACGAGGCCGAAGCCCGGGCCGAGGCCAAGCGGCTCACACAGCAGGGTCACGAGGCGCTCGTCTTCCCGGTGGCAGCCTACAGCACGCTCGGCTGGTTTCAGGACCCTGTCGTCAGCTCGATGCTCGAAGGCACACTGGCCGATCTCGTGGACGTGGTGCTTCATGAGACAACCCATCAGACGCTCTACTTTCCCGGCCACTCTTCCTTCAACGAAAGCCTGGCCACCTTCGTGGCGAGGGAGGGCACTATCCGCTTTCTTTCGGAGCATGCCGAGCTATGCGGTCTCAGCAAGAACTACCTTGCCGAACATCAGAAATCCGTCGAGCGCGAAGAGCTGCTTCTGAGACTGCGCAATGATCTCGACTCCCTCTACCGCTCCGGTTCCAACGAGAAGATCCTGCGGATTCGAAAGGCGGAGATCTTCGATGCCGGACTCGAAGCGCTCCGAGACCTCTCGGACCCGCCGGGGGCAACCTCGTTACGAGCCTCGAACGCGGCCCTTCTTGCGATGACCCGATACCACGAGTTCGAGCCAAGACTCGCGGCGCTGCAGAAGATGGTGGGGGGGACCACTCGAAAACTGATGGCCCATCTCAAGGAGCACGGCCCGACGGAGGACCCCGTCGCTGTGAGACAGCTTCTCACTCCGGAGGCCTCCAGCCCAACGCCATGACCCCGCTCCAGTCGATCCTGCGCATGCGATTGGCCTCGCTCTGGAACAAGGCCCTGAACCTGAGAACGGACTCGCTCACCAAGTCCATGATCGTAGTTTTTGGCCTCGGAAACGTGATCGGACTTGGCTTCTGGGTCTCTCATGCCTGCTTCAATTACATCGAGAGTTTCCCGGCGTTCGGGACAGCGCTCAACGCCAAGATGATCACGACTCTTTTCTTCACGCTCTTCATCCTCGTGGTCCTCTCGACGGTCATCGTCGCTTACGCGACGCTCTTCCTCGCCCGTGAAACCGACTTCCTCTTCCAGCATCCAATCCCTCCGGAAACCGTGCTCGGCGTGAAGCTCACCGAGGCCATCGCGTTCAGCTCATGGGCAACTCTCTTCCTCTGCTACCCCGTCCTGGCCTCCTTCGGCTGGCTGAGGAGAGCACCGCCGATTTACTACTTCGAGGCGACAGTCGTGCTCATGACCTTTCTGCTTTTCGCGGGGTTCACAGGTACGGCCATCGTCCTCTTGATAGCTCCCGTGGTCCGGCGGCTCACGGGACGGCAGCTCCTGGCTGCAGGTTGCCTGCTCCTCGCCTTTCTGGGCTGGACCTTCTTGCGCTCCTTCGATTTTTGGGCAATGGACGGAGAAAAGAGCCAACTGATGGTTCTCGACCGCTTCATGTCGCGGATCTCTACCATGAACTCCCCCTATTTTCCCGGGCAGTGGGCAAGCTCCGCGATATTCGCCGCCAGCGCCGGTCAGCACGGCGAAGCACTGTTTCATTGTGCAACGTTACTCGCCAATACGCTGATCTTCGTCCCCTTGTTCGCCGCGTACGCTCGTCGACACTACGGCGCTGAGTGGCTCGCCGCTCGCGAGCGGCCCGCGGCGATTCGGCTCCTGAATCAAGATGAGTCCGAGGCCCAGGGCACAGGGGCCTCGGAGGGATCTCGTCGTATCACCCGCATGCGGCCCCAAAATCCCCTGCAGGCCCTCCTCTTGAAGGACATCCTGATCTTCTTGAGGGACCCGGCCCAGCTGAGTCAATCCCTGCTCTTCGTCCTGCTCATGGTCATTTACTCGCTCAGCCTGGTCCGCATACCGACCTTCGGGGGAAGTCTGCAGCTTGTCGTACACTTTGCCAACCTCGGGGCCGTCTGCATGATCCTTTCGTCGTTCACGTCACGGTTCATCTTCCCACTCGTGAGCCTCGAAGGCCGTGCGTTTTGGATCGTCGGCATGGCGCCCGTCACTCGAGGCTATATCGTCAGGCAAAAGGCTTTCTTCGGGCTCGGAGTCAGCTTGACCCTGGGGCTTTCGACCATCGCCGTCTCCAACATCTCGCTCCAGTCACCCCCCGGACTCTTCCTCGGCGCCATGTACTCGGTGCTGTGCTCTGGCGTCTGCCTGACGTCCCTGGCCACCGGCCTTGGAGCCGCCTATCCCATCTTCGACGAGGACAACCCCGCGCGTATCGCCGTCGGACTCGGAGGCACACTCAACTTTTTCGCAAGCGCTCTGTGCGTCGGGTTCGTGATCGGCCTCGAGGCGCTACCCTATCTTTGCTTCGGCCAGGCGCCGCAGCCTGTCTGGATCTACGCCTCCCATTTTCTCGCGTTGGCATTCACCCTGTGCTTGGCAGCGTTCTGCCACCGGCTTGGCTCCCAGTCACTGCTGCGGAGGGATTTTTGACACGTCCTGGAACCATGCTGTCAATCCTGGTCCTCGTCTTTTGGTGCACGATGAACACTCTCCTCGTGCTTCGAGAGAGACGCGTCGCGTCGCTCGAACAGTACCGTGCCGGGGTCACGACATTTCTCGGAAACGCGTTCTTCAGGGAGCGGTGGATGTCGATCCACCGCAAGAGCAAGTACCTGGGCTACACCGGCGGCACCCTGGAGAAAACCTTCACCACCGACGGAATAGCCATCTGGCAGACTCTCGAGTCCCGCGTGGAGATCGACCCTCTCGGCCCGATCGAGATATCCGGCACGCTCGTCTCGGATCAGGAGCTGCATCCCTTGACCCTCACCGTAAGCGTCCAGACAAACACGTTGCAGGCACAAGTCACCGGGCACCGTAGCGGGAGTAAGTTCTCAGTGCAAGTGAAGAACAACCTCCTGCCACTGCCCACCCTGGAATTGCCGCTCGAGGAACTGCTCCTGGGCGATGCGCTCGGCCCTTCTTTCCCGATCGCGGGCTTCAAGGTGGGCGAAAAGCTGGACGTCCCCTGCTTCGACCCCCTCACGCTCAAGCGCGACATCGCGCAGGTTCGTGTCGTTTCGAGAGAGGTCAAGGAGTTCGACGGCATCCTCGTCGATGCTTACCAGCTCGAGACTGCCTTCAAGGGAATCAAGAGCCGCTCGTGGGTCAACGACGCAGGCGAGCTACTCCTTGCGGAGCTTGGACCGCCGCTTCAAGACTACGTCCTCAGGCGCACGACGAAAGCCGACATCCAGAAGCTGGAGAAGAGATGATCGAGATCCAGAGCCTCGTGAAGAAGTACGGCGAAAAGATAGCCGTCGACCACCTCGATCTCCGCATTGATTCGGGAGTTTTCTTCACGTTCCTGGGACCCAACGGCGCCGGCAAGACAACCACGATGAAGATCATGTCGGGGCTGTTGCGTCCAACCTCAGGCACCGTTCTCATCGATGGGATCGATGTGCTCTGGGATCCAGTACGAGCGAAGCACCGCATCGGCTACATCCCCGACCATCCGTTCCTCTACGGCAAGCTAACCGGTTGGGAGTTCCTCCATTTCGTCGGAGGCCTTTATCGCATGACCAGAAAGAGCGTCCTCGATCAAGGTTCGGAGTTGCTGAACATTTTTGATCTGAGCAGCGAGTCCAACCGCCTCATCGACGGCTACTCGCACGGCATGCGCCAACGGTTGGCTTTCGCTGCATGTTTCCTCCACGACCCCAAGGTCGTCATTATCGACGAGCCCTGGGTGGGGCTCGACCCGCGAAACATCCGCACTGCCATCGACTTCCTGAGGAAGCAGACCCAACGGGGCGTGACAATCTTCATGTCAACTCACACGCTCGACATCGCTGAGGAGATCGCGGAGCGCATCGGGATCATCCACAAGGGGCGCTTGATCTACAACGGCACCATGGACAGCCTCCGCAGAGGCTCCAGAGAGAAAAATCTAGAGGAGATCTTTCTGGGACTCACGGAGTAACCGGCTTTTCCTCGCCCACAAGCGATGCCAGCTCTGCCCGTTCCCCGCGCCAGCGAGAGATCACCGAAAGTGCCACGTCGAGCGTTCGAAATCCCACGGATCGCACACGATCCCGCACCAATTCTTCTGCCTCCGTCACGCCCGCCTCGATGGCTTGCACTCGTCGCGCCCAGACAAGCACCGTCGTGATTGCATAAGCGACCCCGAGCGACACGATGAAGGAGACCATCGACAGCGGACTCAGGCTCGAGAGAACCGCAAGAAAGAGCTCCCTGATCACGGAACCCCATGTGGATCCAGTTTCACCGGCAAGCCTTCGCAGAGTCGCATCGACCCCCGGATGCACCACCGTCCAAATCCAGAAAAGCGTCACGCCCGCCGCCAGCGAGTGGTTCCTGAGTCGGGATCGTGCTGGGAGTCGATCGAGGCGATCCGAGACGCAACGCTCAAGCTCCATCCCCACATCGGGCAAGGAGTCCTCGAATGAATCGAGCCCCGCCACGGGCGCCACTTCTGCCAGATCCATTGACAGCTCCCGCCGCAGATTCTTGAGCGAGTCAAGGTAAGGCTTGTAGTGCTGCCGCACTCGGAGAGCGCCAAGCTCCACAGATTCCTCGCCAACAGCGCGACGCCAGGGCAAGTGCCCTGCGGCTGTGACCAGGAGATCGACCGGAAATCCAAGCTTGGAAGCGGTTCGTCCAAGCTTGCTCGACACCAACCGATTCCGCTCCCTGCGCGAGAGAATCGCAGGCGAAATTTCGGAGAGAAGCCGTTCAAACTCGGTGCGCCGCCGATGAATCTCCAGGGCGGAGTGGTCAACACGTTCTGCTTTTTTTTGCTCGAGCCCAACAGTTCGCAGTTTTGAAAAAAGCGCGAGCTTCCTGACCTCGAGATTAAGCTCCTTCGCGGCGCGTCGCCGCTTCTCCGCTCGGTACTCCTCAAGCCCCGCGACCAGCCGGTCGAAGTCACCCGAATCGCAAGCCTCCCCCTTCGAGCGATGGAGCAAGGCGTTACGGGCGCTCAGGGCGAGAAGCTCGCCCCGGGCCAACTTCAGGCCGGCGTGCGCCTCAAGTTTCGCTGCAAAGTCGTCAAGTATCTCGCCGGCTACCTGCTTCGACCGTGCCGGGTAGCGGGCCTCGAGCCGATCGATCTTGTTGAGCACTCCATGAAGGTTTTCGGGAGCCTGCGGAAGCTTCCTCAAGAGAGCATAAAGACGCAGGTCCGCATACTTGACGTCGTCGACCAGCACGATGAGCACATCGAGGTGAGGGAAGTGCCTGCCCAAAATCTCGTGGTGAGAAGCCTCCACCGAGTCAAAATCGGGGAAGTCGAGAAGTATCACCCGCTCGAGAGCACGCGTTTCGTGAAGCACCTCGGGCTCGGACAGGTCTCCCCGGGGAATCGACTCCGGCAATTTTGTGGAGCGATGCCGGTAAACAATCACCCGATGGGTCGTCGGGCGGCGGTCGCCGCTCCGGGAGATCTCTGCACCGGCCAGGGCATTGATGAGGGTCGACTTGCCAACTCCTGTACCGCCAATGAGCCCCACCGCGAGGCGGTCGTCGAGGTCTCTTTCGGCGGCGGTGATCACTTCCCACTCTCGCCGCATCATTACCCGAGGTTCAGCAGAAAGAATCAACAACTCTCGGGCAAGCAACTCCCCCACTTCTCGCCACGAAGCTTGAGTGCTGGTGGCTATCACGTCACTGCATCCCCCCCAAGCCGGGTTCGACGGGACTCGGCCGGCGGCGGTGGGGACACTGCCACCGGCACGTTCGCATAGGCCTCGAGAAGAGATTCCCCCTCGGACTCGAGCTGCTCCATGTCTCGGGAAACAGACTCAAATGCTGCTTGCCATGCCACTGTGGAGTCAAGGTACCTCTCGAACCGAGCCTTCCCTGCATCAAGCACCTGCGAGAGAAGCCTCGCTCGCTCGGCACGCGCCATCTTCTCGAACTGCCCCACCTTTTCGCTGGAGACGACCATGCCGACGGCCTTCGCAAAGAGCGGGCTCAGGACGCCATCGGTGGCTGCCTCCAGCAACGTGAAATGCCCCGCCGTGTGAATCTGAATGCCCACAAAAATGCCGTTGTAGATCACCTGCGAGAGGATGAACTTGAGCTTGCTCTCCGTTGTGAGCCTGGACGCCGTATCCCTGGCCTCTCTCTCCAGCCAAGCCCGAAATTCTGCCTCCTTCTCTCTGTGAAGCTCCACGAGCTCCGAATGCGGAATTCGCATCGCGGATGCGACCTCAACGCACAGGAGACACGGACACCTTGCTTCCGACTGAAAATCGGCGCGAGTCTCCTCCACGAGCGAAAGCAGCCTGGACTCGACGACCTGGAATCCCTGATTGCGACTTGCCTCCTCTGGACTGGTCCGCGACGCATCCTTCCGCGAAGGCCACCACTTCCCCGCAAGAAGCCTCAACCCCTCGAAGGGCAGAGCCAGTAGCCGGCGCGGATAGCGAAGAACGTCTATCGCTCGAAGACGCTCAAGGACTCTCTCGTAAACCTCCGCCTTGACGCTCGGGTCGAGCGGTGTCGAGACATCCTCCACGATAGTGGCGCCGGCCCGTTCGAAGCGGTTGCTCAGCCTCACTCGAAGCGCCTCGACACCAGCCAGATATTTCCGCAGAGTGCTGGCAGACGCATCCCAGGACTCAAACAATCTCCTCAGGTCGGCCCGGAACGCCGAGACGAGGAGCGCGCGACACTCGGTTGGCGTACCGAGGATTTCGCTCACACGCTGGCCGATGCGCTGCAGGGCAACGTCGTCGGACGGGATCAAGGTCGCGTCATCAATGGGTCGCTCTCGGATCACTTCAATATCGCTTCTGTGAAACTTGCGATCCAGCCGCGAGCGAAAGTCCAGCTCTGCGCCCTCACTCACGGCCTTGTTGAGCACGATAATCAGTGGTTTATTCTCGGCAGAAATGCGCTCCAGATACTCCCAGGTCGAGTGGTCCGCGTACTTCTGAACATCAGTGACGAAGACGAAGGCCTCGGCCTCGAGGAGAACGCGTTCGGCCTCCTCTCTGTTGTGCTGCTCGACCGAGTCAAAGTCGGGCGTATCAATCAGGACAATGTCTCGCCAGAGGTCGCCTTTACGAATGCGAATGTCCCCTTGCATGCGGGACGAAAGGTCCGAGTGGCTTTCGTGCACGGAGTAAACCGGCCTCATTGTGAAGGGGCGTCTGAAGCCCGCGGGACTCACCACGCTGCCCAGCAGGGAATTGAAGATCTTGCTCTTGCCCACACCTGTCGGACCGAAGAGAGCCAGACGCAACGGCGAGTTGGCGCCTTCAGTTAGCCTCCGCTCAACGTTCGCAAGGGTCTTCGGAAGCTCCGATAACCGAGCAGCCGGCACCTCGAGCCCCCTCGGCAGCTCCATCGCCCCGAGGCGTGTCTTGACACTTTCAATGAGGTCTTTGCCGTGCAAATTCATCTCGCTCAGGCTCACTCCGTCGTTATCGAGCGCAACCCGCGCAAACGGGAGGGCATTATTCGGGTCGATGCAATCGAAGTCAAAGCAACTGCGGATCGGACAGGTCACAAGTTTCCATCTCTGGTGGTCGATAACATTGGCTCAGCGATGCCTCCCGACCCCACTTCACGCCTCGTGTATCTCGGGGATGTTCCCCCTCGTTCAGGCGTCAAGCTGACCCCCGCTCAGCTTCGAGTTGCCGCCTGGATCGGCAGCCGAGGTCGACATGCCGGCCTCTGGGTGCATGGACCTTCTGGCAGCGGCAAGACAACGGCGGTCGCTGCCGCCATACGGACCTGGGATTCAACTTCTTTTTTCGTGAAGCGCATTGCGTGCTTTCAGGGAATGTGCTTCGAGGAGGTGCTCCAGCAAGCAGCAGACCTTCTACAACAGGCTGGAAGCGGGCTCCTCGCAGAAGTCTTGCGCCAACGTACAATGGCGCAGGCCAAGGTCGCCGTTCTACTTGAAGAGCTCAGGAAGACGCAGGTCATCCTCTGGATCGATGACTTCGACCTTCTGCTCCCGGGCATCGGCGGGCTCGAGGGCTTCCTCAAGAGAGTCGCAGCACTGGCTGGCGGCAGCGGTCGAATCATCCTTACTTCCGAACACCCTCCGCCGCCGGAGCTCCTGTGCAGCATGGAATGCGTCGCGGTCGATTGGGAGAACAGCCCGTTCGCGTCGAGGTGGGGATTCACGGGAGGCGGGGACATTCGAGCGGCCTTCTCGTCGGCTCTGGGAAACACGCTTCGACACTTGAGCGAGAGCGCGATCTCAGTCCTGTACGCCGCCTCGGCGCTCCCGCCTGAACCAAGTCGCCAGGCGCTGCGTGAGGTCTTGGCATCCCTGCAGGTGGAGCTTGTGCTTCGTTGCCCGGAGGACGATCCACCCTTGCTCGAGCTGGAAAGCCAGGGCCTCGTTACGCTCGCGGCGCCCAAAGGAGGGCTCGACCCTGCCTCCGGTCCGCCACTGAGCGTTCCGGCACTCGTGCGCGAACTCATGGCCAAGGAACTCCGCTCATCGGCCCCCAGTGCCTGGGCAACTCTCCAGGTGGCCATCGGCACGTACTTTGTCCGCCTCGGAAGCAAGTCAAAAGAGCTCTGGCACTTGGTAAACGGATGGCGAGCCTTCTTTACCGCGAAAGAATACGATGCTGCCTATGAGTTGCAAAAGACCTTCGTCGAGGAGCTCCTTCAGCGAGGATCGACCGACCTAGCACGTCTTGTTCTAGAGGAGACCACGAGGACTTCCACCGGGCTGCGGCGTGCCGTGGCGCTCGGCAATCTCGCCATCATCCGCAAGAATTGTGGCGACCTGAGCGGAGCACTGAAGCTCTATGAGCAAGTGCGTGAAGAGTTCGAGTCGCTCGACGACTCTGCCAATTTGGCGCGAGTTCTTCACCAAATCGGGAACACACAGTACGTGATGGGCAACTACGAAACCGCAACGGAAAGCTACGAGAGTTCGCTCGAGATTTCGAACGCTCTCGGCGATCTGAAGGTCGCGGCGGCGACGCAAATCCAGGTGGCCAACGTGCACTACATGCAGGGCGATCGCACCCGAGCTCTCGCTGTATATCTGGAGGCTCTTGACAATCCCCGGGTAAGCGAGGACCACGGGCTCTCGGCTGCCGTGAACCTGCAGATTGGTCAAATCCATCTACTTGAGAAACACTACCTGGAGGCCGACCTCTACCTCAAGGAGGCCGAGAGGAGGGTGCGGCCAGCTGACGACAGACGTAGCCTTGTCAAGATTCTCCAGGCACAGGCAATGCTGGCCCGTGAGCGCCGTGAGTATGACCGCGCACGTGTCATCTACGATCAGGCGACCGAGGCTGCCAGGGCCCTGGGAGATCACGTCGAGGCGGCTACCAACCTGGTTCTTACAGGCGAACTTGAAGAGGAGAGGCTTCACTTTACGGAAGCGCTTCGGTGCTACCTCCAGGCCCAGGATTCCATTGGCGGCACAGTGCCCGGGGCACCTGAGCCCATCGAAGTCGTGCGTCGGATCGAGGACCGATTGACTTCGCTACGGGCAAACCTCGGCCCTCAAGGGGCAACGAAGGCGGAAGCGTCGGCCAGAGCCAAGCAGGCGCAGAACACGGCGCCCCCTCCTTCCTCACTCGGAGGGAAGTCCTGACGCGTAATGGTTAGCCGATAAACCCTTCAACGCGGCCACGGCCGCCTCCATGAACAAGTACTCCCAGATCAGCTCCGAGCGTCCAGCCACCGCTGTTGGCAGCGGGTGCCGGTGAGAGCCGATCACCGCACTCATTGGTTTCAGGGCGAAGACTTGGCTGCTGCCCACAGGTGGGTTGCGACACCAAGCCGGTCAAGTCGTTGTAAACCAGCGTCGCAGCTCCTGTCTAGCACCAAGGGCACCAAGGCTCCATTCTCTTCGCTATTCGGTCCTGCCCGCGCCCGTCGGTTCTTGACAGCAACCTTCGCATCCCACACCGCCACTCACGGCCATGCACCCCGATAGGATTGCCGCTCGGCTGAGGTCCTGGTTCAAGAACCGATCGTGAACGTTTTGCGCAGCGTTGGGCCTTCCATTCATCACGGACGGCCTCTACACCCAGTATCACCTCGCCACGAAGGATCACCTCCCTTCCGTCAGTTTCGCAAGTACAGAATATGAAGCTCGCGTCGGTATCATGGGCCACGAGGACCATGACCACGATTCTTCGCATCATGGGCAATCGCGGCTGGATCACGCACCGCAGAGTGTCTCCGTACCCGAACCGCGTTTGACTCAGATTCTTGTAGTCACCGCGACGGTTCCGTACACCGCACCTGAGCGCGAGCCCAAGCTGCGGCCTCAAGGGAACAACCCGAAATCGACCTTGTCCAGGAGTTACAGCAGATTGCGTCCACTCGACGCGACGTCATGCGGGAATGGACGCGGCTGTCTGTTCATGTTCGTGGGGGAGTAGCCTGTCCGCCCGGTTCACAACCTCACACTCTGCAACCGCAGGGCGTTCGAGATGACCGAGACGGAGCTCAGGCTCATTGCAGCGCCTGCAAGGATCGGACTGAGCAACAGGCCGAAGACCGGGTAAAGCACCCCCGCCGCCACCGGAATACCGAGCGCGTTGTAGAGAAAGGCGAAGAATAGATTCTGCCGGATGTTCCTCATCGTGGCGCGACTGAGACGGATGGCCCTGGCAATGCCGCGCAGGTCACCTTTCACGAGCGTGACGCCCGCGCTTTGCATGGCGACGTCGGTGCCTGTACCCATTGCGATGCCGACTTCTGCTTCGCTCAGTGCCGGCGCATCATTGATGCCGTCGCCGGCCATCGCAACGTGTCTTCCTTCCGCGCGCTGCTTTTGGACATGGGCAGCTTTCCCGGCGGGTTCAATCTCAGCTTCCACGGCATCGATGCCGAGCACCCTGGCCACCGCGGCTGCAGTGCGGCGGTTGTCGCCGGTAAGCATGACGAGCTTCAAGCCGAGCGTGTGGAGCTCGCGAATTGCTTCGGATGTGGTCGATTTGATCGGGTCGGCGACGGCAAGGACTCCGGCCGGCTTGCCATCCACGGCAACAAATACTGCGGTCTTGCCCTCTTCTTGAAGTTTGACGGCCAAGGCCTCCAGCGGCTCCAGGCCAGTGATCCTCTCGGTTCGCAGAAAATCCGGTTTCCCGATCATCACCGCACGACCAGCAACAGTGCCGAGCACTCCGCACGCCGTCACAGAGCGAAAGTCCTTCACAGCCTCCAGATCGATTCTCTGCTCCTTCGCACCCTTCACAACCGCCGCGGCAAGCGGGTGCTCGCTGCTCTGCTCCAATGAAGCAGCGAAGCGCAGAAGATCGTTTGGATCGAGGCCCCCGGTCGGCAGGACATCGATCAACTTGGGTTTGCCCTCCGTGAGCGTGCCCGTCTTGTCCACGACGAGCGTGTCGATTTTCTCCAATCGTTCGAGGGCCTCGGCGTTCTTCACAAGCACGCCTTCCTGCGCGCCTCGTCCAACGCCGATCATGATGGACATGGGTGTAGCCAGGCCGAGGGCGCACGGGCAGGCAATAATGAGGACTGCGACGGCGTTGACGATGGCGTGTGCGACCCTTGGCTCCGGCCCAAGCCACATCCAGAAGGCGAAGGTGAGCACCGAAATGATCAACACAGCCGGAACGAAAATGCTCGCGACCCTGTCAGCGAGGCCCTGAATGGGAGCACGACTGCGCTGGGCTTCAGCGACCATGCTCACGATCTGGCCAAGCAACGTGTCACTTCCGATCCGTTCGGCGCGGAGGACAAAACTGCCGGAGCCATTGACGGTGCCGGCGATGACTTTGTGACCGACCTTCTTTTCGACCGGGAGTGGCTCACCAGTAATCAGCGACTCTTCCACGCTGGAGTGACCCTCAACTATCTCGCCATCAACGGGCACCCTGTCACCTGGAACCACTCGCAACCAGTCGCCGACTTTCACCTGGTCGAGCGGGACTTCATTGTCGCCCCCCGGTGCGACTTGCCGCGCCGTGGGCGGCGCGAGATTCAGCAATGCCTTGATGGCGCTGCCCGTGCGGCTGC
>SXGT01883653.1_pt1 | contig 14293 bp, 12 predicted proteins | sample 3176221 | NCBI WGS metagenome assembly SXGT01 (sample SAMN11356862, study PRJNA531348) | freshwater metagenome | isolation source: freshwater sample F1-120 | place: China: Fuxian Lake, Yuxi | collected 2017-12-25
CCTGATCGGCATGTGGAAGGCATTCGCGGAATTGACCGAACTCGGCTGGCTCAAGTCGCCGAAGCTGCCCAGGCTCGTGAGCTGCCAGAGCGACGGCTGCGCTCCGATCGTCCGCGCCTTCGAAGCAGGGAATCGTCACGCGGAGATGTTCCCTAACGCGAAAACGGTAGCGAGCGGCCTGCGCGTGCCGATGGCGGTCGGCGACTTCATGATGCTCGACGCCATCCAGGCGTCCGGCGGCTGCGCCGTCGCGGGGAAGGAAGAGACGATTGTGCCGTGGATGCAGAGGGTCACGTCGCTGGAAGGCATCGCGATCTGCCCGGAAACAGCGGTGTGTTTCGATGTGCTCGAGAAGCTGATCGGCGCCGGACGGGTCGGCCGCGATGACGAAATCGTCGTATTCAACACGGGCGCCGCGCAGAAGTACATCGAGGCCGTGACGCTCACGCTGCCGAGGATCGACAAGAATCGGGCAATCGATTATGCGGCACTGGCGGACGCCTGATGCGTTTTCCGATCCTGAGCGACCACGAAGGGCGATTCCCTCCGCAGCATGGCCCTTCGCTGACGCTCTTGCTCGGACTCTCCTCCCTTGACGACGCCTGGAAGATCGGTAATCTCACTGTTCCGCCGGAATTCCGTTCTCTTCTCGCCGGAGTTGCGCCATGAAAAACCTTATCACGCGATACACCCTGGGCGTTCTCTTGTCGGGTCTATGCGCATCATTCGCCGCGGCCCAGGACGTTGACTCGCTCCTGGCACGCATCAAGGCGGTCGGCAAGGAAGGCGTCGGCAACGTCGAGGCGGCCAAGGCGTGGAAGGAGCTCGTCGCCAAGGGGCCCGCCGTGCTGCCTGACATCCTCGCCGGCATGGATGACGCCAGCCCCGTCGCCGTCAACTGGCTGCGCGGCGCCGTCGAAGCGGTGCACGACAAGGCCATTCAACAAAATCAGAAGATCCCAGTCGCGAAGATCGAGGCATTCCTCAACGACACGCAGCACGCCGGCCACTCGCGCCGTCTCGCTTACGAGATGCTCGTAAAGCTCGATCCCAAGACACCCGATCGGCTCCTGCCCAAAATGCTCGACGATCCCAGTTCCGAGATTCGCCGCGATGCCGTCGCTGTCAAGCTGAATTATGGCAAGACGGCCGCGTTCGAAATGAAAACGGCCCATAAGGACTTTTACCTGGGCCTGCTCAAACACGCGCGCGACCGCGATCAAGTCAGTGAGATTCGCGATGTGCTCAAGAAGGGACATGCCGTCGACATCGATCTCACCAAGCACTTCGGCTTCGTCACACGCTGGAACCTCATCGGCCCGTTCGACAACGTCAAGGGGGTCGGCTTCAATAACGTCTATCCCCCCGAGAAGGAAATCGCCCTGAAGGCCATCTACCCCGGCAAAGGCACCGAACAAGCCCGCTGGCGCGAACACGCCACCGACAAGGAGCTTGGCCTCGTGGATCTCAACGAGGCCATCGGCAAGTTGAAAGGCGCCGTTTACTATGCCCATGCCGTCGTCGCCTCCGAGAGCGAACGATCCATCGACCTCCGCGCCGGCAGCAATAACGCGGTGCGCATTTGGCTCAATGGCAAGGAAGTCTTCTTCCGCGAAGAGTATCACCATGGCATGAAGATGGATCAGCACGTCGGCAAAGGCACGCTGAAGACGGGGCGCAACGAAATCCTCATCAAAGTTTGCCAGAACGAGCAAACCGATTCCTGGGCTCAGCAGTGGTCGTTCCAGTTGCGCGTCTGCGATTACCTGGGCGCGGCCGTGCCCGTGACCAACGTGACCGAAAAGATCAAGTGAGCGTCCAATACAGCTCACGCAAAGGCGCAAAGGCGCAAAGAAATGCCTGAGAAGTATTGTCTTTACTTTGCGGCTTTGCGCCTTTGCGTGAGGCCATTTGGAGAGGGATGATGATGCGTGTCTGTTCAATGGTTATCGTTCTGGCGATCGGTTTCCCTGTTTGGGCGGACGACGTTACGCAGTTCCGCGGCGCGTTGGGCATTTCAAAAGAAACCAACCTGCCGACCAAATGGAGCGCCAAGGACGGTCTGCGCTGGAAGGCCGAACTGCCCGGACGCGGGCTGTCCAATCCCGTCATCGCCGGAGGCCGAGTCTACGTGACCGCAACGGCGGCGTATGAACAAAAACGCGAAGTCGTGCTCTGCTTCGACGTGAAGACCGGTAAGAAGCTCTGGGAACGTCAGGTCTGGTCCACTGGCACGACGCAGTGCCACAATAAAACCAACATGGCTGCCCCGACGCCGATGACAGACGGCGAACGGGTCTACGCCCTTTTCGCGACCGGCGATCTCGTTTGCTACGACAAGGATGGCGATCTCGTCTGGTATCGCTCGCTCGTCGGCGATTACCCGACCGTCGGCAACAACGTCGGCATGGCCGCGTCGCCGGCGATTCACGGGGAGACAATCTTCATTTGCCTGGAAAACGCCGGCGAATCGTTCGCCGTCGGCATCGACAAACGCACGGGCGAGAACCGCTGGCGCGTCGTTCGGCCGCGCCTCATCAACTGGGTCAGCCCAATCGTCGTGCAGAATCAGGGTCAAGCCGAGGTCCTCTTCCAGGGGCCCGACGGCATCGCCAGCCACGATGTCAACACCGGCAAAAAGAAGTGGACCGCGCCGGCTGTGGTCAAGGGTTCGCACGCCAGCCTTACCAGCGGCGACGGCGTGGTCTACGCCAATAGCGAGAAGTTTACGGCCCTGCGTCCCGGCAAGACGGACGCGCCCGAAGTGCTCTGGCAGTCGGCCAAGCTGCGCGTCGGTTATTGTTCGCCGATCGTGCACGAGGGCCGAATCTACGTCGTGGCCGGCGCGGGCGTCGTCAACTGCGGCGACGCCAAGACGGGCGAGATAGTCTGGACGCTGCGTCTCGATGCGGGCGGAGCGTACACCGCCTCGCCGCTGCTGGCCGACGGCAAGCTCTACATCGTCAATGAAGCGGGCGTGACGACGATCCTGCAAGTCGGCAAGGAAGCGAAAGTGCTGGCCAAGAATCCGATCGACGATGTGATCTTGGCTTCGCCAGTCGCGTCGGATGGGGCGATCTTCTTGCGTTCCGACGGCGCGCTCTATTGCATCGGCAGTCAAAACCCGAAGCGTTAACGAAGGAATCGCTTCCTTCGCTAACGCTTCAAGCTCTGATGCTCAGGCGATGCGCATGCACCCGTCGCCAGGCCAGCGCGAGGGCGCGCACGTCTTCCATCGATTCCACCAAGATCGGATGATGCAGCATCGCGCAGCCACGGCCAGCGCGTTCGCTTTCAACCAACGATGACCCTTGCCGAAATCGCTTCGGCGCGCGCGCGACATGAGCCGCAATGAACCCTTCATCGACTGCGAATCCCTCGGCACGCATTGCCTTGAGGGCCAACTCGCGCGATAATTCGAAGGCCGCGACATCGAACTGCATGCCGACCTTGTAAAACGCGGGGCGTTCTGCGTCGTTCGCGGCCACGAACAAACGCACGCCCGGCACTTCAGCGAGCGCGTCGATCAGACTCCTCACGTTGGCCCAGCGCAGCGCGTTCCGTTTGTCGAGCCCGAGACACTGAGGCAACAGCAGCGCGGCCTGTAGCTCGGACAGCGGACAGACGATGTTGCCCGCGCGCAACAGATGATTGCGAGCACGCTGGGCAACGTCAGCATGTGGCGTCATGAGCGCGCCGCCGCGGCCCGCGGACAGCAACTTCGAGCCGCCGAAGCTGAGAACGCCCACGTCGCCCCAGGTTCCTGCGCGTCGACCGTCCACGAGGGCGCCGACCGCCTGCGCGGCATCTTCCAGAACGACGAGCCCTTTTTCACGTGCCAGTTCCACGAGCGCTCGCATCGCGACGCGGCCGCCATGCAAGTGCGACGCCAGGATCGCTTTCGTCTTTGGGCCGATCGCTTCACGGACCGCATCGAGAGAGAGGTTCCAGTCGCGCGGGTTGACATCAACGAGCACCGGCGTTGCGCCGACGGCGTGGATGCTGAGGAAGTTGCCGGGATAATCGTAATCGGCCAGGATGACCTCGTCGCCTTGATCGATCTTAAGTGCGAGCAGACCAAGCTCGACCGCATAGTTGCCGCTGCCGCAGAGGAGGATGTGCTCGATCGCGTGATATGTGCGTAGCCAGGCTTCGAGTTGCTCGCACTTCCCGGCTTGATATTTGCCCCACCAGCCTTCGCGATAGGCCTGTTCGAGAACCTGGAGAATCTCCGGGTCCGCGCTCGGCCAGGCTGGAGGGCCTTGCGGTCGAAGCGGGACGCCGCCCAGAAGGGCCGGTAGATCAGAAGGTCGCGGGTTCGTGTTCATTAACGAGGCCAGGGTCCGGGCATGTGATTTCTTGAATCCATCGTGCCGTCAATTTCGTCGAATGGATAGAGAATTCCTGTACAATAAATCCGCCCTCTTATGGTATCATCGCGAGAGTCCCTTTTCTCCTTCCGAGGATCCATTCATGCGAATCCGCCTCATTGGCGCTGCCCTTGTGGCTCTTCTTTCGGTCAGTGCGACCGGTGTCGAAGCCGCGTGCTGCTACTTCTCCGCCAAGAACACGGACATCTTGCAGCCGGCCCAGAAAGTGTTCATCACCTGGGACCCCGCCGAAAAACTCGAGACCTTCACCGTCCAGCCCAAATTCGAAGGCAACGCCCTCGACTTCGGCATGGTCATCCCGACGCCCACACAGCCCAAGCTCAACGAGATGCCGCGCGACTTTTTTAAGCACCTCGCGATCTACACCATCATGAAGGGGCGCCAGTTCCCGCAATCGAAGCTGCTCTATTTGGGCCAGCGCTTCGAACGCGGCGACCGCTTCAATAGGCTGCGCGACGCCAGCAAAGCCCTGCAAGAGGGGGAGGGAAAGGGCGCGGGGGAGCGTCCGAAAGTCATCGTCCTCGAAGCGGGCGTCGTCGGTTCGCTCGATTACAAGATCATCACGGCCGAACGCGCCGACGATCTCTATCAGTGGCTCAAGGAAAACAAGTACACCTACTCCGGCGATGAAGCGACGCTCAATCATTACGTCCAGAAGAAATGGATCTTCACGGTAATGAAGATTGACACCATGCAGATGAAACGCAATAAAGACGGCAGCTTCGACGGCGAAGTGACGCCGACGCGCTTCCAGTTCAGCAGCGACAAACTCGTGTACCCGCTCAAGATCACGCAAATCTCGGTGCGTGAGAAGACCGAGGCCTTGTTCTATGTGCAAGCGCCCTTCAAAGTCGATCTGCAAGGCGACATGACCTACCAGTACACGTGGGTGCCGATGCTCCAGGGCGCGATCGGCTGCTCCGGCGGCATCCCCGGCGGTGGTCAGGCCTGGCTTGATGGCTTCAAGGGACAGATTCCGCCGCTCATGGCCCGCGCCAATCAGCTCAACTTCCGCTTTATCGCCGGCCAGCGTCCGCAGCCGAACAACAAGGGGCACATCCCGACGACGATGGAATGGGCCCGCAAGCTCTCCAAGGACGACGTGGCCATCTTCACCGGCAAGGCGCCCTACACCGAAACGGTCCCCGATGTTGACGAGGGCTTCACGGCCGCCGACATGAACGATGCGCAACGCGCCGAAGCGATTCGCAAGGTTATTCAAGCGCGTCTCAACAAGGCCCGTCAAGCTCGGCCGATCGGCTTCCTCGTCCGCCACGCTCCGCTTGACGACGTACGCAACCTCCAGCAGCTCGCCGGGCACTTGAGCGAGAGTTCGTTCATCACCAAGTTCCGCAAGATCTTTGCCCGCGATGAAATGAACGACGACCTCTTGATTGTGCCGGCCCGCTACAACGGTTCCGAAGACAGCTCCGAGTATGAAGAAATGTTACCATCCTCGCCGCCATGATCCCAATGCCCATCCTCGTTTAGCGCGCGCAGAGAAGTGCCAGGATTCCGGCGCTTCACCGCGAGCGCGAAACGGCGAGCGGCGTGATTCCCTCCACCTCCGCAGGAGATATTGCATGAGACCCCTGTTCATCGTCGCTCTGGCCCTCGCCGTCCCGTCCGCCTCGCAAGCGGCGTGCTGCTATTTCTCGGCCAAGAACACCGATATCTTGCAGCCGGCCCAGAAGGTGTTCATCACCTGGGACCCTGCCGAGAAGCTCGAAACCTTCACCGTCCAGCCCAAGTTCGAAGGCAACGCCCTCGACTTCGGTATGGTCATCCCGACGCCAACGCAGCCCAAGCTCAACGAGATGCCGCGCGATTTCTTCAAACACCTCGCGATCTACACGATCATGAAGGGCCGACAGTTCCCGCAATCGAAGCTGCTCTACCTGGGCCGTAATCGCTTCACCGGCCGCGAGATGTTGCAACGCGCCGCCGCCAACGGTAAAGCGAGTGAGAAATCCGATGAGCGCGCGGAGCGCCCGAAGGTCATCGTTCTCGAAGCGGGCATCGTCGGCTCGCTCGATTACAAAATCATCAGCGCCGAACGCGCCGACGATCTTTATCAATGGCTCAAGGAAAACAAATACACCTACGCCGGCGACGAAGCGACGCTCAACCACTACGTCCAGAAGAAGTGGCTCTTCACGGTCATGAAAATCGACACCATGCAGATGAAGCGCAACAAGGACGGCAGCTTCGACGGCGAAGTGACGCCGACGCGCTTCCAGTTCGCGTCGGACAAACTCGTCTATCCGCTCAAGATCACGCAGATTTCGGTGCGCGAGAAGACCGAAGCGTTGTTCTACGTGCAGGCGCCCTTCAAGGTCGATCTGCAAGGCGACATGACCTACCAGTACACGTGGGTGCCGATGCTCCAGGGCGCCATCGGCTGCTCCGGCGGCATCCCCGGCGGCGGTCAGGCCTGGCTCGATGGCTTCAAGGGACAGATTCCGCCGCTCATGGCCCGCGCCAACCAGCTCAACTTCCGCTTCATCGCCGGCCAGCGTCCGCAACCCAACAACAAGGGGCACATCCCGACGACGATGGAATGGGCTCGCAAGCTCACCAAAAACGACGTCGCTGTTCTTACCGGCAAGGCGCCCTACACGGAAACGGTCCCCGATGTCGATGAGGGCTTCACGGCCGCCGACATGAATGATGCGCAAAGGGCCGAAGCGATTCGCAAAGTCATTCAGGCACGTCTGACCAAGGCCCAGCAAAGTCGGCCAATCGGGTTCCTCGTCCGCCACGCGCCGCTTGACGACGTGCGCAACCTCCAGCAGCTCGCCGGACACCTGAGCGAAAGTTCGTTCATCACCAAGTTCCGCAAGATCTTCGCCCGCGATGAGATGAATGACGATTTGCTTATCGTTCCCGCTCGCTATAATGGCTCCGAAGACAGTTCGGAGTACGAGGAAATGCTTCCCAGCTCGCCGCCATGATATTCTTGGCGCGCGCATTGACGCACCATGCAAACCCCGGGAGAAGCTCAGCGATTCCTGGGGTTTGCTTCATTCTGGATCTGCAATGAACAAGCTGCTCGTAATCGGTGGCATCGTCGTGGCCGCATTCGTCGCCTTCTTCGCGGCGCGGTATTTCTTCGAAGAGCAGGACGACCTCACCGGTTCCTGGGCAGTCGTGGCGATGGAGCAGCAAGGCAAGAAAGCTTCCGTGAAGCAGGTCCCGTTCAAGCAACTCACCTTCAGCAAAGGCAAGGTCGTCTGGCTGGTGTTGACTCAGAAAGGGTTGGACGAGATCGACGGGCCTTTTCGGGTGAATTCGAGCAAGAACCCCAAGGAGATCGATCTCGCCGATCCGGAGGACCCGGGCAACTTCATTCGCGCGATCTACGAACTCCAGGCGGACGGTCTGGTGCTGTGCATCGGAGATCCGCGTCCGCGGGACATGTCGGGGCGGGGCGGCAGTCTGCTCATTTTCCTCAAGAGGAAGTAGCCCAATGTGGCGCGACGCTCCGCGTCGCATTTTCACGACGCGGAGCGTCGTGCCACAATGCGTGCGACCATTCGCTCATGTATGCACTTCCGCATACATCAAGACGGACACCGGCCCGAACAAGAACACCGGCAGCCATGCGGCCAGCGCAGGGGAGAGAACGTGTACGCCGAGGTGCTGGCATGCGAACAGGGTGCCGAAGAACACGAGGCACAGGACCAGGCAGAGCCCGGAGCTGACGAAGACGTTGCGGTTCTGATCGCGCAGGATCACCGACAGCCCCAGCACGACGAGAATGATGCCGACGAGCGGCCGCGTGAGCCGGGTGTGAAAATTGAGGGCCAGGATCGCGTGCTGGGTGCTCTCGGCCCGGTCGAGTTCTTTGACGAGTTTCCACGTGGGCAGGTATTGCTGCCAATTCTTGACGCGCGTGACCGTTTCGATGTCGACGTCTTTCGTCTTCAGAAAATATTCGCCGTTGCCAAGCGGATTGAGGATATGCTGCTGCTCAGCAGGCCAGGTGGGCAACTCGCCGGGCGTAGTTTGTTTGAGCAGCCAGCCGCCGGAACGCGCGTCTCCAGCACGTTCGGGTATATAGAGCGCCTCCTTGGCTTGCAATATGATGTGCGTGCCGTTGATGGTGCTCGGAATGCTGACGAACGGATTCCTGATGATCCCTTCCTTTTTGATGGCCGAGCTGCCGTTGAGGACGATCTTGTTCGCGTCGTAGGCGGCCGAGACGCCGGAATCAGCCTCGCCGTCGGGGTTGTGCCGATTTTCGAGCATGAAGATGTCGATATTCGGCAGCGCGAATTCCTGATTGACGACGACCAACCCCATCATGAGGAAAGCACACACGAGCACCGGCTGCACGGCGCGCCGCGTCGAAACGCCCGCCGACAACAGGGGCAGCAGCTCGTTGTTCCGCTGCATCCAGGCCACAGTGAACATGCCCGCCAGAAGCACGACCGCCTCGCACAGGCGATCAAAGATCTGAAACGTTTTGTAACCGTAATAGACGCCGACGAACTTGACGATTGATTCGAAGTCCTTTTTGTGGGCTGTAAGGTCCTCGATGTTCATGAACAGATCGACGATGATGAACAACCCGACCATGCTCACCAGCGAAAAGACGTACGCCTTGAAGTAGTTGACGATCATTTGCCGATCGAGGATCGTGAACATGTCCCTTCCTTCAAGGAATCGCGAGCAATGCGCTCGTAGGCTTCTACTTGCTACAACGAACGGTTGTTGCCAACTTACCCCACGAAGATGCCAGCCCTTCGGGCGCTCAAAGCTCGGGCCTGGTAAGCATGACTGGCCGGGCCTCGACTGCTCGCGCCGGCGCGACGCGCGTGCGCGGTTGATAGGTGAGCACATACTGGCGGATGTACGGGTTCGACCGGTTGGCAGCGAAATTGCCGAAGCCGTTGGCGCGCAGTTCGCGCATGGCCTCGGCCCGACTGTAGCCTTCGTATTCCATGCGATAAATGGCGGCCATGACGCCCGTACGATGCAGGCCCGCTTTGCAATGAAACAACACCGGGTAGGAGGCTTCGTCGTCCATGATCTTCAAGAACTTCTCGATGGCGGGCATCCTCCCATCTTTTAGATCGGCATCATCCTTCAAGATCACGTACACGAAATGGAAATCAACGCCAAGCTCCTTGCAAAGCTCGCTCTCCTTGATGGTTCTCCAGGTGAAACGGTCGACAGGCAGGCTCGGATCGGGTTCTTCGTCCCAAAGGGTGATGACGGTCTTGATCTTGTGTTTAGTGATGGCGTCGCGGAAGCCGTCCGCCGTCAAACAGCCGCTGCGATAGACGCGTCCTTCCACGACGGGGCGGAGCCGTTTCGTGTGTTCAAGCGTGTAGCGGTAAAAGAGATACGGGGCAAATGCCATGAACGCCGCCAAGGCCACGCCCATGGCCCAGCGGTTGAGATTGGACATGCGCACAGGTTCACCTCGCCAAGAAAACTTCCTTGTTCAGCGGGGCATGATGCCGATTCGCACGCGAATTAGCAAGGCCGATTGCCTGCGCGCCTGCAAAAGATGGGGAATTTCGGCAAGTGAGCCTTTACGAGCTGCGACCGTTAGGGAGCGGGAACAGCTTCCGCTCCCTAACGGTCGCGGCTCGTGAAGTTGTCACGGCGCTTTCGCGGCCGGCCAGAGGACGCGGCCCGGCGTCGTCGTGGGGATGCTGTAGAGCGTGCCGCCGGCGGTGATGTAGAGCGTCTTGAGGTCGGCGCCGCCGAAGGCACAATTAGTGACCTCGTCGCGCGGCACATTGAGGACGGTAAGCAGCTTGCCTTCGGGCGTGACCACGTAGATACCGCCAGGGACATCCTTGGCTGGCTCGGCAGGCGGGTTCGGCTTGTTGAGACCGCCCGCGACATACAGCCGGCCCTTGGCGTCCTGTTTGATGCCGTCCGGACCGCGGCCTTGGCCCCAATCGTGCAACAATTTTTTGGACGCAAGATCGACCGTGCCGTCCTGCTTGAGATCGAAACGCCAAAGTTTGCGCGCGCCGGTCAGAACGCTGTTGTTGTTGTCGGCCACGAAGAGATACTTGTCGTCCGCCGAGACGAGAATGCCGTTGGGACGCTCGAGTTCGCGGCCGATGATGCGTGTGACCTTCCAGCTCCCCTCTCCTTTTGGGAGAGGGGCCGGGGGTGAGGGTGGATCGATGCGATAGACGCCTTCGATGGTTTGGCCCTTGTCGTCGAGCAATTCCATGCCGTCGCGTTTGCCGTAGCGAGGGTCGGTGAAGTAGATGCGCCCCTTGGAGTCGATGGTGAGATCGTTCGGATTGTTGTACTTCTTGCCCATGTAATTATCGGTGAGGACGATGACCTTGCCTTCAGGATCAGTGCGCGTGACGCGGCGAGCCAGATGTTCGCAGGCGACGAGATTGCCGAGCTTATCGAATAGCAGTCCGTTGGTGCCGGCATTTCTCTTGTAGATGCTCACCTTGCCGTCGAGGCCGAAAAGCTGCATGTGGAAGTTGCCGCCGGAGGTAAGGACGCCGAGCTTGGGATGCCAGGCGGGCCCTTCGCCGGCGCCTTCGCCTTCGGCTTCGACCTTGAGTTTGGCGCCAGGCTCGAAGATGGCTGGTTCCTGGGCGGTTAACGTGCCCGGGAATACGAACAATGCAAGCGCGATGCAGTGGCGCATGTTGGAATCCCTTGGTTCAATCGAGGAGGTTCATGTTTTCGTCTCACGCGAGTCGCGCGGCCCAGGGTCGGTCATCAAGCGAAAACCGTAGTACGCCGCGCCGCATCCCGCCGCGGTCAATAGAGGGCCTTTCCAAACGAGCCCACCGATAATCTCATTGACGAAGCCGCCGGCGAGGCCGTCACAGAGCCACCAGATCCCACAAATCACACAGGCGCTGCCGCCCACCAGCAGCTTGGTGGTGAGCTTGTTCACGTGCAGCGGTCGCGCAGCCGACGCAACGGCCGAGGATCCAGCTTTTTGGCTCACAATTGCGCAGCCACAACTCGGACACGCGCCGGCGCTCCCAGATGTGCCGGACTTGCAGGCCTTGTGAACCGGGTTGCCGCATTCGTTGCAGAATTCGCCTGCCAGGATTGACGGAATCACTTTTTGACATTTCGCACAGGGAGAGCCGACGAGTTGACTCATGACTTTTTCCTGGCCTAAAGCGAAAACGAAGTTCGGCTTTGTCCTTCGCTTACGCTTCAGGTTCTGACTCAGCGAATCTACGCCGGCCTCTGCAATTGGTCCACCTGCTCTTGCGTCGCCTTCTGCGTCCCCTTGCATTTCGGATACTTGTTGCAGCCAAAGAAGAACTTGCCCCACCGGCCCGGTCGCAGCTTCATCGGGCCGTCGCATTCGGGGCACTTGATGTCCGGCGGCGCATCGATCGCGACGCTCTTCGGCTTCGCGGCTTCCGGACCGCTTTCCAGTTTCAGCTTCTCTTTCAACTCCGGCGGCAACTGCTTCGTGCTGCGGCAACTTGGATACGCGCTACACCCCAAAAACGGGCCGCGGAAGCTCTTCTTGATCGCCATCGCGCTGCCGCATTTCTCGCACGTGATGCCCGTGTCGATCGGTTTGACCGGCTTGCCCTCGGCGTCCATCTCGACGATGTTCTTGCACTTGGGATAGGCGCTGCAGCCGAGGAACGGGCCGCGCTTGCCCATGCGTTGCACCATCGGGCTTTGGCATTTTTCGCAGTTGTATTTGCTCGGCTGACTGGTGACGACGGGCTTGCCCTCGGCGTCGAAGTTCATTGTCGTCTTGCAGTCGGGATAGCCGCTGCAGCCGAGGAACGGCCCCGTCTTGCCCGGGCGTTTGATCATGTCCTTGGTGCAGGTCGGGCACTTGATGACGTTGCCGTCGGCGTCCACCGCAGGGCCGGCCTTCTCGCCGGGGTTCTGGCCTTCGACCGTCTTCTTCTTGATGTACGTACACTTGGGCTCGTCCTTGTAGCCGGAGCAGCCGAAGAACTTGCCGAACTTGCTGAAACGTTCTTCGAGCGGCTTCTTGCACAGCGGACACTTCTCGGCGTTCTTGAGCATCTCCGTCTCTGCGGTCTTCAGCGACTCGGAGAAAGGATCGTAGAACTCCTGCAAGACCTGGTTGCGCGCGTATTTCTTTTCCTCGATCTGATCGAGTTCCTCTTCCATATGGCGCGTAAACTTCAGATCCATCACCTTGGGGAAGTGCAGAACGAGCAAATCAGTCACCGTCATGCCGATCGGCGTCGCGAAAAAGCGGCGTTCCTTCAGCTCGACATACTGGCGGTCCTGGATCTTGCCGATGATCGACGCATAGGTGCTCGGCCGGCCGATGCCTTCCTTTTCCAGCATCTTGACCAGCGACGCCTCGTTGTAGCGCGGCGGCGGTTCAGTGAAGTGCTGCGTCGGCTTCAAGTTCAGGAGGCTGAGCGGGTCGGTCTCCTTCATTGTCGGCAGGATGACGTCCTCTTGCTTGCTCGATTGCACGTAGACCTTGCGATAGCCGTCGAACTTCAGCGTCTTGCCCTGGGCCTTGAACAAACCCTTGGCCGCGGTTACTTCAACGTTGGTCACCGCGAAGATCGCCGGGTTCATCTGGCAAGCGACGAAGCGCTGATAGATCAGCGTGTAGAGCTTGAGTTGTTCCGCAGGCAAAAACTTCGCGACCCGCTCCGGCGTGTATTCGACATCCGTGGGCCGAATCGCTTCGTGGGCGCCCTGGGCGTCCTTCGATGACGCATAGGCGGTCGGTTTCTCCGGCAAATACTTGTCGCCGTAGGCCGATTTGATGTGCCCGCGGCAATTCTTGAGGGCTTCATCGGAAATACGCGTGCTGTCGGTACGCATGTAGGTAATCAGCGCAACCTGGCCCTCGCTACCGAGCTGGACACCCTCGTAAAGTTTCTGGGCGACGCTCATGGTACGGCGCGCCGTGTAACGCAACTTGAGGGATGCCTGCTGCTGTAGCGTGCTGGTCGTGAACGGCGCGGGCGCCTTCTCCTGGCGGTCCTTTTGCTCGACTTTGGTGACGACGTAATCCGCGTCACTTAGCGCCTTGACGATCGGATCGACTTCCGCCTGATTCGACGCTCTGAATTTCTTGCCGTCCCATTCCGACAGCTCGGCGACGAACGCGCCTTCGGGCAACTCCTCGCGCTTGGGTTCCTTCTCGGCTTCGTCATCGAGCTCCTCTTCTTCCTCCTCCTCCTTCGGCTTCGGCTTGGCAGCCTTCTTCGGCTTGGCGCCCTTGGCGACTGCAGTCTTGGTCAACTCCCGGGTCTGCAACACGGCGCCGATCTTCCAGTATTCCTCTGGCTTGAAGGCGGCAATTTCCCGCTCGCGATCGACGATGAGCCGCACCGCAACCGACTGCACTCGGCCCGCGGTCAGCTTCTCCGCCAGCGTTAACGACAAGAGCGGACTGAGTTTGTAGCCGACGATACGGTCGAGAAAACGGCGCGCTTCCTGGGCGCTGACGAGGTCCATGTCGATGGCACGAGCGTTGGCGAACGCCTTCTGCACGGCGCTTTTCGTGATTTCGTTGAAGGTGACGCGCTGAATCCGCTCGTCCTTGAGGTGGAGAGCTTCCTTGAGATGCCAGGCAATCGCCTCGCCTTCGCGGTCCGGGTCAGGGGCGAGGTAGACGATGTCGGCGGCCGCGGCGTGCTTTTTCAGCGAGGCGAGCACGTCCTTGCGATCTTTTAGGTCGCGATACGTGGGGATCCAGCCCCCTTCGATGTCGATGCCGAACCGCGACTTGGGCAGATCGCGCACGTGTCCCAGGCTGGCGACGACTTCGTAGCCGGGGCCGAGGTATTTGTTGATCGTCTTGGCTTTGGCTGGGGATTCGACAACAACGACAGGCATTTACATCTCTTCCCTGAAAGGCCGGGGGGACCGGGCGAAGGGTCCGGATCGGGGGGGCAAGATGGGTGGCCGGGGGGGGCTTGTCA
>SXGT01539070.1_pt1 | contig 14291 bp, 13 predicted proteins | sample 3176221 | NCBI WGS metagenome assembly SXGT01 (sample SAMN11356862, study PRJNA531348) | freshwater metagenome | isolation source: freshwater sample F1-120 | place: China: Fuxian Lake, Yuxi | collected 2017-12-25
GATCCAGGCCCAGAACTCGCCGAGGGTCGCGTATCCATAGGTATACGCGGAACCGGCGATGGGGATCATCGAGGCGAACTCGGCATAGCAGAGCCCGGCGAAAAGGCAGCCAAGCCCGGCGATGACGAAACTCAGCACGATGGCGGGCCCGGCGTAGTTCGCCGCGGCCTGCCCGCTCAGCACAAAAATGCCGGCGCCGATGATGGCGCCGATGCCGAGCGTGGTGAGGTTCAGCGCGCCAAGGCTGCGCTTAAGGGTATGCGTCCCCTCTTCGGACGCCTCGGCCATGAGGATACTGAGGGGCTTCCTGGACGCCATCGACATGAGGAATAGCTCCGTAAAAAGAGCGGCGGATCGGGCCTCTGCAGGAGCTGATCCGCCGTCGAAATGGTCGCGCGTGGACTGCGCGGGAAGGTGGACTGCGCTCCGAGCCAAGTCAAGCTGGCGCACCACCTTCCCTTCATGCCGGATACACCGATCAGCCGCTGTAGTTCGGCGCCTCTCTGGTGATGACAACGTCGTGCGGGTGCGACTCTCGCAGACCCGCTGTGGTGATTCGCACAAACCTCGCCTTCGTCCGCAAGTCGTCAATCGAGGCGCAGCCGGTGTACCCCATTCCGCTGCGCAGCCCGCCAATCATCTGATAGAGCACGTCGCCGACAGGTCCTTTGTACGGTACGCGGCCTTCGATGCCCTCAGGGACGAATTTGCGCGAACTCATCTCGCCTTCCTGGAAGTAGCGATCGGCGCTGCCGTCCTGCATGGCCGAGAGCGACCCCATTCCGCGAATCATCTTGAACCTCCTGCCTTCGAGCAGGAGGGACTCACCAGGCGACTCTTCGGTGCCGGCAAGCATTGAACCCATCATCACCGAGCAGGCACCCGCCGCAATGGCTTTCACGATGTCGCCTGAGTACTTGATGCCGCCGTCGGCAATCACCGGCACATCGCCGGCGCCAGCGACGCCTTCCATCACGGCCGTGAGTTGCGGCACGCCGACGCCCGTGACCACGCGAGTGGTGCAGATGGAACCCGGGCCCACGCCAACTTTCACGGCGTCAACGCCGCGTTCCACCAGCGCAGCGGCCGCGGCGCGTGTGGCGACGGTCCCCGCGATGAGCTGCACGTTGGGCAGCGCGCTTCGAACCGCTGCGGTGGCGTCGAGCACCCCCTGGCTGTGGCCGTGTGCGGTGTCCACCACCAGCGCGTCAACGCCCGCGTCCACAAGTGCACGCGCCCGGTCGAGGAAGTTGCCGCCGGCGCCGATTGCCGCTGCGACGAGAAGTCGACCGTAGCCGTCCTTGGCGGCCAGCGGATACTGACGCCGTTTCAGAATGTCCTTGACCGTGATCAAGCCGATCAGGTGACCCTTGGCGTCGATGACCGGAAGCTTTTCAATGCGGTGCTTGGCCATCACTCGCTCGGCCTCCTCCAGCGTCGTGCCGGCAGGGCCGGTGACGAGCCCGTCGGAGGTCATCGCCTCCTGCAGCGGACGATCGAGATTCCGCTCAAACTGCAGGTCCCGGTTGGTGATGATGCCGACCAGCGTGCCGTCTTCCTTTACGACGGGCAGCCCGGAGATCCGGAACTTGGCCATCAGCGCCACGGCATCGCGGAGCGTGGCCGTGGGCGGGAGCCGAATCGGGTCGCGGATCATTCCGCTCTCGGACCGCTTCACGCGGTCCACTTCTGCGGCTTGACGGTCGATCGACATGTTCTTGTGCATCACGGCGATGCCGCCGGCGCGGGCCATGGCGATTGCCATCTCGCTCTCGGCCACCGTGTCCATGGCTGCCGCCACGAGCGGAACGTTGAGCGTGATACCGCGGGTGAAGCGGGTTACGGTGCTGACGTCCTTGGGGTGGACGAGCGAGTGCGCGGGTTCGAGGAGAACGTCATCGAACGTGAGCCCGGCGTCGACTCGGATGCGAGGGTCTGTCATGGGGTCGTTAAAACGCGAAGGCCCGCTGCCGGGAGATTCCGGTGCGGGCCGATTCTTCGGATTCGGGCGAGATGTGGTTGCCATCCTTAAAGCTATTCGACCGAGGGATCAGTTCAAGGGGAACGGGAACTGCGGGACGTGGGAGGACGTGGGAGGACGTGGGAGGACGTGGGAGGACGTGGGAGGACGTGGGAGGACGTGGGAGGACGTGGGAGGACGTGGGGGGACGGGCTAGGGTTTTGTGCCGGCGTCGGGCTTGGGGGGTGCCGGGCTCGGCTCGGCGGGCTTGGCATCTGCGGCGGCGGGCTTTGATGACGTCGCGCTGCCGACGAGGTCTGATACCACCGACTTCCCGGCGGCGCCGACTCCGCTGAGCACACCCATCGCCTTGCTCATCAGGTTCATCGTTTCGGCCACGGTTGCGGCTGAGACCTGCCCGGCACGCATCGTGTCCTCCACCCCCTCGGCGAAACGCTGGAACACGTTTGGTGGGGCGGGCTTCTTCTCCGCGTACTTCGACTCCAGGAACTCGATGTAGTCGAGCACCTGGTAGACGCGTTCGTCGCTCAGGGTCTCGAGCTTTCGCAGCACACGGTCATTCAGGAATTGGTTCATTGCCTTACCCCCGCCAACGTTTGCGTTCACCGCGGACATCAATGTGTACGTACGGATGGTTGCCGCGGTTACCGTACACGCCCATGCCGCCGACCAGCTCCGGGTGATCACGCTCGACCAGTTCCACCGCCCGCGCGATGGCGAGAATGTCGAAATACGACACACGTCCATCGCCATCGGCGTCGAGCGCGATGTCCACGGCGTCGCCGTATTGGTGGCGACTGTCGCTGGCCGCGCGTGACACGCGCCGATTGTGAAGCGGTGTGCGAAAGCCGGAGCGGACATTGACGTTCATCAGGCGCTCATGCCCGCCGAGCCGCCCCACCACCAACTCCACCTTGTCCAGCACACGACGGTCCAGCGCGAGGTACTTGGGCCACTGCTGCTGCCCATCGTGGGTCACGAAGTCCGCGAGCTGGAGGTGGTCGCTCACCCACAGGTCCTCGTGCTCTGGCCATACCTCGACGAAGCCGGGCGGGGGCGGCGTGGCGTCGCCGCGGGCGCGTTCGAACCGGTAGGTCCCAATGCGGTACCCGTTGAGCGAGGACCCGACCTTCTCATCGAACGGCACCAGGACCGCTACAACGAGGTCGTCCACGATGGCGCGTTTGCCGTCCAGCGTGACTGCGAGGCGATAGAACCCTGAGCGGCCAGGAGCGCGCACGGTTCCACCGGTTAATGCGGTGTCCATGCTCACCGCGCCGGAATCGGCGGCGCGCACCCATTGGTATGTCGCCGCGATGCCTGCGACCGAGCGTTCGAGCGGAAACTCGAACGATTCACCCGGCAGTCTTGTCTGGAGCCGCACTTCCCCGCTCACGCCGAACGCCTCGGGCGCCGCCGTGACGGGAACCGCCGCATCCGAGACGCCGAACGCCGAGCCCAGGAGGCGGTTGGGCGGAAACGCAACAAGCACGCCGACAGCGGTGATCGCAATCGCCCCCACGACGGCGGCGTGCCGCAGCGACCAGCGCTCGTCGCGGCGGTCGGGAGGGATGAGGTGCGACGTCACGGTTGTGCTCGGTGGCGTACCCGGTCGCGTGTGGGCACGGCCGTCAACGCTTCTCGATGGAAATCAGGTCGAGAATCGGCGTGCCGGCAGGCTCACTGCGCGCACTGCGCACCCGCGCCGAGATGCGCACCTTGGTCAGCGGCGCCATCGAGCGCGCAGTCTCCATCAACGACGGCGGCACGGCCAGATACAGTACCACGTTCTCGGCCCCGGGCCCACGCGCAAGGAGGTACGGCTCATCGCGCGCGAGTTCCACACGTAGCGGATCGGCCACCTGCAGGGACATCACTTCCACTTCCCATTGCAGGATTCGGCCGCGCATCCCCTTGGGGTCGGCCCTGAGGTCGGCTGCACTTACTCCCGGCGGCGCATTGTCCTCACCGGTGATCAAATCCTTCTCGGCCACCCACCCGTCGGCCCGCACCCGAACCCAGCCGAATTGCCGGCCGATCACTTCCACTGAGCTGCCCGGGCTGAGCCCGGCGATGGAGCGGCCCACTGGGAGGTCGTGGAGGCGCGCGCCACCCGTGCCAACCAGAGCGTTGGCTGTGGTGCCGGCGGCGGGGCCGCCTGGCGTTGCCGGCCTGGCAGCTGCCGCAGCGGGCTCTTCCCCTGCAGCCGTCACGGGGGCGGCCGCTGAGGCCGCCGAAGTGGTCGCCGGGGATCGGCGAAGCGCTGCCGTAGGGATCCAGACCTTTCGGCGCACGCGCATCCAGGTGCCCTGTCGCCCGAGCGTGTGGACGCCGGTTCCGGGCTGAAGCACGGCGATGATCGTGCCGTTTTGCGCAGGCTGCGCACGCACGCGCAGCGTGAGGCGACCGGAAACCGAGGCCGGGAAGGAGTCTCGCCGCGCGCCGAGGCGCGACGCATCGACCCAGCCCTCAACGGTCACGGCGGTTTCGTTTCCTTCAGCAGCGCCCGGCGTGATGCGGGCGCCCGAGTTGAGCGACGCCACAATGGGGCCCCCCGGCCTCGCGCGCGCATCGGCGGCGACGGTCACGGAGGATTGCGTGCCGCCCACCGCCGGGAGTGCGGCGACGAGCAGGACAGTCAGCACCAAAACAAGTCGCATCGCTGGAAGGGGTGCGTGACGGAAACTACATTTGCATCTCCCGCCGAAAACTGGACTCATCCAGCCTCCGCTGCGGGTTCCGCAACTTAATCACAATACACCGGTTTCCGGCCTACGATGCCTCGCGCCCAGGGTGAGAGTCCGCGCCCAGTGGTTTTGGTGGTCCTGGACGGGTGGGGCCATCGTCCCGCGCGCGAGGGCAATGCGATCGCACAGGCGCGGGTTCCCACCTGGGATCGCCTCTGGGCAGGATCGCCACGCACGCTCCTGAATGCATCGGGCCTGGCGGTTGGCCTCCCTGAGGGGCAGATCGGCAACAGTGAGGTGGGGCACCTGAACCTCGGCGCCGGCCGTGTGGTGATGCAGGACCTCCCGCGGATTTCGGAGTCGATCCGGCACGGCGATTTCTTTCGCAATGAGACGCTCCTCGCGGCGTGCGCGGCAGTCAAACAGAGCGGCGGCACCCTGCATCTGATGGGTCTGGTGGGTGAGGGCGGCGTGCATGCGCATCAGTCGCACGCCGTGGCGCTAGTCGACCTCGCCCATCGTGAGGGCGTGCAGCGCGTGGCGCTGCACTGCCTGATCGACGGCCGCGACACGATGCCGAGATCGGGATTGGAGTATCTGACCGCGCTGAGAACGGCGATTGCCGGCCGCGCTGTGATTGCGAGCGTGGGCGGACGGTATTTCGGGATGGACCGTGACAACCGGTGGCCGCGCATCCAGAAGTGGTATGACGCGTCCGTGCGCGGGTCGGCGCCTTCCGCCACTGACCCGCTGCAGGTGGTGCGCGACGCCTACGCCCGCGACCAGACCGACGAGTTCATTGACCCGATGACCATTGTCGCCGACGGGAAACCGCTGGCTCCGATGCGCGACGGTGATGCACTCATCACGTGGAACTTTCGCGCTGACCGGATGCGCCAGATTGTGCGCGCGGTGGCGATTGACGGGTTTGACGGGTTCGGCACGGCGCCTCGCCCGCGCCTTCACGTGGCGACGATGACACGGTACGACGCCACTTTTCCGGTGCCGGCGGCGTTTGCCCCGAACTCCATGGCACGTATTGTGGCAGAGGTGCTCTGCGACCGGGGGCTCTCCACACTTCGGACCGCCGAAACCGAGAAGTACGCCCACGTGACATACTTCTTCAACGGCGGGCTCGAAACGCCGTACCGGGGTGAGGAGCGGGTTCTGGTGCCGAGCCAGCAAGTGGCCACGTACGACCTTGCACCGGAGATGAGCGCCGCGGGAATCACAGACGTGCTGTGCGGCTCCATTGAGCGCGGCGATCACGCTTTCACGCTATGCAACTCTGCGAACGGTGACATGGTAGGACATACGGGGAACTTTGCGGCCACCGTGCGCGCCTGTGAGGTGGTGGACGAGTGCCTCACGCGCATTGTCGCGAGCGCCGAGCGCTCGGGTGCGCGCCTCCTGATCACTGCCGACCACGGGAATTGCGAGATGATGATTGACCCGGCGACGGGTGGGCCGCACACGGCCCACACCACGAGCCCTGTGCCCTTCTTGCTGGTGGACCCTCGTGAGGCCGCCACACCGGCAGCGCTGCGGAGTGGCGGAGCGCTTTGCGACGTGGGCCCCACGATTCTTGGCCTGCTCGGCGTGGATCGACCCTCGGAAATGACGGGGCGCGACCTCCGGCTCGCCGGGGCCGCCTGATGCGCACACGCCTCATCACGGCGCTCGCCCTCGCGACGATCGCGGTCGCCGCGCCCAGGGGGATCGCTGCGCAGGTGGTCGGCCGACTCCCAGGTGACGCAGTACTTCGCGACCTGCCAGACGGCCAGCGATTCGGTCCGTACACAGGATGGCTGACGACCGGACGCGATCCGCTGGGCCTGCGCACGCACTCCGCACCCATCTTCGGCGTGCGTTACGACGTGGCGATGTCGGGCCCGGCGTATTTCGGGCTTCGCATGTTCGCCATCCGCTCCAAGCATGACGTGTATGACCCGGCTTCCCCCGAGGCATCGCGTTTCAAGGGAACGGCGCCGAGCAATCAGCTGGCGTTCGATGCCAGCCTGCAATTGGCGTTGACGGGGCGTCGCTCGTGGCGTGGCATGCAGCCGCTGGTCAACCTGGGGCTTGGCGTGATTTCCGGCGTCGCCAACCAGTTTGACGCCGGTCTCTATGCCCCGGGAACGAGCGCGCTGTACTCGTACGGAATGGGAATGCGGTTTCCGACGGGCAGGAACGGCGAATTACGCGCGGATGTGAACTGGTTCGTGCATCAGGTCCGGTACCCGAACCGATTCCGCACAACGACCATCGGCGATGCGAAGCCGCTCCGCGCCGACGGGACGATGACGCCGCTCACCACCAACCGCGCGATGACCGTGGCGTGGAGCTGGGGAATATTCCGGTGATGCCCGGGGAGTCGCTGCGGTGAACGTCCAGCGGGCGTTTCGCTGATGCGAGGCGCTTCGCTCACAAGGCGCGTGCGTTTTTCGGCCACGCATCGGTATTGGCGCCCCGAGTGGGATGCCGCCCGCAACATCTCGACGTTCGGTGACTGCGCCGCGCCCGAGCCGCATGGCCACGACTACGTCTGTGACGTCACCGTCGCCGGGCCACTGGATCCTGAGACTGGAATGGTGCTCGACCTCGGCATCCTCGATGCGGTGCTTCGCGACGAGGTGGTCACGCCGCTCGACGGCGTGCTGGTGAACGATGCCTTCGCCGAGTTCCAGCCTGGCGGGCGCATTCCGACATGCGAGGAACTGGCGCGGGCGATTGCTGCCCGCCTGACGATCGCGCTTGGCCTGAGCGACGTGGAGGCAACGATTGCGTCCGTGCGCGTCGCTGAAGACGACACGCTCTCTGCCACCTGGACTCCCGAGGCGTGAGCCGTCGCTGCGTGGGTGCCATCCTGGCCGGGGGCGCATCATCCCGACTCGGTGGCCAGCCCAAGGGGCTCCTCCAGATTGGCGACGAACGGCTCCTCGATCGCGCGGCGGCCGCACTTGGCGAGGCGGCGGATGAACTGCTGCTCGTGGCCAACGTCGCGGAGGCGGCCGATTGGCTTCCAGGCGTCCGGGTTGTGCCCGACGCCCGGCCGGGATTTGGTCCATTGAGTGGAATCCACTCGGCTATCACGGCGGCGAGTGCCGATGTGCTTGTGCTCGCCTGGGATGCCCCGTTCGTGCCCGGTGGCCTGCTCCGCACGCTTCGCGAGTCAGGAGAAGTGCACGGTGCAGCGGCCGTCGTTCCTGTGAGCGATTCGCCCTGGGGCTTCGAGCCGCTCTGCGGATGGTTCAGCGCAAGAACCCTTGCTGCGATCACGGCGCAGCTTGACGCAGGCGACGGACGGGTTGGCGCCCTCGCGCAACGGACCACCTTTCTCACGGTGGATGTGGCGCCATGGGGTGATCCTGCCGACCTTTTCTTCAACGTGAACACGCCAGAAGATCTCGGAAAGGCCGCGCTTATTGCGGCCCGTCGGCGACGGTGATGCGCAGTCCGCGTGCGGTGGGGGTGCTGGCCCTGCTGGCGACGATGGGCTGCGCCGGCGCGTCAGCTCCCGTCGGTGGCCCCGCTCCCGTGCCGGCGCTGTCCCGCAGCCAGTTCACGCGGTATGTGGATTCGCTCGTGCTCGCACCGGCGTTTCGGAATGCGCACTGGGGCGTGATGATCGTGGATGCCGCCTCTGGCGACACACTCTACTCGCACAACGCCGGCAAGCTCTTCATGCCGGCATCGAACCAGAAGTTGCTCACCGGCGCCACGGCGCTCACGCTGCTCGGCGCGGACTATCGATTCGTGACCACCTTCGCGGCGACGGGACCGGTCAACGCGGGCGTGCTGTCCGGCGACCTGGTGGTTGTGCCGAGCGGCGACCCGACTTTTGCCGATCACTTCTGGGCTGGCGACCACCGCAATGCGTTCCGGGCAATGGCCGACTCGCTCGCCGCGCGCGGCATTCGGCACATCTCTGGCGGCATGGTTCGCGGCGCGACGCCGTTCCCCGGCCAGCCATGCGGGTTCGGATGGGAACTCGACGACCTCACCGAGGATTACGGCGCCTGTGTGCAGGACCTCTTCGTGAACGAAGGGTTCCGGCGCGTGCCACGCCGCCGCACGCCGACTGACACGGCGACCGTCACGGAAGCGATCGCCGATCCTCGCGGCGCCTTTTTCGATGCGCTTCGTGCCGCGATGGGCGAACGCGGGATTTCGATGGCCGGCGCCGCCGACACCTCACGGGTCGCCGTACGCGACGCCATCAGCGTGCTGTTCGCGATGCAGTCGCCCCCGCTGCCGGCGATGCTCACGCGCATGATGAAGCCGTCGCAGAACCAGGTCGCTGAAATTCTGTTCAAGACGGTCGCGCGCGAGCGCGCAGGCGTTGGCCGGGCCGACAGCGCGCGGCGCGTCATGGAGCGTCAGTTGATGGCTTGGGGAATCGACTCCACGGACTTTGCGGTGCGCGACGGCAGCGGAATGTCGCGCCATGACTTTGTGACCCCGCGGCTGCTCATTCGCGTGCTGGATACCATGCGCAGGGCTCCCACGTTCGACATCTGGTACGCGTCCTTGCCGATCGCCGGCGTGGACGGCTCACTGGCCTCGCGCATGCGCGGGACCCCGGCGCAAGGCAAAGTCCACGCCAAGACCGGCACGGTGGACAAGGCGCGCACGCTCTCTGGCTATGTGACGACAGCCGACGGCCGGCTGCTTCTGGTCAGCATGCTTTGCAACAACTATTCCGTTCCGAACCGCGACGTGGATCGCGTGCAGGACGCGATTCTCGTGGCCCTCGCGTCGCGCCCGCTTCCGCGGCGCCGGTGACTGCCGTGAGTCGATCATGAGCGCCGACAGCGGGCCGAAGAAACACCTGCTTGACGTGGACGAAGCCGTTGCGCGGGTGGTCGCCGGGGTGCGAACGCTCGGCACCGAAATCCTCCCATTGGCAGCCGCCCGCGGACGTGTGCTGGCCAGAACGGTGAGGTCGCCCGTGGCGCTTCCGCCGTGGGACAATTCGGCGATGGATGGTTACGCCGTGAGAGCCGCCGATGTCGCCGGAGTGCCGGTGCGACTGCGCGTGCTCGAGACGATTGCGGCGGGGCAGTTTCCGTCGCAGGCGGTGACCGCCGGGACCGCAACACGCATCATGACGGGCGCGCCGCTGCCGCAGGGTGCCGATAGCGTCATTCGGGTGGAAGACACTGACGGCGGACGCGAACTGGTGGAGATTCGCGCAAACCGCGATGCGGCAAAGAATGTGCGGCCGCAGGGCGAAGACATCGCTGCTGGTGGCGAGGCGCTCACGGCGGGCGTAGCGCTCGGCGCCGCGCAACTCGGCGTACTCGCGGCGGTCGGCGCCCAGCAGGTGGAAGTTGTGCGCATTCCGCGCGTGGCCATTCTCACGTCCGGCGACGAGCTGGTGCCGCCGGATCGGTTTGCGGAGGTGGCGGCCGGCCGCAAGATCGTCTCCTCCAACGGCGTCACGCTTGCCGAGCTGGTGCGCGATGCCGGCGGTGAGCCGGTGGACCTCGGGATTGCCTCGGATACACGCGAGTCACTGCGCGAACATCTCTCGCGCGCAATTGCACCCCCCGGCGCCGACCTCGTCATCACGTCCGGCGGGATCTCCGTCGGCGAGTTCGACTATGTGCGCGATGTACTCGCGGATCTCGGTGCAACGCTCGACTTCTGGCGCGTGCGCATGCGTCCCGGCGCGCCGGTGGGATTCGGCTCGCTGGGCAGCGCGGCGTGGATAGGGCTCCCCGGGAATCCCGTCTCCACGATGGTGACCTTTGAGCTCTTTGCGCGCCCGGCGATTCGCAAAATGCGCGGCCACGGTTTTTTGCATCGCTCGACTGTCGCGGTCACACTCGAGGACACCGTCACGTTGTCGCCGGAGCTGACCCACTTCCTCCGCGTTGTGGTCACGCGGCACGAAGGAGGTCGGCTGGGCGCCCGCCTGACCGGGCCGCAGAGTTCCGGCGTGCTGTCGTCGATGGCGCGGGCCAACGCCCTTTTGATCGTGCCGCGCGGGACCATCGAAATGCGTGCCGGCGAGATGCTGCGCGCAATTCCGCTCGGCGGTGACGCGGCCTATTCGGTTGCGTTCGGTTCATGAGCGCCGCCCCGGCCGCGGTTCCGCTGGAACTCGTCGCCCTCGACGACCGATTCCTCACGGCGACCACCGACGTGGACCTCGCCGGCGGCACAGCGCATCTCGTGCGCCCGAGGAGCGCTGAGGACCTCATCAGCGAAACCGAGTTCGACCGCGACGAACGCCTGCCCTACTGGGCAGAAGTGTGGCCGTCGTCGATTGCGCTCGCGCGGGCGCTCCCCGAACTGGTGCCGCCGGGCACCCGCATGCTCGAACTCGGCTGCGGCATCGGTCTCGTCAGCGTGGCCGCCGCGAGGTGTGGCATTTCCGTGCTGGCCACCGACTACTACGTCGACGCACTCCTCTTCACCCGGCGCAATGTGCTGGCCGATTCCGGTGTTGATCCGGACACGCGGCTGGTGGATTGGCGCGCCTGGCCGCACGACATCGGGAGATTTGACCGAGTGGTGGCCTCGGACGTACTCTATGAGCGTCCGTACGCCGCATTGGTGGCGGACGCGCTCGCCGTCTCATTGACCGACAACGGCGTCGCGTTCATTGCCGATCCGGGCCGCACGGCGCTTCCGGCTTTCATCGAATCCTGCGTGGCACGTGGTTTGCAGGTTTCAACGCGGATGCGGGTCCCCCACCACGATGGAGCAATCGAGCAGGTGATCACGATCCATCAGGTCAGCCGTAGCGCGCCGTGATTCAGGCGGCCGCCAGCAAGGACCCGAATTTCCTCGCCTTCGCAGGCGCGGCGGTCTTCCTTGTTGCCATGGCGTGGCTCGTCACGCGCCGGGTTGGAAAGACGATCAAGAAGGATCTCGATCCGCAGAATACCGGCCGGATGCGTGCGTCCATGGCGATTCAGGCTGAGGTGGTGCCGCCGGCGTTGGTGAAGGAGGCGCTCGCCAAGGGACTCGTCACGGCGCAGCAAATGGCGACCATGTCGCCGGTTGAGCGCCAGTTTCTCTTCAAGACGCTGATGCCGAAGTTGACGGGCGGCACGGAGGCGGCGGCCACCGGTGCGCCTGCTGCGCCGATGCTGTCGGCCTCGGCGCCTGTACTGCCGCTCAAGCCCAGCACACCCCCGACGCCCGTGCATGCGCCGCAGTTGCGCTCGACACAAGCGATGGCGGCCATTCCAGGCAAGCCGATGTCGCTGCCCCCGCTCACGCCCGAACAGATTGCCGCGCTTGGACCGCCGCCCGCGTCTCCCCCGGCGCGCCCCGCGTCTCCTGTACCGACTGGCGCGATGACGCCTGGCGCCCTCGGCTCTGATGCATTCCCGGAAGGTGAAAGCCTGAAGCTCCACTGCCCCTGCTGCGGCGCGCTCCTGCTGTTACCAGCGTTTCCGCCATTCGTGGCATTCTGCGATCAGTGTGGCGCAAAGACGGCTGTCCGGACGGAAGATCAGGGGCGCATGATCATCAACACGGCGCCGCCCGGCGTCACACGCCGCCCCGTGCGATAGAATTCGGGCGCGGCGCGTTTGGCGCCGGGCGTTGGCTGGACCCACTCTCCGTTCGCGATGCACTTCGACCATCCCCCCGTGTTGCCACGCGGCTTTCGCTGCGCGAGCCGAAACGTCGGACTCAAGCCGGAAGCCCGCGATCTTGCGCTGTTTGTCGCCGATGCCGACTGCGCGGCGGCCGCCATTTTCACGCGGAACCAGTTCCCGGGCGCGCCCATCATCCTCGGCCGCGAGACGATCCGCGGCGGTGTGCTGCGGGCGATCGTGGTGAACAGCAAGGTGAGCAATGTCGCGACGGGTGAAGCAGGACTGCAGAACGCCCGCCGCATGGCCGCTGCCGGCGCGGCAGAAGTCGGAACCAGCGCGGACAAGGTGTTGGTCAGCTCAACCGGCGTCATCGGCGTACCGCTGCCAATCGAGAAGATCGAATCGGGGCTGAAGGGGATGGCGGCGCACCTCGGCACGGATCCCATGCCCGGCGCGCTCGGCATCATGACGACCGACTCGCACCCCAAGGTGATCTCTGTGCGCGCCGGCGCGGCAACGATCACGGTGATCGCGAAGGGCGCGGGAATGATCGAGCCGAACATGGCGACGATGCTGGTCTACATCTTCACGGACGCGGCGTTCACGGCGGGGCAGCTCGATGCGATGCTGCGCCGCGCGGCCGACGTCTCGTTCAACATGCTGTCCGTGGACACCGACACCAGCACCTCGGACACCTGCGCGATCCTGGCCAGCGGCGTGGCTGGTGCGGTGGACGCCGCGCTCTTTGAGACCACGCTCACGGCGGCATGCATCCGCATGGCGGAGACGATTGCGCGTGACGGCGAGGGGGCCAAACACCTGATCAAGGTCGAGGTGCGCGGTGCAAAGTCGCACACCGAGGCGCGGGTGGTGGCCAAGTCTGTGGTGAACTCGCCGCTGGTGAAGACGATGGTCGCCGGTGCCGACCCGAATGTGGGCCGACTATTGATGGCCGTGGGCAAGTGCTTTGACGTCACGATCGACCGGACGCGCACCGACGCGTGGATCAACGGACATCAGGTGGTGAAGGCCGGTGTGCGGGGGACGTTCGATGACGCAGTCGTGCGGGAGGCGCTGAGCGACGAGGTTGTGACGATCGTGATTACGCTCGGCGTCGGTGACGGCGCGGCCACCGCGTTCGGCTGCGACCTCACCCAGGGCTACATCGACGAAAACGCCGCGTATTACTCCAGCTGAAGTTCCGGAGTTCCCGCGCTGCGGGGCGCCTTGCGCATCGATTTGGCCTCGCAGTAGGGTGTCCGGCAGGAGTTCTCCCACCATGCGCCTTTCCATCTCGTTCATCTCGTCGCTCGCGCTCGCACTGCCGTCGGCCGTAGTCGCGCAGAGCGTGCGCGGCGTGGTCACCGACGCCGGCGGAACGCCGGTCCCCGGCGTGGTGGTGCAACTGGGGGCGGGCTATACCGGCGGGGTGGCGCGAGCGCTGACCGATGCACGCGTACGCTATCTGCTCGCCGGCGCGCCGGCGGGGACCTACCGGGTCCGGACATTGCGTATCGGGTTCCGCCCCGAGTTTACCGCAGCGCTGACGCTTGAGCTTGGACGCGAACTGGCGCAGGAAATTCGCGTGAGCGCACTCCCGTCGCGCCTGGACACGGTACGAGTCGGCGGACGGAATGCGTGTGGACCTGCCGCCAGCGGCCCCGCGGCCATGGCCATTGCGACGATCTGGGAGCAGGTGCGCGCGGCAGTCCAGGCCACGGAGTTGTCCGCCAGGCAACGCGGCGTTGTGACGACGAGCCTCGACTTCGACCGCCGGCTGGATGCGGCGGGCTGGCGGGTGGTTGAACAGCGCACGAGCATACGGACTGACGGACCGGCACAACCGTGGGCGGCGCCCTCGCCGCGCAGCCTGCATGATTTCGGTTATGTGGCCGTTGGCGCCGACTCAACGTCGTACCGGGCGCCCGGGCTGGACATGCTTGCGTCGACGCTCTTCATCGACGACCACTGCTTCCGGCTTGCAAACGGCCGCAACGATGAGACGATCGGCGTGGCGTTCGAACCGACCGCCGAGCGCCGCGATGTTCCCGGAATCCGCGGCAC
>SXGT01902924.1_pt1 | contig 14288 bp, 12 predicted proteins | sample 3176221 | NCBI WGS metagenome assembly SXGT01 (sample SAMN11356862, study PRJNA531348) | freshwater metagenome | isolation source: freshwater sample F1-120 | place: China: Fuxian Lake, Yuxi | collected 2017-12-25
ATCCTCGAGCACCCTCAGGTCGGCGACGTCGCGGTGTTCGGCATCCCCGATCCCGACATGGGCGAACAGATCAAGGCAGTGGTGGAACCCGCGGGTGGGGTGGCGGGCGACGACGCGTTGCGCGCCTCGATCATGGAGCACGTCCACGGACGTCTCGCGAAGTTCAAGTGGCCGCGCACGCTCGACTTCATGGACGAGCTGCCACGCGAACCGACCGGCAAGTTGTTGAAGCGCACCCTGCGCGACCCGTACTGGCAAGGACGCGACCGCGCCATCTGAAGTCGACACTCGGTCGGGAGAGAGGAACAAGGGGATGAGTGAGACCTTCGTCGCCGAGCATGCGCTCGAGTATCCAGGCGGCTACACCCGCAGCGTCGGACCCGTGATCGGGCGTTTCCTCACCGGTCTGCGTGACGGCCGCATCGAAGGCGTCCGCGCCCGAGACGGTCGCGTGATCGTCCCGCCGACGGAGTACGACCCCGTCACCTCCGACGAGATCGGTGGTGACGACGGCGACTGGGTCGACGTCGGGCCTGCGGGCCGGGTCGTGACCTGGTCGTGGGTCGCGAACCCACGAGTGGGCAAGCACCCGCTCGACCGTCCGTTCGCCTTCGCGTTGATCCGCCTCGACGGCGCCGACACCGCCCTGCTCCACGCCGTCGACTGCGGCAGTCCCGACGGCATCGTCACGGGCGCTCGCGTCGCACCGCGCTGGCGTGCCGAGCGCGTCGGCAAGATCACCGACATCGAATGCTTCACCGTGCTCGCCGACGGCGAACAACCCGTTGCCGCAACGCCTCGCCATGTGGCTGCCGACGGCGCGGGTGACGCCGACGGTACCGACGAGGGCGCGGTCACCTCCATGAACAGCGCGTTCCGTCTCGAGTACCGAATCCCTGCCGGCGCCGCGACCCGGCGGTACCTCAACGGTCTCGCCGAGGGCCGCATCGTCGGCGGCCGGGCACCGTCGTCGACCGAGGTCTACGCGGCGAGTCGTGGCACCGACCCGAAGACGGGCGAGCCGACGAGCATCGAGGTCGAGATCTCCGACGCGGGTTGCGTCACGACGTACTGCGTCGTGAACATCCCGGGTCTGTCGGAACTCGCGCCCGAGATCCCGTACGTCTCGGCGCAGATCCTCCTCGACGGCGCCGACAACATGATGTTCGGGCTCATTCGCGGCTGTCCCGTCGAAGACGTCCACATGGGCATGCGCGTGAAGGCGAAGTGGGCCGACGAGTTGAAGCCCGACCATCGGTCGATCCTCCACTGGGAACCGACGGGGGAGCCCGACGCCCCGTACGAGCACTACAAGGACAACCTCTGATGCGCGATGTAGGTGTCATCTCGTTCGCCGCCTCCGGTGTCGATCGCGACGCGGACCACAACGAGGTCGAGATCATCGTCCCGGTGATCCGTCAGGCGATGGCCGACAGCGGCTTGACGAAGCCCGAGATCGGGTTCGTCTGCTCCGGCTCGCTCGACTACCTCTTCGGGGGCCCGTTCGCGTTCGTCGCCGGTGTCGATGCGGTCGGCGCCGTCCCACCGATTCGCGAGAGCCACGTCGAGATGGACGCTGCGTGGGCGCTCTACGAAGCGTGGACGTACATCCAGACGGGCGAGATCGACACGGCACTGATCTACGGGTTCTCGAAGGGCTCGATCGGTGACGTCCACGAGATCCTCACGATGCAGACCGACCCGTACAACGTGTTGCCGCTGTGGCCGTCGGCCACCGACATGGCCGCGCTCCAAGCACGCGCGTACCTCGAGGCGAGCGGGCGTACCGAACGCGACCTGGCCGAGGTCGCCGCGCGATCGCAGGTCAACGCGAAGGCGACGCCGTACGCGACGCGTTCGGGTGACGCGACGGTCGACGCGGTGCTCGCGCAGCCCAAGGTCGCCGACCCGCTCCGGGCCGCCGACGTGTTCGCGGGCAGCGACGGTGCGGCCGTGATCATCATCGCTGCCGACGATGTCGCTCGGCGCGTCTGCAAGCGACCCGCGTGGATCCGAGGGATCGAGCACCGCATCGAAGCACACAGTTTGGGTGTCCGCGACCTGACCCGCTCGGAGTCGACGGCGCTCGCAGGCGCGGCGGCGGGCGTCGCCGACGGCAAGGTCGACATCGCCGAATTGCACGCGCAGTTCAGCCACGAGGAACTCATCCTCGCGGAGGCACTCGGACTCGACGCGGCAGCGACGTCGATCAACCCATCGGGTGGGGCGCTCGCCGGCAATTGCCTCATGGCCGCGGGGCTCCAACGCTTCGGCGAGGCGGCGCAACGGATCTGGTCGGGCGACGCGGATCGCGCGGTCGTGCACGCAACGAGCGGGCCATGCCTGCAGCACAACCTGGTCGCCGTCCTGGAGGGGGAATAGTCATGGGTGGGAGCGGAGCACCGTTCGCCGGAGGCCGGGTCGTGCGGAGTCGGGAGGGAATCTGATGGGTGGGAGCGGAGCACCGTTCGCCGGAGGCCGGGTCGTGCGGAGTCGGGGGGGAATCTGATGGGTGGGCAGTTGGCCGCGGTCGTCGGCGTGGGGCAGACGAAGCACCGTTCGTCGCGCAAGGACGTCTCGATGGCGGGGCTCGTGCGCGAGGCGGCGCAGGAGGCGCTCGCCGATGCCGGGATGACCTGGTCCGACATCGACGCGGTCGTGATCGGCAAGGCACCCGACATGTTCGAGGGCATTGCGATGCCCGAGCTGTACCTCGCCGACGCACTCGGGGCAGTGGGCAAACCGATGATGCGCGTGCACACCGCGGGCTCGGTCGGCGGGAGCACCGCGATCGTCGCGACGAAGCTCGTCACGAGTGGCGTGCACCGGCGGGTCCTGACCGTCTCCTACGAGAAGCAGAGCGAGAGCAACGCCACGTGGGGGTTGTCGGTCCCGATGCCGTTCCAGGCCCCGCTGGTCGCGGGTGCCGGCGGCTTCTTCGCGCCGCTGATCCGCGCGTACATGCACCGGTCGGGTGCGCCGCGCCACATCGGTCATCTCGTCGCAGTGAAGGACCGCCGCGCCGCGCTCCGCAATCCCAAGGCGCACCTGCACATCCCCGACATCGATCTGAAGATGGTCGAGGAGTCGTTCATGTTGTGGGATCCGATCCGCTACCTCGATACCTGCCCGAGCTCGGACGGCGCGATGGCGCTCGTGATCGGCAACGAGGAGGTCGCCGACGCGTCGGAGGGCCCGGTGGCGTGGGTGCACGGCATGGCGATGCGTTCGGAGCCGACGATGTTCGCCAAGCGCGACCAGGTGAACCCGCTCGCCGGTCGGGCGTGCGCGAAGGATCTCTACACGCAGGCCGGTGTCACGAACCCGCGCGAAGACTTCGACTGCGCCGAGGTGTACGTACCGTTTTCGTGGTTCGAACCGATGTGGCTCGAGAATCTCGGCTTTTGCGCTGAGGGCGACGGCTGGAAGCTCACCGAAGCGGGGGCGACCGCGCCCGACGGTGACATCCCGTGGAACCCGAGCGGCGGGGTGCTGTCGAGCAACCCGATCGGCGCGAGCGGCATGGTCCGATTCGGCGAGGTCGCCCAGCAGGTGCGGCACCGCGCGGGCGACTACCAGGTCGAGATGAAGACCGGACGCGCGCTCGGTCACGCCTACGGGGGCGGCAGCCAGTTCTTCTCGATGTGGGTCGTCGGGAGCGACAAGCCGACGAGTTGACGTCGGGCCCCGAGCGTCTGGTCGTGCGCCCCTCGGGGGAGTTCCCGGCTGCGGTCGACCAGTCTTTAGAACGTGTTCTAAAATCACCGGATGGGCCGTTTCCCGTTCCCGATCCCGTTCGGTTGGTTCTGCGTCGCCATGGAGGGTGACCTCGCCCCGGGCGACGTCACCGCGACGAAGTACTTCGGGCGCGATCTCGTGGTCTGGCGCGACGACGACGGTGTCCACCACGTGCAGGACGCGTACTGCCCACACCTCGGCGCGCACCTCGGCATCGGTGGGGTCGTCGGCGGAGCCGAGATCGTCTGCCCGTTCCACGCCTGGAGGTTCGACGGCTCGGGGGCGTGCACGAACATCCCCTACAGCGAGCGCGTCAACAAGAAGGCGCGGCTGCGCACGTACCCGGTGCTCCTGCGCAACCGATTCGTGTTCGCCTGGTATCACCCCCACGACATCGAGCCGCAGTGGGATCTCCCGCAGATGCCCGAGGTCGGCGACCCCGAGTGGACCGACTACTACTCGTCGAGCTACGTGATCCGCACCATTCCCCAGGAGATGTCGGAGAACGGTGCCGATCCGGCGCACTTCAAGTACGTGCACGGCACCGACACGATCGCGGAGGTGCTCACCTACGACACCGACGGGCCCTGCAGCACGATGCTCTCGCGTCAGAGTTACGTGACCCCCAAGGGGGTCGAGTGGGGCAAGATCGACGTCTACAACCACGGGCCGGGATTCAGTCGGGTCTTCTTCGAGATCCCCGGCCTCGTCGACGCCTGGAACCTGGCCTGCACGACACCGATCGACGACGACTCGACCCTGGTGCGCTTCAACTTCCTCGTGCAACGTCACGCGAGCGCGGAGTTCACCGAGACGATCGCCAAGGCATTCGTGAAGGAGATCAACAAGCAGGTGCAGGAGGACACACCGATCTGGGAGAACAAGACGTTCCTGCCGGTCCCCGCGCTCGCCGATACCGACGGACCGATCGTCAAGTTCCGCAAGTGGTACGCGCAGTTCTACGCCGACGACGCCCTCGTTCCTTGAGTGGTCCACCCGAATAATCGGGTCGTCCACTCAACGTTCGTGGGGGGGTGTGTCGGGGAGGTCAGCCGGCGGCGAGGGCGGCGACGTCGGCGAGCGAGGTGACCGTCTCGAAGTCGGGCGCGACGTGATCGCCGTACGGATCGACGATCAGCGGTCGGATCCCGGCACGGCGTGCGCCCGTCGCGTCGATGCCGGGCATGTCGCCGACGTACCAGCACTGCTCGGGCCGGAGCCGCATCGACACGAGCGCGAGCTCGAAGATGCGCGGATCGGGCTTCTCGATACCGACGGCACCCGAGTCGATGACGCACTCGACCGCGACGCCGATGCCGGGCCCGACCTGCGCGAGTTCGCTCGCCCGCAGGCGCGCGAGCGCTTCGCCGTCGTTGTTCGACACGATCCCGAGACGGACCCCGGCCGCTTCGAGCGCGAGCAGCCCATCGCGCGCGCCCGGGATCTCGTACTCCCAGAGACCGGCCGTGGTGAATTCGTCGGCGAGGTGATCGAGCACTTCGCGGATCACGTCGTCGTCGTGCACGCCGAGCGCACCCGCGAACGCCTTCAGGTATGCGGGCCACCAGCGGCCCCATGGAGCGTCGCCGTCGCCGGGGTCGTCGAACACCGTGCAGCCGCGGTAGTGGGCCCGAGGGACCGCAGTGATGTCGATCGGGTGGCCGGCGCGCTCGCACGCTGCGGAGACCCGCACCGGGTCGGGGAGGTGGAAGACCCCTCCGATGTCGAGGAGGACTGCGTCGATGGCGGGCACCGGCGCAAACTATCGAGTCGCTCGCGACGCGCCGGTAACCTGCGCGCATGGAGTTCCGCCGGATCAATGCGCTTCCCCCGTACGCGTTCGCTCCCATCGACGCACTCAAGATGGAGTTCCGACGCGCCGGCGACGACGTCATCGACCTCGGGTTCGGCAATCCCGATCTCCCCTCGCCCGACACCGCGGTCGACAAGCTGATCGAGGCCGCACAGAACCCGCGCAACCACCGGTACTCGATGACGCGCGGGATCCCGAAGCTGCGCGAGGCCGTGAGCCATCTCTACGACCGGCGCTTCCAGGTGGCGCTCGACCCCGAGACCGAGATCTGCGCGACCATCGGCGCCAAGGAAGGCTTCAGCCACCTGATGTTCGCCCTGCTCGGGCCGGGCGACACGGCGCTGGTGCCCGCGCCGAGCTACCCGATCCACATCTGGGGTCCGATCCTCGCGGGCGCGGCGGTCCAGTACGTCCGGATGGGACCGGGCGAGGATTTCTTCCCCAACCTGCGCGCCGCGTGGGAGCAGGCCTGGCCCCGCCCGCGGGTGTTGGTCACGAGCTTCCCGCACAACCCCACGACGATGTGCGTCGATCTCGACTTCATGGCCGAGATCGTGCAGTTCTGCCGCGACCGCGACATGGTCGTGGTGCACGACTTCGCCTATGCCGACCTCGGATTCGACGGCCACGAACCACCGAGCATCTTGCAGGTTCCCGGCGCCAAGGATGTCGCGGTCGAGATCTATTCGCTCACCAAGAGTTTCTCGATGGCGGGCTGGCGGCAGGGTTTCGTCGTCGGCAATCACGACGTCGTCGGCGCGCTCGCGAAGCTGAAGAGCTACCTGGATTACGGCGCGTTCCAGCCCATCCAGATCGCGGCCACGGTCGTGATGAACGAGGAGCCCGACTACCCGAAGGTCGCGAACGAGATCTATCGCGGCCGGCGTGACGCGCTCATCGATGGGCTCGCTCGGATCGGGTGGGAGATCGAACGGCCGAAGGGCACGATGTTCGTCTGGGCTCCGATTCCCGAGCCTTACGCCGACATGACGAGCCTCGAGTTCTGCACGATGCTCGTCCGCGACGGCAAGGTCGCGGTGTCGCCGGGCGGCGGGTTCGGGCCGGGCGGCGAGGGCTTCGTGCGGTTCGCGCTCGTCGAGAACGAGCAGCGCATCGCCCAGGCGATCCGCGGGATCAAGAAGGCGTTGCCGAAACTCGGCTGATTCACTCCTCGCCGAGGATCGAGAGCGTCGCGTTCGCGCGGCCGAGCACGAGGCCGCCACCGGGACTCGACAGGGTGATGTCGACGGTCTCGTCGCCTTCGACGACGGTGTCGGGATACGCGATCACCGCGATCGCCTTCTTGTACTGGCCCGGCGCGAACGTCAACAGCTTGGTGTACGCCTTGTAGTCGGTCGTGGCGGTCGCGCTGCCGCCGCCGACGGTCACCGTCACGCTCACGGTGGTGGTGGCCGCGGCGTTCAGCGTGATCCACACCTTCGCCGTGTTCTTCGTCCCGCTGTCGCCTTCCCAGATGCCGGCGTCGGCCGCGCTCACGGCCGGCGTCGCCGGCGCAGGATCGTCGTCGAGGATGCGCGCCGTGACGATGGACGTGCCGAGCGAGTACCCGCCGGTGGGCGCCCCGAGTTTCACGACAAATGTCTCGTCGGATTCCTCGGTGGCGTCGGGATACACGATCGTCGCGACGTACTTCGTCGTGGCGGTGAACCCGCTCGCCGTCGGCTTGAACCTGATCGTCCCCGACTTCGCGCGGAACTCGGAGCCGCTCGTCGCCGCAGCCTGGTTCACGCTCGCGGTGATGGAGTACGGCACGGTGACCTCGGTCGTCGCCGGATCCGACAACGTGACGGCGAACTGCACGGTGCGGCCGGCACCGCCGTCGCCCTCGACGACCGACGCCGACGCGATCGCCGCCGTCGGCGCGGCGGCGGTGATCCAGGTAACGGCATGAGCCGTGAGGAAGCCGCCGACGAAGGCAGTCCCGGCGACCTGGCCGGAGTCGTTGATCGCGACAGCACCGGCGCCGAACGGCCCGGTGGGCAACAGCCGTGCGCCCGTGCCCCGCTCGAAGACGAACGCGTGGTCGACGTCGTTCCCCCCACTCGTCCCGACCACCTGGCCCGAACCGCTGATGTCGCTCGCGACGAGGAGCGGGCCGTCGGCGTCGATCTCGGTGAAGCCTCCGGTCGGATCGGCGACGAAACCGTGGGCCTGGGTGAACGCGTCGAATCCGAAGCCGGAGACCTCGCCCGTACTGCTGATGCCCGTGACTTCGGAGACGTAGCCGCTGGTCGTGCCGAGGTCGATCATTCCGCCCGCGAGATCCCACCAGAACACGTGGGTCCCGCCACCCACGGGCGCGAACTTCCCGGCGACCTGTCCGATCTCGTTGATGACGGTCGCGACCGCACCGGTGCCGCCGAGCGCGCCGATGTCGACCATGCCCGAGGTCGAGTCCCACACGAACGCGTGCGTCGCCGTGTCGCCCGCGATCGACGACCAGCCGACGATCTGGCCCGCATCGTTGATGTCCATCGCGCCCGAGCCGCTGCCGCCGAGGGTTCCAAGATCGACAAGGCCGCCGCTGGCGTCCCACCGGAACGCGTGCGTGGCCGTGCCCGAGTACGTCGACGCGCCGACGACGGCACCGGCGTCGTTGATCGCGGTGGGCGTCGCGGTGTCGGCCCCGCCGAACGTGCCGATGTCGACGAGCCCCGAGGTCGAGTCCCACACGAACGCGTGCGATGCCCCGGTCGCGATCGGCGAGCGCCCGACCACCGTCCCGGCACCGTTCATCGCGACGGGGATCGAGTACGTGCCGCCGAGCGTGCCGAGGTCGGTCATCCCGTTGGTCGCGTCCCACCGGAACGCATGTTGGTCGGTGGAGCCGGTCGGGTTCGAGTACCCCGCGATCTGGCCCGCGTCGTTGATCGCGACCGCCGCGGAACCTGTACCACCGAGCGTGCCGAGGTCGACCTGGGCGGCGATCGTCGCGGCCGTGGCCGCGGGGGCACCCATCGGGAGCGCGCCGGCGAGCAGGGAGGCGCCGATCGACACGATGATCACCGCAGGGCGCAACTGCATCTCGGTACCCCAGTCGGTCGGAGCGATCGGTACCCGGCGTGCAGTATGGCAGGTCGCCTCAGCCGGTGAGGCCGCGCAGGCAGAACGTCTTGGCGAGCTCGGCGACCTCGGCGACGGAGGCGCCGCGATCGATGATGTAGTCGCGGGTGAGCCGGCCGATGACCCCGTGGATCGCCCGCGCGAGCATGTCGGGGTCCGAGTCGGCGATGCGGCCGTCGGCCATGGCCTCTTTGAGGTGGCGGGCGGTGTCGGCGAGTCCGATCTGTTCGTTGCGGGCGAGCACCGGCGCGAACGTCTCGTCGGTCGCGGCGAACTGGATGATCGAGAAGTGGTCGCGATGGTCCGCGAACCAGGCGAGCGTGGCCTCGATCCCGAGCTCGATGCGGCGCAGCGAGTCGCCCTCGGTACCGATCGATTGTTGCTGACGCTTGCGCAGCTCGTGGTTGCCGGCCTTCAGGAGCTCGGCGAGCAACTCCTCCTTGGAGGAGAAGTACCAGTAGAAGACGCCCTTGCCGACACCGAGGGCCGAAACGATGTCGGCCACCGAGGTCGGGTGATAGCCGCGCTCGGCGAACAGCTGGGCGGAGGTCCGCAGGAGCTGCTCGCGACGGTCCTTGCCTCGGGGGGTGAGCTTGGCTCGCATCGGAATCGCGAGGCTACGAGGACTTGACCGGGCGGTCAAGGAATGTCGTCGGGGTGCGACTTGGTGACATCGGGCAACGATTCCCCCGCGTTCCTCAAGCCGAAACACTCCCGATGCCGATCAGCAACTCGTCGCCGCGACACTGCAGTCATGCCGAACCGCAGTGTTGTCGCACCGAGTCGTCTCCAACCGGGGGGTCTTTCACACATGGCGGATCTGTACGCATCGCTCCGACGCTCCGTCACCAGCGGGGTCGCGCGGATGGGGGTCGACGGCGCGGTTCGCAACGCCGCCCGTGAGCGAGGCGAGCACGCTCGCGTCGTCGCCCAGGTCGACGCGCTGGCCCGCCGCCTGCCGCCCGCCGCCGTCGTGCCGGTTGCGATCGTGCCGGCGACCGCGGCTCCGACCGTGGGTGCAGCGACCGAATCGGCCGCGTAGCGCCCCCAGGATCGCCCGACGCGCCGCGCAGGTTCCCGCTTCCCCGGGCCTGCGGGGCGCGTCGGCGGCGTCGCCCGTGGCACCGCGAGGAGAAGCGTGCGCGGCCGCATGGGCACGGCTACGGTCCCCGTCCGTGTTGTACTGGGTGATCAAAGCCGCGGTGACGCCGCTCCTGCGGCTCGGATACCGGTTGCGCATCGAGGGCAAGGAGAACCTCCCGGCGTCGGGTCCGGTGATCCTCGCTGCCAACCACCGCTCGTTCCTCGACTCGATCTTCATCCCGCTCGTCGTCCGGCGCCGGGTCACGTTCGTGGCCAAGGCCGAGTATTTCGACGACCCCAAGTCGGCATGGTTCTTCCGCGCGGTCGGCCAGATCCCGATCCGTCGCGAGGGGGGGAGCGCATCGGAGCGAGCGCTCGACTCGGCGATGGACGTCTTGCGCTCCGGCGGTGTGTTCGGCATCTACCCCGAGGGCACCCGCACCCGCGACGGTCTCATGCACCGCGGCCATACGGGCGTGGCCCGCCTCGCGCTCCGCTCGGGAGCACCGATCGTGCCCGTCGGTCTGATCGGGACCGACGAGATCCAGCCCGTCGACTCGAAGCTGCCCCGACTCGGCAAGCGCGTCACCATCCGGTTCGGCGAACCGCTCGACCTCGAGCACCACGCGGGACGTCACGACGATCACCTCGCACTGCGCGACATCGCCGACGAGATCATGTTCGAGCTGCAACAACTCACCGGCTACGAGTACGTCGACACCTACGCGACGAAGCAGGCCGAGGACCTCCCGAGCGAGACGGTGAGGCTCGCGAGCTGAGCTCGCGAATTACGACAACTCGACGCACGGGCCCCCGCTCAGGGAGTGGCCCAGTCGCGCGACCGGTCGAGCGCGCGATGCCACGCGGTGAGCCGCGCGGCGCGTGTTCCGTCGGTCATCGTCGGCTCGAAGGTCGCCTCGGCGCGCCACGCGCCCGCGGCTTCTGTCGGCGAGGACCAGACGCCCTCGGCGATCCCGGCGAGGTACGCAGCGCCCATCGCGGTGGTCTCTTGGACCGCCGCGCGCCGAACCGTCACGCCGAGCAGATCGGCCTGGAACGCGCACAAGAGGTCCATCGCCGACGCGCCGCCGTCGACGCGCATCTCGCTCGGTGCGGTGCCCGACGCCGCCGTGATCGCGGCGACGACATCGGCGGTCTGGTACGCCATCGCTTCGACAACGGCGCGTGCGAGGTGCGCGCGGGTCGTGCCGCGGGTGATGCCGACGACCGTGCCGCGCGCGTAGGGATCCCACCACGGCGAGCCGAGGCCCGTGAACGCGGGGACGACGTAGAGGCCGCCGGTGTCGGGCACCGACTCGGCGAGCGGTCCGGTCTCGGCGGCCGAGCCGATGATCCCGAGGCCGTCGCGGAGCCACTGGACGGCCGCGCCGGTGACGAAGATCGCACCTTCCATCGCGTAGGCGACGCTCCCGTCGGCGAGCTCCCACGCCACGGTGGTGAGCAGCCCGTCGACCGGCGCGGGGACGGCATCGCCGACGTTGACGAGCACGAACGAACCGGTGCCATAGGTGTTCTTCGTCATGCCGGGGGTGAAGCAGGCCTGACCGAACAGGGCGGCTTGTTGGTCGCCGGCGATGCCCGAGACGGGAACGCTCAATCCGGCGGCGTGGTCGGGTCGGGTCGTGCCGAACCGTCCGCTCGACGGTCGGACCTCGGGGAGACACGACCTCGGGACCGAGAGCAGGCCGGTCAGCTCCTCGCTCCACGCTCGTTCGACGATGTCGTAGAGGAGCGTGCGACTCGCATTCGATGGATCCGTCGCGTGGACGCCGCCGTCGGCGCCGCCGGTGAGGTTCCACAGGATCCAACTATCGACGGTTCCGAACGCGAGCGTGGGTGACGGCGCGATCGCGCCCGAGCGGAGCAGCCACTCGAGCTTCGTGCCCGAGAAATAGGGGTCGAGGACGAGGCCGGTCCGCGCTCGGATCATCGGTTCGACCCCGGCGGCACGGAGCTCGTCGCAGCGTTCCGCCGTGCGACGGTCTTGCCAGACGATCGCCCGATGCAGCGGACGGCCCGTCGAGCGATCCCAGACGACGACCGTCTCGCGTTGGTTCGTGATGCCGATCGCCGCGATCGTCTCGCCCGCTGCGGTCATCGCCGCGACGACCTCGCCCAGGGTGGTCGCCGTCGCGGCCCAGATGTCGTCGGCGTCGTGTTCGACCCAGCCCGGTCGCGGGAAGTGCTGGGGGAACTCGCGGTACGCCCAGCCGCGCGGCGCGCCGGTTGCGTCGACCGCGAACGCCCGGACCCCGGTCGTCCCTGCGTCGATAGCGATCACGACGGCCATCAGGCCCTCCCAGGATCGGTTGCGCTGGTGTCGTGCGTGCCGGAATCGAGCGCGCGTTCGACCTCGACCCGGCGCCCCGCCCGACCGAGGAGCTGAGCACCGAACTCGAGCCCCGGCCCGGGCCCGAGCTCGAGCAGCATCGGTCGGTGTCCGGCCTTGGAGAACCGGATCCGGGAACCGTCGCGGGCCGCCGAAACGTCTTCGACGGTGAGCTCGTCGAGGCGGTCGGCGAGCACGCGACGGCGGGGGCGACGGGTGAAGTGGCCGACCTCGAACATCAAGAGGCGTCGGTCGGTGAGTACCGCGATGTCGCGGTAGCGCGCGGCGAGCCGCTGGAGCCGCCTGACCCGGGAGTACCAGGCTCGCGTCCATGCGACGAGCGTCTCGTCGGGTTCGAGGCGCGCGGCGGCCGCCCGTCGAACTCTGGTGTCGGTCCGCTGCCGGCTCATCCTTCGGGCAGGATAGGGGTGGCAGCCAGACGACGAAGGGAACGGGGCATGCGCATCGGGATGTTGACGGGCGGCGGCGACTGCCCGGGGCTGAACGCGGTCATCCGCGCGGTCGTTCGGCGCGGCGCGGGCGAGCACGGGTACGACTTCGTCGGGTACCGCCACGGTTGGCGGGGGCTGATCGATGGCGAGACGATGCCGTTGTCGCTCGAGACGACCCACGGTCTCTTGGCGCGCGGCGGCACGATCCTCGGAACCTCGCGGACGAACCCGTACAAAGTCGACGGCGGCGTCGAGCGCGTGAAGGCGACCATGCTGCGCGACGAGGTCGAAGCGCTGATCGCGATCGGCGGCGAAGACACGCTCGGAGTCGCGCACAAGCTCTCGCTCGAGGGCGTGTCGGTCGTCGGCGTGCCGACGACCATCGACAACGACCTGTCGGCAACCGATTGCGCGTGCGGGTTCCACACAGCCGTACAGACCGCGACCGACGCGATCGATCGCTTGCACACCACGGCGGAGAGTCACGACCGGGTGATGGTCGTCGAGGTCATGGGACGCCATGCGGGGTGGATCGCTGCCTACGCGGGGATCGCGGGCGGTGCCGACATCGTGCTCGTCCCCGAGGAGCCGTTCGACCTCGCCGACGTGTGCGAACGGCTCGCCCGACGCCACCGGCGCGGGGTGGGTTACTCGATCCTCGTCGTCGCTGAGGGCGCGACGCCGAAGGCAGGCACGATGGTGTTGCAGGATGGCGATGTCGACGCGTTCGGTCATGTTCGCCTCGGCGGGATCGGCAATGCGCTGGCGCCCGCGATCGAGGAACGAACGGGATTCGAGACGCGGGTGACGATGCTCGGTCACGTGTTGCGCGGCGGTACACCGACGGCGTACGACCGGGTGATCGCGACTCGCTTCGGGCTCGCCGCGATCGACGCGGTGCACACGGGAGCCTTCGCCACGATGGTGGCGTTGCGCGGCACCGACGTCGTGACCGTGCCCATCGAGGACGGCGTCGCCGAGCTCAATACGGTCGACGAGCGGTTCTACGCCGACGCTCGGGCCTTCTTCGCCTGACCGCGGTGCGGGCCGGGGCGGTCCCGTAGTCTCGGCGCGGTGAGCGACGCCCTCGACGAACTCCTGGAACTCCTCGACCTCGAGCAGTTGGAGGTCAATCTGTTCCGTGGGGTCTCGCCCGACGAGCAGCGCCAGCGCGTGTTCGGCGGGCAGGTCGCGGGCCAGGCGCTCGTCGCGATCGGCCGCACGGTCGAACCCGATCGCAGCGTCCATTCGCTGCACGCGTACTTCCTGCGGCCGGGCGATCCCAACGTGCCGATCATCTACGACGTCGACCGGATCCGCGACGGTCGCTCGTTCACGACACGACGTGTGGTCGCGATCCAGCACGGTCGCGCGATCTTCAACCTCGCGGCGAGCTTCCAGATCCACGAGGACGGGCCCGAGCACCAGTACCCGATGCCCGAGGCGCCCGATCCCGAGACGGTGCCGACCTTCCTCGAGCGCGTGACCCCCTTCCGCGAACGCTTCTCCGACGAGATGTGGGACTGGCTCTCGCGCGAGCGTCCGATCACCACGCGGAGTTGTGAGGCGCCGCGTTGGATCGATCCGACGCCGCGACCGCCAGAACAGCACGTGTGGTTCAAGGCGAACGGTGCGCTCCCCGACGATCCGTTGCTGCACGCATGCATCGTCGCCTACGCGAGCGACCTGACGCTGCTCGACACGGCGGTGATGCCACACCAGATCAGCTACACGGATGAATCGTTCCAGATCGCGTCGCTCGATCATG
>SXGT01683494.1_pt1 | contig 14287 bp, 11 predicted proteins | sample 3176221 | NCBI WGS metagenome assembly SXGT01 (sample SAMN11356862, study PRJNA531348) | freshwater metagenome | isolation source: freshwater sample F1-120 | place: China: Fuxian Lake, Yuxi | collected 2017-12-25
GAGCGTCCAGCGGGGTTTTCAGCACCGAGTGGACACCCCAAGCGACGAGGAAGACCGTCGCCAACAGGACGATGAAGACGTTGCGCGCCGACCATTCGATGATGCGCCCGAGCATGGCGATTCCTTGCGAGATGGGAAACAGGTGTTATGGCGGATGGGCGGGGGATGGTCAAGGTGGACCCGGAAGGGATGGGCTTAGATCGTTACCCGCCGACGTTTCGCATCCCTGGCTTTGTGTCGGAAAGCTCCGGCCATGGGGCTTGAACACCCGGCAACCTAGAATTCCACCGATTGAATCCGAGCATCCGGCGTTCTACCCGAAATTTCCGGCGCTGGATATCGAACAGCCATCGCTCTATCCAATACATCCAGGATCGAAAATCGGGCATCCCGAGTCCCGGCCAGCCCCTCCCGCGGGCTAAGATATCGCGGGCCGAAACTTCGGCCCATTGAGCCCGCGAGTTGAATATACCCATCCACACGAGGTTAGCCATGCTGAAACAACTTCCTAAGCTTTTGATGCCACTGGCCGCGGCCGGCTTGCTGTGCGGCCCGGTAGGAGCCGTTCGAGCCGAATCCCCGGAGCCGAAGCCCTCCCGCCAACCCTTGCTGCAAAAGAATGTCGATTTAGCCTCGCCCCAAATCACGGCCAATGTGGTGCGCGTCACCTTTCCCGCCGGCTCGAAAGTGCCCACCCACACCCATCCCGGCCCCGGACCCCGCTATGTCGTCAAGGGCAAGCTCAAGGTCGTGGATGGCGGGGTGACCAAGGTTTACACCGCCGGAGACGTGTTCTGGGAAACCGGCCATGAAATGACGGTCGAAAACGTCGCTGGCGACGAGTCCCAGATGGTGATTTTCGAGATGGCCCCCCGGAACTGAAGGAAACCCCGCCATCCCGGATGAATCGGGCAAACAAAAACCCGGCCGAAGCCGGGTTTGGGAAGCGCGCCGCCTTATTTCTTGCGCCTCGCGGACACCGCTCCGGCGGCCGCGGTCCCCACGCCCAGCAGGGCCAGGCTAGCGGGTTCGGGATTCGCCAGCCTAGCCATCCAAAGGTACCCATCCGGCGGTTTTCATCCGTCGGTTCCAGCGTAAACCTTTGCCACCAAGTCCTCGAACCAAGGCGGGCGGGCGATGACGACATATAAGGCGATCGCCCCGGTCACGGGGACGGGAGCAATGTCCAGCAGCAACAGCAATGCCAGGGAAAGAATGCATTTAACCCGAATGCCGGTGGCCGTGGGATCGACTCGCCCTTGCCGTGGAGGCTGGACTGTCGGCGAACCGGGATTGCCATGGTAGAGACCATTCACCACCTCGTGAAACCAGGCCGGACGTCGGATCACGACGTACATCCCAATCAGGCAGGTCAGGGAGATCGGCCCAAAGCCGATCATCGCCAGGACGCCAACGGCCACTAGGCATTTCATCTGGGTAATATTCATGGTCTTCTGAAATAAATGATCCGCGTGAATTCATAGCCTCGGGCCGAGGGCCATGCCATCAAGCTCGGGATGCGAAACCGTTAACCTCCCGCCACTGGCTCCGCCAACCGTCTCCTCGCCTCCTCGACCACCGCCGAATCGGCGCGCCTATCCTCGACCACCCTGCGGTATAAGGCCACGGCCTCGCCGCGCCGGCCTAGGCCGTCCAGCGCCCTGGCGCGGTAAATGGCGCCCCTCGCCCCGTCGTACCATTTTTCCGGAGCCGTGAGATAAAACAAGCCCTTCTCATATTCGCCTAGTTCAACATAGTTCCGGCCGATACGGTATACCGCTTCCCGATCCCCGGAATCCACCGCCAGTTCGCGCTGATAATTATCCAGGGCCAAGGCGTGATTCCCCAGGGCTTCGTAACAAGCGCCGATATTGAAGTAGGCATTGTCGTAGCGGCTATCCAAGGCCAATACCTGGCGGAATTGCCCAATAGCCTCTTCGTAGCGCTTGTTTTGCAATAAGCGATACCCATATTTGTGATGCGCCTTCGCGGTTCCCGCCAACGCGGCCAGACGCTCCCAATAATCCAGTTCAGCCGCTGCGTAATCCTGCTCGTAATCCGCCGCTCCGGCCCGGACCAAGGCGCTCCAACGGCGGGCTATATAAGTGTCCTCGTCTAGCCTTTGCTCTGCCTCCACAACTAGCCGCGCGGGTTTCCAATCTCCCATCGCGGATAAGGGCGCCTGGACATCCTCTACTCGCGCGCGGCTTTCCAGGATGGCCTTGAAGCGGGGTATACCCTTATTCTTCAACCTAGCGATCTCGAACTCCAAGGCCGGGAAATTCAGGGTATTGACCGGCACCGAGTCCGGCTTTTCGAGGAGAGACAAGGCATGCCCGGACAACATATTATATGGAATCCAATCCGGCAGGATCAGGTATTTTTCCGATAGTTCCCGCCATACTTCCGGCGCCTTGCCAGCCAGCTTGGTCTGCTTCAATTCCACCGGCCGGTCACCGCACAGGATAAGGAAATAGGTGGATTTTATATAATAAATAGAACATTCCCGGAACGCTTCGCCTAGGGTTTTAAGTATGATATTAATGCCGATATCGCCGATCCGCGAATCCACCCAAGTAGCATACACGCCATCATCCCGCAAGCGCGTTTTCACCGCCCGGAAAAAATCCAGTGTATACAGCTTAGAAGAACTGAAATACAAAGGCGATGTGACGGTATTTAAAACCAGGGAGTAGGTTTTACCTATACTACGTACATAATGAATTGCGTCGTCGAGTATCACGTTCACGCGCGGATTATTCTCGATGTCGTGGTTCCATTTTTTCAGCTTGCCGAGATTGGCGCGCACGGCGGGATTGATTTCCACGGCGTCGATGCGGTCGAAAGCCATGCCCACCACCGACGCCGTTGAGCCGCTGCCCAGCCCCAGCACCAAGGCATCGTCGGTGCGCGGGGAAAACATCGAGGCAATCAAGCCGACGATTTGCTCGGACGATGAATTCAGGGGAAAGCTGATATAGCCGTTAATGAAGAAATAAGGTTTATTGTCGATCCAAGTGATCGAGAAAATATCCTGGTGCCCCTTGAATTGGTCCGTGACCTTGAAGGATTCCCGAGTATGCCGCAATTCCTTGTAGGACTGGAACGTTACGTAATTCATGAACAGCAGCCGCTCGTCCCATAGCCAGCGATGCGCGGCGAAAAACAATGCGGCGACGGCCACGGCCGCCTCGATCTCGCGCGGCCCCACCCCACGGTAAACCAGCAGGGCGGCGCCGGACAGCCCGGCCACCACCAGCACTTGCGGGCCATAATCCAGGTAGGGATGGATGGCGAACACCATCAGCAGGAACCCGGCGCTGTTCGCCAAGGCCGCGATGAACAGGAGATACCCCGATTCCTTCGCCACCTGATTGGAGCGCGTCAACAAGGCGGGCACGGTGGCGCCGAAAGTGAGCGAGGGAACGGCCATCAAGCACACCAAGACCAGCGTCTTGAGGCCGAGCACCGCGCCATGCGACACGGCCGCCGCGGAGTAAACTTGGGCATAGCCCTGGACGGCGGGTTCAACGACGGCCAGCAGCAGACACAAGCCCACGAGGTTGGCCGCCATCAGCCCGGTGAAGCCAATTCGGTAACGCTTGACCAAGGCGGTTCCGGCGGCGATCCCGAACAGCACGATGGCGAGAACCAAGGCAAAGGTTTCCCGAAATGGCCCGAACATGAACTCGGACAGCTTGACCATGAACAACTGGAATATCGCGGACGCCAGGGACGCCAAGGCCAATGCGGCGACCACCTTGGCCGGAAAACCCTGGGGCTCGACCGACTCCGGATGCAGCGGACGCGCGTCCGCGTAGCCTAGGCGCAACCAGGCCGCCACCACGAAATTCACCGCCGCGAAGCACAGCATGGCGCCGGTGATGCCGAACAGCCGCAGCACGAGGAATTCCAGCGCCACCGCGGTCACCCCGGCCCCGAAGTTGTAGATCGCGTAAACCCTGGCGAATCCCGAATCGCCACCATGGGTCGCGAGATATCCGGAGAACAGCGGTACGCTGCATCCCACTAGAAACGCGGGCAGCAGCAGCAATACGACCCCGACCCCCACCTGGACCGCCATCCCGGAAGCGGCGGACACCTGGCCGCTGTACAACAACGCTTGCAGAGCCTCGTAACCGAAGACGAACGCCAGGCCGCACGCGCCGATGCCGGCCTCGATCAGCCACAGCCAGCGCCACAGCCCGTGGGCATAAACCGAACCCAGGCCGGACCCCAGCAAGAAAGTAATCAGTACCGCGGCGGAAACCGCGAATTGATCGCCGATCAGGTTCCCCAGCAAGCGGCCATAGAGGACTTCGTAGGAAATGCCGGCGAAACCGGACAACAGGAGCAGAAACGGCAGGGCGTTGAAATTGGCCAGGGCGTAGGGAAATCTTTGTAATATGTTTGTGGGCATGGGCGCGACTCATGAACAGACGTTAGGCGGGAATTGTAACCTCTCCCGCACAAGCACGGGGCTAACCAAGTCGAGCATCCGCTGACCCATTCGGTTAACTCCCCCGATTGATGGCTTCCAGCCCGGCCCATGGCATGACGAGAAACAATCTCCGCTGTTTCTAGGGCAAACCGGCAAGATGTAGCAAAAAGAGCATTTGGGCTGCATCATTGGTACAGCCAATTTCGTTCCACGAGATAAGCAATGTTACGTATTTCCCATGGCGAAGGTGGTTGTATAAATTAAAGGCTATTCAATGGATAGCGGCGGCCCACCCCCCCCTTGCCGACGCTATCCAACTTGAACGCGGAACATGGATATTTCCGCGAGTCGGCGTGCGTCGGAAGAGGGAGACCGCACAGTAATCACTGGAATACGCCACCGGAACAAGGAGGTTCCGATTTTCCCGCGCCTCCTCGCCGACCAACAGCCATCCCCGGCTTCGCGCGCCCCCGGTTCGCGCGCTACACTTCCGGTTCCGCCCAACCCGCCCAATCCCGTCCCATGAACATTGCTCCGGAACAGCGCGACCACGCACGAGATCTTCTCGATTTCATCGACCACAGCCCCAGCCCTTGGCATGCCGCCGCCACTCTGGAACAAAGGCTCCGAAACCATGGTTACTCTAGGCTGGACGAAAGCGCGGACTGGACGCTGAAACCAGGTGGCCGGCATTACGCGATACGTGGCGGCTCATCCCTGATCGCCTTCCGGGTCGGCGACGGCCCGCTCGCCGAGCACGGCTTCCGAGTGGTCGGCGCCCATACCGATTCGCCGGGGCTGCGCCTCAAGCCGAAAGCCCCCCACCAAGCTGAAGCCATGTTGCGCCTGGGCGTGGAAGTTTATGGCGGGCCGATCCTGGCCACTTTCACCGACCGCGACCTGAGCCTGGCCGGACGCCTCTGCCTGCGCGGCCCGGCGGCCGTGGAAACCCGACTGGTCCGTTTCGAACAAGCCCTAGCGCGGCTGCCCAATCTGGCCATACACATGAACCGCGGGGTTAACGAGGAAGGCTTGAAGCTCAACAAACAGACCGAGCTCCCCCTGTTGCTGGCCGGACTGGAAGGCGGCGAAGCGCCGGAGCAGCGCTTTCTCGGCCTGCTGGCGGAACGGGCCGATTGCGCGCCGTCCGACATTCTGAGTTTCGAGTTGAACGTATACGACACCCAAGCGGGTTCGTTCTGGGGGCCGGATCGGGAATTCATCGCCGACGGCCAGATCGACAATCTGTCGTCCTGCCACGCCGGGCTTATGGCGCTACTGGCGGTGGAAGCAGGGGCGCATACGCCGGTGGTGGCGTTTTTCGACCACGAGGAAATCGGCAGCGAGAGCCACAAGGGCGCCCAGGGCGGTTTCCTGGCCGATGTGCTGGAGAGGATCGCCCATGGCCAGGGCATCGATTCGGCGGGCTACAAGCGTGCCTTGGCGCGGGGCTTTCTGGTCAGCGCCGATGCCGCCCATGCCCATCACCCCAATTTTCCCAACGCCTACGACCCCGCCCACGCCATAAGGGTGAACGGCGGCCCGGCGATCAAGATCAACGCCAACCAGCGCTATGCCACGGACAGCCTGGGCGAGGCGCGCTTCATGCGGCTCTGTGAGCGCGCGGGCGTGCCCTACCAAAAATACGTACATCGCACCGATCTGGCCTGCGGCTCGACTATCGGCCCCATGGCTTCCGCCCGGCTGGGCCTGGCCGCGGTCGATTGCGGCTGCCCCATGTGGGCCATGCACAGCGCCAGGGAAAGCGCGGGGGTAGCGGACCAAGCCTGGTTCGCGGCGGTATTGCGGGAATTCCTCGCCACGCCCGAATTGCCCTGAAGCGTGGCGTGGCGCCGGATTCCGCTTCGCTTCATCCGGGCTGCCCGCCTCGCTCAGTCTCCCACTTCGTCTACTTCGACCTGTCCCGACAGGTGCCGCCAGATATGCGCCCAGGACATGCCTACGGCCAGGATCGCGGCGATCAAGGCCAGCGCGATGTAGCTCATGGCGTCGCTTTGCGCCGACAGCCAGCCTAGGTCGAACAGCAGCCAGGCTAGCGAACCGAAGAACGCGGCCGACAGCACGATACCCAGCAAGCCCAGGGATTCCAAGGTCGCGTGCAAGAACAGCACCCAACCGATCAGCAGCACCACGCCGGCGAACACCAAGGGAGCGCTCACGCCGGGCAGGGTATCCATGAGCCAGCGGGAGTAGGACCAGCCGGAAGGATTCCAGGTGGCGAACACTAGGACTAGGGACAATAAAAAGCGAAGCAGAAACCCAAACATGCGATTGCCTCCCAAGGATTCGCGAAACACGGATGAATAAAATTCGTTTATTGGACGATGCGTGGCCGCGCAGTTTAGGGGGAGGGAAACGGGACTGGCAATGGCCTGGCGCGGAACGGCCAACGTGGAACCGTCCCTCGCTGGGGATGTTTGGGGGAGGGAAACGCCGCGGCTACGGGCTTAGCATCCGGGTGATTTCAGCGGCCGAGGCGGGCCGGCCGTACAGGAATCCCTGTGCCTCCTTGCAGCCTCCTTCCAGCAATTCATCGCGCTGCCATTCCGCCTCCACCCCCTTGGCGATGACACCCAGCCCCAGATTGCGCCCTAGGGCTATCGCGGCGCGGGCGACGCTGGAGCCTCCCACCCGCGACTGTAGGAGGAAGCTCCGGTCCAGCTTGAGGCGATGCACGGGCAGGCTCGCCAGGAGCGCGAGCGAAGTGCTACCGGCTCCGAAATCGTCGATGGCGACCTCGACGCCCAATTTCCGCAAGGCGTCCAGCGCCTCGGCCAGGCTCCGGCCATGGGCCATCAGTATCGCCTCGGTGATATCCAGTTCGAGATGGGAGCCGGGCAGCCCGGTTTCTTCCAGAACCCGACGCACGGTGTTCTCGAAACCATGGCGCCGGACGTGGGACTCCGCCACGTTGACCGCGATTCGCCCGAACCGGACGCCCGAATCCAGCCATAGCCGGCCCTGCTCGCAAGCCCGGCGTAGCACCCACTGGTCCAGTTGGGCCATGAAGCCGCCCCGCTCCGCCGTTGGGATGAAATCGGCCGGGCCGATGAGACCCCGTTCGTCGCGCTGCCAGCGCACCATGGCTTCGATCCCGATCACCCGGCCACCGGGAATCTCAACCTGGGGCTGATAGCACAGGCTCAGTTCATCCCGTTCGATGGCCCGCCGCAACTGGTTTTCCAAGTTGGCGGGTTCAGATGGAAAATCGAACCGCCGCCTAGAACCATTTCGGGCGGGGACGCCGGCGACCGCCTCGGAAACCAGGGCCACGAAATGGGTTGGCGGATTCCGTCCTTCCTCGATCGCGGCAATCCGCATCTCGTGGAAATGAAGCTTTCCGTCGCGCCCTTGGTGGAACACTTCCCCCCGCCAATCGCGGCCCTCGAACACGACATCCCCCAGGGTTCGGAACAGGGAGGCGGCAGGCCCCTCGTTCGCCAACAGCCGCAGGTTGAATCCCAGCAACTCCCGCTCCCCGTAACCGGCGAGTCCGCAGAAGGCATGGTTGGCCAGAATGATGTTTCCGTCCGCCGCGGCGATCACGATGCCTTCACGGGTGTTTTCCAAAACCGCGTCCCACACCCGGCGCTGTTCCTCATGGTGGATCAAGCGGCTCAGATCACGGATTTTGAGGAGATTGCCGGTCGGCCAGCCGGCGGCGGACATCGGGCGACAGTCGATGGCGACGGGAATGCCGAAGGGATTGCAGGGGTCGCCGGCCGCGAGAACCAGGTCCGCCGCTCGCCGTTTGGACCAAAGCCGCGGCATCGGGCTGGAATTTCGAGAGTTCAGGATTTCCTCGACCGGATGGCCGAGCATCCCGCTGGATTCGCGGCCCGCCAAGCGCTCGAAAGCGACATTCGCGCGCGCCACGCGGCCTTCGACATCCAAGACCACGATCGCGTCTTCTCCGGCATCGGCGATGGCTTTCCATTCCGCCGCCGCCCTGGCGAGTTCCTCCGAGATTGGGGCGGCCGCCGCGGCGGAAGACCGATCCGGCTCGCGCGAGTCCCCGAGGCTTTGCATCAGATCGTGGCGGCTCAACAAGCCGGCGACCCGGCCGGCCCGATCCACCACCACCAGCCGCCGGATATCGTGTCGCGCCATCAGCGCAAGTGCTTGCCCGCTCTCGCCATGCAGGGGAAATGTCCGTATTTCGCGGCTCATGCGGGCACCGACCAGTATATTGGCGATATCCATCCCGTATTGGATCAGCGGCGCGATGTCGCCATCGGCCAGCATTCCCACCGGAAAACCGCCGCGCTCCACCACCACGCAACCGATGGAGTATTTCGCCATGGCGCGGATCGCCACGATCAGGTTATCGGTTTCCTTGACCGTAACCACCTCGCGGGTCATCGTCCGATCCGTCGCGGGATTCTTCGCGGCGACCGCGTCGGATAGCCCTTCCCAACAATCGTCCGCGCTGACCAGCCCCGTGAAACCATCGTGCTCGTCCACCACCGCCAGATGGCAGATGCCATGCTCGGCCATGGATGCATAGGCCTCGGCGAGTTCCGTCCCCCGCGGCGCGGCCGGAATCGGGGTGTACATCAGTTCCGCGACAGCCACTTCGGCCACGTTCCGATAGCGTAACGCGGCGAACACGCATTCCCGCGCGGTAACGAGGCCGAGCACCCGCGCCCCGTGGGAGACTAGGGCGGCACCCGTTTTTTCCGACCGCAGCAGGCGCAAAACATCCGCTACGCATGTTTCCGGGGTTACCGTCACCACGAGGCTATTCACGAGATTTCCCACGCTCAAAAGTTTCCCCCTGGCTATGTTGATTTGTGAATCGATGTCGCCGCGGCTCCGGCCTTGAGCCCATGAATAACCAATCCAGTCCCTTATATCGGCTTTGGTTTAATTTCCCTATTCATGCTCGCAATATACACATTTTCGTACATCAGTCCATGACCAAAGACAAGCAATCCTCGGAAAAGGGCCAATGGGAACAAGAAAAGCAACGCGGAGTCGAACACCGTCCGGTTTCAGGCACGTCGGCGGGCTTCGAGACGCCTCACGAATTCGCTGATAACGATTTCGTAGAGCCTATCGCCTAGCACCTGGTCCTCGATGCCGGCGTCGATATTGGGATTGTCGTTGATCTCGATGACGTAGACGCCCTGGTCGTTCTGCTTCAAATCGACGCCGTAAAGCCCGTCGCCGATGAGCTTGGCGAGGCCCAGGGCGGTATCCACCACGGCCTTGGGAACCACCTCCACGGGTAGGGTCTTGAAACCGCCCTCTACCGTCCGCCCGGACGACTCGTGTTTTACCACCTGCCAATGGGCGCGGGACATGAAGTATTGGCAGGCGAATAGCGGCAGCCCGTTCAAAATGCCGATACGCCAGTCGAACTGGGTGTACAGGAATTCCTGGGCCAAGATCAGATCGGATTCCTTGAACAGCTTATCGGCCAGTTCCCGGAACCGGCGGGCGGTGTCGGCCTTGAACACGCCCCGCGAAAACGAACCGTCGGGGATTTTCAGCACCACCGGAAAGCCGATCTCGCCGCTTAGCTCCAAGGGTTCCGGATCGCCCTTTTGCAGGACGCGGGTTTTCGGCGCGGGGATGCGGTGGGCGGCCATCAGTTCCGCGAGATAGACCTTGTTGGTGCATTTCAGGATGGAGTCCGGATCGTCGATAACCACCACGCCCTCGATTTGGGCTTTCCGCGCGAAGCGGTAGGTATGGTGCTCGATTCCCGTGGTTTCGCGGATGAACAGGGCGTCGTATTCGGCCAAGCGTCCGTAATCCCGCTTTTCGATCAACTCCACGTCCACGCCCTGCTTCTTGCCGGCCTTGACGAACTTTTGCAAGGCCAGGGCATTGGACGGCGGCATTTTCTCCGCCGGGTTGCGCAGTATCGCCAAGTCCCAGCGGGCGGCGCCGCGCGGACGGGGCGCCCGCCAGGGCTTGGCCAGATAGCCGTTCAGCGCCTCGATGAAGAACCGGCGGTGGGTGCCCGAGGCCAGGCCATTCAGGGGCGCGGCCTTCACCGTGTCGATATGCCATTTGCCCTGATAGCGAAATTCGACCTTCAGCAAGGGGCAGGGGAACAGGTCGAAGATTTGCCGGGCCAAGTCCTGCAATTCCGGGTCTTCGCCGCGGCCGAAGAAGATCGGCAACTCGAACTCGTGGCCGGCGGCGGCGGGGCGCTTCTTGAGGCTGCGCTGGATCAGGCCGTCCAGGTCTTCGGCGTTGAGGCTGTAGATGGACTTGCTGCTCAGGCTGGCGAGGGTCCGCACCGAAGGGATCGCCCGATGCCCGCGCGGTTCGGCCAGCAGCGAGCAGTAATAGCCGGTGCTGAGATAACGGTAGCTCCGGCACAGATTGATAACGCGGAGGTCTTTCGCCTTGAGAAATTCCGGCTTGGACAGGTAGTCGCGGGCGGCGACCACCCGCACTTGCGGATAATCCGGTTGCCAGTCCTTCAGGTGTTCGACGACGACGAGGTGTACGGCCATGTCAATGGCGGCGGCGGTTCTTCGGTTTCTTGAGGATCAGCACCGCCTTTTGCCCGGTCTTCCCGTAACGGGCCATGCGCTGGAAATCCTTTTTCAGGATCGGCATGTTGACGCAATCGGTCAGGGTTTTGCCCGACTCGCTGTCGACATAAGGATCGTGCATGTAGAAATAATGCTCGTCGAAACCCGTGACCACGACCCAGTGGGGAAATTTTTCCTGGTAGAGGCGATAGGAACTGATGAGCACCACGGGAATTCCACCCCGTTCCATCTGCTCCTGGAGTTCCTGCACATTGAGCGCGCCGTAGACGATCGCGACTGGCAGGGAGCCGAGTTCGTCGAGAAAATCCTCCTGCACTATCCGCATCACCTCGCGCTTCTCCGGATCGCGCACCGAGGTGATGAACAGCGCGCCCTCGTCGTTGACGTACACCTCCACCTCGAAGCCCCGGTGGAAGGCCGATAAGGCCAGGCCATAAGGGCCGCAGCCGCCGTGGCCGGAAGTCATGAACACGGTGGTCGATTCGCGCCAGATGCGCAATTCCAGCTTGCGGGTCAACTCCAGATCGGGCTGCAAGGCTTTCATACCCATCATCAGCGAAGCCGGGCCGCAGGTAAAATCCACGGTCTGCTGGTAATACGGCACGCGGGCCAGTTCGGGGTTGAGGTGCGGCGCCAGGATTTTCTCGAACCTAAGGGCGGAAGCATGGTCCTCGTAATAATCGGGCACCACTTCCAGATAGCGGTAGCCGAGCTTCTCGAATAGCCGCAAGGAAGCCGGATTGTCCCGCCGCACTTCCAGGCGCAGGGCGATGCATTCCCGCTCCAAGGCCATTTGCTCGCAGTTTCCCACCAGGGCGCCGCCGATGCCGCGGCGCTGCCAGGCCGGATCGACGGCATAGGAATACAAGCGCGCCAGCGAGGTTCCGGTGTTGAACAGCACCATGGCGTAACCGCGTACCTCGTCTTGCCGTTCGTCCACCAGGGTCGCGGCATTGGCCTTGGTCAAGAGGTAGCGGAAATTGCGCCGGGAAATCCGATCGGTCTCGAAGGTGGTGTTTTCGATGCGGACCAGGGCGTCGAGGTCGTCCAGGCGGGCCGGGCGGATCATGGGTCGGGATTCCGCTCGCCCGCCAGCCATTCCACCCGCCAGCGGCCTTGGCGACCGGCCGACAGCCGTTCCCATACCCAGGGCAGCACCCCTTGCAATTGCTCGTCCAGATGCCAGGGCGGATTGATGACGATCATGCCGCTGCCGTTAAGGCGGAACGGCGCGTCCGGCAGCACCGAGAATTCCGCCAGCAAGGTCTTGGGAATCCCCAGCTTCTTGAAGCGCCGCAGGAAGCCGTCCGCCGTAGCCCGGTCCTGGATCGGATACCACACCGCGAACATGCCGGTGGCCCAGCGTTTGTAGCCCTCCTGAATCGCGTTCAGCAAACGCCGCCGCTCGTCCTTGAGTTCGTAGGCCGGATCGATGTGGACCAGGCCACGCCGTTCCGGCGGCGGCAGCAAGGACTTGAGTGCTTGATAACCATCCATGGCTTCGACCCGTACTTGCCGATCGCCGGCGAATTCCGCCGCGAGCAAATGGGATTCGCTGGGGTGCAGTTCGCACAGTACCATCCGGTCCTTGTCCCTGAGCAAAGGCCGAACGATGCGCGGCGAACCGGGATACCAGCGCAAGTCTCGGCCCGGGTTGGTGACGCGCACGGCGGACAGATAATCGCGCACCGCTTCTGGCGGGTTCTCGACATTCCACAGGCGGACGATGCCGCTCTCGTGTTCGCGGTTCTTGCGGGCCATTTCCGAGTTAAGGTTGTAGCGGCCGGCCCCGGAATGGGTGTCCAGATAGAAGAAGGGCTTGTCCTTGTTGAGCAGCGAACGGACCAGCAGGGTCAAAACTAGGTGCTTGAAGACATCGGCATGAATGCCGGCATGGAAGGCGTGGCGGTAGCTGAGCATGAGGGTTTACCACCCCGTTGTTCGAACGAGGGTTTTGGACAATGGGGAGTTAATGGTAAAAAGCGGGGCATTATACCAGCCGGGATTCGCGGTGAACGGCCCGCTACCCTCGCCCGCCGGAACCACTCGCTCTCCACTCATCCACCATGAATCCATTCCTCTACAAAGCCCATCCCCTACTGCTACGCCTGATCGGCCTGTTCACGGAGCCTTCCGCGTCCAGTCCGGGCGACAAGGCGGAACTAGTCCTGTTGATGCTCGCGATCAATCTGTTCTGGACGCCGGCCCTAGTGTGGGCAGCCCGCAAGGCCGACGGCGTCCACCTGTCCTTGCTCCGTGGCTATGCCTTGGCGTTGCCCGCCTGCCTGTTTTACACGCCCTTGGTGCTGACGGTGGTGGGCGACGTGGCGATCCATGGCTTTCGGATAGAGGACCGCTTCTTGCTGGTCTTCTCGATCTTCGTCGCCTCCCAGATGCTAACCGGATTCTATGCCTTCGCCCTGCGCCACCGTCCCAGCGGCCGGCCGGCCGGGCTGATGCCCGGCTTGGCCGTCTCGCTGTTTCTGCTGCTGTTTTCGCTGCCGGTCAGCCTGGGGCTGCTGGGGCTTAACCCGTGGGTCAAGATTTTTTAGCTAGAGTGGGTTCATATTCCGTGCCCACCGCTATGCCGTGAAGTGGTGGGCATGATACATGCCCACCCTAGGCTTGAGCCGCATACCTAAACCGAAAATGCACTAGCGCCGCTCTTCCAAGACCCGCGACGGGCTGGTAAAGGCGATGCCTTGGTTGTAGGTGCTGTTCACCATCACCGCCTCGACCAGTGGCGCGGAAACCGGCGCCGCGCTTTCCCATTCCACCAGGAAGCTGGCGCTGATGCCGCCGCTGCGGTCGGATTCCTTGACGATGGCTTCGGAGGAAGCCAGCGGCTTGAGGTTCGCGGGCTGCTTGAGATAGGCGCGGATTAGGGTTCCCGATTCGCTGTAGTAATCGATCCGCTTGACCGTGATGGGGTTCTTGAGGTCGGTGTTGCGGAGGCTGAGGGTCGCGGTCAGGTTGAGGTTCAGCCCCTTGTCGCCGTAAGGCACTTCGGAATAAACCGGAACGTAGAGCACCTGGCCGTGCGTGGGGGTGGGTTCGGCCTCGGCCTTGGGAATGAACGCGGCTAGGGCACAGCAGGCCAAGGCCGGCCAGGAAAGTCTCGGAATCGTCGCCATGGTTTCCTCCGCGGGTTCGATGGGATGCGTCGGGAAGTTTAAAGGAAGGCGGAATTTCGCGCAGCCGGAGCGGACGATCCACGGCGCCGGGTAGCGCGGAAGGGATATCACGCTAGGGAGGAGTATCCCGCGGCGCGGTGAAACTCCCCAACGCCGATTTCAAATTGCTCTCGGCA
>SXGT01097969.1_pt1 | contig 14286 bp, 15 predicted proteins | sample 3176221 | NCBI WGS metagenome assembly SXGT01 (sample SAMN11356862, study PRJNA531348) | freshwater metagenome | isolation source: freshwater sample F1-120 | place: China: Fuxian Lake, Yuxi | collected 2017-12-25
TGCCTGGTGCAGCAGCAGCGGCGAGGTGCTGCCCGAATTCCAGATGTCGCCCTGCCCCAGGCTGATACCCAGGCGCGCGAAGGACCACTCCTGTATCACTCCGATGAGGAAGAAGAACCAGATGCTGAAGGCGACGTTGAGGGACATCAGGTAACACAGCCCCAGCACCGGAAAATTGAGGCGCACTGGCACCCCCACCTGCCCGTTGAGCAGGGAGATGTACCCGTTGAGGAGCACGGGCTGAAAGCCCTCGTGGTAAAAGTGGAGGGAGTTCCAGGAATGGATAAACAGGGGGATGGCGAAACCCAGCCAGAGCAGGCGGCTGCGCAGCAACCACCCCCACCAGCGGCCCGGGGTTTCCACGTCGTCGATCAGACTCTGGGGCAGGCGGGTGAGGGGGTAGACCAGGCGTTCGTTTTCGACCCACTGGCCCCGCAAGAGCACCCCTATACACAGGGTGGTCCAGTAGAAGGCCAGAATAAAGGCGATCCAGACCGCCAGCGGTTGCAGCCACACCCCCCAGGGGATGTCCATACCCTTGGGCAGGCCCTCGTAAAAGAGCCGCACCGCCTCCTTGTCCTGGGGCACCAGCCAGGGATGCAGGTGCGGCACGAAGAGCTGGTCCCAGTTGTTTTCGGGGGTGGCGTAGTAGATGGCCCCGCTCATCACCGGCAGCAGGCTGCCGGTCAGCCCGGTCACCACCACCACCGAGCCGACCAGCATCATCACGTACACGGTGGTCAGTTCCGCCCGGCTGAACCCCATGCCCAGCCTTTTCATCAGCGGCGAGACCAGGCCCACCAGCAACAGGAAAAAGAGCACCGCGATCAGCGGCATGGCGTTGCTGGCCAGCTGCGAACCCTGAACCACCAGAAAGCCCCAGGGACAGATCAGGCTGATGGCGGCCACCAAGCCGGCGCCGACCAGCACCGCCCTCCATGTCGTGCCCACGCTCAGGCCGTCATTCCATGAACGCGCCTTCGCGTTGCACCCGCTCGTAGGTGCTGGTGAACTGCGCCGACCCGTCGTCGGTCCACACCTCGGAGCTCACCCCGGGCAGGTTGCCCTCGACAAAGCCGGTCAGGCGGCTCACCGAGGGGATAGAGGGGGCGTAGAACCTGCGCCCCCCCGGCAGGTGGAGGATGCCCAGGTGCCTGGGCAGCACCGTGGGGGCCGCCGCTGCCAGGCGCGCCACCAACTCCTCCTTCACCTCCACCCCCAGGCCCGGTTTCTCGGGCACCGGCGAGGACCCCTCGGCCACCTCGAGGCGGCCCCCGGTGACGTCCTCGTCGTACTGGTCGTCGAGGTTGATAGAGTGCGAGACATTCGGCAACACCGCGCCCAGGTGCATGGCCAGGGCCTTGCACAGGGTGCCGCCGGTCAGTTGGATCACAGTGGAGACATTGGCCAGGGCGCAGGCGAAGCCCAGCCTCAAGGACTTGGCGATGCCGATCTCGCCCATCATGTAGAGATCGGCCACCCCGCCCAACAACTCGGGCCCCCCGCCCAGCTGGGGCACGTGCATCAGCAGCGGAAAGGAGGTCTTGTGCCGCAGCAGGCGCCACCCCTCCAGGTCCTGCCAGAAGATGGGATCCTCGACAAAACCCACCACTGGCGAGGATTCGAGGCCGTGTAGGATGCGGGTTACCGCCGCCGGCGGGCGGTTGTGGTTGAAATCGTAGTGCATCCTGAAACCCGGCGGGGCCACCTCTTCCACGGCGCGGTTCTGGGCAAAAACATCGTGGTGCTCGCAGGTGTGCATCTTGAAGATCGTGTACCCTTCGGCCGCCGCCCGCTGCACCTCCTTGGCTAGGTCCTCGGGGGAGGCCGGCCTGGTCCAGGCGGCCACCGGCACCCGGTCTCGCAGTTTCTGGCCCATCAGTTTGTAGGCGGGTACTTCCAGGTGTTTGCCCATCACGTCGTAGAGTGCCCCCACCACCCCGACGGGCAGGTCGGCGCCGATAAAGTCAAAAGGCGAGCGGTCCACCATCGACGCCACGGTGCCGGCCGCCAACGGGGCATGGCCGCGGCAGTCACCGTAGCCGACGATGCCGTTGTCGGTCTTCACCCGGTAGATGGTCTGGGTGTCGATGCCGGCGAAACGCACCTTCTGGTCCGCATTGCGCGCCGCCAGGCGGGGGTTGATGGGGATGGATTCAACACTGAGGATCTTCATGGCAGGCTCCTTGTGAGTGGCAGCTCAGCTGACCATACGCCGGAACAGGTCCTCCTGCGGGGGGCATTCCAGCAACTGGTCGAGTGTATCCCGCTCCAATCCTTCTTTGATGAGGGCAAAACTCTCCCGCACCGCCGCCTCGGTCCGCTCCAGGGCCTCCTGGTCGTGGGCGCAGTTAAAAAAGAATCCCGGCGGCAGGATGACCCCCCGGCGGGCGTTTTCCTGGATGAAGAGGGTGTTCACCTTGCTCAGGGTGGAAGGTTCCAGGCCCCGGAAGCGGATGCCGGGGTGGGCCGCCACTCCGACACAACCGGCGTCCAGGCCTACTGCCTGAGCTGCCCGGTTGATGCGCTGGGCAAAGTCGGCGCCCAGTTGCTCGAAATACGCCGGCGCCCGGCGCCGCTCCAGCTCCCGCAGGGTGGCGAGGGCTGCGGCGATGCCGATATTGTCGTCCCAGTAGGCGCTGGAGATAAACATGCGCGCAGCCGGTTCCATAAACTCCCGCCGGCCCACCACCGCCGCCATCGGGTACCCGTTGGAAATGGCCTTGGCGAAAACCGAGAGGTCGGGCACCACTCCAGTGTACTCCTGCACCCCGCCCAGGGCGATGCGGAAACCCGACGAAACCTCGTCGAAAATCAACACCACCCCGTGTTGGCTGGCCAGGTGGCGCACCCCCTCTAGGAAGCCTGGCGGTGGCAATTCGCTGCGCATGGGCTCCATGATGATGCAGGCCACCTGCCCCGCATGGGTCTTGAGCAGGTCCTCCAGCAGATTCAGGTCCCCGTACTTGAAGGGCAGGGCCGTGCCCTCCAGGCAGCGCGGTACACCCGTAGGCTCGATACCCGGGAGCAGGTGGTCGTGCAGCTTTTCTCCCCCCAGGTTGGCGGCCAGGTACCAATCGTGCCAGCCGTGGTATCCGCAGAAGAGCACCTTGTCGCGTCCGGTGACCCCGCGGGCGATGCGCACGGCCACCGCACAACCTTCCCCGCCGCCCTTGGCATAACGCACCATCTCTGCCGAGGGGATGAGGCGGACCAGTTCCTCTGCCAGTTCAACCGACTGTTCACTCACCAGGGTGGAAATGGAGCCCCGGCCGATCTGCGCCCGCACCGCCCCGTCGACCACCTCGTCGGCATAGCCCAGGATGATGGGCCCCACTCCGCTCATCCAATCGACGTATTCGTTGCCGTCCACGTCCCAGATACGGCAGCCCTTGGCCCGGTCCGCGTAGATGGGACTGACCCCCAGCGCCGCCCGGGTGGGCCGGCGGCTGAGCAATTGAGTAACTCCGGGGATGAGTGTCCGCGCCCGCTCGCAGATCTCCAGCGAGCGTTTGACCCTAGAGCTAGTCGTGGTGGTGTGCATCATTGCGCTCCTCGATTCAGGTCCGCTGCCTCCCGGTGGCGATGCCCCGCCTTCCCGAGCCCTGCTATTCCACCACCTCGCCGAACCACATGGGGGCCTGGTTGTTGGGCGATCCGTTGTAGTTCACCGTCACCTCCTCGCCGGCGGCGATGGGCCGCAGGGCCACAAAATCGATCAGCAACTCGGCGAGGCGTTTGACGTAGGTCGCATTGGGCTGGTACGAATGATTATACAAGGAGCCGTACCCCAGTGCCAGGGCCGCGTGTTCGGAGTCGGCGCCCCAGCTGAAACAGTAGCTGAACAACACCGTCTTTTCGATGAAATGCCACTCCTCGCCGGGAATCACCAGCACCGGCACCTGCTCGATGAGTTCCCCCTCGGCAAAGTGGCGGCGGGCAAAGACACCCCGACCCCGACCCCGGCTCGGCCCCACCGTGATCACGGCACGCCCCTTTCAGAGGTCCACATGCACGAGCGCTTCTTCAATGTGATTGCCGATAGTTTTTTTGGCGCGGTACAGCGCCCCGTTGAGGGAGCGAAGGAACCCGGTGAAACGCATGGAGGCGTATTTTCTTGGCGGACGTTTGGCGGGGCAAAGGTTTTTAATATATAAATGTGCCCGATTCCGTTCCACCCGGGTTTGATGGGGGTGGCCCAAACCCCTACCTTAGGGTCGTTTTCCCACCCTGAAAGGAGCGCTATGTTCGACCCTATCGCCCTATTTCGCCAGCGCCTCGCCCGGGGCGAGGTGCTGGCAGGTCCGGGGATATACCTGACCGATCCCCAATCCAGCGAAGCCCTCGCCGATTCCTTCGACTTCCTCTGGCTGGACATGGAACACAGCCCCATGAGTATGGAGGCCCTGCGCGGGCACCTGCTGGTGGCCCGCAGTAAACAGAAGGCGGCCATCGTGCGCGTCGGCGGCAGCGACACCGCCTTTATCAAACCCGTGCTCGACGCCGGGGCCCACGGCATCGTTGTGCCCCAGGTGCGCAGCTTCGAGGAGGTCAAGGGCGGGGTCGCCGATTGCCGGTACCCACCCGTGGGTCGGCGCGGCTTTGGCCCCCTCGTGCCCACCAACTACGGCCGCAGCGGCGGCCCTGAGTACGTCGAAGCCGCCAACACCCAGCTCTTTGTCAGCGTGATGATCGAAACCGCCGAGGCGGTGGAGGCCATCGACCAGATCGTCGCCATCCCCGGCCTGGATTCGGTGGTGCTGGGCCCCTGGGACCTGTCTGGTTCTTTCGGTTTGCTGGGCGAGGTGGGCCACCCCAGGGTGGTGGCTGCCCTCGAAAAGGTCATCGCCAGTGCCAAAAAGGCCGGCCTGAGTGTGGGTTCGGGTATGCCTGCCGATCCCGAGTTCGCCGCCCTGCAGGTGCGTCGCGGGGTGCAGTGGCTGCAGATGGGCGGCGACTGCGGCTACCTGGTTGCCCACGCCGACCAGATGGTCCGCCAGCTCCGGGAACACCTCGCCGCCGGCTGACCATGCTCGACCAGGCGCAACTCGACCAATTCCATCGCGACGGGTTCCTGCGCCTGCGGCAGGTCGTGGGTGGGGACGAACTCGAGTTGTTGCGCCTGGCCGCGGACCGGGTGCAGGCCGACGGGCTAGCTGGCCGGGGTGAGCACCACTACCGCCCCGGCGGGGGCACCCCCCTCTACTGGCGCAGCGACAGGGTCTGGGAACGCGACCCCATCTTCGCCGCCACCACCGCCCATCCCCACCTGTTGCAGGCCGTCGGCCAGTGCCTGGGCCATGGTTTCCTGCCCGTCGCCGACGCGTTTATCTGCGCCCAGCGTTTTGGGGGGCAGCCCGAATCCTGGCGGCAGGAGGTGCCCTATGCCGATCCCCAGCGGCGCTGCACCCTCGGTATCCCCCACTTTTCCGCATGCCTCTTCCTCGATCAGGCCACCGCCGAGAACGGCTGCTGGTGGGCCCTGCCCGGCCGCCATCTGGCCGGCCACCTCGCCCTCGAGGAGGAGGATGCGGAGGCCCTCTTCGCCCAGGCCCGCCCCCTGGAACTGGCTGCCGGCGACGTGCTGCTGCTGGCGGCCCCGGCACCCCGCGCCAGCCGGGGCAACACCTCCGCCCGCAGTTGGCGGGCCTTCGAGATCCACTATCTGGCGGCCCAGGTCCTGGCCAGCACCTTTGCCCATCCCCCCTTTCCGGAGCGGGGCTTCAACACGCAAGGCCTGCGCCTGGCCGCGGAATTTGCCGCGCTGCGCCGCACCCTGGGGCTGGTGTTTCCCGCCGATCCCCAGGTCCCCCTGGGGGAGGAAGGTTTTGTGCCCGCCGGACCGCCCACCACCCCCCCGTACCACTGGCGGAACCTTGCCGGGCAGGCGTCCCGCTAGCGGCGGCGCCCGGCCCCTTGACATCTGTTCTGCCCCAGTTCTATCGTCATCCCACTCAGGAGGACCACGATGACCACCCAAAGCCGCTTCAAAGTAGTGCCCAACCACGCCCAACTGGCGCAGATGGACCGCGACCTCAGCTTCCACCCCAGCGAGGTCCAGCATCCCAAGACCCTCACCCCGGCGCAGATCGCCCATTTTAACCGCGAGGGTTACCTCAAGGGCCTGCGGGCCTTCTCGACCGAGGAGGTCGCCGGCCCCCGCGCTTTCTTCGACGCCATCCTCGCCCGGGTCATGGCCCAGGGCGCCAGCAGCTACTCGATCCTGTCTGCCCACATGAAATACGGGGCGGTCTGGGACCTGATCACCCACCCGCGGCTCGTCGCCCTGGTCAAGGATCTGCTGGGAGAAGAGGTGGTGGGCTGGGGAGCGCAGTTCTTCTGCAAACTGCCTCACGACGGCAAGATCGTTGCCTGGCACCAGGACGCCTCGTACTGGCCGCTGACCCCGTCCAAAACCCTCACCATCTGGCTGGCCATCGACGACGCCGACATCGAGAACGGCTGTATGCGCTTCGTCGCCGGCTCCCACCACCACGGCCACCTCACCTTCAGGCCCAGCAGCGCGGACGAGCAGAACGTGCTCAACCAGACCGTCGAAAACGCCGAGCAGTACGGGACCGCCGTCGACGTGGAGTTAAAGGCCGGCGAGGTCTCCATCCACTCTGACCTGCTCTTGCACAGCTCCAACGCCAACCACTCCGCGCGCCGCCGCTGCGGCCTCACCCTGCGCTACTGCACCCCTGATGTGCGCGGCACCATGGGCTGGGACAAGGAGGGTATCCTCCTCAGCGGCAGCGACCCAGAACACCACTGGGGCAACCCGCCCCGCCCCGCGCAGGACTACGAGGGAATCTGAGGAGACCGCAGGTGAAGATCACCGGCATCAAAACCACCGTCGTCAACGCCCAGATGCGCAACTGGGTCTTCGTCAAGGTAGAGACCGACCAGCCCGGCCTCTGGGGCTGGGGCGAGTCCTCCCTAGAATGGAAAACCAGGAGTGTGGTGGGCGCGGTAGAGGATTTCACCCCCATGCTGCTGGGCGAGGACCCCACCCGCATCGAGTTCCTCTACCAGAAGATGTACCGCCACTCCTTCTTCCGTATGGGGGTGATCGGCATGTCCGCCATCTCCGGCATCGAGCAGGCCCTCTGGGACATCCTCGGCAAGGATCTGGGCAAACCGGTGTACCAACTGCTGGGCGGGGCGGTGCGGGACAAGGTGCGGATGTACACCCACCTGGGCGGTGGGGACATGAAAGCCGTGTACGAAACCCAGGGAACCAATGATCCACAGGTCTTCGTGGACCGCGCCCTGGCGGTGGTGCAGAAAGGCTACAGCGCCGTCAAGGTGCTGCTGACGCCTCCCACCGAGCCGCTCAATCCCATCGCCGACTACCGCAGCGCTGAGCGCACCATGCAGGCCCTGCGCGAGGCCCTGGGCGAGGGCATCGACATCATGGTCGACTGCCACGGCCGCCATTTCCCGGCCAATGCCCTGGAGTTCTGCCGGGTGCTGGCCCCGTACCGTCCCTACTTCATCGAGGAGCCGGTTCCCCCGGAAAACATCCCGGCCATGGCCGAGGTGCGCCGGGGCAGCCCGGTGCCCATTGCCACCGGCGAAAGACTGCTGACCCGCTTCTCCTTCCGCGAGGTCTTTGAGCAGCAGGCCTGCCACATCATCCAGCCGGATCTGTGCCACTGCGGCGGCCTGTGGGAGGCCAAGAAGATCGCCGCCATGGCCGAAGCCTATTACCTGGGGGTAGCCCCGCACAATCCGCTGGGACCGGTGGCCAACGCCGCAGCCCTGCACTTTGCCCTGAGCACCCCCAACTTCCTGATTCAGGAGGACATGCTCAGCGATGTGCCCTGGCGCTGGGAGGTGGTGCACCACGAATTGAGGACCGAGGACGGGTACTGGCTCAAATGCGACGCCCCCGGCTTGGGCATCTCGGTAGACGAAGAGGCCGCGCGCAAGTACCCCTTTCAGCAGGAGATCATCCACGCCACCACGGCCCGCGCCCGCGACGGGGCCATTCTGGACTGGTGAAGCGATGGACCAGCGCTTCCTACAGCACCTGATCACCCCAGCACAGCGCCAGCATTTCGAGGAGCAGGGGTACCTGATCGTGCCCCAGGTCCTGGACGCGGCGCAACTGGCTGCCCTGGAGGCGGCCACCGACCGCGTCTGGGAAGCGCAGTGGACCGCCGGCCTGGGCGCGGACCAGAACCTCTTCTTCCCCAACTTCGTTGGCCGCGACCCGCTCTTTGCCGCGTTGGTGGATCATCCGCCCATTCTGCCCATCGTCTGGGGGCTCCTGGGCTGGAACATCTACCTGTATCACTCCCACCTGGGGGTGACGCCCCAGGAAGGCCCCCGGCACCCCCTTCAAGGAGCCCCTCGGTTTCCACCAGGACAGCGGCCGGGTCAATGCCGAGATGGAATTCCACCCCCGGCCCCGACTTTCCCTCAAGGTCTCCTATTGGCTCAGCGATGCCTCCCAGCCAGGGCGGGGCAATTTCTACATCGTCCCCGGCAGCCACCTCGACGACGACCTGCAGCGACCCGCCGACCGCAATCCCGAGGGCGCCATCCCGGTGCTGGTCCACCCCGGCGACGCCGTGCTCTTCGACCGCCGCCTCTGGCACGCCCGCAGCCCCAACCACTCCCCGGTGGTGCGCAAGGCGCTCTTCTACGGCTATGCCTATCGCTGGCTGCGCACCAAAGACGACATGACCATTCCGGCCGAACTGCTGGCCGCCTGCGATCCCATCCGCAAACAACTCCTCGGGGTGGGCACCAATGCCAACGGCTTCTTCTCGCCCAAGGACGAGGACGTGCCACTCAAGGTCTGGCTGGAAGAGCAGGGTCTGATTGAGGCGAAGAAGGGCTGAGGTCGCTGAACCAGACTGCTAGACCCTGCTGCGCCCGCTGGCTCCGGCAGGCAGACGGGGCAGCGGGGATGCGGGGAGTCGCCACTCAGGCACGCAAACTGGCCTTCATCCGCCCCAGTGCGGCCAGGGCCCGCTGCCGGGCCATGGCGTGGTCCACGATGGGCCAAGGGTAGGTGCGGCCCAGCACCACCCCTGCTTCGGCCAGAACTCCAGGAGGTGTCTCCCCGGGCCGGTGCACCCAGGCCGCCGGCACCCCGGCCAGTTCGGGCACCCAGCGCCGCACATAGGCCCCCTGTGGGTCGAAACGCGCCCCTTGGCGGGCGGGGCTGAAGATGCGGAAATAAGGGGCGGCATCCGCCCCGCAACCCGCAGCCCACTGCCAGCCCAGGGTGTTGTTGGCCAGGCCCGCGTCTACCAGGGTATCCCAGAACCAGCGCGCCCCCTCCTGCCAGGGCAGCAGCAGGTGTTTGACCAGGAACGACGCGGTCACCATACGCGCCCGGTTGTGCATCCACCCCGTCTGCCAGAGCTGGCGCATACCGGCGTCCACCAGCGGATAACCCGTCTGCCCCTGCTGCCAGGCCCGCAGGTGTTGCGGTTCGCCGCCCCAGGGAAAGGCCCCAAACTCGGGCCGCAGGGGCTGGTCCGGGGTGGTTGGGAAGTGGTGCAGGAGCTGGTGCCCGAACTCCCGCCAGCCCAACTGGCGCTGGTACGCGGCGCTGCCCGGCAGACCATCGACGGCGCGCCAGACCTGGGCCGGGCTCAACTCGCCGAAGTGCAGGTGTGGGGACAGCCGGGAGATGCCCTCCTCCCCCAGCAGATCGCGCCCGGTTGCGTACCCGGCCAGACCCCGGGCTACAAAGCTGACCAGGGCCTGCTGCGCCCCGGCTTCCCCCGGCTGCCAGGCCGCCCGCAACCCCGCCGCCCAATCGGGGCGGGGCAGCAGGCCCAGCGCCTGCAGCTTCAGGGCTGCGGGCCAGCGCCGCAAGCCGCACAGGGCAGGCACCGGCAGCGCCTGCCCGGGCCGGATGCCCGGTGCCGCGGCTCGCCAGTACGGGGTGAAGACCTGGTACGGACCGCCGCCGCTCTTGTGTACCCTGTCGGGGGGGCACAGGAGACTGCCCTCCGCCACCCAGAAGCCGATCCCGGCCGCCGCCAATGCCTCGGCCACCGCCCCGTCCTGGCGCAGCGCGGCCGGCTCCCAGCGCCGGCTGCAGCACACCTGGGCCGCCCCTAGCTGCCTGGCCAGCTGCGGCAACACCCACTCCGCCGGGCCACGGCAGATCAACAGCCGCAATCCCCGCCGGACCAGGTCCGCTTCCAGCCGGGCCAGCGAGTGGTGCATCCACCAGCGGCTCGCCGCCCCTGCCGGCCAATCCCCCTCCTCCTCCGGCGAGCACACGTAGACCGCCGCCCCCGGGCCTCCCCCTGCCGCTGCCGCGTGCCGGGCCGGGTTGTCGGCCAGGCGCAGATCGCGGCGGAACCAGATCAGGGCCGGACGCCTCGCCGCCCTCACCGCCCGGCCGCCCGCGCGATGCCGCGCAACATGCCGGCGAAGATCAGGCAATGCACCGGGTACAGCGCGTACCAGTAGAGAAATCCGCCCAGGCCCCGGGGGTCGAAAAGGGCGGTCTGCCGGATACAGCAGCGACCCGGACCGCAGGGCTCGACCTCGAACTGCAACCAGGCCCGGCCCGGCAGCTTCATCTGCGCCAGCAGGCGCAGCAGCTGATTGGGGACCACCGCCTCGACACGCCAGAAATCGAGGGCGTCCCCTGCCACCAGGTGCCGCGGATCCCGGCGGCCCCGGCGCATGCCCGGCCCTCCCGCCAGCAGGTCGGCCAGCCCGCGCAGGCGCCATACCCAGTTGGCGCAGTACCATCCCGTGGCTCCCCCGATGCGCTCGATCGGGGCGAAGGCCGAGGCCGGGTCCGCCTCGACCTCGGCGCTGAGCGAGTGGATGAGGCGCCGGCCGAAACGCACCCCGCCCCAGCTGGGCAGTTTGCCCTGGGAGGAAAGGGCGTCCGACCAGCGGGTGGCGGCGAACTGGTGGTCCTCGTTGCTCAATGCCCGCGCCATGGCCTCCCGCACCCCGCGGGGGCGGAGGCTGAAAAGCTGCACCGCCCGGTCTCCGCGCACCACGGTGTCGTGGCGCAGGCTCTCGATCAGTTTGCGCCCGACCCGGGCGTAGAGGGGGGTGACCAGCCCCAGCCACAGGCTGGACAGGCGGGGGGTGAGCACCGGCACCGGCACGATCCAGCGGCGCAGGCCGCGTTGCCGGGCGTACTCCCGCATCAAATCGCTATAACTGAGCTGGTCCTGACCGCCGATCTCCACCACCTCGCTGCCCGTGGGTTCGAGGTCGAGGGCGGCCTGCAGGTAGGCCACCACGTCCTCGACGCCGATGGGCTGGGCCTTGGCCTTGACCCAGCGCGGGGTGATCAGCACCGGCAGTTTTTCGACCAGGGCGCGGATCATCTCAAAGGAAAGGCTGCCCGAGCCGATGATGATCGAGGCCCGGAACTCCAGGGTGGGGATCCCCGATTGCCGCAGGATCTCCCCCACCTGTTGCCGGCTGCGCAGATGGTCGGAGAGGTCCTGCTCGGCGCCCAGGCCACCAAGGTAGATCAGCCGCCGTACCCCCGCGGCGCGGGCAGCGGCGGCAAAAGCCTCGGCCCCCTGGCGCTCCTCGGCGACAAACCCACGGCGGACCGCCATGGCGTGCACCAGGTAGTAGGCGGTGTGCACCCCGGCGAGGGCGGCGGGCAGGGACGGCGGGTCGAGCACGTCGCCGGGCACCACCTCGGTGCCCGCGGCCACCCGTCCCTGCAGGAAGTCGGGGCGGCGGGCCATACAGCGCACCGGCTCCCCGGCCGCTTCCAGCGCCGCCAGCAGGCGCGCACCCACATAACCGGTGGCCCCGGTGAGCAGCACCAGCGGCCGGCCCTCTTTCATAATCTGCCCTTGACCCAGCCGATCAGCCGGCCCAGCACCGGCAGCTGGGCGTAGAAGGCGCTGCCCGAATCCCAGTAGTCCTGGTGCAGCACCACCTTGCCCCGGGCGTCGAAACGCACGTGGCTCATGCCGATGGACTGGGTCGGCTGGCCCCCGGCGAGCCTGGGATGTAGGATCTCCATGGTCCAGCGGTAATAGTAGTTGCCCCCGGAGGCCGCCACGTCATGTACCTGCACCGCGATGCGGTCCGCCGCCTCCGCGGTGTGCAGGAAATAGGCCTCGATGGCCGCCACCCCGATCACCTCCTTGAGGGTATCGTTGAGGTACGCGTCCTCGGCGTAGACCTGGCGGGTCTTCTCCTTCACCCCCTCGGGGGTCAGGGAACAGAGGAACTCCCGGAAGGCGGCGATGGCCGCCTCTTCCTCGGCGCTGCCGGGCACCAGGTGGGCGATGAGAGCCGGATCGGTGCGCGCCAGTGCTTCGTCGTAGGACATCGCCATACCTCCAGATGGTTGTTTGGCCGCACAGGCGCCCAGGCTCAGCGCCCAGGCGGCCAGCAGCAGGGTCAGCGCGCGCCTCATCGCGGCCGCAGCCGGTAATGGGCCACCTTCCACTCCTCGCCACCCCGGAACCCGAAAAGCTCGCTGCAGGCCATGAAGAAGATCCGCCAGCGCTGCAGCCAGCGGCGGGCCTCTGGCCCGTAGTGTTCGGTCAACACCGCCAGCACGCCGTCCCGACGGTGGTCGAGGTTGGCCAGCCAGTCATCGGCGGTGCGCGCGTAGTTGCGGCCGTTGACCGACCACTGCTCTTCCACCTCCAGGTGCTGGTCGAAGCGGCCCAGCAAGCCCTCGGAGGGCATCAGCCCGCCGGTGAAGAAATGCCGCCCCATCCAGTCGCGCGGCCCCTCGGTGCCGAAGAGGTAAGCCCGTTCCCGGTGGCAGAAAACGTGGATGAACAGCCTGCCCTCCGGCTCCAGCCAGCTGGCCACGCGCGCCAGGGCCGTCTCCCAGTTGCGCAGGTGCTCGAACATCTCCACCGAGACTACCCGGTCGTACCGGCCCGGAGCCTCGAACTGGTTGAAGTCCCCGGTCAGCACCTGGACGTTGGCCAGGCCCCGCTCGCGGCAGCGCGCCTCGATGTACTCGCGCTGCGGCCCCGAGTTGGACAGGGCAGTGATCCGGCACTGCGGGTAGTGTGCGGCCATGTACAGGGTCAGCGACCCCCAGCCGCAGCCCAGCTCCAGCACCCGCTGCCCATCGGCCAGCCCGGCCCGGGTGCAGGTCAGGTCGAGCATCGCCGCCTCGGCCTCGTCGAGGGTGGCCGCGCCGGTTTCGTAGAGGCAGGAGCTGTACTTGAGGTGGCGGCCCAGCACCTGGGCGAAGAAGGCCGGCGGCAGTTCGTAGTGCTGCTCGTTGGCCTCCCTGGTGTGCAGGGCCAGGGCGCTGGAGCGCAACTGGGAGACGAAGGCTTCGGGGTCCTGGGCCTGTTCGCGCTGCAGGCGCTCGCGCAGCAGGCGGCGGATGCCCCAGCGGATGAGTGCGTCGGGCAGCAGGCCTTGCTCGGCCCAGTCGATGGCTCCGTTCATGGCAGATCCTTTTGGGGAAACCAGGGGAAAAAGGCGCTGGTGCGGCGCTGGTACCGGGCATAGGCCTCGCCGCGGCGCCGCAGCGCCTGGGCCTCGGCGTGGGGAATGCCGGTGCCGCGGTTGAGCAGGAACAACATCGCCAGCGGCGGCGCCAGGGCCAGGGCACCCTGAGGGGCCGAAAACGCCATCAGCGCGTAGGCGCACCACAGCAGCCACTCGCAGAAATAGTTGGGGTGGCGCGAGTAGCGCCACAGCCCTAAATCGCACACCTGGGCGCGGCGGGCCGGATCGGCGCGGAAACGCGCCAGCTGGCGGTCGGCCAGGGTCTCGCCGGCCAGGGCCAGGACCCACAACCCCAGGCCCGCCCATTCGGCCGCCCCCAGGGCCGGCACCGGGTTGCGGGCGAGAACCAGGAAGGGCAGCGAGAAAAACAGGGCCAGGGGCACCTGGGCGAGGAAGAGCAGCAGGAAAAACCACTGGGCCCGACTGCCCCACCGCTGCCGGAGCAGGGCATAACGGCCGTCCTCCCCGGGCCGCCGCACCCGGTCGCACACCAGGTGCAGGGCCAGGCGCAGGGCCCAGAACCCTCCCATGGCCCCCACCAGCCACCGCCGCGGGGCGTACCCCTCCTGCCCCACCGCGTGGACCAGGGCCAGGCCGCCCACCCCCAGGGTCCAGCCCAGGTCGGCGATGGCCGCGTCCCCAGTGCGGCGCTGCACTGCCCACAGGGCCAGCATCAAAAGGCCGAGCAGTGCGGCCGCCACCCCCCAGCCGGCCCATCCCAGACTACCGGGCCAGGGCAAGGCGTTCCCGGGCCGGGGCGCTGCGGTTGAAGGGTTTGGCCATCAGCAGCTGCACGTCGCCCAGATACCGTTCCTGGAAACCAGCCTCGCA
>SXGT01754763.1_pt1 | contig 14280 bp, 10 predicted proteins | sample 3176221 | NCBI WGS metagenome assembly SXGT01 (sample SAMN11356862, study PRJNA531348) | freshwater metagenome | isolation source: freshwater sample F1-120 | place: China: Fuxian Lake, Yuxi | collected 2017-12-25
CCTTCATGAGGCGAAAGGCTTGCTGCGTGCAAAGAAAGACGCCCGTCAGGTTGACGTCGAGGACTTTGCGCCATTGCTCGAACGTCAGGTCTTCGAGGAGGATCGGCGGCGCGCCGCTGCCGGCATTGTTGAAGAGCAGATCGAGTCGGCCGAAAGTCGTCTGCGTTTTTTCGAAGAGCGCATGCACAGAATTCGGGTCGGCAATATCGGTCGGGACGGCCAGGGCCCGAACGCCGTCCGCGCCGGCCTGCGTGATGGTCTGCGCCAGCGCATCAGGCCGGCGCCCGGCCAGTACGACGGCGTAGCCTTCACGCAACAGCGCCAGCGCCGCCGCTCGGCCGATGCCCGAACCGGCGCCGGTCACGATCGCGATCTTCTGTTTGGAGGTCGCCATGTCCGCACTCGCTTTTCCGAGCCCGGACGCCAGCACGGTTGCACACGCAGCCACCTCGCTGGCGCTCGGGCTCTGACCCGTATCTTACGATGATCCACTCCGTTCGGCCGAGGGTGACGCGCCCGACTGGAGGATCTACAACACTACCATGAAACTCGGCATCGACTCCTATTGTTATCATCGCTACTTCGGCGAAATCTATCCCGACTTGCAGACCGACCCCGGCACGCGCATGACGGTGTGGGACTTCCTGAAGCGAGCCCGCAAGCATCGCGTCGATGGCGTGTCGATCGAGTCGTGTTTTCTGCCCCCGCTCGATGTCCCCTTCTTGAGCCAGCTGCGCGACAAACTCGACGAATACGGCTTCGAACGCGTCTGGGCCTGGGGCCACGCGAATGGCCTGCGCTCGGGAACCGATCACGCCGCGGCCAAGGACCTCGTTCAACACATCGCCCATGCGGCCACAATCGGCGCCCGCGTCATGCGCATCGTCGGTGGCAGTCGGCGGACGCGCCCCGCCTCGTGGGCCGTCCATAAACGCAAGCTCGGCGGTATGCTCAAGAAACTGCTCGGACCGGCTGGGGAACACGGCATCGTACTCGCCATCGAGAACCACATCGACATGCTCGCCGACGAAATCCTCGATCTCGTCGCCACCATCGATTCCCCCTGGCTCGGCATCTGCCTCGACACGGGCAACAACCTGCGCATGTTCGAGGATCCGCTCGTCGTCGCCGAGAAGCTGGCGCCGTTCACCAGGGCGACTCACGTCAAGGACCTCGGGGTTCGCCCCGGCAACCCGCGCGACTACAGCTTTTGGCCCAGTGTGCCGATCGGCGAAGGGCTGGTCGATATGGGCAAAGTAATCAGCTACCTCCGCAAAGCACGCTACACGGGAATGTTGGCCATCGAGGTGGACTTCCTGCGCCCGGACTACGGCGACGAGGATCACGCCGTCGCCCAGAGTGTGAAACGCATGCGAACGTTGCTGAAATGACTCGCTTGGCGTTTTCCCGCGAAACCGCCAAGCGAAACATGCATTCGCCCGTTTGACAAGACCGTCCCCCCCTTCGTGCGGCGATGGTCGTCAGCGGTTCAATTCTTCCGCCCCCGAGTCTGGCATGAACCAGGCGATCACTGCCGCGGGTAAGAAAAGAAAGCTCGCATACACAAGGGCCGTGCCATAATCGCCGACGGTTGTAAACAGCCCGAAGAAGACCGTCCCGAGGCCCGCGGCGATGCGGCCAAAGTTGTAGCAGAAGCCGGCGCCGGTCGTCCGCAGCAGCGTCGGGAACAGCGGCGGCAGGTACATCGTGAACAGCGCGAAGATTCCCTGGCATAGCCCGATCGCCACGTAGCCGACTTGCAGTGCAACATGCCCGCGCGGCTCCATGAACGTGATCAACATCGACACGAAGTATCCCAAAGACAGAAGCGCAATCGTACGCCGGTAGCCAATCCAGGCCGCGATCGCTGACGCCAGGAAGTTCCCCGCGATTGCCGCAACCGTGACCACGGCCACCGCGATGCCGAGCAGTCGGCTCTTGCCGCCGTCGTCAAGGTCAGCCAATTCGGCGAGGTTGCGCAGGTGCTGTGGGAACCAGAACAGGAACGCCCAATGTGCCGTCAAAGTCAGCGCACAGACCGTGAGCGTCAGGATGGAGGTGCGCCGCACGGGACCGCGAAACAGGTCGAGAAAACCGGGAGCGGCCGGGCCGGTTTCCTTTCGGGCCGCGTGCCATTCTTCGGTCTCCGGCACCGCCTTGCGAATCCAGAGGACCAGAAACGCCGGCAAAAGCCCGACAAGAAAGATCGTTCGCACAGGAAAATCGGCCAGTAAATACAGAGCGACCGACGCAAGCATGACGCCGAGGTTCACGCCCGTCTGCAGCACCGCGGCCAGCCAGGGGCGCCAGCGCTTCGGCCAGGTCTCCGACAGTAGCGACGCACCGACGGCCCACTCGCCGCCGATTCCGAGCGCCGCCAGGAAGCGAAAGATCAAGAGGTGCCACCACGCCTGCGCGAAGAACGACAGACCGGTGAAGAGGGCGTAAGTGAGAATCGTCAGCATCAACGTCTTGCTACGGCCAAGCCGATCGCCGACGACGCCGAAGAAGCTGCCGCCCACCGCCCAGCCGACGAGGAACGCCGCCTGAATCCACGAGCCGTAGTAGCCGACCTGCGGGTCCTTCTGATCCTTGAGGTCCAGTAACTGTGCAACGAACGGTGCGGCGACGAGCACATAGAGATGCATGTCGAGCCCGTCGAACAGCCAGCCCAGCCACGCGGCAATGCCGGACTTCCACTGGTGAGCTGACAGGTCACGCAGGCCCTGCGGGCGAATCGTGGGAGAAGGAGGAGTGGGTTGGTTCATCAGTGGCTTCTTCCGGAGTTTTTCGTCGCAATCAGGGGCTTCCCATTTCGCTCGGTACGCGAATCCGCCAAGCGAGTCCTGATGGCGGTCTACATTGCATTCGGCCGACGCCAATCAGCATGCGCGTGGCATTGTTGATTTGCTTTTGGCGACGAATTCTGTTAAACTTCAACTTATCAACCCTGCCGGTTTTGGTTTACACCCGCCTTTACCGAATGCTGATTTTTCAGCGCTTGATCCTTCATGAAAACAACTCTTTCCACGCTCAGTGTCATCGTCCTGGCTTTGTTTGCAGGGCCCACCACTGCCGACGAGCCGTTGACGTTCGAACAGCACGTGCGGCCCATCCTGAAGGCGTACTGCCTCGACTGCCACGGCGCGGGCGAAAAGATCAAGGGCGGGCTCGATTTGCGCCTCAAACGTTTCGCGGAGAAAGGGGGCAAGAGCGGCACGGTGCTCGTTCCCGGCGATCCGGCCAAGAGCTTGCTCTTGCAACGCATGAAATCGGGAGAGATGCCGACGACCGAGAAGAAAGTGCCAGCCGAGATGATCGCGATCGTGGAGAAGTGGATCGCCGGCGGCGCGCATGCCCGGCGCGCCGAACCGATGTCACTGCCGCCGGGCATCGACATCACGCCGGAAGAGCGAGCGTACTGGTTCTATCAACCGCTCAAACGCCTGGAGCCTGCAAAGTTTGTGCCGGCCGACCGGGTGCGGTCCCCGATCGACGCCTTCGTGCTGACGAAGCTGCGCGAGAAGAAGCTATCGTTTCAGGAGGACGCGGATCGGTTGACGTTGATTCGCCGTGCGAGCCTCGATTTGCTTGGCTTGCCGCCGACGCAGAAGGAGATCGATGCATTCCTCACCGACACTGCGCCGGACGCCTATGAGAAGGTGCTCGATCGCCTGCTGGCGTCGCCGCATTACGGCGAGCGCTGGGCCCGGCACTGGCTTGACGTGGTCGGTTACGCCGACTCGGCGGGCGATGGCGTCGCCGACACGCCGCGACCGTACGCCTGGCGATTCCGCGATTACGTGATCCGCTCCTTTAACGCCGACAAGCCACTCGATCAATTCGTAATCGAGCAGTTGGCGGGCGATGAGCTGGCGCCGCAGCCGTGGGTCAATCTGAAGGCGGAGCAATACGAGCGACTCGCCGCCACCGGATTCTTGCGTACCGCGCCCGACCCGACTGCCAGTGCAAGCGGACAGGCCCAGGCGGAGCAGGTCGTCGTCGATACTCTCAAGATCGTCAGCTCTTCCCTGCTAGGTCTTTCCGTCGGCTGTGCCCAGTGTCACGATCATCGCTACGATCCGATTCCGCAGGCTGATTATTTTCGCCTGCGTGCGGTCTTCGAACCGGCATTCAATCCCGCACAATGGCGCGGCGCCGGGCAGCGGCGCGTGTCGCTCTTCACCGACGCCGATCGCGCCAAGGCGTCCGCCATCGAAGCGGAAGCCGCCAAGATGCAGACCGCCGTGAACGAGAAGCAGCAGAAGTATGTCGAGGCCGCCTTCGAGAAGGAGCTGACCAAGTTCCCCGAGGACCAGCGTACCGGATTGCGAACCGCCTTTCGCACGCCGGCGGCCAAGAGCACCGAGGAGCAGAAGAAACTCGTCGCGGCTCATCCGAAGCTCAACATCTCCGGCGGCTTGCTCTATCAGTACAATCAGGCCGCGGCCGACGAAATCAAGAAAATGCAAGACGGGGTCAACGCCAAGCGAGCGCTGAAGCCGGTCGAAGAATTCGTGGACATCGCGAACGAAGTGCCGGGCCAGATACCCGTGACCAAGGTCTTCCATCGCGGCGATTATCGCCAACCGAAGGACGCGGTGCAGCCTGGCGATCTGACCATCGCGGCGCCAGACGGCAAGCGATTCGAGATCACGGTCAAAGACACCAAGACCTCCACAGGCCGCCGGCTTGCCTTCGCGAAACATCTGACAACTGGCGAGCATCCGCTCCTGGGCCGGGTGCTGGCCAACCGCATCTGGCAGCATCACTTTGGCCGTGGCATCGTCAACACTCCCGGCGACTTCGGCGTGCTCGGTGAACGGCCCTCGCATCCGGAATTGCTTGACTGGCTGGCGACGGAGTTGCCGCGCCAGGGGTGGAGCATGAAAAAGATGCACAAGCTGATCATGACGTCGAGCACCTATCGCCAATTGGCGAAGCGCACGCCGACGCAAGACAGCGTCGATTCCAGCAATGTGCTCTATGGACGCTATCCGCTGCGCCGTCTCGATGCCGAGGTGCTGCGTGATCGGATCTTGCTGGTCGCGGGTCGGCTCGATCGCACGCCGTTTGGGCCGCCGATTGCGGTCGTCGAGGACTTTGTCGGCCAGGGCAATGCACCGGATGACAAGCCTCGCCGCAGCATCTATTTGCAAGTACGCCGCAGCAAGCCGATCGCTTTCCTGGCGACCTTCGACGCCCCGACGACGGAATTGAACTGCGACCGCCGCGTCGCCACCGCCAACGCCCCGCAAGCCCTCATGCTGATGAACAGCGACTTCATCCTCAAGCAAGCCGGCTACTTTGCCGAACGACTACGCAAGGAGACCCCGGCCGACTTCGAACGCGATCGGCTCGCCAAGCTCAGCGTGAAGAACCCTCGCCATGCCCAGTATGCCGCGTTCGCCTGGCGTGAAGCGTATCAGCGCCAGGCAACGCTTCAGGAAGTCGAGATCGCGTCTCGATTCCTCGGCAAGCAGATGGAGCATCTACGGGCCAACGTCAAAGACTTCGAGCTGGCTGCCCTGACAAATCTGTGTCAACAACTGCTTTCTTCCAACGAGTTCTTGCATGTGGACTGAACCAGGCCGGTTCGGGCAAGATTGGCTGACAGCAGGCACGTGAAGTACAATAGGGTTTGGACCGTTGCAGCGAGGTGAACCCATGAGCACAAGAATCTCAGTGAAACAGGTGGAGAGCGACCTCTCGGCGCTCCTGGATCAAGTCTCGAGGACGGGCGAAGAGTTCGTGGTCCAGCGCGAAGGCAAAGACTGCGCGGTCATCGTCAGCGCAAGGCAATGGAGGCGACGCAACGCGGCGCGTCAATTAGATGCCACGGAATCCGCTGGGCGCCTACCGAAGATTCATCAGCAGCGCGTAGAGGTCTTGCTGGAAGCGAAAAAGAAACGCACGCTTACGTCAGCGGAGCGACAAGAGCTCAAAGATCTGCTTCGCGAAAGTGACGCAGTGATGCTGCGGCGCGCCAAGGCACTGGATGCTTCATCGTGACGAAAATTCCCCCGGCCCGTCGGCGTCGAGTGCGTCACAGGGCACACGACCTGTGCGAGTATTGCCACTCGAGCGCAGAGCTAACGGGGCAAGGGTTCACCGTGGACTACATCGTCCCGGAAACTCGCGGTGGCGGGAGTCAATTGGCGAACTTGTGCTGGTGTTGCTTCTGGTGCAACAGTTTCAAACAAGTGCGGACTCACGCAGCGGACCCAAAGACAGGCGATCTGGTCCCCCTATTCCATCCGCGCCAAGACAGGTGGGAGGACCATTTTCGCTGGCATAGCGATGTAACGCGAATCGTCGGCCGTACCCCAGTTGGGCGCGCCACCATCAAGGCGCGGCGATTGAATCGGGCGAATCTGGTTTCGGCCCGGCGCATCTGGACGCGTCACGATTTGCACCCACCGGATTTTCCAGCCTGACCTTCGGAGACTTTCATGTGGACTGACCCAACCCGCCGCGAATTCCTCTCCCGCTCCGCCTACGGCATCGGCACGTTCGCGCTCGCGCACCTGCTCCAGCGCGAAGGCATGCTCGCCCAGGAAGTTGGCAGGCCTGGCGAGAACCTGCCGCTCAACCTGCGGCCGCGGCAGCCGCACTTCGCGCCAAAGGCGAACGCGATGATCTCGCTGTTCATGCACGGCGGCCCGTCGCACGTCGATCTGCTCGACCCGAAGCCCGAATTGCAGCGCATGCACGGCGTGGACTATTCCGGCAACGTCGCCTATAGCTTCGTCAATGCCGCGAGCCGAAAGTTGTTTGGCAGTCCGTTCAAGTTCGCAAAGCGCGGCCAGTGCGGCACGGAGATGTCAGAGCTGTTGCCCCACACCGCCGGCATCGCCGACGATATCTGCGTCCTGCGTTCGATGCACACCGGACACAATGGCCATGAGGTGTCGATCCGTTATTTCCACGGCGGCATCGCGGGGGTTACCGGCCGGCCGACGCTCGGGAGCTGGATCGTCTATGGCCTGGGCAGCGAGGCGGACAATCTGCCGGCGTACATGATCCTCGCCGATCCGGGCGGCCATCCGGTCGACGGCACGCACAACTGGGCCAGCGGGTTCATGCCGCCCCTCTATCAAGGCACCGTCTTGCGCCCGCAGGAGCCGCGCATCTTCAACCTCGACGCCCCGCCCCACTTGCGCGGCGAAGTGCAACGGCAGAATCTGGATCTCCTGCGCGAGCTGAACCGGCGCTATTCCGAGACCCGACCCAATGAAGCCGACCTGGAGACGCGCATCGCCAGCTACGAGCTCGCCGCCCGCATGCAGGACGCCGCCCGCGAAGCGCTCGATCTGTCGCGCGAGCCGGCGTCGATCCACCGCATGTACGGCCTCGACCAGGCCGAGACGCGCTCGTATGCCGAGCGATGCCTGATCGCCCGCCGTTTGATCGAGCGCGGCGTCCGCTTCGTGCAGCTTTTCCTGGGCGGGCAACCGTGGGACACGCACAGCAGCCTGCGCACCTCGCTGCCTGGTGTTTGTCGCATGACCGACAAGCCCGTCGCCGCTCTGGTGCGCGACCTGAAGCAGCGCGGCCTCCTGGACACCACCATCGTCCACTGGGGCGGCGAGATCGGTCGGCTCCCCGTCGTCCAGGGCGACCTCAACGACAGCGCCGGCCGCGACCACAACGGACAAGGCTTCTCCATCTGGCTCGCCGGCGGCGGCATCAAGGGCGGCATGACCTACGGCAACACCGACGAGGTCGGCCACCGCGCCGCCGAGAACATCGTCACTCCCAACGACTACCAGGCGACTCTCCTACACCTTTTAGGTTTCGACCACTCCCGCCTCATCTACCACCACAACGGCCGCGAGCAGCGCATCACCGACGGCCGGCCGGCGCGCATCGTGCACGAGATTCTTCGCTAGAGACTGGGAGAAGCCGCGGTATCTTACTTCAGAAATGCCGCTGCAACGACGCAACCAAACAGGCGAGCCGGCGGGTTGATCCCGCCGGCTCGGTGTTTTCGTGGAAGCGTATTGGACAAATCTGGCATCGGCAGCGCCGGCCCCAATCTTACGCCAACACCTCGCGTATGACGTTGCCGGCGACGTCGGTCAGACGGAAGTCGCGACCGTTGAAGCGGTAGGTCAAGCGTGTGTGATCGAGCCCCAGTAGGTGGAGCACGGTGGCCTGGATGTCGTGAACGCTGGCGCGGCGATCGACGGCCTTGTAGCCGAAGTCGTCGGTGGCGCCGTAGTGACCCCCCCCCTTGATGCCGCCGCCGGCCATCCAGATCGTGTTGGCATGCGGATTGTGGTCACGGCCTGTCGCGCCTTGTGAATCCGACGTACGGCCAAACTCGCCGCCCCAGACAACCAGCGTCGAATCGAAAAGCCCGCGAGCTTTCAGATCGCTCAATAGCGCGCCGACCGGTTGATCCATGCTGGCGGCGCAATCGCGATGGTTGACGTTGATATCGTTATGGCCGTCCCAGGGGACGTCGTTGACGGCGCCGCCGGAGATTCGGCTCGAGCTGAAGAAGATCTGCACGAAGCGCACGTCGCGCTCGACGAGGCGGCGGGCAAGCAGGCACTGACGGCCAAAAGTCGAGGTGTGCGGATTGTTCAGCCCGTAGAGATTCTGCACCAGCGCCGACTCTTGCCGCAGGTCGAGCGCTTCGGGGGCGGCAGCCTGCATGCGATAAGCCAACTCGAAGGACTGGATACGCGCGGCCAGGTCGGCTTCCTGAGCGCGCGGCTGCTGGTGGGCCTGATTCAATTCGCGAAGTAGGTCGAGCTGCGAGCGCTGCTGCGCATCGCTCATGCCGGGAGCGCGGGCGAGGTTGGCGATCTCCTCGCGGCGGCGCGCATCCAGCGTCAGCGGCTGGTAGCTCTTGGGAAGGAACCCGGGGGTCCAGATGTTATCATCGCCGCGCGGCTTCGTCTCGTGCATGACGACAAAGGCAGGCAGATTCGCGTTCATGGTGCCCAGGCCATAGTTGATCCACGAGCCCATGCTCGGATAGCCGGGTCGATTGAGGCCGGTCATGAGCTCGATGGCCGCCGGCGCGTGATTGTTTTGCAGCGAGTAGGCGGAATGGATGAAGGCCATGTCATCGACATGCCGGGCGCTGTGTGGCAACAACTCGGACACCCACGAGCCGGACTGCCCGTGCTGCCGCCAGGCGAACGGCGACGCGAGGCATCGGCCGCTAGTTTGAAAGAAACCCGTGGCCGGGTCGGCCCCGGCGAGCACCTGCCCGTTGCGGCGCTGGAGTTCGGGTTTGTAGTCGAAGGTATCGACCTGCGACGCACCGCCGGTCATGAAGAGCCAGATGACCGACTTCACCTTGGGAGCAAAGTGCGGCTGCTGGCGGCGCTCCTGCCCGCTACTCTCCTGGTGCAACAGCGACGCGAGGGCCATCGAGCCGAGGCCCATGCTGGCGCTTTGGAGGAAGCGGCGGCGGGTGGGGGGGTGGAGGGGGGATTCGTGGTTCATGTGTAATCCTTCATGACTCGCTTGTCCGTAGATGCCTGGCATCTCGCATTGCGTCTTCGAAGTTCTCAAGTTTCGTTCCTTGCAACCTCAATAAATCCAAACGTTGGATGTCAACCTCCGCGTGGCCTCGGTACCAGTGGCTCCAACCATTCTCAAGGAGCCTAGCCCCTTGCTTTCGCTGCCAATCACCAGAGAATTGTTCAAATATGACCAATCCCCCATCGACCTTGTCCGGATTCCTTCGCTTATAGTTTCGGAACTGCCATTCCGCTTGACAGGCCTTTTCCCAGTTCATTCGATATTTGACTTCAACGGTCAACCGCCTTCCGTCACCTTCCAACTCGATGGCCCCGTCAACTAGAAGAGCCGTGAATCTCTCCACACGAGCAATTTTCAGGAGCTTCCTTTTCTCAAACAGAAAATTGAATACGTCAATCTCGTATTTGGAGTGAGGCTTGAGCCCCTCCACCTGGATTTGCGCCTCCATCAATTCTCGCGTCGGATCGTGCCTTGCTTTTGGTTCGGGCATGATGGGCAAGCCGATCATTTCGGCAATTGAACTCATGGTCAATTCTCGCGTTCAGCGTTTCGCCACGCCTGCGGGAATGTGAAAAAAGGCCTCTTCCACAAGTTTGCCGACGACATCAACAATGGCTTCGCGCGTAAGTTCCGGAATCACAATCATACCCGGATGCGCGACAAACGGCCGTCCCTGTTTTGCATCGTTATCCAGGTCCTGTGCGAGGCGCACGGGGTCGTAAAAGAAAAGCGGGTGCACATCGCCGTTTGCGAAACGAACCACGACCCCTTGAAGCCAACCTTTCTCGTTTGCTTCCCACTCGCCACGCTCATCATACCAGTCAGGGAAAACTACCTGGTAGGCTCCATTCGCGTTCATGTCAGGTCTCACATACGGGTCAAAGTGATCTTCGCCAGCTCAGCTTCGTATTGTTCAAACGTCATCTCTTGCGTCGGGGCGATCTCAAAGTGGTGCGGTTTGCGGCCTGCCTTCACAATTTCGAGTGTCCTTGGGATTGCTCCGACTTCACAGGCGCCGCCAAACTGATCCAACCCGTCCGGCCTATCCGAGATCGAAATTCCTCGCCCCCGCATCACCAAACCCGTCCTACGATTGATGATAACATCAATTCGGCGCGAAGCCAAGCTCGGGCCGCCTCGGTAGTACCTCGGCATCAATCAATCCACATAAATAAACTCATTCAAACACAACAGCACCTGGCAAAAGTCGGTCAACGCCTGGTCGCGTGCTTGCGGCGCCTTGCCGTAGCTTTCTGCCTGGTTGGCGATGAAGGACGTCATTCGCAGTCTTTCGCCCTCGGTCGGCCGGCGGGCCAACGCAATCAGGTACGCCTGCTCGATCGACTCCGCGTCAGTCTTTGCACGCACTCGCACGGCCAGCTTCTGAGCGGCGCTGCGCACCAGGGGCGAGTTCATGAACGCCAGCGACTGCGTCGGCACCGTGGTGACGCTGCGTTCGCCGATCGATTGCAGTGCCTCTGGCACGTCGAACATTTGCAGGAACGGGATCATCTGACTGCGCTTGACGGTGAGGTAGACGCTGCGGCGCGGGCTGTTGCCGTCGAGCGTGCCGACGCCGTACATCTTGAGATCGAGCGTGCCGCCGACCGCGAGCAAGTTGTCGCGAATCGCCTCGGCTTCAAGCCGGCGCGTCGGATGGCGCCACCACAGGCGGTTGGTTGGATCGGCCTTCACGTTGACATCGCTCACCAGATTCGATTGCGTGTAGACAGCGCTCGTCATGATGAGCTTGTGGATCGCCTTCAGCTTCCAGCCGTTCTTGACCAGCTCGTTGGCCAGGTAGTCGAGCAATTCCGGATGGGTCGGCGGATCCCCCTGGATGCCGAAATCATTGGGAGTGCCGACGATGCCTTTGCCCATGTGATGCTGCCAAAGGCGATTGACGATGACCCGGGCCACGAGGCTGCCGGCGCCGTGCTCTGTGTCGGTCAACCATTTGGCAAGGGCAACACGCGGTTCGACGGGAGTCTTCGGATCGCCCAGCCATTTTTGTTCCTTGATCGTTGCACTCGTGAGCACTTGAGAGAATCCCGGCGTGACAACTTCGCGCTTCTTCTCCGGCTCGCCGCGGACCAGAAAGTTGACGGGCCCGCCGCGGCCGGATTGAGCGGCGAAGACGTCGATGAGCTTCGGCTTCGGTTCGTCCTTGGCGTGCTGCTCAATGGCTCGGTAAATCGGGTCGGCCTTCTGGTCGAGCTTTCGCACCCACGGCGCAATCGTATCGCGCTGCTCGGTCTTCCAGACGCCCTTGGTGGCGCGAAGGGCCGTCATGAGTTCCGTTGGGGTCTGCACTTCGGCCGATGCGTTGAGGGCGGTGGCCGCTGCCGTGGTGATGGCGAGCCGAGTCTTGCCGATGGCGTGCTGATCCCCTTCGAACTTCAGCGTGACGGTCAACACGGTGCCGCCGTCGAAGCCGATGTCGCCTTCGAAGTCGAAGGTGGCGGAATGATTCTTGCCGGTGCTGTTGCCTACGGACCAGCCTGTTTTCGGATTGCCATCGATCGCTGCCGCCAGGGGGAATTTCGGATCCTGAGCGCTCGCTTGCCCCGCTTTCAGCTTCACGGTAATCGGCTTGATCTTCGCCTTCGTCGCGGCGTTCAGAGGGGTCGCGACGATCGTGATTTCGCCAAGAACAAACTCACCGGCAGGCCCTTGGCCCGGTCCTGATTTCGGCAGTGCGTTGTCGGAAAGGGCCTCGAGTCGCAGGGCCTTGACCTTCTTCTGCAACGTGTGGGCGACGATGGTGTAAACCTCATTCTTTTGGCTCTTGCCTGTCGCCGCGATCACGCCATCGGCGCTGGCAGAAAGGACGCCCGCTTTGCTTTTTGCCTCGACGGCAGCCAAGGTCAGCCAGGGTGGAGCGGGCTTATCCTTGTTGGCATCCCAGACGCCTTGCAGGTACTTGGGAAGCACAGCTTTTTCGAACTCGTCACGCGCCTTCACCAGGGGTGCATGCGCCAGATCGAACGCCGCCTTGGCCTTCTTGAAGGCTTCGGCCTCGATGTTGACCTTGAGGTTTGCAGAATCGGTCCGCCCCAGTGCCGCGATCAGGCGATAGTAATCTTCCTGCGGAATCGGATCGTACTTGTGCTCATGGCAGCGGGCGCAGCCGAGCGACAGGCCGAGCATCGCGGTGCCGAGCGTCGAGACCATGTCGTCGAGATGGTCGTAGCGGATCAGCGCCAGCGTCTTCGACGTCGTTTGACCGGGGTACGAGCCGGCGACGAGGAAGCCTGTCGCCGAGATCGCGTTGAGATCCCCCGGGACCAGCTGATCGCCGGCGACCTGCCAGCGCACGAACTGGTCGAACGGCATGTCCTGGTTCATCGCCTTGATGACGAAATCGCGGTAGTGATAGGCGTTCGGGCGATTGCCATCGAATTCATACCCGCCGCTCTCGGCAAAGCGCACCGTGTCGAGCCAATGGCGCGCCCAGCGTTCGCCGACCCGTTCGCTTTCCAGAAGACGATCGATCAACTTCCCGTAAGCCGCTTGCGGCGTAGCAGTCGCAGCATCCTTGACGAACGCCTCGACCTCGGCCGGTGTCGGCGGTAAACCGTGCAGATCAAAGTACGCCCGGCGAATCAGACGCTCGAGACCAAGCGGGCCGTTGGGCGCCAGCCCTTTTTCTTCGAGCTTGGCGAGGATGAAGCGATCGATCGGCGTGCGGCCCCAGGTGCTGGATTTTGTCTGTGGCGGCGCAACTGCTTTCAATGGCTGAAACGCCCAGTAGCTGCGGGCTTTCTCGATATCGTATTCTTTTTTCTTCGACACGATCTTGCCTTCGCGCGGATCGGGCGCCCCCATCTCGATCCATTTCACGAAGTCGGCGATGATCTCCTTCGAGAGCTTCGTCGATTGCGACGGCATCTTCGTCGGTCCGTCGTGCTCCAGGGCCTTGATCAGCAAGCTCTCCTTCGCCTTGCCCACGACAAATACCGGACCGCTGTCCCCCCCCTTGAGCATGCCGGCCTTGCTGTCGAGCAAGAGGTCGGCCTTCAGCTTCTTCGATTGCGCCGAGTGGCACTCGTAGCAGTATTTGCTCAAGACAGGCCGAATCTTGCTCTCGAAGAACTCAACCCCCTTGGGATTGGGCCCGCCGGCAAGCAGAACGCCGGGGAGAGCGAGACAGCCGATCAACACGCCGAGCAGTCGTTGGTGAACCATAGGTTGAACGCGCTTTGAAAGTAAGGGATGCGTACCCATCTAGGCAGGAAAGGTATTCTATCACACGGCACCGTGGGTCGTCGAGGGAAAAGGGGAAGAGATGCGCCCCGAACTTCTGCCGAAGCTGGGCGAGTTGGCGTATGGGCAGCCGCACCCAACGTGCCTGACCAGACAGCATTGCTCCCCTCCGGGAGTGCGGGATTGGGCCGGCATTGCTCCCCTCTCCCCTCCGGGGGAGAGGGGCCGGGGGTGAGGAGGCACGCCTTGCAAGAACCCCACGTCCTCCAGCAACGATTCCGGCGTCATCGCATCCACCAGCCGCACGCGATAACGGCCCGGATGCTGGGCCAGGACGCCGTGGCGCAGCACGTCGGTCAGCATGCGCTCGGAGCGGTCGGCGGCGATGTAGGTGAGGCGCTCGTAGTAATCCTTCTTGAGCTTGCGGCTCAGGTCCTGGACGTGGTCGAGGAAATACCGTGCGAAAAGGCCGACGCCGATGCCGAGTTCGAGGACGTGAATCTCCTTCGCGAGCGTCCCCGCCTTCTCGGCTTGGAGGAGCGATGCGACGAAGACTTCGGCCGCATGGCG
>SXGT01616476.1_pt1 | contig 14279 bp, 12 predicted proteins | sample 3176221 | NCBI WGS metagenome assembly SXGT01 (sample SAMN11356862, study PRJNA531348) | freshwater metagenome | isolation source: freshwater sample F1-120 | place: China: Fuxian Lake, Yuxi | collected 2017-12-25
ACCCGTGCCGCCGTCGAGGAGGGGATCGTTCCGGGGGGCGGCGTGGCCCTGCTCCGCTGCCGTGAGGCGGTGGAAAAGGCCCGCTCGCAGGCCAAGGGCGACGAGAAGATCGGCGTGGACATCATCCTCAACGCCCTCGAGGCCCCGATCCGGCAGATCGCCGAGAACGGCGGCATCGACGGCGCGGTGGTGGCCGATGAAGTGGCCCAGAAAGACGTCAACATCGGCTACGACGCCAACAAGGGCGAGTATGTGGACATGCTCAAGGCCGGCATCATCGATCCCGTGAAGGTGGTCCGGGTGGCGCTGACGAACGCCGCCAGCATCTCGGGCCTGCTGCTGACGACCGAGGCGCTCGTCACCAACCTCGAGAAGGACGAAGCGAAGAAGCGGAAGATCGAGGGCAGCGTGCGGTAGGGATGGGCCGAGCCCTCGCCCGCTCCCTCGGGGAGAGGCCGGAGTCGGATGAGAGGCCGGTGGCGAGGGCATGCAGGTGGGCGACCAGCGGGATTACTACGAGGTGCTCGGTGTCGAGCGGCGGTCCACGCCGGCTCAGATCACCGACGCCTACCGCAAGCTGGCGATCAAGTTTCATCCGGACAAGAATCCCGGCAACGACGAGGCCGCCGACCGCTTCAAGGAGGCCGCGCGGGCCTTCGAGGTGTTGTCCGACGCCGACCTCCGCTCGCGGTATGACCGCTACGGCCACGCCGGCCTGCAGGGGGGCCGGCAGCACGACTTCAACGACATGTCGGACATCTTCGAGGCCTTCGGAGACATGTTCGGCGGCGGGATCTTCGGCGACGCATTCGCCGGGGGCCGTGGTCGGGGCAGCCGGGCCCGCAAGGGGCGCGACGTCTTCTGCCAGGTGTCGCTGTCGCTCGTCGAGGCCGCCCGCGGCGTCACCAAGACGGTGGAGTTCAACCGCCATGAGGTCTGCGGCACCTGCGACGGCACGGGCGCGAAGAAGGGGACGAAGCCCCAGCCCTGCGACTACTGCGGCGGCAAGGGGCAGGTGATCCAGTCGGCCGGCGTGTTCCGCCTCCAGACGACCTGCCCGGCCTGCCGGGGAGCCGGCAGTGTGATCCGCGAGAAGTGTCCCGATTGCGGCGGGGACGGCGTCTCGGAGGAGCATGTCGAGCGGCGGGTGACGATCCCCGCCGGCGTGGACAGCGACGTGCGGGTGCGGCTGGCCGGCGAGGGGGAGCCGGGAGCGGGCGGCGGCCCCCCCGGCGACTGCTACTGCGTGATCGAGATCGAGGACCACCCCTTCCTCACCCGCAACGGCCGCGACCTCCACTGCGAGGTGCCGGTCAGCTTCACCCAGGCGGCGCTCGGCGCCACCGTCGAAGTGCCGACGCTCGACGGCGCCAAGCCGCTCCAGATCGCCCGTGGCACGCAGAGCGGCGATGTCGTGCGCGTGCGGGGCCTGGGCATGCCCGAGGTGCGGGGCCGCGGGATCGGCGACCTGCACGTGCACGTCCACGTCGAGGTGCCGAAGACGCTCTCGCCGCGTGCGGAGGAGCTCCTCCGCGAACTTGCCAAGGAGGAGAACGCAGCCGTGAGCGCGAAGCGGTCGTCGTTCTTCAGCCGGCTTGCCGAATACTTCCAGGGCAAGGAAACTCAAGAGGAACACGAGGAGCAGGCATGACGATGGCCAGCGAACACGACGCGGACGACCAGAAGCCCGCCGAAGGCGAACATCCAACCGGGGCCACCGGCCCCGCAGCCGAGGAGACCCAGATCGTCGAACTCCAGGAGCGGCTCCTCCGCGTGCAGGCGGAGCTGGAAAACTTCCGGAAGCGTTCGCGGCGGGAATACGAGGACGCCCAGCGGTATCGCGAGATCGACGTCCTGCGGGACCTGCTGCCGGTGCTCGACAACGTGCTGCGGGCGATCGAGGCCGCGGAGAAGGCGGTCGATGTCGAGAGCCTGCGTTCGGGGTTTCGGATGGCGGCCCAGCAGATCGAGAAACTGCTCGCCAATCACGGCTGCCAGACGATCGAGACCGACGGCTCGGCCTTCGATCCGGCCGTGCACGACGCGATCCTCCAGCAGGAGGTGCCCGGCATCGCCGCCGGGACGGTCGTGGGCACCGCGAGCCGGGGTTACAAGCTCCACGACCGGGTGGTTCGTCCGGCTCAGGTCATCGTGGCCAAGGGAGGGTGAGCGATGCCGACTTACGACTACGTCTGCGACGGCTGCGGGCATGCCTACGAGCTTTTTCAGTCGATGACCGACGCCGTGAAGAAGACCTGCCCGAAATGCGGCAAGAAGAAGCTGCGGCGGCTGATCGGCGCCGGCGGCGCGATCGTGTTCAAGGGCTCGGGCTTCTACAAGACCGACTACCGCAGCGAGTCTTACAAGAAGGGCGCGGCGGCCGACTCGGGGGGAGACGGCGGCAAGAAGTCGGACTCGGGCGGGAACTCCGGTTCGGGTTCGAAGAAATCGGGTTCAGGGGAGGGCTGACGCATGCCCAAGTGCCCCGTCTGTGACGGCGACGTCGATCTGACCACCACGCCGACGGTGCCCTTCTGCAGCGACCGCTGCCGACTGATCGACCTGGGCCGGTGGCTCGACGAGGGCTACGGGGTGCCCCAGCCGCGGAAGCCGGGGCCCGGAGAGCCCCGGCCCGATCCGTCGGACGGCGAGGACGACGGCTGACGGCACGTTTCGGCCGCGCGGCGTATACTCCCGCTCCCGTGAGGACGGCAGTCGTCCCGCCCGCACGCATCCGCGAGGTACCCGCTCCATGACGTCAGAGCCCCATCCGTCCGGCACGATTGTGCACGAGATCCGCTGGAGCGACGCCTTTCCGTGGTGGCTGCTCTTCCGCGCCGCCGGTGCGGCCTTCTCGCCGACGGTGATCCTGCTGGCGGCGCTCGGCGCGGTGGCCACGTGGGCGGGATGGTCGGCCTGCGATTCGTTCGGACTCGTCGCCGCCAACGGGGCCGTCGCCGGCGGCCTCGTGCTGCCCGACGCCGCCGGTGGGGCGGTGACCGCACCGCTCGCTCCGAGCATGGTCGCGACGCCGTGGCTCCACGATTGGGGCCGGCGGCTGCCGCGGCCTTTGGCCGAACTCGTGACGCTCGTGAGCGTGCCCTTCAGCCCCACGGCCCCGTGGAGCGAGCGACTCGGCGCGCTGGCCCGGATCGGCTGGTTCGTGCTCGTCTGGTCGATCTTCGGCACGGGCATCACCCGCCACGTGGCGTTGAAGCTCGTCGGGGAGGAGGCGTTGGGCCCGATCGGAGCCACGCTCTACGGCTCCCGCAAGTGGCTGCCCTCGTTCAACTCCGTGCTCTTCGTGCTCCTTGGAATCCTGGCCCTGAGCATCCCGGGCACGCTGCTGGGGCTCGCGATGCGGACGGAGTGGGGCCTCGCCTTCGCCGGTGCGGTCTGGCCGCTCGTGCTGCTCGGCGCGGTCGTGCTGGCGATCCTCGCGATCGGGGTCGTGGCCGGCTGGCCCCTGATGGTGGCGGCCGTGGGGGTCGAGCGGGGGGACAGTTTCCAGGCGATCTCGACCGCGTTTTCCTACCTTTATCAGCGGCCCCTGCACTACGCCTTCTATGCGTTTGTGGCGGTCCTCGTGGCGGTGCCGGCCCTGGCCGCCGCCGGCCTCTTCGCCGATGCCACGGGCACCCTGGCGATGTGGGCGGCGAGTTTTGGGATGGGTCACGAGCGCACGGCCGCGGTTCTCGACGGCCTCGTCGGCACGGGCCCCGAGGCGGCGACCTGGGGAGTGCGGGCCATTTCCTTCTGGAATCGCGGCCTCGCCACGCTGCTCTCGTCGTTTGGCTGGGGCTACTTCTGGGCGATCGCCACGGCGGCCTACATGCTCCTGAGGCGGGACGTGGACGGCACGGAACTCGACGAGGTCGTCATCGACGAGCCCGGCGCCGAAGGCTGACCGTCATGGGCCGCACCAACGGGCGAGCAGTGTCGCCAGCCCGCCCATGATCTCGCCGCGGCTCACGGCCTCGTCGGCGCCCGCCGCCACCGCCGCGTCGAGTTTGTCCTTCCAGACATGCGGCCCGTAGGCGACCACCCTGGCCGTCGGGCCACCGAACTCACGTGCCCGCGTCACGGCCGGGGCGACGTCGCCCGCCAGCGATTGAAGGTCGAGGAGCACGACGTCATAGGAGGCCCCTTGCGGGGTGCCGGCCGTCGATCCCAGGATTTCGATCGCGGCGCCGGTCGCGCCCCCCATGCCGGCCATGCGACTGGTGGCCATGAGGTCTGCCGTGATCACGAGAATGCGATGCGTCATGACGGATGGATGGTTCCGGGGTGATGCTCTGGCGGCGCGGGGCCCTCGACCAAGGCGAGTTCGGCCCGGTCGGATTCTCAGTGGTCTCCGAGGGAATGTCCATGGCCGTGATTTGGCCCGTCCTGCCCCGGCGGAAGGATCATCGACCCTGGAAACCCGTGGCGTTTCCACCGGGCCGGGCTCCGTTCGCTCGATCCCGGCTGCGCTGCGGCATCCATGCCTCCGCTGGCCGGCAACGCCGGCTCACGGTGCATGGGCAGCCCCGCCCGGCGAGCTGTTCTTGTAGGCTCGTGAACAAGACGCGGCCCGTGAATCCCGTGCCGAACAGGATTGTCAGGGACGACTTTGTCCAGGTGCCGCAGGAAAGGCGATGATTCGATGCGACGTATCGCTCTCTGGTCCGGGCCCCGCAATCTCTCCACGGCCCTGATGCGGAGTTTCTCATCCCGTGCCGACTGCGTGGTCAGCGACGAGCCCCTGTACGCCGCGTATCTCGCGACCACCGGGATCGACCACCCGGGCCGCGGGGATGTGCTGGCCAGTCAGCCGACCGACTGGCGAACGGTCTGCGAGCAGCTTTCGGTCGGCCCGCCACCCTTGGAACGACCCGTCTGGTATCAGAAGCACATGGCGCATCACATGCGGGAGGAGATGCTGACGGAGTGGCTCGACCCGCTCGACCATGCTTTCCTGGTGCGTCATCCCGCCAGGGTGATCGCCAGTTATCTCGAGGTGTTTCCCACGATGACGCTCGCTGAAACGGGGCTGCCCTGGCAGGCGAGACTGTTCGACCATCTGCGGCGGACGCGAGGCATCCCGCCGGTCGTGATCGACGCGGCCGAGCTGCGGCAATCGCCCGAGGCGACCCTCCGCCGACTGTGCGTCGGGCTCGGGATCGCCTGGGATCCGGCGATGCTCCACTGGCCGGCCGGCCCGCACCCGCAGGACGGCGCCTGGGCCCGGCACTGGTACGGGGAAACCTGGAAATCGACCCGGTTCAAGCCGGCCACCGCCGACGAGCCGGCCCGCCCCGCGCCTGATGTTCCGTTTCTCGCCGAGGCGGTCGCGCTCTATGACCAACTTCGCGGGGACTCTCCCGGGAATCCGCGATGAAGGGGGCCCCGCTCCCCCGTCACACCGCCTCCGGGCCGCGGACGGCCCGGTAGATCTGGACGGCCTCGTCCATGGGGAGCACGAACAGACGGCCCGCCGCCTCGCCGCCGGCGGCCAGCACGGCCGAGATCGCGTTGCAGGCGCTCCCGACGAAGTCGTCGTTGACGGCGATCTCCATCATCACCTCCTGGGCGAGCGGATCGGGGGCGGCGAGATCGTAGCCGTGCACGTCGCAGACGGTCAGCCGCGTGACCTGCACCGCGGCGAGCGCCAGCCGCACGCTCTCCACCTGCGCGGGCTTGATGACGGCGACGACCAGACGCATGGCCCCTCCAGGGCGATCAAGGGCGCGGGAGCTCGAGGCGGGCGTCGAGCGCCTTCTTGATCCGGGCGGCGAGATCGACGAGGTGGGCCCGGGAGTAGTCGTCGAGCTTCACGTCGTCCCTGGCAAGCACCGCTTCGATCCGCGTGTCGAGTCCACGGAGCTGCATGGCGGCGATCGCCTGGGCGTCGGGCGGGCCGCCCGACGTTCCGAGCACCAGCTCCGAGAGCCGCGAGACATAGGCCCGCTGCAGGCCGCGGCGGAGGCTGACGATCGCCGGTTTGCGGTTGGTGAAGTCGCCCGGCCCGGCCGCATCGACCTCCGCCATGATCGACTTCGTCAGCCTGTCGAGGAGCTCGGCCGTCGTGAAGGCATCCTGGTCGGCGGGCAGCTTGAGCTCGCCGTCGCGGATCCGGTCGAGCGTGAGCGGATCGAGGAGCCGGCCGAGCACCCGGTCCTGCCACATCAGGATCACGTCGTGAACCGGATAGTCCTCGCGATCCACCGACTCGCTCCCCCAGTGCGACCAGCGGGTGGCCATCAGCTGGTTGTAGAGTTCGGGCGGGAAGCTGAACGGCTGCGCGGCGAACATCTGCCGCTCGAGGAGTTCGAGCGCCTCCCGCTGCTTCGCCGGCGGCACGACGGCGAACGGGGGCCGGGCGTTGGCGTCGCCCTTGTGGCTGCGGGAGGTGGCCACGCCGCCGATCAGCCGCGCCGCCATGTGCATCGCCTGGCCGTACGACGACAACATGACGCCGAACGCCTGCCGCACCCGCTCGTAACCGGGCACGCGGCCGTCGGCGTCTTTCTGGGTCATGCGGTCGGCGATCACGGGCATCACCTGGGCCACGAGCTCGGCCCGGGTCCTGGCAAACGCGACCGGGTCGCTGCCGAGGTCGAACCGGTTGGAGAACGGATCGGGGTCGCCCCAGTCGGTGTCCTCGTCGGTCGCGTAGGCGAGCTCGGGCTCGCCGCTCCGCGCGGCGATCTTGTCGAGCTCCGGCAGCTCCGCCTCGGGGGTGCCGCCGGGGAGCGGCCGGTAGCCATACTCGATCGCCCACAGGTCGTAGGGGCCGATCTTCGCGGCGTAATAGTCGCCCTGCGTCTTCCCCTTGGGCATGATGTTGGCGGGGATGTAGTCCATCACGCTGGTGCTGCCCCCCGACTGCGAGGTCTTGGCGACGTCGTTGAAGTCGGCCAGCGACTTGACCGCGCTGCCTTTGAAGTTGTGCCGCAGCCCCAGCGTGTGGCCCACTTCGTGCATCGCCACGAGCGTCAGCCCCTGGGTGACGAGTTTCTCCTTGTCGGCCTCCGAGAGGCCCCCGGGGGCTGCGGCTGCCAGGGCCGTCGCCGCGAACGCCGTCTCACGGGCGTGCCCATCGAACAGCCGGCAGCCGACGCAGTCGGCTGCGCATCCGGCCAGCACCGCCCCGCGGCCGCCCCCCTGCCCTCCCGTCAACAGGGCCACCGACTGGGGCGTGAAGGTCTCGTATTCCCGCCGCCAGAACTGGAGGAAGTCGCCGTCGAAGATGATGTCGGCGTCGAGGATCTGGCCGGTCCGCGGGTTCACGCGGGACGGCCCCATCGCAAAACTCTGCCCCGCCGTGATCCAGCGGAAGGTGTTGTAGTTGACGTCCTCCGGATCCCAGTCGGCGGCGTCCGGCTGCTGACGAACCTCGATCGCGGTGGCGAAGCCGGCCTTTTCGAAGGCGACGTTCCAGGCCTCGATCCCTTCGCGGATCGGCTGCCGGTAGCGGAACGGCACCGTCTTTTCGATCCAGAACACGATCGGCTTCTTCGGCGGCGACACGGCGGCCGAGGGGTCGGCCTTCTCCAGCTGCCAGCGGTTGATGAAGCGGACGAAGCGGTCTTCATCCACCTTCTGCGAAAAGTCCTTGAGGGCCGTCACGAAGTAGCCCACGCGGTCGTCGGCCAGCCGCGGCTTGTAGGAGTTTTGCGGCAGGAGGCTGATCGAGTAGTGCACGTTGACCGTCGCGCCCCGCGAATCGGGCACCGTGTCGAGCTCGGCCGTGCCGCTCGAGCCGTAGGTGGCCGCCACCTGCAGTTCGACGTTGTCGGGGAAGCCCTTCACGCTGGCCCACGTCGAACGGTCGCCCGCGAAGGTGAAGCCGGGCAGCGTGCGGGCGATCTGCGGGAGGTCACTGAGGAAGATCCTGGCGAGGTCGATCACCTGTCCGCCGGATGGTCCCGTGGTCACGATCGGCAGGCTGAAGAGCACGCTGTCGGTGTAGGCCAGCCCGACCGCCCGCTCCTCGGGGCTCCCCTTGTCGGCGAAGAAGCGGACGTTCTTGCGGACGACCTGGATGTTGTCGTCCACCTTGCGGAACTGCCAGATCCAGTCGTCGCCGAAGCCGAGGCTCAGGCCCCCGAGGATCGAGCGGTCGCCGATTCCCTTCGCGATCGAGATCAGGACGAAAAACTCCTTGCCGAGCAGGGAGTCGGTCAGCTCGGCGAAGACCTTGTCGTCCTTCCGCCACAGTGGAATCAGGCCGTCGATCTTCCGGGCATCCTTGAGGACCACGGCGAACGGCGGCTTGCCCGGCTTCGCATCGGCGGGCGGGGCGTCTTTCGCGGGGGCTGCCGGCTGGTTGGCTGCGGCTGGGGGCTCGGCGTTCCGCGCCGGATCGCTCTTCGCGGGCTCGTCCGCATGGGCCAGCCCGGCCGCGGCGAGAACCGCCGCCGCGCACCACGCCGATCGCCCGCCCGAGTGCGCCACTGCCGATCGCCACATCGTGAAACTCCTGAGCCGAGCCATGAAACCATCGACGAACCCGTCGCGGGAAGCGTAGCATCGCGGTGGACGAGCCTCCAATTCCGGGTGTGACGGCCACGCGATGTCCGGTTCCCAACTCACCACGCCCGATCTCCGCGGTCTGTGCGCCGTCTGGCTGGGGCATCGAGACGTCGCGGTCGAACCGCTGGTGTCGGACGGTTTCAGCGGGTCGCATCTGTTTCGCATCTCCTGCCCGACCGGCGAATGCTGGGTGCTCAAGTCATCCGCGGCCGGAGCCGCCGATCGGATCGGCTGGTCGCACGGGCTCATGCGGCACCTTCGCGCGGCCGGCATCGGCGAGGTGCCGGCGGTGCTGGCGACCCCGGCCGGCGGCACGCTCGTCGTCGACGCTTCGGGCACGGCGTGGGAACTCGTCGAATACGTCTTCGGCAAGGCGGTTGACCGTCCCAGCCCCGCTCAGGCTGTCGCGGCGGCCACGTGCCTGGCGCGGACCCACGTCGCCGCCGCGTCGTTGCCGGGAACGCCGCCGAGGATCGCCCTGCCGGCGGCCGTGCTGCGGCGGATCGCCCGGGCGGAGGGGCTCCGCGACAGCCCCTGGTCGGGACGATCGTTTCGCGAGACCGCCGCGCCGGCCGGGGAGTTGCGCGACGCGGTGCTCGAGCGACTCGAGCGGGCCACGCAAATCTTCATCGCGAACGACGGCCCGGCCGCCCTGCGACGGATCGTCGGGATGCGGCCCGCCGCGCTGCCCGTGCAGGGGGTGCTCCGCGACGTCTGGAGCGACCACGTGCTCTATGCCGACGCGGCGCCGGAACGGGTTGCGGGTATCGTCGATTTTCATGCGGCGGGGATCGACACGCCGGCCACCGACCTCGCGCGGCTTTTTGGCAGCTGGCGGCCCGCGGCCGGCGCCGACAGGCCGCTTCTGGGGCGATGGCCGGAGGCGGTTGCCGCCTATGAGTCGATCAGGCCGCTGTCCGCTGCGGAACGCACTCTCATCCCGTGGCTGCACGCCACGGGCGTCATCTTCGGTCTCGACAACTGGTTCCGCTGGCTGCTCGCGGAGTCTCGCGAGTTTGTGCGGCCTGGGCGGGCCGTGACACGGATCGATCATCTCCTGTCGCAGCTCCCCGAGGCCGTTGCCGGCATCAACGATCGAGTCGGAAACGCCGTTTGACCCCGGAAAACTCGAGTCGTTAGACTTCCCGGGTCGAAACATCCCATGGATTGGGGCGCCGGCGCGGCCTCCGGACCGCCGGTTTCTGGCATCGTCACTCTTGCCGACGGATCGCATGCCTCACCTTCGCTGCAGATTGGTTCGCCCGGTCGCGTCTCGCGTGGTCGTCGCCTGGGGCTTTGCCGCCGTCGCCGTGCTTGCGGTGCGGGCTGATGACCTTGCCGGCCGGCTCGGAGTCGCGGCCGAGCCGGTCAACCCGCTGGCGGCGGTCACGGCGGCCCTCGGCGACCCGGTCGCGGTGACGGCCGCGATCGAGCCCGGCGTTGCTGGCAAACCCGACGTTTTGGCGGTCACAGCGAAGCTCGAGGACGGCTGGCACCTCTACTCGATCTCGCAGAAACAGGGCGGGCCGATCGCCACCACCATCAGGCTCGAGGGGGAATCCCCGCGGCAGTTGTCCGGGGCGTTTGCCCCTGACGAGGAGCCCCACAGGCGGACGGTGGACGACGTGCCCGCGTGGAAGGGGCTCGTGATCGAGGAGCATTCCGGCACGGTCACGTGGCGGGCGCCGCTCCGGCCGGGGGCGGGGGCGGTGCGGGGAGCCATCAGCCTGCAGCTCTGCCAGGACACCACCTGCCTGCCGCCGCAATCGATCCCCTTCACCGCGACGTCTACTACTGCTACCGCTGCTGCGCCCGCGGACGGCGGCCGAGAGGGGCCCGCGGAGCACGAGCCGGAGCGGTCTCATGTGCGGGTGCGGGCCGCCTTCGGGAAGCCTGCCGCCGGTGCGGCAGCCCGGCCGCTGATGGTCGAGCTCGTGCCGACGGAGGGCTGGCATCTCTACGCGCCGTCGGGCTCCGCGGAGAGCCGGATCGGCCAGGGCAAGCCCACGATCGTCTCCGCAGCGGCGGGCGATGGCGTCGATGTCACCAAGGTGACCGTGACGAAGGTCACCCCCACCACTCACGCCGACCTCGTCGAGTCGGGCGCGGTGGATGGTCCGATCGTGTTGGAACTGCTCGTCAACGCCGCGGCCGGTGCCGGCGACGGGCCGCGAACGGCCGCCGCGATCATCGGCTTTCAGACCTGCAGCGAGCAGACCTGCGACGCACCCACGGCGGTGCGGCTGACGATCACACCCCCCGCCGACGGAGCGGACCCGGGGGCCGTCGTCTTCGAAGACGCCCGCTATGCCGAGGCGGCCAAGGCGCCGCTGACGCTGGCCGTCGGCGATGACGCCCCGCCCGCGGCCACGACTGCCACGACGGCCAAGACGACCACGATCCCGGCGCTCAAGGCGGCCGATGCGGAGGCCGCCATGCCCGACACCATGGCGGCACCGGCGTCCGCCGCGCCGCTGGCCCTGCCGCTGGCGCTCCTGATGGGCCTGGCCGGCGGCCTCCTGCTCAACCTGCTGCCCCGCGTGCTGCCGGTGCTGGGGCTCACGTGGATGTCGTTCGCGCCGCAGTCGGGCCGCGACCGCCGCGAGGTCTTCGAGATGAATCTCTGGTATTGCGCGGGTGTCTTCGCCGTCTTCTTCGCCCTGGCGACGGCGAGCGTGGCCGCCAACATCGGCCTCGGCAGGGCCAACCTGGCCTGGGGCGAGCAGTTCACCTCCGCCGGCTTCAACATCGCCATGATCGGCATCGTCTTCGCCTTCGCGCTCTCCTTTCTCGGCATCTGGGAGCTCCCCGTGCCGGGCTTCATCGGCGAGAAGGCGGGGCACGTGCAGTCGCAGGAGGGGCCGGCCGGCTCGTTCTTGAAGGGGGTGTTGAGCACGGTGCTGGCCACGCCCTGCAGCGGGCCTTTTCTGGGCCCCGTCTTCGGCTTCACGCTCTCGCAGTCGACGGCCGTCACCTACGCGGTCTTCGCCGCGATCGCGACTGGGATGTGCCTGCCCTACGTCCTCGTCGGTCTCGTGCCCGGCCTGGTGAGGTTCATGCCCAAGCCCGGCGCCTGGATGGCCACGTTCAAGGAGGTGCTGGGGTTCGTGATGCTCGGCACGGTCGTCTACCTGTTCACGTTCCTGCATCACGACTGGTTCGTGCCCACGCTCGCGCTGCTGATCGGCATCTGGGCAGCCTGCTGGTGGGTCGGCCGCGGGCAGGAGTCCGCCGGCGGGGTCGGCTTCGGTCGCTGGGTGCAGGCCGCATCGGTCGCGGCGTTGGTCGGGTGGTCCGCCTTCACGCTGCTGGCGCCCGGGGAGTCGGTGATCGAGTGGCAGCAGCCCTTCTCGCGGGATCGGATCGCCGAGATCCGCAAGACCGGCGCCACGGTGATGGTCGATTTCTCGGCCGACTGGTGCCCCACCTGCAAGTTCAACCTCGCCTATGCGATCGAGACCGACAAGGTGCGGGCGAAGATCGAGAAAAACCGCGTGGTCCCCGTGCTCGCCGATTGGACCGATGGATCGACCGAGATCAAGGTCGCGCTCGAGGCGCTCCAGAGCCGGTCGATTCCGGTGCTGGCGATCTATCCGGCCGTGAAGCCCGGCGACACGCCCTCCGAGCCGATCGTGCTCCGCGACCTGATCACCGAGTCGCAGGTGCTCGAGGCCCTCGAGAAGGCGGGGCCGTCGCTTCCAGAGACCACCCCCCTCCGTTCGACGGCGGCCGGTCGGTAGGCAGCGGACCGCAGCGGGGCCGGCGGGCTACCGGAGGACGACCCGTTCGGCGTCGGCCGCGGCCGCGGTGACCGTGCCGATGCGGAAGTTGTCGTGGCCGAGATCGGCGAGCTGCTTCTGGATGCTCTCCGCGAAATGCGGCGACACGACGAGCACCATGCCGATGCCCATGTTGAACACCCGCTCCATCTCGTCGGCCGCGATGTTGCCGAGACCCTGCACCCAGGGGAAGACGGGCGGCACCTTCCACGAGCCCCGCTCGAGGACGATCTGCACGGAGTCGGGCACGATGCGGGCGAGGTTTTCGACGAGCCCGCCGCCCGTGATGTGGGCGATGCCGTGCACCACCTGCTTCACACGGTAGTTCGCGAGGACCGACTTCACGGGCCTGGCGTAGAGCCGCGTGGGCGTGAGGAGCAGTTCGCCCACCGTGCGGTCGCCGATCTCCGGCACCCGGTCGGCACAGGCGAGCCCCCCCATTTCGAAGACCGCCTTCCGCACCAGGCTGTAGCCGTTGGAGTGAAAGCCGCTCGACGCGATGCCGATCGCCACGTCGCCGGCCTGGATCTGCCGGCCGTCCACGAGACGCTTCCGCTCCACGACGCCCACGCAAAAGCCCGCGAGGTCGTATTCGCCGGGGTGATACATGTCGGGCAGGATCGCCGTCTCGCCGCCGACCAGGGCGCAGCCGCATTCCACGCAGGCGTCGGCGATGCCGCGGACGATCTGTTCGAGGAGGGCGGGATCGTCCTTCGCCATCGCCACATAGTCGAGGAAGAAGAGCGGCTCTCCGCCGGTGCACAGCGCGTCGTTGACGCTCATCGCCACGAGGTCGATGCCGACGGTGTGGTGGAGGCCCGTGTCGATGGCCACCTTGAGCTTCGTCCCCACGCCGTCGGTGCACGACACGAGCAGCGGATCCTCGTACCCGCGGGCGAAGAGTCCCTTGAAGTCGAGGGCGAAGAGGGCGGCGAAGCCCCCCTCCTGGCTCATCACCCGGGGGCATTGCGTCCGCCGCATGTGCGCGGGGAGTCGCGCCATCCCCTCGCGGTACAGCTCGAGGTTCACGCCGGCACTGGAATAGGTCGCACCGCTCACGCCGGTATCATCGCCGGCCGTACGGGTGCCGCAAGCCCCCGGCACGCCCACCGCGGCCCCATGCCGGTCGTCGGTACGGCACCCGCGGTCCGGTGGTATCATTCCCGCATGTCGCCGCGGAAGCCGATCGCGTCCAAACGCACCCCAGCCAAGCGGTCCCTGCCGCCCCTCCAGTTCAGCCAGCCGCTGCCCTACGGCGCCGTGCTGCATGACAAGGGGGTGCAGTTCGTGGTCTACAGCCGCTCGGCGACGGCCATGCGGGTGCTCCTCTACCCGGGGCCCGACGCCGTCGAGCCCGACGAGGTGATCACGCTCGACCCGACAAACGACCGCTGGGGCGACATCTGGAGCATCTACGTGCCGGGCGTGAAGCCGGGGCAGCTCTATCATTTTCAGGCCGACGGGCCGTTCGATCCGGAGCATGGCCAGCGGTTCGACGGCTCGGCCCGGCTGATCGATCCTTATGCCCGGGCCCTCGTCGGCGAGTTTTCCCGCGACCGAGACGGCCGGCTCCTCCCCCCGAAATGCGTCGTCATCGACGACGCCTTCGACTGGCAGGGCGACCGCCACCTCCGCCGCGGCCTCGCCGACACCGTGATCTACGAGATGCACGTCCGCGGCTTCACCAACAGCCCCACGAGCGGGGTCGCCCATCCCGGCACGTATCTCGGCGTCATCGAGAAGATCCCCTACCTCCAGTCGCTGGGGGTGACCGCCGTCGAACTGATGCCCGTCCACGACTTCGCGGCCGCCATGCCGGCCGCCGACGGCTCGGTTCGCGGCAACTACTGGGGCTACGATCCGATCGCCTTCTTCGCGCCCCACCGGGGCTACGCCGCCGGCACCGAGCCGGGCTCTCAGGTCCGCGAGTTCAAGGAGATGGTGCGGGCGCTGCATGCCGCCGGGATCGAGGTCATCCTCGAC